>WNEY01005478.1_pt1 | contig 15128 bp, 11 predicted proteins | sample 5400531 | NCBI WGS metagenome assembly WNEY01 (sample SAMN13153338, study PRJNA577476) | soil metagenome | isolation source: 200 cm saprolite under Douglas fir tree site 1 | place: USA:California | collected 2015-04-18
TATGGTTACGATGGTAACTGGTTAGGATAGATACCCGCGCGAACCTTCGTAATCAGAAGCTTCACAATGGTGTCCATACCAAAAACTCGGTACTGACTGATTCCATTGAATTTGCCATCCGTTGTCGTGCGCAATTTTTGTGATTTGTCTGTGTGCCGATGACTGTTGGAGGAGATATGCCTTTACTCACAACCAAAAGAATCCAGCGGCTAGGACTATCCGCGTTTGTTTGCTTCTTGGCTGCGTCAGGGTTCATCTATCGGGCTGTGGTGCTGCGCATCCTCCAATTCAGTACGTTGCCCCCTCCGGGTTTTAGGTTCCGCCAAGCTCTTCGAACGGAACTGGATGGTTCTTCCCGAAAATCTCTGTCAAGTCCTTGCCTGATATTGTGCGCCGCATATATGGCAAATCCGGAATGTCCAATGCCACATAATGTAAACCCTGGAAGCTGCCGTACCACCCGATTGTCCGTGCTTATCCCAACTGATCGCTCATTAAACAGGTTAAATTGCTCATTTAAACAGTCCGGTTAACGTATAGAAACTTGACTGGTTCTGAACAGTGGTGGAAACTCCTGCACGAGTTTGAGATGTTTGGGTACACCCTGAGATTCTGGTATTGCTTGGGTATCCATACGAGACGCGGACTGTACAAATTCCACTGGAGGCTTCAACGCTCGCCTTCTGGGACGAGAGGCAGCTTCAGTTCAAGGTTGAAGCAGAGCCCGTGAAGTTGATGATCGGAAGCTCTTTGAAGGACAAACTGGATACCACTGTGCGGCCGTTCGGTAGCACCACACGCTTCATCTCGCGTTCAGAAACGTTGTTGTCTATGGACACCGCTCCATCCGAGCAGAACACGTTCCAATCATGAGGTAAACTTGTGGCGCAAAATGCAGGTTATTTGGCAGCGGGAGCACGATAAAGCAGCAAAATTTGAATGAATGGAGGTGCAGTTATGCCCGATTCGCCCAAACGAGAGATCACCCGTCGTGGGTTCATTGCGAAGGTCGGCCAGGGTCTGGTGGCAGCGAATGTTGCTGCGGTGCTGTTCAAGGATGCGGTGGCACAACAACCGCAGCTCATTGTTCCTGAACCACCCGGCAAGAAACTGGGATGGGCCATCGTTGGCCTTGGCAACCTGGCCATCCACCAGATTCTGCCTGCTTTCGCCCAGTGCGAAAAATCCAAAGTGGTGGCATTGGTGAGTGGTCATCCAGACAAGGCCAACAAGCTGGCGCTGCGCTACGGCGTCAATCCGAAGAACATCTACAACTACGAGAACTATGACTCAATCAAAGACAACTCAGAAGTGGACGTCATCTATATTGTCCTGCCCAATAGCATGCATGCTGAATACACCATTCGTGGAGTCCAGGCCGGCAAGCACGTCCTGTCAGAAAAACCCATGGCCAGTACGCCTGCGGAATGCCAATCCATGATCGATGCCGCGCGCAAAGCGGATCGAAAGCTGATGGTGGCATACCGTCTCCGTTACGAACCCTTCACCCAGGAAATGATCCGCATGGCTCGCGAGCAGGAACTCGGGCCCGTCAAGATCATTCAAACCAGCGCTGGTTTCAACATTGGTGATCCGAACCAATGGCGTCTCAAAAAAGACATGGCCGGCGGCGGTTCCCTGATGGATATCGGTATCTATGCTTTGCAGGCGGCGCGTTACATCTCCGGTGAAGAACCCATGGAGATCAATGCCATGACGTACAGCACTCCGGGAGATCCGCGTTTCAAAGAGGTAGAAGAAAACATCAACTTCCAACTGCGTTTCCCCAGCGGCGTGCTCGCCAACTGCACGTCAAGTTATGGCTGCGCATACCGGTCTCAGTTTCATGCGCTGGCGACCAAAGGTTGGTTTGAGTTGGATCCCGGGTTGTCCTATAGCGGTTTGCGGATGAGAGTGAATCGCGGCAACAAGATTGAAGAGCCTTCTCTTGGAGCGCGCGACCATTTTGCTTCGGAGATGGAGCATATGTCTCAGTGCGTGATGCAGAACAAAGACCCGCTCACACCTGGCGAAGAGGGGCTGCGTGACTTGAAGATCATGATGGCGATCTATGAGGCGGCGAGAACGGGCAAGACTGTTAAATTGTAGCGCTGCTTGCCGCCGCTGAGAGTTCCGCCGACATCTGCAAACATGCGCCGCGCGTTCCGGGAAAGAAGAGGAAATTCGGCCATGCTCAATCGACGAGAATTCACGCTCAATCTGATGAGAGCCGATGATGGGCTACTGTCGAAGGGGATCGTTAACCGGTCGCTCATCAGACTGACTGACCATGGCTCTTAAAGGCGGTCAGGATTATGTTGCTAGTCTGCCGAGAGTCAAAAATGGGAACCCTGGCTTGGAGGCCTTTTTGCATGGACATGAGAAAAACTGCCTGGCTGCAAACTGTAGCCTGCGTTTATTTGTTTCTTTGGGCTGCACCGAACCCCCTTTGGGCACAGAGCAAGCCGATGCCCATCGGGACGTTTGAAAACCATGGGGACGTTGGCACTGTTCTTCACCCCGGCTCCGTCGAATACGATGCATCCAAGAAGACTTACATCATAAGCGGCAGCGGCGAGAATATGTGGCTCAAAGAGGACGCTTTTCAGTTCGTCTGGAAGCAGGTTTCGGGCGACGTCACGCTGACCGCGGACATCTCCATCCTAGGCAAGGGTGGAAACGAACACAAGAAGGCAATCTTAATGATCCGCCAAAGCCTCGACGCGAACTCTGCCTATGCTGATGTTGCGCTTCACGCGAGCGGACTCGCGTCTCTTCAGTATCGCGATGAAAAGGGCGCCCTCACGCATGAGATCCAAGCGGACATTTCCGCGCCTAAGCGCCTTCGTATCACAAAGCGCGGTGAATACTTCTATATGTCGCTGGCGCGTGACGGCGAAGAGCTAAGTTTTTCAGGTGGCTCGACGCGGGTTCCGATTCAGGGAACGTTCTACGTCGGGATCGGTGTCTGCGCTCACGATAAGGATGCTGTCGAGAAAGCCGTCTTCTCGAACATTGACTTGTCCCATGCCAGCCCCACCACATCAAGTCAGCCGGTTCTCTATAGCACACTGGAGACAATCACCATCGCCTCCGCTGATCGCCGGGTCGTCTATGTTGCACCCGAGCGCTTCGAGGCCCCCAACTGGTCGCGCGACGGCTCCTATTTTCTGTTCAACAGCAAGGGCCGCATCTTGCGTTTGCCTGTGGTGAGCGGCAACCCGGAAACCATTGACACTGGATTCGCTATCCAGTGCAACAACGACCATGGCATTTCGCCGGACGGCACGCAACTCGCCATCAGCGATCAGTCGCAGGAAGAGCACCGCTCCCTTGTCTACGTCTTGCCGATTGGCGGCGGTACACCCAAGCGTCTCACTAAACTTTCTCCTTCTTACTGGCACGGCTGGTCCCCGGACGGAAAAACCCTCGCGTTCGTCGGCCAGCGAAACGACGACTTCGATATTTACACCGTTCCCGTTGCAGGAGGCGAAGAGACGCGGCTAACGACCGCGAAGGGCCTCGACGACGGCCCCGAGTATTCACCCGACGGGAGATACATCTACTTCAACTCCGAGCGCAGCGGGCACATGCAGATCTGGCGGATGCGGGCCGATGGTTCCGAGCAGCAGCCGGTGTTTTCCGATGAATACAACAATTGGTTCCCGCATATCTCGCCGGACGGCAAGTGGATGGTCTTCCTCACCTATGACAAGAGCGTCACCGGCCATCCGGAAAACAAGGACGTGATGCTGCGTCTCATGTCGCTGAGCGACCAGAAGATCAGCGTGCTCGCCAAGCTCTTCGGCGGGCAGGGCACGATGAACGTTCCTTCCTGGTCGCCCGACAGCGCCCGGCTTGCATTTGTCAGCTACCAGCTCATTCCATAAAAAATGCGCGGGGGTACGGGCACATCATGCTGGCAGTCATTAGTTCGACGGGCCAAGGACGGACCTCGGTGTACAATCCTTGCAGTTTCGAAGTCAAAAAGGGAATTCTGGCTCAGACAATCGCTCGGAGGACAGACTCAAAGCGCTCAACATGATTGCCGCCGCTAAGGGTTCGGGCGACATCTGTAAACATGAGCCGCGGTCCGGGAAAGAAGACCTGCGATTCGGCATGTTCATCTATCTGAACATGGCTACGTTTGAACAGCGCGAATGGGGTGATCCGCAGGCGTCGCCGCAACTGTTCAACCCGGACCATCTCGATACCGATCAACGGGCGCGGGCCGCTCGTTCGGCGGGCATGACCTATGGTTGTTTGACCACCAAGCATCACGCTCATGAGCGTCAGGCAGATTGGTGCGATGCTATCTAACTAACCATTCGCATCCGCTTTGTAACCGGCTTCGGATAACTTTCATACTTGCTATCACTCTTGGGGACGAGCCGCACGTAGCAAGGATATCGAAATGATCCAGCAATGTTGCGCCATTACAGCATTACAGTACTCAAAGACGGCTGCCGACACCTGTTGTGCGCAAGCGGAAATTCTGGCCCTGCACCGCTCTAGTTGTCCCGCCAATCAATCTTTCAAAGAATTCAGTTGCGCACCTTGGCTACTAAGGGGATATACTTATTCCTCGCCGGCAGCGTCTCGTAATGTGGGACAAAACGAATGAAGGTAATCGATTACCTTAACGTCAGATAGTCGGAAAATCGTTTCCCTCGAATTCATTTTTTTCCATGCTCGGGATTCGTTGCATAAGAGCGGTTAACGGCCTCACTTACGGAGGGCACAATGCTGCGGACACAGTTCACATCTCGAGGAATGGCAATTCTGGCAAGCGCATTGCTGATTTTGGTTGCTTCGAACCCAATGCCGGGCCAGGCAGTAAATGGCACGTTGCTGGGAAACGTGGTGGATTCCACAGGTGCGGTGGTGAGCGGCGCAAAGGTGACGATCACCGAAATGAAAACCGGCGTGGGACGCGGCACCACCACCAATGCCAGCGGCAACTACGAGCTCCCGGATCTCCCGCCCGGCGTGTACGAGGTCGTGGTCGAGCATCCGGGATTCAAGAAGGAGATACGACCCAATGTGGAGGTCCCGGTCAACAGCACGGTTCGGGTCAATCTCCGGTTGGACCTGGGAGAAGTCAGCGAAACCGTGGCGGTCACGGGAGATTTGCCTTTACTGCAAACGGATCGCGCCGATGTCGGCCGCAAGATGGAGGCTCTACAAGTGACGGAGCTTCCTCTGGGCACGAACCGCAACTTCCAAAACCTGTTGAACCTGGTGCCGGGCACCACCCGCGCCCATCGCGAGCACTCCGAGTTCTTCAATTCCCAAGACAGCTTGTCGACCGAGGTCAACGGCCAGTCACGAGAGTTCAATGATCTGAAACTCGATGGCGTCGACGACAACGAACGTACCGGCCTGTTGCAGGTCTACATACCGCCTGCGGAGGCGATCCAGACGGTGGACGTAACCACGGGCAACTATTCGGCTGAATTCGGCCGTGCGGGCGGGGCAGTGACCAACGTGCAGTTGAAGTCTGGTACCAACCAATTCCACGGCTCGGTGTACGAGTACAATCGTATTAGCGCGCTGGCAGCGGTGCCATTTTTTCAGGACACGAAAGTGGTGCCGAAGGGGAAAGGCGTTTACAACTACTATGGTGGCACCCTTGGCGGCCCCATTTTTAAGAATAAGCTGTTCTTCTTTGGCGATATCCTGCGGATCGATGACCTGCGCGGAAAGTTTGACCCGTTCACCCTTCCGACAGCCGCGTTCCGTAGCGGGGACTTCAGTTCTGTCCTTGGTGGCCCTAACAGCATAGTTATTTACGATCCGTTTCTAACCACCGACGCAACGCACCAGACCCTGGTTCTCGACGCAAACGGCAATCCGATTCCCGTAGCGGCAGCAAGTCGAACACAGTTTCCTGGCAACATCATTCCTGCAAGCCGAATTACGGCGCTCTCGCAGAAAATCCTCGGCTTGGTTCCTGGAACGAACGTATTGAACCCCGGGACAGGCCCCAACTACCAGGCGGTAACGAATTTTCTGAAAACCACGACTTCTTTCGATACCAAGTTCGATTTCAACCACACTGACAATGATCGCTATGCTTTCCGCTTCAGCCGGGCCGTAGAAAGCGTCAGCGATCAGCCGGTCTTTGGATTGGCCGGCGGTCCCAAGGGTGGCGGGTTTCAGGGCACCGGAGTCCAGCACACACAAAGCGGCGCGCTGAATCAAACCCATGTTTTCTCGCCAACGTTGATATCCGAGACGCGCATCGGCATCGACCACTATAGAAATATCACGCATCAAAGCGACTTTGGCTCGAATGCGTCGGACGCCCTGGGCATAAAAGGCGTAAACCTCAATCCCTTCACCAGCGGGATCACTGGGATCGACATCCAGGGTGGCTTTTCCAGCCCGATGATTGGTTACGCGGCCAGCCAGCCTTGGGATCGCGGCGAGACCAACATCAACGGCGTGACCAACTGGACCAAGATCTGGGGCAACCATACCTTCAAATGGGGGCTCGACCTGCGAAGGCTGCGCGACGACCTGGTGCAATCGCAGGACTTCTCGCCGCGCGGAGTCTTCAGGTTCGGCACGGGTACCACGGATTTCGTGTCGGCTACCAATGTAGTGTCCAAAACCGGCTCCGCCAATAATTTCGCTGCCTTTCTGCTGGATGCGCCAACGGTGGTTGGCCGTGATCTTTCATTTCAATCAGGGTCCTGGCGTGAGACTGAAATGTTCACCTATGCGGGAGACACTTGGCAGGTGACCCCAAGGCTGACGGTGAACGCTGGCCTGCGCTGGGAGATGTACTTCCCGCCGACGCCGCACCACTCCGGAGGTTTCTCCAACTATGACCCGACGACGAACTCTCTGATTCTCGCCGGAATCGGCAGCAACCCATTGAACCTGGGCCGTACAACCTCCTACACTTATTTTGCTCCGCGTTTCGGCGTGGCCTACCGCTTGACTGAGAAACTGGTGGTGCGCGGCGGCTTCGGCATCAGCTACGAACCCTTTACCAACAACCAGTATGCCTGGGACTTCCCGGTACGGCAGGGCAATGCCGCCACAGCCATCGACAGCAATTCCATACCCACCTTCGACTACGGACGAGGCCAGGAAGCGGCCAGTATGGCAAAGGGTTTTCCCGCTCCTGTGACCGCTATCATCCCGGTCAACGGCATTATCGTGCTTCCCGATCGCCGCACCCTGCCTGCGGGACCCGCGCAGGCCGCAACCCATTCTGGTGACAGCCTGAACATCATTGACAAGAACTTCCGCCAGCCTTACATCGAAGCCTGGAACTTCGCGGTGCAACAGGCGTTACCCAAGAATTTCGTCGTGGATGTGGCCTATGTGGGGAATCACGGTGTGCGCGTTCCCATGACCATCGATCTGAACGCGGCTATCGTTCCGGGAATCTGTCAATATGCGGACGCCACCAGCGGCTGCTTACCTACAGCGCCCCCCACCACCCTGATGAAAGATAACTGTCACATCCGGCCTGTTTGTGACCAGTTCGGCAGGACAGGCGCCAGCAATTTCCTGTTCAAACGGACAACCTCGAACTACAACGCCTTACAGGTAAAGCTCGACCACAAATGGTCGGGCGGCTTCTTAATGACAACCTCGTATACCTTCTCCAAGGCTCTGGCATTCCGTTCCGATCTGGGAAGTGATGGTGGGAACCCCACTTCTTACCTTGACACCATCAACGGTGTGACGGCCCAGGGGTTCCATCGCAACTACTCTGTCACCAGCCAGGACCGTCGGCACGTCGTGACGCAGAGCTTCATTTATGACCTGCCCTTCGGCAGAGGAAAAACCTTCCTGAAGTCAGGATGGGCAAGCTGGCTTGCCGGAGGCTGGCAGATCAGCGCGGTACCGACCTTCATGACCGGCAGGCCGCTTCACTTTGTAGCCAGCGGCAGCTCGCTGAATGCTCCGGGCACCACACAAACGCCGATTCAGATCGCGCCCTTCCATATGCTGGGCGGAATTGGCAAGAACAACTTCTGGTTTGACACCTCAGCCTTCTGTACCGTCACGCCAGCGCCAACGCCGGGTTCGCCGTGTCCTGCTGTGCCTAACGGCACCTTGGGGAACATGGCTCGTTATGCATTTGCAGGACCCAAGTTCTTCAACATGGATGCTTCCGTATCACGCAGGTTTTCTTTTACCGAACGCATTGGGATGGAGCTGCGGATAGATGCTTTAAATTCTACCAACACACCGCAGTTCGATCTTCCGAGTGTGGACTTGACCAATAGCAACTACGGCTTGGTTACTGGTACAGCGAGCGGTAACCGCGCGGTAACATTGGCGGGAAAAATCACGTTCTGAGAGAAGCCATTAGCGAATCCCTGGGGGCGAAGAGGCCGGAGAATCTCTTCGGATTCACGGTTTCAGCAACAGTTCTCCGCGACCAAACTCGTCTTGCAGAACATCAGCGAGGGCACAGCCCATACACGAGGAATCGCGGGCTTTGGGATCTGGTCTATCAGGAGCAATACGACACTTTGCCGGAGGCACGTCGCCGTGAGCGGCAATTGAAAAGCTGGAAGTCTCATCGATCAATTCAGGAACTGATCGCCAACAGCCCGTCGGTTAGAGCGTCCCGGCTGCCGGAAGGTCAGGAGTTCGAATCTCCTCGTGCCTACCATATATTTATCTTAATTGAATCTATTGAGTAAGCATCGGCACTTCCATGCCGATGAGCTACACTCTAAATCCGTTGACCCGCAGCGGCTTGCTTTCCCGGCGGAGAATATTGAAGATATCCTGAAGCCATGCGAAAAACGAAGCGCACATCGAATGCAGCCGAAGTAGGGCCCTTTGCCTCCAACGCGGTGGTCCTGGTGACGCTGAATTCGCCGCGGGAGAAATTCTGGGGAGCGATTCTCAATCTTGCTCCCGCCGGGGTAAGCGTGCGCGGCATTGACCTGAATTCCATGGAAGACTTCATACGCCAGGTCAAGGCCGGCGACATGGTGACTCCCAATGCTGTATTCTTTCCCATGCACCGCATCGAGCGCATCGAGCTGGACCTGCGCAACGGAGACATACCTTCGCTGCAGGAGCGCTTCCAGACGAAAACCGGCTTTGCCTTTTCCCGGTTGCTGCGCGAGTTTTCCGCGCCGGCCCAGGGAGGGCCAGGGGCATGATCTCGCAATTGCGCGCTGCTCCCAACCAACTCACGCTTTTGCGGCTTATCTTTATTCCTTTTGTGGTGATCGCGGTCATGGAAGGCCGCGATGAGATAGCCCTGGCGCTTTTCGTGATTGCCGGCGTCAGCGACGCTTTGGATGGGCTGCTGGCGCGCTTGCTGAAGCAGCAGACGGTGCTTGGGCTTTACCTCGACCCCATTGCCGACAAGCTTCTGCTCAGCACGCTCTTTCTGGCGCTTTCGTTGCTGCACCGGATTCCATGGTATGTAACCGTGCTGGTCTTCAGCCGCGATATCGGCATCCTGATCGTCAGTGCGCTGCTCTACGCGACCAATACCCTGCGTGACCTGCGCCCCAGCATCTTCGGGAAAATGAACACTGTGGCGCAGGTGGGAACCATATTTCTTGTGCTGCTGTATCCGGTGGCTTCCATGGACTGGATAGAATTTGCCATGCAAGCCAGCTTCCGGGTGACGTTCGCCCTTACCCTGATCTCATGGATTCACTACACCGTTATGGTGGGCCGCCGGCTGCGCACCACCCCGCACTCCGGTTGAGGTTTGTGTGGCGGCAGCGTTGTTTACGTCACGGAACGAAAATGAGTTCGCGACGTTGGTGTATTCCTTTCCTTCTACCTCGACATAGGGATAAACAAAGTAATTCAGAGGAGCGCCTGCCTGGGGCGGGTTCAGGTCGAAGCGGGCGGGGATGTGCTGCGAGCGCGCCATGGAGATAAAGAGTGAATGAAAATCGGTGCAGTTTCCCTTCTTGGCGCTGCAGGCGTAAAGCGTATCGCCATGGCCCCACCCGGTGCCTGACTTGTCGTAGCGCATGTTGCTCAGCACATAGTCATAGATGGCGCGGGCCTTTTCTTCGTCCGTGGCCGCGTTCGCGGTCTCTTTCGCCGCCAAGTCGGCGGGAAGTCCGGTGATGGGCACAAGCTTGTCGGCTTCCAAAAAGCGCTGCCGTTCACGTGCAGGCAGGGCAAAGGCTTTGACAGTCGCTTGCGCGCTGAGGTGCTCGCGCCGCACTACATCGTAATCTGCTGAGAACTTATACTCGGGTCTGGTCGCTTTCGCGGTAGAGGCATACAACATCCAGTTACCATATTCTTTTTCCTGCGTTTTTTTCAGCGGCAGGTCTCCTGAAGTCGAGATGACGCGGACAATCTGAAATTCGTCAGAGCGCGCGAGTGGTATCCACACGCGAACAGGAACCCCGGGAGCAATATTCCGCACAGTAAACTCGTAATGGAAGGTGAAATGGCGGGTCTGCTGGGCTGAGGCCCCCAGCGTCAAGCAGGCAATGACAGATAGAAGCGCAACTTTACGTAACATGAGCATAACCTTTCAGCGCAGAGGCGAAACTTCCGGCAAGTCTGCCGGCAAAAGTTGTGAACTATGGGTTTCTTTGGGAAACGGCCTACGGACGTTTTTAGCGGAGGGTTCAAGTGAAGCCGGTGCTGCGCGAGTGGGGGAAGAGCGCCAACATGCTCAACTAGGATGCACCTACAGCACGAAAGTTGCAAGTCGTTGTTTATCTGGGCAGTGGGTCAGTTTGGAAGGCCAATCTGGGATCATTTCCTGATGGCCGACAATCTGGAAATCTGCCCGCCAATGACCACAAGGGCGTTTCCCCGTATTTATCCAGCTGCATCTGCGTAAAACCACGCCGACGACTGCTTTGGGGATAGCAGCCTGTATACTTCTTCACAACCCCATCATGAAGCGCCACGTCTTCATCTTCGGTCTCGTGGGCGGCCTCCTCATCGCCACCCTCCAATACACCGAATACCGCTTCGTCATCATCGAGCACTCCGTCGAGATCTACAGCGCGCTCGTCGCCATCCTCTTCGCGACCTTCGGCATCTGGCTCGGCCTCCGCATCACGCGCAGTCGCGAAACCATCCGCGAAACGGTCGTGGTGAGGGAAGTGCTTGTCCCCGCGGAAGCCGCCGCCCTCGAACCCTTCGCTCCCAATACGGCCCACCAGAAGACCCTCGGCATCACGGCACGCGAGCTCGAAATCCTCACCCTGATCGCCCGCGGCTTCAGCAATCGCGAGATCGCCACGCAGCTTTTCGTTTCCGAAAACACCGTCAAGACACACTGTGCCCGCGCCTTCGACAAGCTCGGAGCCGCCCGCCGCACCCAGGCCGTCCAGCGCGGCAAAGAACTAGGCCTCCTGCCGTGACCGCGTCACCCAAAAGCACGATTTCCGCTCCATTCCTGTAAAATCATCCGAAAGAATGACGACATCCGGCCCCGTTACACCGCATCATGACTCCATCCTCACTCGCACCAGGAGCCTCACATGAAGAAAACTGTCCTCACCTTCGGCCTCATCTCCGGCCTTATCATCTCCGTCCTTATGGGCGGCTCGCTTCTCCTCGCCGACAAGATCGGCTCCGGCCACAGCATGGCTCTCGGCTACACCATCATGGTGGCGTCGTTCCTGCTAATCTACTTCGGCATCCGCAGCTACCGCGACAACACTCTCGCCGGCCAAATCTCCTTCGGCCGCGCCTTCGCCTGCGGCATCCTGATCACCCTCATCACAACCGTCTGCTACGTCGCCATGTGGGAGGTCCTCTACTTCAACTTCATGCCCCACTTCATGGACAGCTACTTCGCCGCGCAGATTCACAAGGTCCAGTCCTCCGGACTTGACCCCGCCACCACCGCCGCGCAGGTCGCTGCCATACAGCACTCTCAGCAGCTCTACCAGAACCCCTTCGTCAACATGGCCTACACCTTCATGGAGCCCCTGCCCGTCGGCCTTATCATTACTCTCATCTCCGCTGCCATCCTCCGCCGCAAAGCCCCTGTCGAACCCACCGCCGCTCCCGCAGTCATGACCACATAAATCAAAAGGCCGGGGCGTATGCCCCGACCTTCCGTTTTCTGAACTGTCAGCCTACTTCCCATGCTCCGGAGCCTGCGGCTTTCACTGCCCGCCCCAGCTCCGCCGTGTCCTTCACATCGGCGGCCGCAGGGTTTTCGGCCTTCTTCACCTCCACCCCAAACACATAGCTCGCACCGAACAGATTGCTCGTAAAGAACACCCTCGTCTTGTCCGGAGAGAACCGCACATTCGGCTCCTCACGATAATCGTGGTGACTCATGTTCACTAGAGGCTGTTATGAAGTTTGATCTCGTTCAGAAGTTAAGCTTCCTCGAATATGGTTTGTTACCGCTTACATATCACCTCCTGGGGAACAACTGAAGGAGCATTTGGGGCCGAGTAGCTTTCATATGGCCCATATCATTAATATCGTTTACTGATTCCAAAAGACTTGCAGACGCAAAGTTCATAACAGGCTCTAGGGACGAGCGGATTAGTACCGCGAAGTCGGCTTATGGGAAGTGATTCGCGATTGCTCCCGGTTGACGAGCAACACAAAAGCAAATCCCTTCACACATGCGGCTCTGTTTTTCCAAACTGCCCACTACCTTTATCTGTCTGGAGTTGTTGCAGGAATGGTTTTACCTTCAGGGCTCTGCCGTGCCGCCGAGAGGGAGGGCTCCACGGTCCTGGCCCGATGCGGGCCCAAACCTCGCCCCGGTAAGAGTTTTGCTGCAGCCAATCATTTAGAATTCCCATGATTTAGAATCAAAGATTCGTTTTTATCTTCCTGCGCTTATGCCGTTGCAACTGTTTAATACGCTCTCCGGCAAGACGGAGACCTTCGAGCCCTCCGAAGACAAGCTCGTTCGCATGTACTCCTGCGGTCCCACGGTCTACGACTACGGGCATATCGGCAACTTCCGCACTTTTATCATGGTGGACCTGCTGCGCCGCTTCTTGCGGCAGAGCGGATACAAGCTCAAGCACGTGATGAACATCACCGATGTGGATGACAAGATCATCCGCAACGCCGCCAAAGAACACTTGGATACGCGCACCTATACGCATAAATACGAGCAGGCCTTTCTAGAGGATTCGCGAATCCTGAATTTGGAGGCGCCCGAGATCATGGCCCGCGCCACCGAGCACATCAGCGAGATGGCTGAGTTCATCGCTGCTCTGGTGAAAAAGGGTTACGCCTATCGCACCGACGACGGCTCCTATTACTTCCGCATCGCCAGGTTTCCCGAGTACGGCAAGCTCTCGAAGAAAGACCTTGCCGGCATGGAAGACGGGGCGCGAGTGGATTTGGATGAGTACGAAAAGGACAGCGCCCGCGACTTTGCGCTGTGGAAGGCCCCGAAGCCCGATGAGGCACAGTGGCAAACCAGCATTGGTCCGGGGCGTCCGGGATGGCACATCGAGTGCTCGGTCATGGCCATGAAGTACCTGGGGGAAAGCTTCGACATGCATCTGGGCGGCGAAGACCTGATTTTTCCCCATCACGAAAATGAAATTGCACAATCCGAGGCGCTGACAGGCAAACCTTTTGTGCGCTTCTGGGTGCATATCCGCTTTTTGCTGGTTGAGGGCAAGAAGATGTCCAAGAGCCTGGGCAACTTCTATACTCTTCGAGACCTGATTCTGCTGGGGCACAAGCCTTCTTCCATTCGTTATCTGCTGGCTTCGGTCCCTTACCGGCGGCAACTCAACTTCACCTTTGATGGCCTCAAACAAGCCGCTGCCTCGGTTGAGCGATTGCGGGATTTCAAGCTTCGGCTGGAGACAGGCAATTTTCCCGAAACAGGAATTCCTGAATTCTCCGAGCTGGCCAAAACTGGACTGCAAAAAATGCGTACGGCACTGGAAGATGACCTGAATACCGCCGAGGCACTCGCCGCGATCTTCGAGATGGTCCGCCAGGCAAACGCAGCCGCAGATGCAGGCAAGCTGGGCCGCAACCATGTAACCCAACTCCAGCAAGCATTGGAGGAGTTCGATCAAATTTTTGATGTCGTACGCGACAATGACGCGGAAAAAATTCGCGAGATCATCGAGTGGGCCCAAGTTCAGGGAAAAGAAATCAAGATATCAGTGAGCGGAAATCATATCTCTGACGCGCAAGTGGAAGCTCTGGTCGGCGAACGCAACGCCGCGAAGAAACTCCGTGATTTTGCCCGCTCTGACGCCATCCGCAAACAACTGGCTGAAGCCGGAATCATTCTGGAAGACACGAAAGATGGAGTCCGCTGGAAGCGGGGTTAGGGCTAAGCCTCGGCTTCGCAGGCGGGCAGGACTTTTGCCGCAGAGCTGGCCGGCGCCCTGAGCTTGGAAAGGGTCACCAGCACAACCGAGCCTACGATGATCACCGCGCCCAGCAGAATGTAGCGGTTGACCTCTTCATGCAAAATCAACCAGCCCAACAGGACCGCCACCACCGGATTGACGTAGGCGTAGGTAGCGACTTTCGCCGTGGGCACGTGCTCGAGCAGCCAGATGTAAGCGGTGAATCCGACGAGAGAGCCAAAGATGGTCAGATAAACGACAGCGGCGACGCCACGGGTGGTCCACACGACTGTATGGTGATCGTTGAGTGCGAAGGCGATGATCATGTTGACCGTGCCGCCGAGCGTCATCTCCCAGGCGGAGGCGGCGAAGGGATCGACGGTGAGCTGCGTCCTGCGCGAGATGATGGACCCCACGCTCCAGCACAAGCTTCCCACTATGAGAACGGCGCTGCTGAAGAGAAACATCTTGCCCGGCGAGCTCTGGGGCAAGCCATGCTTGATCACGGGCACAAGCTGCGGCCACAGCAAAACGATCAGGCCCACGAGACCAAGGGCCAAGCCGATCCAGCCGAGGCCCCTCAACCGCTCGCCGCGCAAGATGAAGCCTTCAATCAGCGCCACCCACAGTGGAACCACCGCGACGATCAGCGCAGCCAATCCGCTGGGCAGATATTGTTCTGAATATGCCAGCATCATGTTGCCGCCGGTGAGCAGGAGCACGCCCATGACCAGCAACAGCAGGGCGTCTTTCGCCGTGAGGCGGATGCGGTGTCCGCTAAGGGCGCAGTAGGCGAGCAAAAAGAGTCCTGCGGCCACAAATCGCATGGCGCTCAACAGCGCGGGG
>WNEY01001866.1_pt1 | contig 15118 bp, 15 predicted proteins | sample 5400531 | NCBI WGS metagenome assembly WNEY01 (sample SAMN13153338, study PRJNA577476) | soil metagenome | isolation source: 200 cm saprolite under Douglas fir tree site 1 | place: USA:California | collected 2015-04-18
GTTCTCGGGGGATTGCGCCCGGCCCGCGCGCGAGTGGCAGACGCTGGGGGCAATCGTCTATGTCCGCGGCGTCGGCTTCTGGAGCGAGAGGCGGACGCTGCGCGGCTCGGCCCCGAACGGCGCCGAGCTACATCCCGTGACGGGTCTCCGGGTCGTCGCGGGCTGCGGCTAGCGAGGGTTCGGATTCGTCCATTTGACGACTGGGCAAGGTCGTCCCGGGCAGGTGGAGCCAGAACATCGAGCCCCGACCCTCCTTGCTGTCGAACCCGATCTGACCGCCGTGCGCCTCGACGATCTGGCGCGCGAGCACGAGTCCGAGCCCGGTACCGGTGATCCCGCGCTCCCGCCCCACATCGCCGCGGAAGAACTTCGTGAAGATCCGATTCTGATGATCGGCGGGGATACCGAGTCCCTCGTCACGCACCCAGACCCAGGCCTCGTCTCCGATCAGCGTCGCGCTGACGGCGACCTCTCCACCGCCCGGTGAGTACTTGATCGCGTTCGAGAGAAGGTTCCCGACCACCTGTGCGAGCCGATCGCGGTCGCCGCGAACGACGAGCGGCTCGTCGGCCGGGTCGAAGTGCAGCTCGTGAGCCTCGCTTTGCGCCGAGTACAAGGTGACCTGGGTCGCCAGCAGGTCGTTGAGGTCGAAGTCCTCGAGCCGCAGCTCCAGCGTCTCCTGCTCGACCCGCTGGAGGTCGAGGAGGTCGTTTAGGAGAGACGCGAGCCGCCGAGCCTCTGCGCGGATCACCTCGAGATAACGCCTCGTCTCCTCGGGAGGTAGGTCGCGGTCGAGCATGAGGGCCGAGAAGCCGAGGACGCTGGCGAGCGGTGTCCGCAACTCGTGAGAGACACTGCTCACGAGATCGCCCTTCGCGCGCTCGCTCTCGGCAAGAGTGCGGTTTCTCTCTTCCAGATCGGCCAACGTTCGCTCGAGCGAGGCGGCCATGGTGTTGAACGTGCGCTCGAGCTGTCCGACCTCGCCGGGGCCGTCGCTGCGTAGGCGCCCGGACAAATCACCACCGGCGATCCGCGCCGCAGCGTCCGCGGTAAGACGCACGGGCCTCGCGACAGCTCGGTTGACGTACACGGCACCGACGAGGATCAGCAGGAGCGCAGTGCCGAGCCCGATTCCGCCGACCGCGAGCGCGTTGCGGGCGGTGCTGCGCACGCGATCATTGCGCGCCTCGCCGAGCGCCGTCTCCGTGTCGAGGAAACGGCCAAAGCGCTCGCGAATCGTCTCCACCTGCTGTCGACCGCGGCCCGCCGTGGCGACGCTCGGCGCAGCCTGCGGGTTCCGGCGCAGGAAGCCGACGAGCGGAAGCGAGTAGTCGCGGAAATACGTCTCGATCGCCGCCTTGATCGAGAGAGCGCGCGCGTGCTGAACCGGGTTGTCCTTCGTCAGCCGAACAAGCGTTGCGATCGCACCCGGATACCGGGTCTGGGCGGCTCGCCAGGGGTCGAGGTAGCGCTCGTCGTGAGTGATGACGAAGCCGCGCACGCCCGTCTCGAGATCGATCACGAGCGTCTGCAGCCGGTTCGCGGTCGCGATTACCTGCTGGGAGTGACTGGCATCGAGCGAGCGCTGGCGAAGACTGACGACGGCGAGGAAGAGGACGGCGAAGACGATCGCCAGCCCGACGGCGACTGCGATCGCGGACAAGGCGATGCGCGCCACGAGTCCGGAGCGCGCCCACCAACTTCTCGACTGACCGTCCGATCCGCCCGAGCCCGCACCGATCTGTGCGTCTTGGGGGCCGGCCTGCCTCATCCTCGTTCTGCGAGAACCTCCTCCACCGCAGCCGTGATTTGCTCAGGCTCGAAGGGCTTGACCATGACGATATCCGCTCCGTGACGCAACGCTTCTTCGCATGTCGCCGGCTGCGCCGTCAGCACGATGACCGACGTGCGTGACAGCGCCTCATCACGGCGCATCTCGCTCAACACCTCGAGGCCGCTGAGCCGCGGCATCATCATGTCCAGGATGACGACGTCGGGTCGCAGGCGCCGCGCGAGCTCGAGCGATTCCTCGCCGTCGTCGGCCTCTGCGAACTGGTAGCGGCCATCCAAGCTGATCCGGATCAGCTCACGGAGTGACGGCTCGTCATCGCAGATGAGCACGGTCGCTAGGAAACCGGCCACCTCTCTTATGGAAGCAGATATCTACCGAAACGCATAGCCGTATGGACCCATCGCCAGATCGCCCGCACCGCCTCGATCCCAGCTTCCTTAGGATTGCTCGCACTTGCCCGACGCTCCGGACGATACGGCCCAAGAACCGAAGGAATGCCCCCGCGGGCACGGCCCGATGCGCCTGCGCACCCGGTGGGCTGGCCAGCAAGCTCGCCCAGGGCGAACGGGATCGCGCGCGGAGCCGGTCACGGAGTGGGTCTGTCCGCGCTGCGGACGAACAGCGCCGATCGACTGAACCCCATCCGCCGCAGGAAGTCGCAGAGGGGCGGTCTGGGGGAGACCGCCCCTCTGCTTTGGCAGGGACATGGAAGCCGAAGCTTCAGGGGGACTAGGGCTGCGGCACCCCTATACCCCTTTACGTCCCTGTGCCTCTGGACCTCGGCGAGTAGGCCGAGCCGCCTACCCCCAAGAGGGGGATCTTGAAACCGGAGAAGGCTGTTCTTACCCGATTCTTCCCCGAATCGGCCGCCTGCCCCTCTCTCCGCTTGAGAGGGTGAGCGGTCGGTTTCGGCGTCTTTGCAGGGAGTTCGTAGAGGTGGCCCCGGGAGGAGTCGAACCTCCGCACACGGATTCGAAGTCCGTCGCTCTATCCGCTGAGCTACGGGGCCGTGAGCCGCAGGGTACCCGGGCTCAAGGCCAGATTGAGCCTGCGCGAAGCGAAGGTCAGAGGTGGCGGATGGGACTCGAACCCACGACCCTGCCGCTCGAAGTCGCGCCTTCGGCGCATGACTTCGAGCGGGTAACTCTGTCGTCTCGCCGGAGTGAGCGAGGTCGGGCCAAGCCCGACCTCGCGGCGAAAGTCGGAGGTGGCGGATGGGACTCGAACCCACGACCACCTGGACCACAACCAGGGGCTCTACCGACTGAGCTACCGCCACCGTGCACGCGACAGGATAGCCCCCGTTCCTTCGATTTCGGCCTCCCCTGGAAACCGCCGCGAAGGCCGGCTCTGCCGGCCTTCGCCGTAGACGCTCTCCGGCAGAAGACGAACCGCTGCAAGTCATCATGGCCGCGCGCAGTGCGGCTGGACTTGCAGCGGCAGTGCGCCTGGGAGGATTCGAACCTCCGACCCGCGGCTTAGAAGGCCGCCGCTCTGTCCACTGAGCTACAGGCGCCGGGAGCGAAGAGTACCCGGGGGTGTCTCAGTGCCTGACGCCGAAATCGGCGGTCACGATCGTGACCTCGCGCCCGCCGTAAGAGCCCGGAGCCGAGCTCTCGTGAACTGCGGCAAGGCCGATCTCACGCCAGCGAGCCGTCAACATAATCTTGCGGTGTTCGGGGCTGTTCAGCCACATGCTGATCGCACCGGAAGCGTTGACGTCCGGGGACGACCAGAGCAGGTTCTCCCCGACTGACCAGTAGCTGTGGCCACCCATCGGGTAGAAGCGGGCTATCCGGCGATCGAACGACGAGCCGTTCGCCGAGTCGTGGCTGAAGTAGCCGCGGACCCCCATCTCGGCGGAGTGCTGGCGCGCTGCCGCGGCGAGGTTGGAAGAGAGGCGTACAGGAGCGAGACCGTGTTGGCGCCGCAGCAAGTTCAGGTTGTAGAGGACGTCCTGCTCGAGCGTGCGCAGCCGGGTCGCCGGCCGGTCGGCGGTCGCCCCTGCAGGTGCGGCGACGATCCACAGCCCGAAGACGGAAACTGCGAGCGCGAGGATTCGGACGGCCCGGCTTGCCATACCGTGAGCATCGGCGCGCCGAAACCACCGGCGAGATCCCTGAAATGAGGTACGACGTGTCCCCCTTTAGGAGGCGCCCGCGGGCTCTTCTCCGCGCCGCTGGCGCAGCCAGTCCAGGAAGATGACCTGCAGCGTCCCGGCGATGGGAATCGCCGCCAGCGCTCCGAGCACACCTGCGAGCTGGGCTCCGATCAGCACGGAGATCAGCACCGCCAGCGGGGACAGCTGCACGGTGCGCCCGTAGACCACGGGCTGCAGCACGTGGTTCTCGATCTGCTGGTAGATGATAAAGAAGACGACCACGACGATCCCCGCGATGATCGTGTGCAGGAACGCGACTGTCCCGACAATGACCGCGGCAATCGTCGCGCCGGCCAACGGAATCAGATCGAGGATCCCGACGATGAGGCCGAGCGCGACCGCGTATGGCACTCCCATGATCAGCAGGACGACCGTGGTCAGCGTCCCCGCGATCAGGCTGATGAGCAGGTTCCCAGTGACATAGCCGCCCACCGTGCGGTAGATGTCGCGCCCGACCGCGCGCCAGCGCCGCCGGGACTCAGGCCGGAGCAGACTGTAGAAGCGCTCCATCCACTTGGGCCCTTCAAGGAGCATGAAGAAGGTCATGAACGCGATCGTCACGGTCGCGACCACTGCGGTAACCACGCCCTTGGCCACGGCGATCGCCGTCCCGGAAATGCCGAAGAGCTTCGCTGCCCCGCCCGCGTGCAGCGCCTGCCGCGCCTTGTCGACGAGGTGGTACTTCTGCTGCAGGAAGCCGAGTCGCCCGCGCCCTTTGGTCAAGTCGTTGAGGTAGTCGGGCACCTTCCGAGCGAAGTCGTTCACCTGATGGACGAGCGTCGGAATGAACAGCCACGCGACTCCGACGATCACGGCCAGGGCCGCGATGTAGACGATTCCGGTTGCGAGGCCGCGCCGTTTGGTCCTACGCTCGACCCAGTCGACGGCGGGGTTGAGGGCGAGCGCAAGGAAGAGCGCGATGAAGATCCAGGAGACGACATGGCGTGCGATCCAGAGCATTTCGAGCACGATCGCCGTGGAGAGCAGGATCGCCACGACGAGGAACACCGTCCGTGGACGGAAATGGACGATGCGCTCGCGCTCGGCCGCCGGCACATGTGCAGCATCACGGGACGCCCGGACGGCGTCGCTTGCGATGCCGTCGAAAAGGAGGCGCGGGCTTGGCTCGCGCGTCCGGATAACACCCGTCCGTGGTCGCGCGCCGCACGAACCCTCGCCACACGGCTCTAGGCGCGGTACATTCCGGCGCGATGAACGCGACGCTGCACACGAATCACGGCGCGATCGACCTCGAGCTCTATCCGGGCGATGCGCCGAAGACCGTTGAGAACTTCGTCAAGCTCGCGCGGGACGGTTTCTACGACGGCGTCATCTTCCACCGTGTCATTCCCGACTTCATGATCCAGGGTGGCGATCCAACCGGGACCGGCTCGGGCGGGCCGGGCTACTCGTTCGAGGACGAGTTCAACGAGCACAAGGTCGAGCGCGGCGCCCTAGCGATGGCGAACGCCGGCCCGAACACGAACGGCAGCCAGTTCTTCATCGTCACGACCGAGGCGGCTCCGTGGCTCGACGGCAAACACACGGTCTTCGGGCGCGTCACGAGCGGGATGGACGTCGTAGACAAGATCTCGGAGCTCCCGCGCGACGCGCGCGATAAGCCGCACGAGGATGTGGTTATGGAGCGCGTCGAGGTTTCTGAAGGTCCCTGACCGCTGCCGGGAGCAGTGGGCTTCGGGGTTCGTTCCTAATAGGCATCGAGCCAGTCGTCACGCCGGAACCCGGCGTACTCCTGGATCGAGCCGTAGATGCTCTGAATGACCCTGGTTCTGTTCACGACTACTCGAACGGTTCCGTAGGGAAGCCTGTTCGAACGTTTCTTCTTGCTGTGTTTCGAATAGACGTTTACGTACGACTTGCAGAGACACTGCTCCGAGAGCTGAGCGACTTCGAGCCAGAATTGCTCAATCTCATGCCGACATTCCGCATGGTCGGTGAAGAGATAGCAAGTGATTCTGATGTCGTCGTCTCGGAGATCAAAGTACTTTTTAAGGAATGCGACGAAGAACCGCACCATCTCCGGATCGGAGTTCGAGAACCTGAGTGCGTTCCGTGCCTTCTCGCCTTCGGCCCAATACAGCATGCAGCCCGCTAGGTGTAAGCGGTCGCCGCGCCGGGCGAGCTGGCGACCAGCTTCCTGGTTCGCGATTCGCTCCTCGCGACGTCGTGCCGCCTGAATCGTCGTGCCACTCAGTTGGCGGTTGTACGCCGGATTGCGGCGAAGTAGCTCCTGATGCTGCTCCTTGGTGAGTTCGATGTCCCGGACCCAAACGCTCACTGAAGATGTCGAGACGCCGACGCGGCGCGCGATGACTTTGATCGGCGCCCCTTCCTCACGTCGCATCGTACGTGCGAGCTCTCGTTGCTCTGTTTTCATGATAGAAAACGTAGCGAGAGCGTCAGACGTTTGAAGCGCCCGACCGGGCTCGAACCGGTGCCAGGAGATTGGAAGTCTCCGGTGCTACCACTACACCACGGGCGCGCGGCAGTGAATAGCGTAGCGGCGTGAATCCCTATTCGTGGGCGCTGCATTGGGATGTGCTCCTCGCGTTCGTCCTGCTCATGGCGGCCTACGCGTGGGCGCAGCGGCGCTGGCCTGCAGATACAAGGCGGAGAGCCGCCTTCGACCTGGCGCTGATCCTGCTCGTCGCGGTCTACATGACTCCCCTCCACACGATCGCGCTCCACTACCTTCTCTCGGTCCACCTCCTCCAGAACGTCGTCACCGCCGAATGGGCGCCCGGGCTCGTCGTCTTCGCGATCGCTCCGGCGCTGGCGCGCGAGCTCGAGCGGTTCCAGGGCGTGCGCGTGGTCACACATCCCCTCTTTGCGCTACCGGTCTGGCTCGGCACCTACTTCTTCTGGCACGTCCCGCTCATCTACGACACGGCGCTTCGGCACCCGCACTCGCTGCTTCACGCCGAGCACCTGACCTACTTCGGGGCGGGCGTGCTGATGTGGTGGCCCGTCATCCACGGACGCTTCTCGGACGGCGCGAAAGCGCTGTACCTCTTCGCTGCGTTCGTGCTCGCCTCACCCCTCGGCCTCCTGCTCGCTCTCCTTCCCAGGCCCGTCTACGACTTCTACAAGGAAGCGCCGCAGCTCTGGGGCCTCTCCCACCTGGCCGACCAGCAGCTCGCCGGGTTGACGATGGCGGTCGAGCAGGCGATCGTCTTCTTCGCGGTCTTCGCGCACTTTTTCGCGCGCTTCCTGCGCACGGAGCACATCGCGGGCGTGTTCAGCGGAAGCTCGAGATGAGAGCTCCGCCGCCGACGACGAGCCCGGCGGCAAGGAGCAGGCGCGGCCCGATGCGCTCGGTGTGCCGTAGTACGAGGATCGACGCGAGGACGGCCCACAGCGACTCGGTCGCAACGAGCGGCGCTACAACTGTGACGCGGCCGCGATCGAACGCCGTGTAGAGACAGGCGTAGCTGGCGCCGTACACGAGGCCTGACAGGACGAACGGGCGAGAGGCGCGTCTCATGCGCGCCACGGCGTTGGGGCGCAGAACGACAACGAGAAGGATCACGAGCGAGGCCGAGACCAGCGAAGCGGTCGCTGCGACGAAACCTGGAACATCGTTGCCGCGTGCAGCCCAGCGAACGACGTTGTCGCGCACGGCGAACAGAAGCGCTGCACTCAGTCCGAGCCCGATGCCCATCGAGAGCAATGCGGCCGGGCCTCCACGTTCGCGGACGAGGAGCGTCCCGCCCGCGACCACGAACAAGGTTCCGAGGGCGAGTGCCACGCGAAGCGGCTCACCGAGCAAGGTGACGGCAATGGCCGCGGAGAGCATCGGCGAGATGCCCACGAGGATCGCGGTGCGCGAGGGCCCGATCACCCCCACCGCGCGCGTGAACAGGATCTGGCTGATGCCAGGCGCAAAGAGACCCGTGACAAAGAACGGCCACGTGTCCTCCCACACGAGGCCGGAGAAGTCGCCGACGGCCACGGCGAGCGCCGCGCAGACGAAGCAGGCCAAGGCGGTCGTGACGAGCGACGCAACTTCAGGGTCGATTCCCGGGCCGAGCGCAATCCGGATCGTGACGGCGAGCGCACCGAAGGACAGCGCCGCCCCCGCGGCGAGAAGGACGACCACTACTTGGCCATTCGTCCCGACCGTCGTATCGTCAAAGGGATGAAAATGCGGGGAGCCCTCGCAACCTGCCGGCAGCCGTCGAATCTGCGGCGCACGCTCACTATCGCCCTCGTCGTCGGCTGCATCCTGTCGATCATCAACCAGGGTGACGTGATCGCGCACGGCCACGCGACCTCCGCGACCGTCGTCAAGGTTTGCCTGAACTTCGTCGTCCCGTTCGTCGTCTCCAACCTCGGTGTTCTGGCCGGAGACAGGACTGCGCGCACGTGACCGCGCGCTTGACACGACAGGGAGCGTTGCTGCTCGGCCTCGCCCTGCTGGCCTGGATCGTGACCGTGGAGCGGATGTCCGGCATGGATATGGGCCCCGGCACGAGCCTCGGCGGCCTGGGCTGGTTCGTCGGAATCTGGGTCACGATGATGGCCGCGATGATGCTGCCGTCGGTTGCACCGATGGTGCTGCTCTTCGACCGCGTCTCCGCCGAACGCGCAAGGCGAGGGCAAGCTTTCGTGCCCTCCTGGATCTTCGCGGCGACCTACTTCGCCGTCTGGACGGTGTACGGACTGGCAGCCTACGGCGTCTTTCGCGGGATCCGAGCACTCGAGCTCGGCTTCCTCGACTGGGACCGCGGCGGCCCGTACGTGGCGGGGGCCGCGCTCGCGGCCGCGGGCCTCTACGAGCTGACCCCGCTGAAGACCGTGTGCCTCCGCCATTGCCGCTCGCCGATGCACTTCGTCCTGGGTGGGTGGCGTCCGGGCCTCCGCGGCGCGCTCCGTATGGGATCTGAGCACGGCGCCTATTGCGTCGGCTGCTGCTGGGGCTTGATGGTCGTCCTCTTCGCCCTCGGCGTGATGAGTCTCTTCTGGATGGGCGTGGTCGCAGCCTTGATCTTCGCCCAGAAGGCGCTGTCCTACGGCGACCGGCTGACGCGCGTGTTCGCCGTCGCCTTCATCGCCACCGGCATCTGGGTCGCTGTAGCGCCGGGGACCGTGCCGGGCCTGACCGAGCCCGGCTCGACGTCGAACACCAAGATGAGGATGAACCCCTAGCCGAAGGCCTTCTCGACCACGGTCGGCTCGTGCTTGCCCGTTCGGAACGTGCTGCCGTGTCGTACCCAGGCGAGCGTGCTGTGGCCGTCTGTGATGTCGAGTTTGATCGCGCCGTCGAAGCGGATCTTCTTCGCCTGCGCGGTCTCGGCCGACTCGTCCTCGCTGGTGTACTCCATCCCGTTCGGAATCTTCACGATCACGCGATAGGGATCGGGTGGGTCGATTCCGCGCAACGTGTCCACCTCGGCCTCCATCACGTCGCCGGCGGTGAAGCGGGCCGTTCGATTCTCGAGGTCGACCTCGAACGTCGTCGGAGCCACAATCGGCTGGTGCACGGTCGGACACACGAACGCAAGCACTTCCATCAGCGAGTCACCGTGCTTACCGCTGAGGACCTCGAACAGCGCGCCGAGCTGTTCCTCACTCGCGCTGTCGTCGACGATCGGCTGCACCTCGCCGTTCCCCTCGTGGATGGCACCCGGCCAGTGGACGACACCTCCCCACGTCACTCCGCTTAGGTCGACGTCGCCGAAGTGGCCCTTGTCGATTTTCATCGCGACCATTCCTTCGCAGAACCCCTGCGTCGGGCGCTGGTTGAAGTCGCATGGGCAGCCCGGATCGCAGTTGCAGTTCTTCATGTAAAGGCCTTCCATGTACCACTCGGTGGCCATCCACCCTCCCTTCGGTTTGGGCGAGCCTAATCGCCCCAGAGGCCGGGTCAAATCGGGGCGGCCGGATTCGAACCGGCGAACCTCTGCGTCCCAAACGCAGCGCTCTAACCAGGCTGAGCTACACCCCGCCGTCTTTCAAAAGAGCGTACCGCATGGCATTCCTCTCCGCATCGGCCGCAGGTCTTCATCTGTATTCAGGTTAGACAACGCATCGGATGTAGTCTTCGCGCGATCGTCGAGCCCCTCATCTCCCTCCCCGGTGAGCCGCACGAGCCTCGTCCGGCACGCGGATACGCGATGGTCGCCGTCGCAGCCACGCTGTTCGCGGTCAACGGAACCGTCTCGAAGATCATCCTCGGGTCCGGCATCGGCTCGCAGCAGCTGACGGAGGTGAGGTGCGCGGGGGCGCTCGTCGGATTCGTCCTGCTCGCTGTTGCGACACGGCCAACTTCGCTGCGCGCACGCCTGAAGGAGTTGCCGCTGTTCGTCGCGCTGGGTGTCGGCGGCCTCGCGCTCGTGCAGTGGTCGTACTTCTTCGCAATCCACCGGTTGGAGATTGGGATTGCGCTCCTGATCCAGTTCGTCGCGCCGATCCTCGTCGCGCTCTGGGCGCGGTTCGTGTTCGACGAGCCCGTTCGGCAGCGCATCTGGATCGCGCTGGCCCTTTCGCTCGCGGGCCTGACGCTGATCGTCGAGGTCTGGCACGCCGGCAGCCTCAACGGCCCCGGCGTCGCGGCAGCGGGGTTGGCCGCCATCTGCTTCGCGGCCTACATCCTGCTCGCCGAACGCGGAGTGCGTAGACGCGACCCGATCTCTCTGTCGGCTTGGGGCTTTCTGTTCGCGACGATCTTCTGGTCGCTGGTCGCTCCCTGGTGGAGCTTTCCGCGTGGACGCGTGACCGACGACATCTCGCTGCTCGGCAACCTGGCTTCCAGCCAGCTGCCCATGTGGGCTCTGATGCTCTGGATGGTCGTGCTGGGGACGGTCATCCCCTTCGCGCTCGTGGTCGGAGCCCTCCGCCACATCTCGGCGACCCGGGCGGGAATCACGGCCATGCTCGAGCCGGTACTCGCCATAGTCGTGGCCTGGGCCTGGCTCGGGGAGTCGCTCGAGGCTGTCCAGTTGTCCGGCGCCCTTCTTACGCTGATCGGGATCGGCCTGGCTCAAACAGCCCGCTAAGAGCGAACTCGGTCGACCCCCCAACTGCCGCGAATGCCAATCAAAAGGAAGCCCAATGGGTCGTCGACCACTGGCTCGCGAGCCCGACGCACCGGGCCGTGATGCTGCGACCGAGCTTCCACCGGGTCGGGATCGGAATCAGCTTCGGCACGTTCATCGGCCACGGCGCTGCCGTCGTGACGGCCGACTTCGCAGGACACTAGGGCACGTCGGGAGAAAGAAATGCGCGGGGGCCCACTGGGGAGAGGGCCCCTTAAGCGTCACTACTCCGATTCCATCAGAGCGCGCAGTTCGGTCAGCTTCTCCGCGCGCAGCTCGTCGCGCTCGCCGCGGTCGATGCGGTCGAGCAGACCCTGCACGAGCGGCGCAAGCTCGAGCGGGTTGAACGGCTTCGTGACGTAATCGACGCCGCCGATGTCGAGACCGCGGGCCCGGTCGCGAAACTCGGCGCGCGCGGTCAGGAAGATGATCGGGATCCCCACCGTGCGGTCATCCTCGAACAGCTGCTCGGCGACGCGCCAGCCGTCCAGCCCCGGCATCATCACGTCGAGGAGAATCACGTCGGGGCTCTCGTCGCGCGCCTTCTCGACGCCGGCGGGCCCGTCCGCCGCCTCGATGACGTCCATTCCCTCCGCCTCGAGGTTCACCCGGCAGAGCAGGCGGATCGGAGCCTCGTCGTCGATTACGAGAACTTTGGTCATCAGGGGACGCTCCCGGCCTTCGCCGCGTATACCCAAACCAAGTTCGCCCTACTCTCGGGCGGCCGGCAGCTCGAACGCGAAGCTCGACCCTTCGCCCTCGGTCGAGTCGACCCAGATGCGTCCGCCCATCGCCGTCACCAGCTCTCTGGCGATGAAGAGCCCGAGCCCCGTACCCGCCGCCCCGTCGCGGGCCGCCGACTCGGCGCGGTAGAACTTGCGGAAGATCCGCTCGCGCTCCGCGGCCGGAATCCCCATTCCCTCGTCGACGACTCGCACCTCGACCCGGTCGGCGTTGCGGCGCGCGCCGACGGTCACCGTGCCGCCCTGCGGCGAGTACCTCAACGCGTTCTCGACGAGGATGTTGAAGACCTGGCGCACCTTGTCGGGATCGGCTTCCGCCGCGAGCGGCTCGTCGGGGAGATCGAGCTCGAAGCGATGGCCGTTCATGACGCCGCTCTCCTCGACGGTCTCCACGAGCTCGGACACAACCGAGCCGACGTCGATCCGGCCGAGTTCCACGTGAAGGTCGCCCGCGTCGAGCCGCGCCACGTTCAGGAGCTGGTCGACGATCTCTGTCAAGCGCCCCGACTCGGACGCGATGTAGCCGAGGAACGTGCGGCGTTCCTCTTCTCCGAACAGAACGTCCTGCCGCAACAGGGTTTCCGCGAAGCCGTAGATGGAGGTCAGCGGCGTGCGTAGCTCATGCGAGACGGCCGCGACGAAGTCGGATTTGACCTGCTCGACCATGCGGTCGGCGGAGATGTCGCGGAAGGCGAAGATTCGACCTGCCACCGCTCCCAGCGGGTCGCGCATGACCGCCTCGCTGAGCGAGAGCCAGACCTCCTCCCCGCCGCGCAGAATCGACACGAGCCGCTGGCCGGAGTGCGTGTCGTCCACGTCCGATTCGAGCTGACGGCGCAACACCTGCACCGTGCTGCGGCCGATCGCCTCCTCCTGCGGAATGCCGGTGATCTCCTCGGCGGCAGCGTTCCAGAGCACGACACTTCCGTCGCGATCGACCGCGACGATGCCGTCCGCGATGTTGGCGAGGATCGCGACGCTGCGTTCCTTCTCGAGTGAGACGCGTGAGTACAGCTCGGCATTGGCGAGCGCAGCCGAGGTGTTCGCGGCAAGCGCGAGCAGCGCCTCGATCTCTTCGGGCCGCCATCTTCGCGGGCGTCTCGCGTAGACGGCGAGCACTCCCGCGGGCGCACCCTCCGGCCCCGAGAGCGGAACGCCGACGTATGCGGCATATCCGGCAGCGAGGATCGGATCCGCTCCCAGCAGCCTCTCGTCCGCGGAAGCGTCCTCGACCGCGAGCGGCGAGCGCGACTGGAACACGTCTCCGGAGAGCCACGCCGTCGCGGACGCGCGCGTTCCGATCGCCTCTTCGGCCCCCCGGCCGGACGCCGCGCTGACCACGAGCTCGTCCTCCTCGAGTGTGCGCACCGCGCACGCGTCGGCGCCGAGCAGCGCCGGGGCCTGCTGGACGACCTCCTCCAGCACGGCTGTGGGATCGAGCTCCGTCGCCAGCACTCCGCCCGTTCGGGCCAACTGCTGCGAGAGCGCACGCGTTGTCTGCTCTGCCTCGAACAGCTCGCTGCGCTCGAGCGCGCCGCGCGCCGCGTCGCCGAGATGGCGCGCGAGCTCGAGATCGTCATCCACGAAGGCGCGCTCGTCCGCGAAGAAAACGATCACGAGTCCGGCGCGCTCCGCCCGCGGACTCGCAACAGGTACGGCGAGCAGCGCGCGGAAGCCGGCCTTCTCGGCGAGCCGCAGCCACGGCTGCTCGAAGCGGTCGTCTCGCGCCACCTCGGGCGAGGCGAGCATGCGTCCGTCCGCGGCGGCGGCGGCGAGACAGTCGGCCGATTCAGGCAGGCCGGCTTCCAGCGCCGTGGTCAGCGCGTCCGGGAGACCGGCGGCGGCTGCGAGCTCGATGTCCGTGCCGCGGGGCATCAGCACGGCCGTAAAGGTGCCTCCAAGAGCCTCGTTCGCAGCCTGGGCGAGGGCCTCGAGCGTTGCCGAGAGGGAGAGTGACCGACCGAGCATCGCCGCGATGCGGAAGAACGCGCTCTCCTGCGCGATCCGCCGCTCGTTCTCCCGGAGGAGACCCGCGACGCGCAGGGCAAGCCCGATCTCGCGCGCAACGGCCTCGGTCAGTGTGATGTCGTCGCGCGTCCACGGCCCCGGTGCCGCGCGGTGGAGCGCGAGCACCCCGATCAACTCCTCGAAGACGACGATCGGAACCGCGAGGACAGCACGCGATCCGAGATCGAGCAACTCCTGCCGCCCGCCGAGCGACGCATCGTCAAGCTCCGGAGCGTTCTCGATGTCTCCGATCGCGACCGTCTCACGCCGGTGGACGGCGAGGTTCGAGACGGCCAGCCTTCCACCCGCTCTGACCGGGCCGAGCTTCGACGTGTGCCATTGCGCCGTGACCTCGGCCTCGGCACCGCCGAGCCGGATCAGACAGCGGTCGACCGCCAGCGCAGTTCCGGTTTCCTTGACCGCAACACGCAGCAACTCGTCGATGTCCAGCTCGGAACGGACCCGCGCGGAGATATGCGCGACGAAGCGTTCGCGTTCGAGCGCCGCGGCGAGCAGCGCGAGGGCTACAGCCGCCGCGTCGTGCGTCTTGCCTGAGCCACCCGATGCCGGCGCCCTCGAAACGAGCTCCCGATCGCCGCTCGAGCCTCCAGCCTGGGCCTCCCGAGCCCGGCGCAGCCTCCACGCGAGAGCCAGAAACGCCAGGGTGCCTAGAGCCAGTGCCGCTCCGAGGATGAGCCAGATGCCGCCAACCGAGGCGATCACCAGCGACGGCACCGCGTTGAGCCACAGAGCTTGGTTGGTTTGTGACACTGGGCGTCTTGATTGTAGGGAGCCGCCGAGGGGCAGTCGAGCCGCCTGGAAGCGACTTCTGAGCGCGCTTTTCCGCTGCGCGAGCCGCTTTCCTCCGGCTTCCAAAGATGGGCCGTTCGGCCTATTGGAAAGCGGGGTCCGACTCGTTAGCCTCAGCCGCACTGGGCGATGCGAACCGCGGTGCGTTCCTGGCCTTGCAGTCCGCGGTGAGCACTAGGAGGAGACCCGCCGCCACCGACCCCCCCGAGCGACGGGTCTCTTCCTGTTTCTAACGCTTGTTTCGGCGGCTGCCGAGGGCCGTTGCTACCTTGGCTCGCGGTTTGGTTCAGCGGGTCTTGCTTGCATCGCCCCGGGGGTACTGCGCGGGAGTCGAGCGCGCCGTGGAGACAGTGGAACGAGCCCTCTCCCTGTACGGCGCGCCCGTCTACGTCCGCAAGCAGATCGTCCACAATGCCCATGTCGTGCGCGAGCTCGAGGAACGGGGCGCAGTCTTCGTCGAGGACGAGACCGCGGCACCGCCGGGATCGATCCTCGTCCTGTCGGCTCACGGCGTCGCCCCGTCCGTCTACGAGCGCGCCGCCGCGCG
>WNEY01001867.1_pt1 | contig 15111 bp, 13 predicted proteins | sample 5400531 | NCBI WGS metagenome assembly WNEY01 (sample SAMN13153338, study PRJNA577476) | soil metagenome | isolation source: 200 cm saprolite under Douglas fir tree site 1 | place: USA:California | collected 2015-04-18
CCCGAACCCCATCCTTGGGCTGCTTCTGGGACTGCGTCGCGTGTTGTGGGTTCCCATCGCCTGGAAAGGGCAATTAAAAGGCATCATTCTCGCGGGAAGCACGGGAACGCAACCGGCCATCTCCCGCGAATCCGTGGAATCAGTTGCCGCGGAACTCGCGCTGGCGTTGGGGTTGCAGCAGGAAGAGACTAGCGTCCGCCTGCGAAATGAGGACCTCAACACAGTACGGCGTTTCTTTCGGCACACCGCCGGTCCTTCTTTGGACGCACTGCTCTTCTACCTCGCGGAGAGCTGCACGGGAGCGGCCGTGAGCGAGGATGGTCCGGGCGCCGCCTTTGCAGCCATCGGTGTCCTCCGGGACGAGCGCGAAATCTCCGGCGGAAGCCTTCCCATCACGTTCCCATGGCGTAGCGGGGATGACTCGTGGACGCACGCAATTGAGAGCGATCCGGTTGCAAACGTATGGCGGCGCGCGATGGAGGCTCGGCAGGTGATTGGAAGTGACTCGAAGGCCGGTAGGACGCTGGGATCGGTGGCAAGAATCGTCGCGTTTCCCTTGGAGTCAGAAGGGCAGCTCCTTGGCACGCTCGTTGCCGGAATACCTGGCGATGCCGTCTCGCTCGCGACTCTGGATCGTTTGGCGTTACGCGCGTCTCTGGCTGCTTCCGCCCTTCGCGAGAGAAAGCAGAATGCGGAGGACGCGAACCTGGCTGCGCGGCAACACGCGCTGTTGGACTGCATCACGGAACCGTTCCTTCTTTTAGATGGCGCAGGGAAAATCACCGCGGCAAGCCGTGGCGCCAGGGAGTTAACTGGCCTTGCCGCCCAAATCAATGGATCCAAACCAGATGGCCCCCTGTCACGAGTGTCTCTCCCAGAGCTGTTCGCTGAATCCGGCCGGGAGCACCTCGAGACGTGGTTGCGCGTGCGGCTCGGTCGCCGCGTGGCCGAGCGCGCCACTGGTAACGAGCCTTTTCGAACGGAATTACGCAACGGCGTCGGCGTGCGGTTGTCTTTGGCGGCCCGTGCACAAGGTCAAGCAGCAGTGGTTCTGCTTGAACCGCTGGCCAAGCCCGAATCATCGGGTCAGGCAGGCACTGCCGAAATCGAATTGCAAAACGTCATCGAATGGCTCGAGGAAGGAGTCGTCCTGTTCGACGCTCAGGACAATGTCCGCGCCGTGAATACGCGGTTCGAACAGATTGCCGGCCTGGCCCCGGAGGAGTCCGGCAAATTCAAGACTCTGGACACATTGATTGGGCGCCTCAAAAATAACGCCACGGAACCCGCTCGATTTGCGGAGCGCTGGCGGGAAATGGCTCGCGGAATCGAAGGCGGCATGCGCGAAGAGCTGCAAATGACATATCCGGCGCCGCGCATCCTCGAAAGAGCGGCGCGGCCCGTGCTCGATCCCATTGGCCGCCTGCTGGGACGCGTCGAAATCTACCGCGACTTGACCGCCCAGCGTGTTTTTCATTCGAAACTTCTGCAGACCGAAAAGCTCGCGTCACTGGGACAAATGATTAGCGGTGTCGCGCATGAACTGAGCAACCCGCTGACCAGCATTATGGGTTACGCCCACCGGCTTCTCACGCGCAAGGACCTTCCCGGACACACCGAGGAGTTGCGGCAGATCCACCAGGAAGCGGAACGTGCCAGCGCCATTCTTCGGCAGGTACTCCTGACCGCTAGGGAAACCCTTCCGGAGCGCCGCCCCGTGTCCTTAAATCAAATCGTGCAGCGCGCCTTGGACCTGCAGCGGTTCAGCTTCGCCGCAGAAAAAATTCGCGTGGAGATCGATCTCGACCCGGCCCTCCCATTCGTGCGCGCCGATCCGGGTCACCTTCAGCAGGTGTTGATGAATCTGGTGGGCAACGCGCGGCAGGCCATTGAGCAGCACGGCCAGAGCGGGACGATCCGGCTGCGCACAAAAAGAATCGGCGAACGGCGCGTCTTGGTGGAAGTGGCGGACAACGGCCCTGGAATACCGGAGGCCATCCTTGCGCGGATTTTTGATCCCTTTTTCACCACCAAACCCGCCGGCATCGGCACCGGACTCGGTCTCGCCATTGTATTGGGCGTTGTGCGCGAACATGGCGGGCAGGTGCACGTTTCCAGCCCGCCCCAGGGCGGCGCGATTTTCCAGATTGAACTTCCGACGGCTACAGAAACGGCGCGGGATGCCGCTGCGGGTGCTCCTGTGCCTGGACTAAAAAACGTCTTGCCCGAAATCGCGAAAGCTGCGGGCCGCGAGAATCGGTTTGCGCCGGCGAGCGAAACCGGGAAAAGCGCGCGCGTGCTCGTTGTCGAGGATGAACCGACCGTGGCCCGTTTGATCGCCGACGTACTCGAAGATGAAGGGATGCTCGTGGACGTGCTCCTCGATGGCCGCCAGGCTTTGGCGCGCGCGGCGACCGAGACATTCGATTTGGTTATCTGCGACATGAAAATGCCTGGTCTCGATGGGCAGCATTTCTATAAATCGCTGGAACGTTCGGGGAATTCGTTGCGAAAGCGGTTCCTGTTCGTGACCGGCGACGTTCTGGCCGCGCAGACGCGGGAATTTTTGGAACGCAACCATCTTCCGCACGTCGCCAAACCGTTTCGTGTGGAAGAGCTGACGGAAAAAGTTCACAGCGTGCTGGCAATCACGGCAGTTCACAAACCGACGGCCACAGGGGTAGCGAGAAAGAACGCAGCCAGAAATGGATGAGGTCATGGGCAACAAGGGACAAACCATATTGGTAGTGAGTGACGACGCGGCGTTGTGCGCTGCGGCCAGGAAGGAATTCGAGCCGAATATCGCCGGACTTCGCGTCGCGTCGGTGACCAGCGTCGCGGCGGCGCACCGAATCCTCGAGGATGGCGCGCCGGCGGTGATTCTGCTGGAAGAAGCGGCCATCGGGCCGGAATCCGACGGTCCGCGTGAAACTGTTCCGCGGCTCGACGCCGTGGTGACTTCGCTGGCCGTGTATGCGCCAGTGGTGGTGATTGGGAGGGCGGAGCGGCGCGCAGAGCTTTCGGCGCTGCTCGATGCGGGCGCCGCCGACTACGTGATGCGTGATGGAAGAGGATGTCTGCCTTCGGCGCTGGGCCTCGTCCGGAGCCGCCTGCGACACGCGCAAGACGTTGCGGCCAGCGTTCCCGATCCACTCGACGAAGCCGGAGAAGATTTTGGCGAAGTGCTGCGCCACGAATTGAACAATCCGCTGACCGGGATTCTCGGTAACGCGGAACTCCTGCTGGCGGAAGTTCACCGGAATAATGACGGCACGCTTCCGTACGGAGGAGAACAGCGGCTCGAAACTATTGCCGCGCTGGCCGTGCGTTTGCGGGAAACCGTGCGCCGTCTGAGCCAGGAATGGGAAGCGCGCCAGCACGCCGTGCATTGAAGCAAAAACTTCGCCCTTGTAAAGGCGGCTCGGCGGCTGTCCCGACCTGGCCGAGAGATGCTATTTTCGCTACAATCGCGCGTGATACAATCACTTCATGGGAGTCATCGTCAAAAACCCGGACATTCTTGGGGGAAGTCCTGTGTTTCACGGAACCCGAGTGCCTATTCAAACGTTGTTCGACTACCTCGAGGGCGGAGAAACACTCGAAGACTTTCTGGAGGGATTCCCCACCGTCTCGCGTGAATCGGCCGTTGCTGCCCTTGAAGAAGCAAAACACCTCTTGCTCGCACGCCCTTAAATGCGCGTTCTGATCGACGAGTGCATCGATGAGCGATTCCGGAACGCGCTGCCCCGTCACGATTGCCAAACAGCCCGTTTTGGCCGGACTTGCCGGACTGAAGAACGGCGATCTCCTTACCGCCGCGGGAACAGCCAAATTCGACGTTTTCATCACCGTGGATCAAGGTTTCGCGTACCAGCAAAATCTGGCTGCCCGAAAGATTGCAATCATCATTCTCCATGCGAAGTCGAACCGCCTGAAAGACCTGTTACCACTTGTGGCCGCCTGCCTCGCGCGCATCGAATCCATCCAACCAGGGCAGATCGTTAAGATCGACGGTTAGCACCCCCGCTCTCATCGAAGAGCAGGTTAGACCCCGCGTTGGTTGTTTTGAATTAGTGCGCACGGGAAGAGCTCTCCGCGAAGAAGGAGAGGACGCGGCGGCGGAATTCTTCGGGGAAGAAACCATAGGCGGCGGTGTGAAACGCGCCGGGGACCACCCAAAGTTGTTTCGGGCCGCGAGCGGCGGCGTAAATCATTTCCGAATGGCGGCAGGGCAGGGCGACATCCTGTTCGCCGCAAATCAGCAGAACAGGAAACGCGCGCGCGGCGACCGCCTTTTGCGGCGAAACTTCCGCGACGGGAAAGCCCGCGAGTTTTTCGTCGCGCTAAAGCAGCGTCCAGGTGAAGGGAGCGAATAGAGTTTTTCCCAGCCAGGGATATTTTCGCAGGCCGGCGTAGTCGTAGGTTCCTTCGCGAAGGTTGGCGAAGGGAGCTTCCGCGACGACCGCTTCGATGCGCGGATCGGCGGCCGCGGATTGCAGCACGATCCCGGCGCCCATGGATTCACCGAGAGCAAAGAAATGGCGCGGCGCTGTGCAGGGAGGACCGCCGGGCCCCGACCACTGCACGGTAATGCAAGGTTCCGACTCGGAGGAAATCAGCGCGTCGATGATGGCACGGGTGTCGTTGCGTTCCAGCCAGCCGTAAGTGGCGATGGGGCCGCCGCTGGCGCCGTGGGCGCGGGCGTCCATCATGACCACGCTGTAGCCGGTGCGGAGAAGGAACTCCGACTGGCCGATGACGCCGACGCGGTTGTCCGCGACGCCGTGAAAGAGCAGGACCCAGCTGCCGTTGGGATTCTTCGGACGGACTTTCCAGCCGCGGAGAAGAGCTCCATCCGGCGCGCGAACGTCGAAATCCCCGCGCGTGGAGCCGGTGACAGCGAAGGAGACGTCGGCTTCGTGGATCAGATCAGGAGTCAGCTCGCGGCGAATGGGATGGAGGAACGCCGGGCCGACGAGCCATCCGGCGACCGCCGCCGCGAGCGGCGGAAAGAGCAACAGAATCAGAGCGATGCGAATCAGCCGTCGGCGCATGGATGCTTTCCAAATATACGAGAATGCGGCTGGCAGATGAAGTAACCAAGTAAGGAGGTAATTAAGAGAAAGAGTGCGCGCCGTCGCGGCGGCGGGCTACTCCCGTGTTTCTTTGTAAGTGTTGCAGATAAAGAGTTTAGCCAGACCGTAAGTCTTTTGTTTGCAACACTTGCGGGAACCTCCATATGTCTTGCAGGTAAAGGACTTAGAGAAGAAGATGTAAGGAAGCAATGACGCAATGATGTAAGGGAAGAACTGGAATTGGGGCACACGCTCCCCCCACTGTTTTTTGTAAAAGATTGAGGCGACAGAGGTTAGAGGGTGGGGGTCGGCAAAAGAATTGTGACGTAAGGACTTAGCGGAGGAAGAGAGATCCATCGACTTCTCGGCCGCCGCGGACTGGGGACAGACAACCATAAAGAATAGTTGGAGGGGGAGAAGGGCGTGTTGGAGCGCCGAGTTCAAATGGCAGGGTAGCATGGTAGTTAATGCCTGTCAAGAATAACTTGTTAGTCACTCAAATGGACGTGGCAGGGTTGACACAGCGGCGTTCAAATTGGAGGGGGGGAGGTCCCGGTCAAAAACACGCGGGATGCAAAACCCGCAGCTTGCGGGAGGGGTGGGTCGTCCCGGCAAAGACCGCCGGGATGCAGAAACCGCAAAAGACTTGCGGAAAGGTGTGGAAAACGAAAGAGTCGTGTGCAGAACGGGCACATGGGGCGCCCCGACAGAATCCACTTGTCCTGTAATCGTAGCAGTCCCGAACCATTGCTCCCGCCGCCTGTGCTAGCATGCTCGCGCCTTGTCACAGAAATCCCAGCAGCAGAGTCTCTGGTTCTCCGTGGTGGTGCTCTTCGCCATCAATATTCTCAATTTCTACGACCGCCACGTCCCCGGCGCGCTCGTCGAGCCTATGCGTAAGGAGTTCCACCTCAACGACACCCAGATCGGCCTCCTCGGGAGCGCCTTCATCTGGATCTATGCCATTGTTGGCGTGCCCCTCGGGCGCATCGCGGATTCAGCCAGCCGCAAAAAGCTCCTGGCCTGGGGAGTCGTCATATGGACCGGGATGACGGCTTCCGCAGGCCTCGCCACCACGTACGCGATACTGCTCCTTTCCCGTGTAGGCGTTGGGGTCGGCGAAGCAGCCTGCGCGCCGACCGCGACGAGCTGGCTCGGCGATCTGTTTCCACAGGCCAAACGCTCTCGAGTGCTCGCGCTGTTCATGCTCGGCGTGCCGGTCGGCGGCGCACTCGGTTTTTTCTTCAGCGGCCCGATAGCAGAGGCGTATGGCTGGCGAGCCGCAATGGTATTTGCGGCAGTGCCGGCGTTGCTGCTGGTTCCCGCTTTACTGATGCTCCACGAACCGGAGCGCGGCGCAAGCGAGAGCCATGGCGCACCGTTAGCACGTGACTCGATGTGGAGTGTGTTGCGCATCCCCACGCTGCGGTGGATCATTGCCTCCGGTGCGCTGCTAAATTTCAGCATGTATGCTATCGGGAATTTCTTGCCAGCGTTTCTGAGCCGAGTCCACGGCCTGTCGCTGGCGAAATCCGGCCTCGCCACGGGCGTCGTCTATCTAGCCGGAGGCGTGAGCGGGGGAACCCTCGCGGGCTATCTGGGCGATTTCATCGTCCGGCGTCGCAAAGACGGCCGCATGCTCTGCGCCGCCGTCATGGCTCTAGTGGCCATTCCGTTTGCATGCACGGGAATTCTTCAGCCCGGGGGCTCTTTGTTCGTGGCGATGGCGTTCCTGGCGCTGACGTATTCTGCTCTCACGACGTATTACGGGCTGGTGTATTCGGCGATCCAGGACATAGTGGCTCCGAACCAGCGGGGAACAGCGATGGCGATTTATTTTATGGCCATGTACATGTGCGGCGCGTCCCTCGGACCGTTGCTCACCGGGAAGTTGAGCGACGTGCTGGCGCATCGCGCCGCGGCGCTGGCTGGTTCAGCCACGGTCACAGAAACTTTCCGCGCCACAGGCCTTCAGCAAGCCATGCTGGTTATTCCGATTCTCTGCATAGCGCTCGCGTTTGTGCTTTACATGGGCTCGCGCACTATCATCAGGGACGTATCACGGCGGGAAGCTATCGCTCGCGGCGCGTTGTGACTCCTGATAAGTCGTGCGGTCTCAATGGGTCGACGCAAGACTAGGCTAAGATCCACTTGCAGGGCTCCAATCGCTAAGAGTCGTTCGCGAGCGTTGATTCAAACGGAACACCATCCTGGCTAGGGTCCGATTGAGTGCAGCCGGACAAAGCGGTTCTCCACGGGGAAGTGTTGCATCGACCGGTTGAGTCGCACGCCTTACCGGACAAATGGGTCCTCCGCGGCTAGCCATCCCAATTCTGTTGAACACCGGTTCTCCTAACGGTTTCTCGCCTGCAAGTCTCGGTAGACTCGCACAGCCAAGAATGGTTGTGGCACGAAGATGAAGAGGGATGCGGCGGTGCAACCAAGAGCAAAAATCGGAGAGCGAAGAGCACAGCCAAGAGTGGCTGTGCTACTCAAAAACAGTTTCGATGGGCTGCATGGAAGTGACGGGGAGAAGGAAAACTAGAAACTAGAAGGCGGAAACTAGAAAGCCGAAATTCGAAAAGCAAAATTGAGAAATTCGAAATCCGAAATCCGAAATCCGAAAGAAAAGAGAGATTCCTCGCTTCGCTCGGGAGCAGGCGCTACGAACGCAAGCGGAGCATGCTTAGGGCCATGGCGATCTGGCCGGAATGGTAGATGGTGTGTTGAACGATGCCGGGAAGCAGCGTTTCATAGGGGTAGGTGCGCCCGAGAACTTGTTTCGCTAGATCGGCAATGGAAAAACTGCGAATCTTCTCTTCGAACAGATCGCGGCTTTGGTTCCAACGGGCGAGGAGTTCGTTCCAGGGAATGGGCGGCTCGGCCCATTCCTTTTCGGGTTCCCAACGCGGCAGTGGATTGCTTTCCGAGGTGTTTCGGATTCTTTCATTCCAAAGCAGCAAATGCTGAAGCAGCGCCGAAATGGTATGAGCTCCTGGAGCGGGTGGCGTGTCGGCGAGTTTGGGAGAAATCTGCGCTAACAGCTCGGCGAGCGAAGGTCCGTACCACGCGCCTTTGATGGTCACGGCGCGGTAAGTATCGGCGATTTGTTGGGTTTGGGTCATGGGTGTCTAGCGGACACTCGCGGACAGTGGCGGCTCTCCGGGGGTTTAGTTTACATCAGAGACTGGCCATTGCGGCGCACGGGGAGGTGAGGCGGAAGGCGAAGCTAGAAACTGGAAACTGCAAACTAGAAGCTGGAAATCTGAAACTAGAAATGGGAAATCGGGAGAGAAGAGAGATTTCTCTCTACGCAGGCCGACGCATTCGCAGGAGCGAATGCGGAAGAAAAAGTCGGCCTGCTTCGTTCGAAATGACAGGGTTGGGCTGGGCGGGTTAATGTCGGGGCTAAAGCTCCGACCCCCAAAGGCCCTAGTCGCCCGTGAGGGCGGGTGACGGGGCAGATGCTGCGGTTGCAGCTGGAGCTCTTGAGGCAACGGGCCGTTTGGCGCGGAGTTCTTGCCACTGTAGGACGACGTCGGCGAAAAGCAGGGAGAAAGCGACGCAAGACCACACGACGGTTTCGTCGAAGGCCCCGCCGGCAACCTTTTCCAATCCTGTGACTCCGAGGACTACGCGCACTTCGAGAAAGACGATGGCTACCGCGAAGCTGCGGGTCATCCACTGGCGGTGCTGCTGAACTTTGCCCTTGAGAATGAACGCGAAGGCGATGGCGGTGGTGACCATCCACAAAATGGCGTCGGCGGCTGCGGCAACACTGAAAGAACGGGCGCCGCCCAGGCGCTCCTCGAAGTGCTGGATGTAGAAGCCCAGAGGAGCGGCGACGAAGACGCCGGCGACGTAGAAGCGACCGACGACGCGATGAAACCTGGTGAAGCGGCGGCGGAGTCGGTCCGAAAACTGCATCGGAGCCAGCAAGAGGGCGCAAGCGCCCATCAAGCCGTGTGGCAAGAGCCACCACTTGAAGGACTGGATGTGAGGCCATTCGGGATCCCTGGCGTCAATGAGGAAATGCTCGTTGTGGTAGAGAACATAGGCGAGCATGAGGCCGATGAATCCAAACAAAATATATTTTGCGCGCGGCCACGCGAAGCGCGGGGCCACCAATGGGCTGGTCGACAATTTTGGCTCCTAAACGAGGCGGGAACGTGAGGACAGCATACACGGAAACAGCGTAGAGCAAAGGAAAAAACCGGTGATACTTCCTGCGGTAGTTGGAGAGTAATTAAAGAGCTAAACGGGGCCGAGCTATTCCTTTGAAGTTGTCACGAGCTTGGCGGCGAGAGAGGCGGCGCGCTGTTCGGCGCGGCGTTCTTGTTCGACGTGCTGGGTGCAGTCGGCGATTTCGTCGTCGATAGCTTTGATTTCGCGGGCGAGATGAAAATTTTGAGGATCCTTGGAGTAGGTAGCGAAGAGCGAATTCCTCCTGGCTTTCAGAATGTCGCATTTTTTCTTCCAAACACCGGCAGTAGCAACCATGGGCATGACCTCGGAACTAGTGTGCGCCTTTTTGTGGTTTGCAGATAGAGGCATCAAAGGATGTGTCTACATTCGACACGGGGGTTTAAAAGGAGCCTTGAGAGGTGGACTCTTGCCCTCCAGGGCGCAGCGTGCTGTGCCCTTACAGAGAGAACAAGGCTAGGAGCGGAAGAGGACGGATTCGCGCTGGAACATTTTGATGGCGAGGAACAGGGCGGCGGCGGCGTAAAGGCAGGTGGATGAAAAGATGATGGCGATGAAGTTCCAGTGATAAGTGCCGGTGACAAGTTCTTTGCAAAGCAGGCTGACATTCAGGATGGGGATGAGCGCGAGCTTGGGCGTGAGCTCGACGCCGGGAAGCATGGCGGCAATGGCCGGGATGATGACGACGAAGGTCATCGGCGTGAGGTAACTCTGCGCTTCTTTGTAAGTCTTGGCGAAGAGCGCGATGGTCATCAAGGTGGCGGAGAAAAGCACGGCAACGGGAAGGGCCATGAGGAAGACTGAGATGACCGTCTTTGGCCCCAGCTTTAGGATAAAACCGGCGGCAGCGGCGCGCCCGCCGTCGGTTTGCCCAGTGTAGTGACTCAACACGGAGAAAGAAACGCCCATGGAGAGCACGGAGAGAGCAGCGGTACCGAGAGCCGCTGTCAGGACGAGAAGGAATTTGCCAAGAACGAGATGCATGCGGGAGATCGGGCTGGAAAGAATGGTTTCCATGGTGCCGCGCTCTTTTTCGCCGGCGGTGAGGTCCATCGCCGGATACATCGCCCCGGTCATGCAGAGAAGGATGACCATATAGCCGATGATTCCGCCGAAGGCGGCGCCACTGACTTTTTCGGGAGGCGCGACATTTTCACGCTTCACTTCAAAAGGCCTCAGGACGGTCTCCGGCAGGTTCTTGGCCGCCAAACGTTCGTTGACGACTTTTTCGCGATAGTCCTTCATGAATTTTTCAATTTTGTCGGTGGCAAATTCAGATTTCAATTCGCCTTCGTAATTGTAGATATTGACGATGTCCGATTTCTGCCGGGCGACGTCAGCCTGGAAACCGTCAGGGATCTCCACGGCGGCGCGAATCTCTTTGTTGATGATCTCGTCCTTCCAGTTGGATGTCTCGGGAACAATTTCGATTTTATCAAGCTTCTTGAGCCCTTCGACAACGGCGGGAGAATCCTGGCCACCGCGAAGCATAACTTTGGGGGTCTCTTCCTTGGCCTTGCCGACGAGAGAGACAGCGAGCGAGCCAAAGCCAACACTAAGAACGGGGAAGAGCAAGAGAGGCACAAGTATCGTAGAGATGAGAGTGCGGCGGTCGCGGAGAGCTTCGGTTAATTCTTTGCGATAGACGATGCCGACGTTGCGCAGGGACATGTCAATTGGCCTCCGCAGGGACGTAGTGGGGCGTGACGATTTTGACGAAGATTTCCTCGAGGTCGTGTTCGGCGTAGGTATCGCGGAGTTGCGCGAGTGGGCCTTCGGCGAGGAGCTTGCCGTTTTGGATGATGCCGATAGTGTCGCAGAGCTTTTCGACTTCGCTCATGATGTGAGTGGAGAAGATGACGGTCTTGCCGTTGTCGCGACATTCGCGGATGAAAGACGTGATGGTGCGAGCAGTCATGACGTCGAGGCCGCCGGTGGGCTCGTCGAAGATCATGACGGGAGGATCGTGGACGAGAGTGCGTGCGATGGATGTTTTTTGTTTCATGCCAGTAGAGAGCTTATCGCAGCGTCGGTCGCGGAAGCCGTTCATGTCCAGACGATTGAAGATGTCGTCGATACGCTTTTTCAGTGTGGCTTCGTCTAAACCATTGAGGCGGCCAAAGTATTCGACCATCTCCTGCGAAGTAAGGCGAGGATACAGCGCGGTCGCTGTGGAGAGGAAGCCGACGTTGGCGCGGACCTTTTCCGGCTGCTCGACGACGTCGTGGCCGCAGACGATGGCGGTGCCGTCGGTGGGTTCGAGAATCGTGGCGAGCATGCGGAGAGTGGTGGTTTTGCCGGCGCCATTGGCTCCCAGAAGACCGTAAATCTTGCCGGGCTGGCAGATGAAGCTGACGTTATCAACAGCGCGGATTTCGCCGCGCTTCTTGTCCTGGAAACGCTTGGACAAACCACGAGCTTCGATCATCAGGGGACCCCTAGATGGGAGTTCATTAGACAGGGCACCGAGCGTTCACAGTGTACTACGCGGGTGGCGGGGAAAGATTGCAGCGAGAAAAATGGGCGATTTGATCACCCTTTGTGACAGATGGGGCACTGCTTGGCATCAAACCTGTCGGGAGTAACGCGGAACATATTGTTGCACTGGATGCAGACACGATGGATGACAGGACTGATGACGGCTCCGGGCTGGGTTGATTTGGTGAAACCACCGGAAGGAGGAGCGGCGGCTTTGTCGGGATACTCTCGGCAGACATGGGCGGAGTTTAACACGAGCGGCCTCGCTTCCATAGTGAGCCGACGGCATCCCCGGATATGAGAGACGCATCCGTTAGAGTGAGGATGCCCGTCAGCGGGATGGGCCAAGATCAGGGCGCAGAATAAGCAACGCCTGCAAGGAATCTAGAGAAAGCCGCGCTGCTCTTGCTAGAATGAAAAGCCATGGCGCCTTCCTGACAGGGATCGAGAAAGCCACGGATAAGTAAGAGAAACGCTGCGCCAGAGGGATATCTCCTTGCGCCTTGAGGGCTGCGGGAGCGCGCCGAATAGGAAGAAATGGATCGCAAGCTGCGAAACCGGATATTGCTCTACCTGGTGCTGGCCGGGGTGCTGGCGTATGTGCTGGTGGAGTTAAGCGGGCGAAAGCCGGTGCCGAAGGTTGCGGTGGTGGAGCCGACACGGGAAAACCTGGTTTCGTCCATCAGCAGCAACGGAAAAGTGGAGCCTATCGCGCCTTTTGTGATGCGAGCGCAGCTGGATACGTTTGTGGAGAAGGTGCGTGCAACGGAAGGACAGCCCGTCAAGAAGGGGCAAGTGCTACTGGAACTAGACGTCAAGGAAGCGGCAGCGAAGCTTGCCGAGGCTAAGGGGAGACTCCTAAAAGCAGAGGACGACCTAAGATCGGCGATGGCTGGCGGGAAAATTGACGAAGCAGCGAGGGTTGCAGGCGATCTGGCGAAAGCTCAAGCAAAACGCGACCGGTTACAAAAGAACAACGAGGTCCTGCAGCGCCTGGTCGCGCGGCAGGCGGCGACGCAGGACGAACTTGCGGCGAGCGACCTTTCCCTCATAGAAGCGCAAGCGGAAGTGACGCGGCTGGCTGCGGCCAAACAGCAGTTTGACCGGAGCGTCAAGCTGGACTCGGATCAGACGCCGCTGCGCGTGCAACAGATTCGAGACGAAGTTGCCGCGCTCGATGAAAAAGTGCGGCAAGGACGCATCGTTGCCCCGTCGGATGGAACGCTCTACTCATTGCCGGTGAAGGCCGGAGATTACGTCAAGCTGGGAGATTTGCTGGCAGAAATGGCGGACCTGCACAAGGTTCGCGTAAGGGCCTTTATCGATGAGCCTGAACTGGGCGCGCTGGAAGCAAATGAACCGGTGAAGATTACCTGGGATGCCTTGCCAAACCGGACCTGGCTTGGGAAGACGGAGATTATTCCCAAACAAGTGGTAAAGAGAGAAACGCGGAGCGTCGGGGAACTGCTGTGTTCCATCAATAACGACAAGCTGGAGCTGCTGCCGAACATCAACGTGAACGTGCGCATCAATTCGCGGGAACGGCTTGGCGTGTTGTCTGTGCCTCGGGGCGCAGTGGAAGCGGACGGCGGCAGGCGCTACGTGTTTGTGGTGAAGAGGAACCAACTTGGCGTGGGGAAATCGACGCTGGAGAAGCGAGAGATTCACGTTGGCATCGCGGACGCCACGAACTACGAAGTGGTGAGCGGCTTGCAGGAGGGAGAATTGGTGGCTCTACCAGGGGACGTTGATTTGCGGGACGGGATGACGGTGATCGCCATCACCACGGAAGCCGCCGTTTTTCAGGGACGGTGGAATGGTTAAGAGGAGGAATTGGACGATTGCCGTCTTGTTCATCGCGAGCGCGGCGACGGCGGCGACAAATCCCAAGCAGGAAACAGCGCTCGAAGCGGGGCGGCGCGCCTACGAGGCCAGCGATTATGTGAGGGCCATTGAGGAATTGCAGGTGGCCGCGGCCAAAGATCAACAGAATGGCGACGTGCAATTGCTGCTGACGAAGAGTTATCTGGAGCTGCCGGAGCACGACCCGGCAATCAAGAGCGCGGAGAGGGCAGTGGCCATCGACGCTCAGAATTCCGTCTACCACGAATGGCTGGGGAGAGCGTACGGAGAAAAGGCCGATCATGCGAACCCGTTTTCGGCGATGTCACTCGCGAAGAAGTCGCGCAAGGAATTCGAAATAGCCGTAGAACTTGACGCCAAGAATTATTCGGCGCGGCAGGCCCTGATTGAATTCTATTGCAGAGCCCCGGGAATCGTGGGCGGCGGCGAAGAAAAGGCGTTGCCCCATATCCGGCAGCTCGCGGATCTGGACGCTGCGGAGGGGCATTATGCGGCGGGAAACTGCCGGAGGCAGAAGAAAGATTTCGCGGCAGCGGACCCCGAATTTACGAAAGCATTAGAAAGCAGTCCTAAATCGACGGAACTAATCTACGACATTGGTGATTACGCCATAGGACATGACCAGCCAGAGCGGTTGCAGGCGGTCGCGGACACGGGCGAGCATGTGGCGCCGGGAGACCCGCGGGGGAAGTTTTACAGGGGCGTTGCGCTGATTTTGAAGAAGGAGAGCCCAGAGGAAGCCGAGCGATTACTGGGGGATTACACGAAGAAAGCGCCGATGCGATCGGGATATCCGCGGCCGGCGGCGGCACAGGCGTGGTTAGGGCGACTCTTCGAAGACCAAAACAGGATGGAAGACGCGGTGAAGGAATATGAGAGCGCGCTGAAATTGGATCCCAAAAACAAGATGGCGCAAGAAGCGCTGAAGCAGCTGAAGAAGAAGTAAGAGTTGCAGCGGCGGCCGGCCCATCCGGTCAAAGACCAACAATGGATATACGTGAGACGGTATCGGTGGCGATCGACGCGCTGCGGGCGAACAAGCTGCGCGCGATACTGACATCGCTCGGCGTGATCATTGGCAGCGCTTCCATCGTTCTGGTCGTGACCGTTGCCCTGACCAGCAGGAAATTCGTGCTTTCGCAGATCGAGGCTGTCGGTTCCAACCTGGTGTGGGTGGAGCTCGTGCAGCGCCCGGACAAGCCGCAGCCGCTAAGTTACGAAATGACGCTGGAGGACCTGGAAGCGGCAAAATCGATTCCTGGAGTCATCACCGTTGCGGGAACCCGGGAGCAGCCGATGACCATGACCGTGAACGGCGTGGAGCGGCCGGTCAACATGGTGGGCGTGACGGATGGGTATCAGACGATCCGACGGCTGCTCGTTTTGCGTGGACGCTATCTCGATGCAGGGGACATGGAGATGCGCAGCAAAGTCTGCGTGATCACCACGGAACTTGCTGATCAGATATTTGGACAAGAGAAGCGCATAAGCA
>WNEY01005308.1_pt1 | contig 15111 bp, 16 predicted proteins | sample 5400531 | NCBI WGS metagenome assembly WNEY01 (sample SAMN13153338, study PRJNA577476) | soil metagenome | isolation source: 200 cm saprolite under Douglas fir tree site 1 | place: USA:California | collected 2015-04-18
TAGGCGATGCCACGAGCGCGGAGCGCGCCGCGGGCGGCTGCGTCGAGCGAGGCGAGCGGCCGTCCACGCCACTCGACGGTGCCCGTGGAGGGCTCGACGAGGCCGCCGAGGACGTGCAGGAGCGTCGTCTTTCCCGACCCGGAGCGGCCGAGGAGGGCGAGGCTGTCCTGCGGCTCGATCGCGAGGTCGACGCCGTCGAGCGCGCGCACCGCCGACTCGCCGCGCCCGTAGACGACGGCGACGCCGCGGCAGGCGGCGAGCGCTTCGCGCGGAGGCGCCTGCAGCTCGGTCACGCGGCCCGCCCGTCACGCAGCTCGACGACGCGATCGGCCGCCTCCGCGACGCGGGCCGAGTGGGTGACGACGACGACGGTGCTGCCGAATTCCGCCCGCAGGCGCGCAAGCGCCTGGAGCACGAGCTCCTCGTTGCCCTCGTCGAGCTCCGCGGTCGGCTCGTCGGCGAGCACGAGCGGCGCCTCGCGTGCGGCGGCCGCGGCGATCGCGACCCGCTGCTGCTCGCCGCCCGAGAGCGTTCCCGCCGGCCGGCGCTCGCGCCGGCGCAGGTCGAAGGCGTCGAGCGCCCGGTCGACCGCCGCCTCGACGCGGCGCCGGCCGGCGAGGCGAAGCGCGAGCGCGACGTTCTCGCGCGCGGAGAGGGTCGACCAGAGGTTGCCGCTCTGGAAGACGATCGCGACCTCGCGTGCCCGGTAGGCGGCGAGCCCGGCCTCGTCCAGCCGCGAGAGCGAGCGGCCGAAGACGCGCACCTCTCCGGCCGAGGGCTCGTCGAGCCCCGCCGCCAGGTGCAGCATCGTGCTCTTGCCCGAGCCGGACGGTCCGAACACGGCGACGAGCTCGCGCGGCTCGATCCGCAGCTCGAGCCCGCGCAGCGCGACCGTCTCGACCGGGCCCGAGCGGTAGATCTTGAAGACGTCGTGGCACTCGAGCGCACCGAAGGAGAGCTCGCGAACGCGCTCGGGCTCGCGCCAGAGGCTCCTTACCTCCACCGGAAGCTCTCGATCATCAGCCGGTACGCATCCACGTTGTCGACGCCTTGCGGCGTGCCGAGATCGACGACCGCTTCCTTGCCCGCGTGCGAGAGGTAGTAGCGGTCGACGACGAGGGTGACGCGCTTCCCGGTGACGGGATTGGGAGCGCTCTGCGTCGTGTAGACGACCTTGTAGGCGCGCGCGCCGCCGAGCGAGATCGGCTGTGGCCCGCTCCGGAGGCGCGCGCCCGCGAGCGCGGCGAGCGCCCTGCGGATGCCGACCGGGGTCGGCGGCGCGCTCCTCAGCACGACGACGCGGACGATGTTGTTCTTGTCACGGAAGGTCAGCCGCGCACCGGCGCCGCTCTGCGCCCAGCCCTCCGGGTACTTCATCGAGTAGCCGGCGGCGGAGTCGCGGAAGATGAGGAAGACCTGGTTGTCGGGAATGTCGCCCGTAGCGGCAGCGTTCGCCTCCGGCTGGAGGGCGTTCGCGGACGTAGTCGGGGAGCCGCTCGCCGACGTAGCGGGGGTCGAGACCGTGGTGGAAGGGGCGGCGCCGGTCGCCGGTGCGCTCGTCTTACCGGAGCCGCCGCAGCCGGCGAGCGCGAGGGCGGCGCCGAGCGGTCCGATCAGGACGAGGAGGCGTCGCCTGCCCATGTAGCGATGCTGCCGGCGTGTGCCTGAACAACGCCTGAACGGCGCCGAGCGCCCGACCGGGGCGCCTTCCCTCACGGCAGTGCCTGACGGCGTCACGCCCGACCACGAGCAAGAAGCCGAATGCCATCGCCGCAGTCACTGCGCCCCACGCTGCTTTCAGGATCGTCTCGACCATTGCGAGCCGACCCGAACGTACTGTCCGGGCCGGCAGAGCGGAAGGCGCATACCGCGACGCTTAACGCGGCTTCACGCGGGCTTAACCCAGGTCGCCGGCGCTGCCGCTAGAACGGTTTGATCATGTCGGTCTGGCTTGCAGCGTTGATCCTGCTCGCGGGAGCGGTCCTGGCGTTTCTGGTCATCGCCGTACTGCTCGACTACACGAGCGTCCGGGCGTGGCTGCGGCGCGCGCGCCGCATCTGAGTACTGGGCGGTCGCCGCCGTAGCGGAAGACGCTGGGTGCGCGGCTACGCTCCAACCTGTGAATGCCGCTGTCCTCGTCGTCGACGACGACGGACTCATCCGCCGGATGCTCGAGCGGACGCTTGCCGCGGAGGGCTACGGCGTGGTCAGCGCGCCGGACGGGGGTGCCGCGCTCGCCGCCGTCGAGCGGTCGGCGCCCGATCTCGTCGTCCTCGACGTCGCGATGCCGGGCCTCGACGGGCTCGCGGTCTGCCGACGTTTGCGCGCCAAGGGGCTCTCGCTCCCGATCCTCCTGTTGACGGCCCGAGATGCCGTGCCCGACCGCGTGGCCGGGTTGGACGCCGGCGCCGACGACTACCTCGTCAAGCCGTTCGCCCCGGACGAGCTGCTCGCTCGTGTGCGTGCACTGCTGCGCCGCGGTCGAGAGCCCGACGAGGTGCTCGTGTTCGACGACCTGGTCTTCGACGTCCGGCTGCGCTCGGCGCACCGGGGAGCTCGGACGGTCTCTCTCAGCTCGCGTGAAGCGGACTTACTCGAGCTGCTGCTGCGGAACCCGCGACAGGTCGTCAGCCGCGAGCTGGCGCTCGAGCGGGTCTGGGGCAGCGCCGCGGCGGCGAGCCTGAACGTCGTCGACCGGTACGTGTCCTACCTGCGCCGCAAGCTCGGCGAGCCGCAGCTGATCCAGACGGTGCGGGGCGTCGGCTTTGTTCTCGGTCGATGAGCCCACGCTCGCTCAGCGTCCGCTCGATCCTGGCGGCCTCGCTCGCGATTCTGCTCGCGCTCGCCGTCGTCGGGATCGGCGTCGACCTCCTGGTCGGCCGCGATCTCCACCGGACGCTCGACAGGACGTTGCGGCAGCGAGCGGTGGAGGTCGCCCAGCTGAGCGCCTCGGCTCCCGCGCTCCTGACCACGCCGGGCTCGCTCGACTCGCCGCTGGGCGGCGCGCAGCTCACCGTGGAGGTGGTCGATCGCAGGGGGCGCATCGTCGCACGCTCGCTCGCGCTCGGCGGGCGCGTGCTCCCGGTGACCTCGGCGGTCCGAGGAGTCGTCGCGACCGGCCGTGGCCGGTATCTCGACGCCGATCTGGGCGGGGACCACGTGCGCGTCTACGTGGCGCCGCTCGCCGACGTCGGGGGACCCGCCGGCGGGGGCGCGGTGGCCATCGCGGCGTCGACTCACGACCTGGGAGCGACGCTCGCGAGCCTCCACCTCTTCGTCGTCGTCTCGGCTCTGGTCGCGGCGGGCGTCGCAGCCCTTGCCCTTGCTCTGCTGATGCGCCGCGCGTTGCTTCCGCTCGGTCGGCTCGCGCGGGCGGCTGTGGAGATCGAGCGCACCGGCGATCCGCGGCGCCGCTTGCCCGAGCCCGCCACCGACGACGAGATCGGGCGCCTCGCCCGGACGCTCAACGGCATGCTCGCCGGCCTCGAGCGCGCGCGCGAGACCGAGCGACGGTTCCTCGCCGACGCTTCACACGAGCTGCGGACGCCCCTGACTGCGCTGCGTGGCAACGTTGCGTACCTCGCCCGCCACGGTGCGACGCCCGAGTTGATCGCGGACCTCAGCGAGGACGCGAACCGACTCGCGACCCTGGCCGACGACCTGCTCGTCCTCTCCCGCGAAGAGGCAGCAGAGCTGCCCGTGGAGCGCGTGCGGCTGGACGAGCTCGCGCGCACCGCGGCCGCGGCGGACAGCTCGGTCGACGTCATAGCCCCGGTGCCAGTGACCGTTCTCGGAGACCGTGCGGCCCTCGAGCGCGCGCTCGCGAACCTCGTCGAGAACGGCCATCGCCACGGACCGGCCGAGGGACGGATCACCGTGGAGGTCGCCGGCAACGACGGTACCGCGACGCTGAGCGTCAGCGACGAAGGGAAGGGCCTGCAACCCTACGAGGCGGCGCGGGCGTTCGAGCGCTTCTGGCGCGGAAGGCACGGTACGCCCGGATCCGGGCTCGGCCTCGCGATCGTCCGTGCGACCGCGGAGCGGCACGGCGGTCGGACGTACGCCAAGGGCTCCTGCTTCACGATCGAGCTTCCGGCTCTCAGAGATCTCTCAGAGTCTCCGGCTACAACGGATCGGGAAGAGCCGACGAAAGGATCGCCGTGAAGTACCTGCGCACACTGTCGACGCGCCACCTGATCGTCCTCGTCGTTGCCGTGCTCGCCCTGTCCGGCGGGGGCGCCGCGATCGCGGTCGCGGCCGGCGGAGGGGGCGGCGCGACTCCAGCGCCCAAGCCGCTCGACCAGGCGATTCACGACGCCCTGACCGCGCCGGCTCCCGCGGGCATCACGGCCCGGATCAAGTTCACGAACAGGCTCTTCCCCTCGGGCGCGCTGCTCGGCAACGTCGGCTCAGCACTGATGTCCGGCGCCTCCGGGCGGCTCTGGCTCTCGAGCGACGGCGGTCGCATCGAGCTCCAGTCCGACGCCGGCGACGCGCAGATCGTCTGGAACAAGACCACGGTCTCGATCTACGACGCGTCCTCCAACACGGTCTACCGCACGAACCTCCCCAACGACAAGGGTGGCGCGTCCGCCTCGAACGACAAGGGCGCGCCACCCGCACTGTCCGAGATCGACAGCTTCCTGAGCGAGCTCGGCGCCCACGCCACCGTCTCGGACGCCCAGCCGACGAACGTGGCCGGCCAGCCCGCCTACAACGTCTCGCTCTCGCCCAAGCACGATGGCGGCCTGCTCGGCTCGCTCCAGCTCGCCTGGGACGCGGCGCAGGGCGTGCCGCTCCGCGTCGCCGTCTACGCCCAGGGAAGCTCAGCGCCCGTGCTCGAGCTGACGGCGACCGACATCTCCTACGGCCCCGTCGCCGCGAGCGACATCCAGGTGAGCCCACCCGCGGACGCGAAGGTCGTCGACCTCGCCTCGCCGGCGAAGGGAGAGTCCTCTTCGGGCGGCTCCTCGATCACGGGCCTCGCCGCTGTCCAGGCGGCCGCAGGCTTCCCCGTGACCGCCCCCGACACGCTCGTCGGCCTGCCCCGCAAGGACGTGAGGCTCGTCGGCGGCTCCGGCTCGAAGGCGGCGCTGGTCGTCTACGGCCAGGGTCTCGGCGCGATCGTCCTCGTCGAGCGCAAGGCGGACAGCGGCGGGACGGCAAAGGGCGGCCTGCTCTCGAGCTTGCCGAGCGTATCGCTCGACGGCGTCACCGCGCACGAGCTCGCAACCCAGCTCGGAACGGTGCTCGAGTGGCAGCAGGGCGGGGTCGACTACGTCCTGGCCGGACGTCTTCGGCTACCTGGGGCCGAACGGCGCCGGCAAGACGACCTTGCTCCGCATGCTGCTCGGGCTCATCCGCCCGAACGCCGGCGCAGCGCGTCTGTTCGGACGCGACCCCATCGTCGACGGCGCCAAGGCGTTGGACGGCGTCGCCGGCTTCGTCGAGGGGCCGCGCTTCTACCCGTATCTCTCCGGCCGCCAGAACCTCCGCCTGCTTGCGGCCTACGACGATCCCGATTCGCGACCTCGGATCGAGGAGGTGCTCGAGGTCGTCGAGCTGCGCGATCGGGCGAAGGACCGCGTCGGCGGCTACTCACACGGAATGCGGCAGCGGCTCGGCATCGCCGCCGCGCTCCTGCGGCAACCGCGGCTGCTGCTGCTCGACGAGCCGACGACCGGGCTCGACCCGGCCGGCATGCGCGACATGCGCGACCTCGTCCGCCGGCTCGCCGGCGAGGGCATCACGATTCTGCTCTCGAGCCATCTCCTCAACGAGGTCGAGGAGCTCTGCAATCGCGTGGCGATCATCCGCAAGGGGAGCACCGTCTACGAAGGCGCGCTCGGCGACCTGCTGGCGACGGCGACGAGCGGCTATCGCCTCCGGGCCGCGGACCCCGAACGAGCCCGCCTGGTCTGCCTCGCCCACTCCGGCGTCGAGGACGTCCAGCTCGAGGGCGCCGAGCTCCGCTTCAAGGCGGACGAGCAGGCCGTGGCGGCGCTGTCGATCGCGCTCGGCCAGGCGCGGATCGGCGTGACCGCGCTCGTTCCCGAGACAGCCAGCCTCGAGGAGCTGTTCCTCGGCCTCACGGGCGGCGACTCGGCCGACCACGACAAGGAGGCGGTGGCCTGATCAGCGCGGTCGCGCGGGTCTACCGCTGGGAGATCGCCAAGCTCCTCGCCCAGAAGCGAACCTACCTCGGGCTCGGCTCGGCGATCGTCGTACCGATCATCTTCGTCGTCGTGCTCGTGCTCCAGTCCGGCGGCCCGAACGACGTGCCGCTCGGCCGCTACATCCGCGACACCGGGCTGGCCGTGCCCTTTGTCGTGCTCTTTTTCATGTCGATCTGGGGGTTCCCGCTGATCACCGCGCTCGTCGCGGGAGACATCGTCGCCTCGGAGAGCCACAACGGCACGCTGAAGACGATCCTCACGCGCTCGCGCGAGCGCGGCGAGGTCTTCGCAGGCAAGGTGCTCGCGTCCGTCAGCTACACCCTCGCCGTCGTGTTCGCGATGGGCATCGTCGGCGTCGTCGCCGGCAGCATCGCCTGGGGCTTCCATCCGCTCACGTCGCTCTCCGGCACCAAGGTGTCCGCCCCCCACGGGCTCGCGCTGCTCGCAGCGAGCCTCGCCGTCTACGTGTTCCCGCTCGTCGGAATCGCGGCGTTCGGCCTCCTGCTCTCGACCGTGACGCGGAACAGTGCAGCGTCCGTCGTCGGGACGCTGATGTGGGCCCTGCTGATGCAGCTCCTCGGCGTTCTCCCGGGCACGGAGAGCTTCCGCGCCTACCTGCTCGGGACGCAGTTCGAGGCGTGGCACGGCTTCCTCCGCACCCCCGCCGACTGGGCTCCGGTCATCCGCGCGATCTGGGTGTGCGCCCTCTACATCGCCGCGCCGCTCTCCGCGGCATATCTCGTCTTCCTGCGCCGCGACGTCGCCGGCGAATAGAACCTCGCGCGCGTCCGCTGACCTCCGGCCAGACGCTAGCGGAGCAGCGGCAGCACCCGATCGCAGAGGAGGTCGACTCCGCCCGCGGTGGTTCGTCCTTGCGGGGTGCCGAACTCGATGCGGTGGGCGCCGGCGTCGATCAGCTGCTCCGCCTGCGCGGCGACTTCGTCCGGGGTTCCGGCGATGACGAACTTCTCGAGCGGCGGCGCCGCACCCGACGGGAGGCCAAGCGTCGGGTCGAGCCTACCGACGACCTCCAGGTACATCTCGACCTCCGCGCGCGCCCGCTCCCGCGCGGCGTCGCCGTCCTCGTCCACGACCGTGACGGCGCCGACGACGATGTGCACGTCGTCGTTGCCGATCCACCCGCGCATCAGCCGGATCATGTCGGGATTGGCGCAGCCGCCGATCTTCACCTCGTCGGCGAGCTCGCCTGCGAGCGCCGCCATTCGCGGCCTCCAGGTTCCGATCATCAGCGGCACCCGCGGGCGCGCCGGCTCGTAGTTAAGGCCGGTGCCCGGCGCGAGGCTGAAGCGCTCGCCGGCGAACCCGCTGCGATCGCCGGCGAGCAGCAGCCGCACGATCTCGACCGCCTCCCGCATCCGGACGAGCGGGCGCTCCTCCTCGAGCCCGAGCCGGTCGAGCCAGGCGCCCGCCACGAGGCCGAGGTAGGCGCGAGCGCCCGAGGCGAGGTCGAGCGCGGCCGTCTGGCCGGCGATCTCGACGGGGTGCAGCGTCGACGCGTTGAGCGCCGCCGGCCCGATCCGCACCCGCTCGGTCGCCCTCGCGATCAGGAGCAGCGGGAAGATCGCGGGCTGGAAGAGCAGGTCGTGGAAGACGGAGATCACGTCGAAGCCTGCCGCCTCTGCGCGGCGGGCCAGCGCGGCGTACTCCTCGGGGCGCTTGTCCGACTGCAGCCCGAGCCCGAGCTCGAATCCGCTCAGGTCAGATCCTCGGTCCGCAGCGTTCGCTCGCCGATCCGCTCGATGCGCATGACGACCCGTTCCTCCGGATCGGGGCAGCAGACGAGGTTGTCCCGCTCGAGCCAGTCCTCCGCGGCGAGCTGCCGCTGCTTCGCCGGGATCAGCGGCAGCACCGCCTGCAGCGCGTAGAGGCAGAAGTGACGCCCCTCGGGGATCCGCAGCCTGCTCGACTCGGTCACCTCGAAGAAGTCACCAACCTCGAGCCCGCAGACGGAGCGGCCCTCGATCCGCTCGACCGTGACGCGCACGTCGAAGAGACGCATCTCCGTCATCAGTAGACCGTCTCCGTGGTGAAGCCGACGGCGACGGCTCGCCGGTCGGAGTCGTTGCGCATCGTGTGCGGGTGCGACGAGGGCCACACGACGCACTCCGCCTCGTGGAGGACGTAGTCGATCCCCTCGACGACGAGCACGAGCTCGCCCTCGGCGATGTACATCACGTCGATTCCGGCGTGCGTGACGACGTCGTCGAAGCGGGTCCGAGGCTCGAAGCTCGCGACGAGCAGCTCGAGGTGCATCCCCGGAATCCGGAAGGCGGCGAAGTCGACGCCACCACCGCGCGACCGCTTCGACGTCACCGGCTCGATGCGGCGGGGAGTCGTCTGGCGCAGGGTGTAGCCGAGCAGCGACGCGACGTCGTGGTCGAGAGCGCCGGCGACCTGGGCGAGCCGCCCGAGCGCGATGTCGGACTCGCCGCGCTCGACCGCGCCGAGGAACGACGCCGAGATGCCGGCGTGTGCGGCGAGCGCCCGCACGGACAGTCCGCGCTGGGTGCGCAGCCTCCTGATCACCTCCCCGACCCGGGGCGGCCGGGGAGCAGAGCCGTTCCGCCGGGTCATCGGCGCGAGCATACTCCGACCCTTGCGCGAGGTCGAAATATCGGTCAGTGTTGCCAGATTCTGAGCCGAGCGAGGAGGAGGGGATCGTGAGCAAGATCAGGATGACGGCCCTGGCAATCGTGGCGACCGCGGCCGCCGTCGTCGCCGTTTCGGTCGCGCCCGCCGGCGCTAAGAGCGAGACAGGGGCGAAGAGCTGCGCGTTCACGCTGCGGATCGGCGACGTCCTCCCGTTCACCGGAGACCTCGCCGCGTACGGGGCCAATCTGGACCGCGCGGTCCGGGTCGCGATCGGGCTCCAGAACGCGGCACTGAAGAAGGACGGCCTGGCGAAGAAGATCAAGGTCAGCCTCGTCGGCTCCGAAGACGGCCAGACGCAGGCGAGCGCGTCCGTCGAAGCGGCGACGAAGCTCGTCAAGTCGAATCACGCGAACGTGATCATCGGCGAGATGGCCTCGAGCGCGACGATTCCGATGGCGCAGTCGGTGACGATCCCGAACAAGATCGTGCAGATCTCGCCGACGTCGAGCGCGCCCCAGATCACGTCGATCGCCGACAACGGCTTTCTCTGGCGCACGTACCCGTCCGACACGCTGCAGGGCAAGGTGCTGGCCCAGGCGGCCGTGGACGCGTTCGCCAAGGGCACGGTGAACGTCGGCGCCCGCAACGACGCCTTCGGCACCGCGCTCAAGCAGCTGTTCGTGACCGAGTACCAGCGGCTCGGCGGCAAGATCGGCGAGAACTTCTCCTGGAACCCGGATCAGGCCAACTTCGACAGCGAGGCGCAGAAGCTCGTCTCGGGCAACCCGGCCGGCTACGTGATCATCGACTTCCCGGAGACCTTCCAGAAGTTCGCGCCGGCGCTCGTCCGCAGCGGCAAGTGGGACGCCTCGAAGACGCTGATGACCGAGGCGCTCCGTAACGCGACGGTGCTCGACGGCATCGGCAGCCCCGTCGTCGGGCTGCGCGGCACCGCCGCGAGCGCGGCGGGCGGCCCGGCCGGCGCCTCGTTCGCGGCCTACTGGAAGGCGCACGTCACCGGCGCGAAGCCGTACACGGGCTTCGAAGGCACCTCGGTCGACGCCGCCAACGTCGCCTTCCTCGCGGCGCTGAAGGCGTGCTCGGCCTCGCCGACGAAGATCAAGGCGAATCTGATCTCGGTTTCGGGGCCGCCCGGGGCGAAGGTGACCTACGCCCAGCTCGCCAAGGCGATCAAGCTGATCCGCGCCGGCAAGGAGGTCGACTACGAGGGCGCGTTCAGCCCGGTCGACTTCGACGCGAACGGCGACATCGGCTCCGCCGTCTTCGAGATCTGGAAGTACGACGGCAGCGGCAAGATCGAGACGCTGAAGACCGTCACGTTCCGGGGCTAGATGCGGGAGACCTACAGGGAGGGCGGCGGCTTCGAGGAAGCTGCCGCCTATTCCCGTGCCGTCCGGATCGGGGGCCAGGTCGCCGTCAGCGGCACGGCTGCCCGCGAGGGCGGAGACGCGTACGAGCAGGCGAGCGAGTCGATCCGCCGCGCGCTCGCCGCTGCGGAGCGGCTGGGCGCACGCCGCGAGCACGTCCTGCGGACGAGGGTGCTACTCGCTCCGGGGTGCGACTGGGAGGCCGTGGTGCGGGCCCACCGCGAGGCGTTCGCGGGGATCGAGCCCGCGAACACGACCTACTTCGTCGGCGGGTTCGTCCCCGAGGGGGTGCTCGTCGAGGTCGAGCTCGACGCGGTGATCCCCGAGCCGCCCAGGTAGAGCTCGGTCACCTTCGGGTCGTGGAGGAGGTCGGCGCCGCGGCCCTCGATCGCGTTCCGGCCCATGTCGAGCACGTAGCCGACGTGTGCGAGTGCGAGTGCGCGGCGCGCGTTCTGCTCGACCACCACGATCGCGATCCCGAGCCTGTTGATCTCGAGGAGCTTGTCGAAGACGAGCTCCATCGCCTGCGGCGAGAGGCCGGCGGAGGGCTCGTCGAGCAGCAGCAGCTTCGGGCTCGTCACGAGCGCGCGCGCCAGCGCGACGAGCTTGCGCTCGCCGCCCGAGAGCGTGCCCGCGCGCTGGCGCGGCCGCTCGCGCAGGATCGGGAACAGCTCCTGCATACCCTCGATCGCCGCTCGGCGCTCGCCCTTCGGCACGACGAGGGAGCTGACGCGGACGTTCTCGGCAACGGACAGCGTCGGGAAGACGTTGTCCGTCTGCGGGACGAAGTTGAGGCCGCGGCGCGTGAGGCGGTCCGCGCGCAGCCCGGTGACCTCGGCGCCGTCGAAGCGCACGGAGCCGCCGCGGCGCGTGACGAGCCCGTACACCGCCTTCAGGAGCGTCGACTTGCCGGCGCCGTTGGGGCCGATCACGGCGACGATCTCGTCCGCGGCGGCGCGGAGCGACACGCCGCGGAGCACCAGCGCGTCGTCGTAGCCGGCCTCCAGCTCGTCAACCGTGAGCAGCGGCTCGCTCATGGGCCAACCTCTGGCCCATGAGCGTGGGGAGCGAGCCGAAGGCGAGCGACGCTCACAGCGGCACCGGCTCGTGGCGCGCGCCCAGGTAGGCGTCGACGACGCGCTCGTCGACGCGCACCTCGTCCGGCGTGCCCTGGGCGATCACGCGCCCGCCGTTCATGACGATCACGCGGTCGCAGGCACGCATGACGAAGTCGAGGTCGTGCTCGACGATCAGGAAGGTGACGCCCGCCTGCTCGCGGAGCGAGAGGACGTGCTCGAGCAGCTGCACGCGGAGGGCCGGGCTCACACCGGCCATCGGCTCGTCGAGCAGCAGGATGCGCGGCTCCGCCATCAGCGCCCGCACGAGATCGAGCAGCTTCCGCTGGCCGCCGGAGAGCGTTCCGGCGAGGGCGTCCGCGTGGCCGTCGAGCCGGACGAGCTCGAGCAGCTCGGCGGCCCGGCCTCGTGCGTCGCGCTCGCGCCTGCGCGCCCGGCCGGCGAGGGCGCCGCCGAGCTGTTCCCCGGGGTGGCGCGGCGTCGCGAGCAGCACGTTCTCGAGCACCGTCATCCGCGTCAGCGTGCGCGGGGTCTGGAACGTACGCACCAGGCCGGTGCGCGCGATCCGGTGGGGCGGGCGCCGGTCGATTCGCACGCCGCCGAGGAGCACCCGACCGGCTTCGGGGCGCAGGAAGCCCGAGACGCAGTTGAAGAGCGTCGACTTCCCCGCACCGTTCGGCCCGATCAGGCCGGTGATCGAGCCGGGCTCGACGTCGAGCGTCGCGCCGTCGACGGCGCGGACGCCGCCGAAAGCGCGGACGACCTCGCGCACCTCGAGCCGGGCACTCACTCCAGCACCATCTCCTCGCGGCGCCCGAGGATGCCCTGCGGCCGCCAGAGCACGAGCCCGATGATCACCAGCCCGATCACGATCAGGCGCAAGTAGGCCCGGTCGGCCGAATCGAGGTAGGAGAGGGGCGCGAAGTCGAGGAAGCGCGTCCCGGCGAAGATGAACCCGAAGACGAGGGCTCCGACGGGCACCGCCCAGATGCGGCCGAGCCCGCCGAGGATCACGATCATCCAGGCGAAGAAGGTCAGGAGCGGCTCGAAGTCGTCCGGGCTGAAGAAGGAGAACTGCCAGGCGTAGAAGCACCCGGCGACCGCGGCGAGGGCGGCCCCGAGCGCCAGCGCCTGCAGCTTGTAGGCGAGCACGTTCTTGCCGAGCGAGGCCGCAGCGTCCTCGTCCTCGCGGATCGAGCGAAGGACGCGTCCCCACGGCGTCCGCACCGCGGCCCACGTCAGCGCGAGCAGGCACACCGCGACGACCCAGACGATCACGAGCATGGCGGCGTCCTTGGAGGACAGGTGCAGCCAGTCCTGGACACGCGTCTGGAAGCGCTCCCACTGCCCGTTGTACTGCGCCGCCTCGCCGACCTTGCCGAGGGCGATCGTCCCTTGCGAGCCGCCGGTGAGCGAGTCCTCGTTCGTGGCGACATAGCGGACGATCTCGCTGAACGCGATCGTGACGATCGCGAAGTAGTCGGCCCGCAGCCGCAGCGACGGCAGGCCGAGCAGGAGGCTCGCGGCTGCAGCGGCCGCGACGCCCGCGGGGGCAGCGAGCCAGGTGCTCCAGCCCTCCTTCACGATCAGGATCGCCATCGTGTAGGCGCCGACGGCCATGAACGCGACCTGCCCGAAGTTGAGCATCCCCGTGAAGCCGAACTGCAGCTGCAGGCCGAGGGCGAAGATGGTGTAGATGCCGGCCACGACGCCGACGAAGGCCCAGAAGCCGCCGCTCGCGATCGCGTTCATACGACCCTCGCCCGGCCGAAGAGGCCTTGCGGCCGCACCAGCAGCGCGGCGGCGAGGACCACGAACGCGACCACCGGCTTGTAGACCGGGTTCACGCCGCCGAAGAGCGACGGCCAGGTCGAGAGCTCCGTCGCGATCCCGAGCACGAGCCCGCCGGCGAGTGCGCCGTACGCGCTTCCGATCCCGCCAAGGACGACCGCGGCGAAGATCGGCAGCAGCAGCTGGAAGCCGAAGTTCGGGTCGAAGGTCGTCTGCACGAGGCCCGCCAGAACGCCCGCGACGCCGGCGAGCAGGCCGGAGAGCACCCAGGTCAGCGCGATCGCGCGGGGGACGTTGACGCCCGCGATGGCGGCCAGTGCCCGGTCGTCCGCCATCGCGCGCATCGTCTGGCCGAGCGTCGTGCGCGAGAGGAAGAGCCCGATCAGCACGATCGCGACCGCCGCGACGACGATGGTGATGAACTGCGCCTCCGACAGGCGCACGCTCCCGAGGACGTAGACCTTGTACGGATTCACCTTGAACGCGCGCGCCTGCGGGCCGGCGGCCAGCAGAAGCGCTTGGCGCAGCACGAGCGCGAGCCCGATCGAGGCGAGGAACAGGCTCATGAAGCCGGCGCGGCGGTGGCGAAGCGGTCGCCAGAGCACCGCGTCGAACACGACCGCCAGGAGCGCCGTGGCCCCCATCGCCAGCAGGGTCGCGGGCACCATGCCGAGCCCGACCGGACCGTTGAAGAGATAGGCCGTCAAGGCGCCGAACGCCATGAAGTCGCCGTACGCAAAGTTCACGAGCCGCAGGATCCCGTAGACGACCGAGACCCCGACCGCGGCGATCGCGAATACGGATCCGGTGACGAGGCCGTTCGCGAGCAGCTGCCAGAACACGGGCTAAACGAGCTGGGGTTCGGGCACCGGGCGATTCTCCGCGAAACGGGCGACGTCGAGCACGTGGAGCGCATCGTCCGCGGCTCCGCCGAGCACCGCGCCGGCGAGAATTCGCGCCACGGCGGGGGCGATCATGAAGCCGTGGCCGCTGAAGCCGGCGGCGACGAAGAGGCCGTCGCTCACGGCTCCGAGGACGGGCTGGTGGTCGGGCGTGACGTCGTACTCGCCGCAGACGAGCACCGGAAAGGAGACGAACTCGAGCGCGGGCAGCAGCTCCTCGATCCCGGCGCGCACGTTCGCCCGCCAGCGCTCACGCTGAGCTTCGTCGCCGCGGGCGGCAAGGTCACTGGCCAGCATCCGTCCGTCAGCGAGTTGCTTCGCCGCAAAGCGCCGCTCGGCCGAGACGACGAGCGGCCCGAGCAAGCGCTCGCGAATCGGCTCGCTGAAGAACAGGTACCGATCCTCGCGCTCGATCGGAAGCTCCACGCCGACGAGCGCGGGCGTCTCCGCCCCCGCCGCGACGACGACCGCCTCGGCAAGCACCGTGTCTCCTCCCGCGAGGCCGACGCTCCAACCCGCCCCGTCCGGTCGAAGCTCCTCCACCGCCGCGATGCGAACGTCGAGGCCGCGGGCGAACGCCTCGACCACGCTCTGCGGTCGGTCGAAATAGCCGTCGTCTCCGCACCAGGACCCGCCCACCAGACCGCCTGTGCGCAGGCCGGGAACGAGTTCTGCCGCTTCGTCTGGCCCGACGATCCTCGACGGAATGCCTTCGGCATTCTGCACCTCGACGTTGGCGGCGAGCTGGTCGAACGTCGCCGCGGAATGGGCGACGAACAGGTAGCCGCAGCGTTCGAAGCCGAGTGCGACCGGCGCGCCGAAGCGCTCTCCTGCCTCCGCATAGAACAGCGCAGACTCCCGCGCGAGGCGACAGGCTATGGCGGTTCCCCACTGCTGCCGGACGCCGCCGGGCTGCGCACCCGAGGCCCCCGCGCCGATCGCTGTTCGCTCGAACACGGAGACGCGGACATCACGACTCGCAAGCTCGCGCGCGATCGCCAGCCCGATCACCCCGGCTCCGATGACGGCGACCTCAGGCAACGGTCGGCTCACCACGATGTCGTAAACCCTCAACGAGATATAGATTGCGCGCAACCGGTCAGCTTGGACGTGCTCAGGCCGGAGCTGAACGGCGCGACGACTAGCTGGTGAAGCCATTCGCGCT
>WNEY01001868.1_pt1 | contig 15110 bp, 15 predicted proteins | sample 5400531 | NCBI WGS metagenome assembly WNEY01 (sample SAMN13153338, study PRJNA577476) | soil metagenome | isolation source: 200 cm saprolite under Douglas fir tree site 1 | place: USA:California | collected 2015-04-18
GCAGACGGTCGACGGCCGCCAGGTGCTGGTGCGCAACTTCGACGCCAACTTCGCCCGCGACCCGCGGATCTTCGTCATCGGCGAGGACGTGGGCAGGCTTGGCGACGTCAACCTGGTGTTCGAGGGACTCCAGGCGAAGTACGGAGACCTGCGCCTCACCGACACTGGGATCCGCGAGGCGACCATCCTTGGCCAGGCGATCGGCTCCGCGATGCGCGGGCTCCGCCCCATCTGCGACATCCAGTACCTCGATTACTTCCTGTACGCCCTGGAGACGGCGTCCGACGACCTGGCGACGCTCCACTGGCGGACGGTGGGCGGGCAGAAGGCGCCGGTCGTCATCCGCACCAAGGGACACCGGCTCGTCGGCATCTGGCACTCGGGCTCGCCGATGTCGGTGCTGCTGAACGCGATGCGGGGCATCTACGTGTGCGTGCCCCGGAACATGACGCAGGCGGCGGGCTTCTACAACACGCTGCTCCAGGGTGACAACCCGGGGATCGTGATCGAGGTGCTGAACGGCTACCGCCTGAAGGAGCGGGTGCCGGACAACATCGGTTCCTTCACGGTTCCTCTCGGTGTGCCCGAGGTGCTGCGCGAAGGCACCGACGCGACGGTCGTCACTTACGGGGCGTGCTGCGCGATCGCGCTCGACGCGGCGTCGGCGCTGGGCGAGCTCGGCGCGTCGGTCGAGGTGATCGACGTGCAGACGCTGAACCCGTTCGACGTGAACGAGATGCTTGCTCGCTCCGTGGAGAAAACCCACGCGCTGATCTGCGTCGACGAGGACGTGCCCGGGGCCGCGTCGGCGTTCATGCTCCAGCAGATCCTCGAGAAGCAGAAGGCGTGGTGGCACCTGGACGCGGCGCCGCGCACGCTGGCGGCGTCGCCCAACCGGCCGGCCTACGGGCCGGACGGCGACTACTTCACCAAGCCGAACCGGGAGAGCATCTTCGAGGCGGTGTACGAGGTCGTGCGCGAGCGTCAGCCATGGAGGTTCCCGCCGCTCGACTCGTAACCCGTCACTGCCGGCACTCGCGTGCTTCGCAGGCGTTGGAAACCCGCGACCGCCGGCAGTCGCGGCTAATGACAAACCGAACTGAGCCGAATCTAGTTTCCAAAACATATCCCGTCAACCCGGGCTGTTAACGCGGGCGCGGAGGCTATCCTCCCGGCCATGCCCGAGTCTGAAGGACAGGTTCTCCAGGAGCTCCAATCCTTTCTCGACCCATCGCTGGAGACCGACGCGACCGCGCCACAGGTCCAGCAGTTCACGCTCGACGACAACGCCATGGCGCTGGCCAGCCAGGCCGCCCGTCCGCCCTGGTACGCCAGCTGGGTCACCGGCGCCCTCATTCCCGCCGCCCCGGCGCTCGGCCTCCTCATGGGCATCTATGGCGGAGGAGTCGAGCTGATCGACTGGGCGGAACTGGGGATCGTCCTGCTCGTCCTCTTCGGCCCGGTGATCGGCATCGTCTGGCTCGCCCTGTTTCTGAGCCACCGAGGGCGCGTCGCGCCAATCCGGCGCGCGCTCGATGACGGAAGCGCATGGATGGTGGCGGGACCGGTCGCGATCAGCGGCCCCCGGTCAGTCACCATCGGCGGCCTCCAGATCCAGGCCCTGCACCGCCCCAGCCTCCCCGCCTGGGTGAGCACGGCCATGTGCACAGCGATCTTCGCCGACGACAACACCGGCCCCCAGCGCTATGGCATCCCACAGGCCAGGCGCATGTTGATATCGATCACCGGTCCCGACGGCCGCCGGCTGTACCCGGAGGTCGGCGCCCTTCCTGTTCTGTTGAGCGTGCCTTCGGTCATCGCCTCGGTCATCGTGTCCCTCGCCTTCACCGCGGCTTGCAACGCACAGTCACAGACCTACAGCACCGCCGCCTCTTACCTTCGCGACATCAACGCCTCGACGCCCTGCACCGCCAAGAGTCAACCCGGCGATGACTGCTGGAAATGGGTGCAGGGCACGGTCGCGTACGACTACTGGTACAGCACCAGCACCAGCAACGGCTCGACTAACAGCACCTGCCGCGCGACGCTACGCTGGGGCGGCCCCCACACGCAGACCGGCGACCTGAGGACCGGCAGCATCGATTGCACCAAGCAGCTCACTTCGACCCCGATGCCTGCCCGGCTTGACGTCCTCAAGGATTACGTGATCCAGGTCCAGGTCGGGAAGACGACCTATCAGACCGATCACTGGCCGCCGCTCGGCGACAGCGTCTTCACGCTCGCGTTGATCTTTCGAATCGTGACCGTACTGTGGATCGCCTGGCCCATCGGACACTTCGCATGGGCGATCGCCTATCGAGCGCGGCGCGCTATGTCAGCTCCCCGGGCAGGTACTCCATCACCGCCAGTGCCGGCGCTCGGTTCAACAACGTGAGACCCTCGAGCACGTAGCCGAACCAACCGCCCGCGGGCGCGGGCGCGGCGACCGGGGGCATGAAGCGCCGCGGGCCGCGCACCTCGCGCAGCGGAGCGGTCGCGGCCAGCCCGGCCAGCTCGCGCGCCTTCCTCAGTCCCGCCTCGACGCCGCCCAGCTCATCGACCAGCTTGCGCTCCAGCGCCTGCCGGCCCGTCCACACCTTGCCCAGGGCGATCGGCTCGAGCTCCTCGCGGGCCATCTTGCGCGCGGCGGCCACCACGTCGATGAATCCGCGGTAGAGCCGGTCGATCTCGCCCTTCACCAGCGCACGCTCCTCGTCCGAGTACGGGCTCTCGTCGCTGTTCATGGCCGCGCGCCGGCCGAACGCGACCGTCTCACGGTTCACCAGGAGCTTTTCGAACAGGGCTCCGGTGACGATCTTGCCGCCCAGGACTCCGATCGAGCCGGTCAGCGTCCCAGGGCGGGCCACGATCCAGGACCCCGGAGTCGCCACGTCGTACCCGCCGGACCCGGCCACCGAGCCCATGACCACTACCAGCGGCTTGCGAGCAGCGACGGAACGGAGCGCGTGCCGCATCGCCTCGCTCGCCGTCGACGATCCGCCGCGCGAGTTGACGAAGAGCACCGCCGCGGCGGCGCGCTTGTCCGCCGCCACCTGCCGGGCGACCTGGACGACGGTCAGGTCGCCCGCGCGCTCTTCGCCCACCAGCGGCACGTTGACCGGCGGTCGCACGGGCATCCGGCCAGAGCGGCCGTCGAGAATCGTGCCTTCGATCCTGATCAGCGCCACGTACTTGCCGCGGCGCAGCGTCGGGGCGGGCACGCGCATCTTTGCCTGGGCACGCTCCCAGGTGCCCAGCCGCCCGCCGAGATACGCGGGCAGCTCCTCCTCGGTGAGCACGCGGTCGACGACGTGCTCCTCCATCGCCACGTCGTCGCCGTACGGCGAGCAGTCGACGAGCTCTCGGGCGCCCGCGTCTTCCAGCTTCCGCGCCTCAGCGACCGCGCGGACGAGCTCGCCGTGCTGCGACTCGAGCAGCCAGGTGACCTGCTCGCGGTACTCCGGGGTCATCCGCGACTTGGTCAGCGGGTCGGCCGCGGACTTGTACGGCGAGACCTGGATGAAGTCTGCGCTCAGGCCAAAGCGCGCCAGGGCGTCGGCGAGAAACGCGCCGGTGCCGGCAAAACCAAGCGGCTGGATCGCCCCGGCGGGCATGAGCAGGATCTCATCGCAGGCGCACGCGAGGTAGTACGTGCCCGTCGTGTAGTTCGTCGCCCAGGCGACCACGCGCTTGCCCGCGGCGCGCAGGTTGAAGACGATCTCACGCAGGTCCTGCAGCGTGGCCATCGACATGCCGGCGGGGCGGAGGTGGAGCACCACGCCCTTGATCCGCGCGTCGCGCCCGATCGCCTCGAAGCGCTCCCCGAGCTCGCGGACGCTGAGGCGAGGCCGGCCGCCGACCAAGCGCTGCCAGAAGTGCAGCGGAGGGTCCGCCAGCGTGGGCATCTCGTCTTCGAGGACGAAAACCAGGTATTCGGGCGGCTTTCCGATCGAGCGGCGGACGCTCGATGCGAGCCACCACAGCCACCGGAACGGAAAAAGCAGCACGCCCTTCCCGGCGAAGTTTACGTACTTCCCTGCCCTCACCCCGACCCTTTCCCCCGAGGGGGAGAGGGAGCTTCAGACGACCTTGGAGATCTCCAGGTGGTCGTCGATGTCTTCGCTCAGCCGCTGCGCGCCGTACTCGCGTCCCACGTGGTGGTGATAGGGAACCCCCGTGAAGAGGTGGTGGGACCGCGTCGGCGTGTCGGCACCGTCGGCCCACTCCTTGCGCTGCAGCTCCATGTAGCCCGCTTCCTTGTTCTCCTTCAGGTCGCGGAGCAGCGTCGACATGCCGTAGCCGGCCGCGTGCTGCATCGCGAGCGTGATGAAGATGAACCCCACGCCGAGCAGCCCGAGCTCATCCCAGGTGATCGGATTCTTCTCGTTGAACCACTTGAAGGACGAGGAGTAGTTGAAAGCGAAGCGAGCCTTCGGGAAGCGCTTGCGGATCTCGGTGCAGAACGTCTCGGTGGGCTCGCGCTCCGCAGTCGGAAACTCGCACCACAGAAGGTCGGGGACGCCGCTGTCGAGATAGCGGAGGCCGCGGTCGATCGCGAGCTCGAGGCCGCGCTTCGACTCCGGGGCTTCGCTGGCGGACACGCCGTCCGTGCGGGCGATGATGACGAAGTCCTTGTGGCCGAGATCGTCCGCCGCCGCGCGCATCATGCGCAGCTTGCCGACGAACTCGGCGGCCCCGATCAGCGCCTTGCCGGCGATGTGGCCGCAGCGCTTGGGCATGACCTGGTCTTCGAGGTGCGCCGCCGCGACGCCGGCGTTGACGTATAGCTCGGTCGTGCGCTGGACGTTGAACAGGTTCCCATAGCCGGCGTCCATGTCGACGACCACCGGTGGGATCTCCAGGTGTATGGGCGCGACCTTCTTCTCGGGGTCGCCCGTCGCCATCGTCAGCTGGAACTTGCGCAGCGCGCTGACCGTGCGCCGCGCGCCGTCGGCGATCTCCACCGACGAGTAGAGGTCCATGTCCGTCGTGCCGAGGTGGCCGATGGCGAACGAGTAGCCGCTGAAGTAGACGGCGTCGAAGCCGTGGTACATGAGCAGCTGCGCGCCCATCGGGTCGTACACGCCGGGCGCGAAGACGTACGGCTTCTCCGCCAGCAGGCGGCGGAGGCGCTTGCTCGCGGGCTCGTTGCGGGAGGCGGGCACCTTGAACCCCTCCGGGAGGAGTGGTGTCGAGACGAGATCCATGGAAGGCCTCCTACTCGTTGTCGTGGTCGCAGTTGCACGGCTCAGGGCACTCGCACTCGTGCTCGGTGCTCTCTGACTCCGGCTCCTGCGATCGGATTTCTCTATCCATGTCTAAGAAACTATCAACGCAGCCGATATACGTCCAATCAATTGATCTGATGAAGTCCATCGGAACAATCGATGCGCGAAAACGCCCGCTGGGGCGTTCTATCTGGCTTCGAGCAGCTCCAGGAAGGCCGCTACGATGCCCTCTGGCGTGCCCGCGTCGCGGCGCCGGTACGCGACGATCGTGTTCTGCATCGGCGGCGCGTCGTGCATCTTCACCGCGCGCAGGGTCTTGTTGGCCACCTCCCGAGCCACAGCGGTGCCGGGCAGGAGCGCCACTCCGAGACCGCGCTCGACCATCTTCTTGGCCGCCTCGATCGAGTCGAGCTCCATGACCCCGCGCACGCTGACACCGGCGGAGAGAAAGGCGCCCTGGGCGATCTCGTAATAGCTCGACGTGCGGTCGAACATGATCAGCTTCTCGGCCGCGACCTCTGCGATGGCCACGCTCGCGCGCTTGGTGAAGGGATGCTCCGGCGCGCACACAAGGACCAGGTCCTCGGTGTGGAACGGCCGCAGCTCGAGGTCGGGGTGGCGGATGGCGCGGCCAAGCCCGAGCTGCACCTCGTCGCGAAGCACGAGCTCGACGACGTCCTCCGAGTGGCCGGTGCGCACCGAGACCTCGACGCGGGGATGCGCGGCCACGAACCGCTCGAGCAGCTCCGGCAGGTTGTAGGTGCTGACCGCCGGCGCGGCCGCGATCATCAGGTGTCCCGCGGACGCATTCATCACCTGCGCCAGCGCCTCGCGACCGTCGCTCAAGGCCCGCAGCGCTCGCTCCGCAAACGGCACCCACGCCCGGCCGGCGTCGGTCAGCCGCATGCCGTGAGGCGTGCGGAGGAAAAGCGGGGTGCCCAGCTCACGCTCGAGCCCGTGCAGACGCGCCGTAAGAGTCGGCTGAGTGATGAAGAGAGCCTCCGCGGCCCGGCTGACGCTGCCCCTGCGGGCGACCTCGAGGAAGCCCTCGACCTGGACGAGCTGGATGCCATTCGGCTTCCCGTTACGGGATTCTTCTATGGCCACGGTCGGACCCTACAAATTCTATCTATAGGGTCGTCGAGGTCAGCCTCGCTTAAGGACCGTCCTGGCGGCCACGACAGCGACGATCCAGACGGGGGCCATCGTGATGATGAACGGCCGGATCGTGTCGCTGACAGAGTTGGAGTTGCGGTCGAAGGCGAGGAAGACGAATACGGTGCCGTAGAGCAGAAGAGCAAACATCACGCCGACGCCGGTCAGCGCCTTCCAGTTCATCTCGGCGGAATGGTAGACGAGCGGCTCGTATTCTCCTAGGCATGGCTGCTTTCTTCGGATTTCACATGCCCAACTACACCTATCCGGGGATTCCCGACGACAAGCTCTTCGATCACGTCGTCGCGCAGGCGCGCGCGGCCGAGGCCGCGGGCTTCGACCTCGTGACGGTGATGGACCACTTCTATCAGATCCGCGGCGTGGGTCCGGAGACGGCGCCGATGCTCGAGGCGTACACGACGCTGGCGGGAATCGCGACTCAGACCTCGCGCGTCAAGCTCGGCACTCTCGTCACGGGCGTGACGTATCGAAACCCGGCGCTGCTTGCCAAGCAGGTGACGACGCTCGACGTCATCTCCAAGGGACGCGCAATCCTTGGCATCGGCGCCGCCTGGAACGAGGACGAGCACGTCGGCTACGGGTTCGACTTCCCGCCCATCGCGCGGCGCATGGACCGGCTCGACGAGGCGGTGACGATCGCGAAGCTGATGTTCAGCGAGGAGCGGCCGTCGTTCGAGGGCAAGTTCTACCGCATCGACCGCGCGCTCAACGTCCCGCGTCCGGTTCAGAAGGGCGGGCCGCAGATACTCATCGGCGGCGGTGGGGAGAAGCGGACGCTGCGCATCCTCGCCAAGCACGGAGACATCGGGCACTGGTTCGGCGGCGCGCTCGACGACCTGAAGCGAAAGAAAGGTGTCTTCGAGGAGCACTGCGCGGCGGTCGGCCGCAACCCGTCGGACGTCATGATCATTCTCGGTGTGGGCCTGGTCCTCGCCGAGAACGACGCGAGGGCGAAGGCGATCATGGAAGCGTTGCCGGCCGAACGCAGGGCGATGATCCGCGTGGTCTCGTCGCTGGACGAAGCGGCGGAGTACCTGCGGCCGTTCCTCGACGCCGGCTTCGGCGGGTTCACCTTCAACAACCCGACGCTGCCCACCATCGAGGCGATCGGTCGCGCGGGAGAGCTGATCAAGACGCTTCGAGGCAGCTCGGTTCCGGCCTAGTCAGTAACTCCTGTAGATCTTTTCGCCCGCGCGCACCTCGACGCTGAGGTGATTTTCCGGCGGCGCGAGGGGGCACGCCCAGCGCGGGCTGTAGGCGCACGACGCGTTGTAGGCGTAGTTGAAGTCGATCACCACGTCCGACGAGGCCGGCGTGATCTCGAGCACCAGTCCGTCTGTGTCCTTCGCGGTGTCGAAGAGGTAGCGGCCGCCGCCGTACGTCTCGCGGCCCGCGGTGAGGTCGCGGAACGGAACGAAGAGACCGCCCGCGTACTGGACGAGGCTCAGCACGGTGAGCCGGCAGTCCTGGCCGTGCAGCGCGAAGTGCAGCGTGCCGGCGCGGCGGTAGCGCACGGCGCCGTCCTCGCCTCCGGTGTCGATGACGAGCTCGCTGCCGTCGCCAGGCTTCACTTGCGCCTGCACGCGATACGAAGGGTCGTTGTCGAAGTAGTGCAGGCCGGTGAACGAACTTCGCTCCTCGGGCTCGATCGGCGACTGCGGATGGTTGCGGAAGAGCTCGTTGCGCCCCTGTCGAAACCGCTCCAGCGCGTCGGGTCCGTCGACCCGGAACAGGTCGCCTACGCGGCGCCGCCAGTCGACGAGATCCAGGTAAGCCTGGACCTCAGCGTCCGTCAACGGCCTGTTGGGCGTGCGTCAGCTTGTAGCTGGCCGCCGGCGGCAGGTTGGACAGCGCCTGGTGGACATCGTCGTCGGTGGCGTCGGTGACCACGAGCGTGTATCGGCGCGACTGAGGCCCGAGCTCGTCCGCCGCGGCGGTGGCGAGGGCGGGAGTCATCGCCGGGGCGATCACCTGGACAATCGGCTTCTCCGGCTCGTGCTCCGGCCGCTGCGGTCGCGCTGCCGCGTCGGCGCGCAGGACCCGCCAGTGGTAGAAGCCCACCGCGGCCGCCACCAGGATCACGGCGAGGTAGTGGCCGACGTCGAGGTTGGCGCGGTCGCTGAAGCTCGGGCTGGCGCTGAACAGCTGCTGCAGGAGCGCGTTGGCGATGCCCACGCCGCCGGCCAGGACTCCGAGCACGCTGCCGAGCAGCGCCGCCCACACGTAGAGCTTGCGGCTGAGCGACTGCCTGTCCGTGGCCCATGGCGCTTGCCGCCAGTGCGCCAGCCAGACGGCGCCGCCGACGACCAGCAGCGTGACCGAGACGCTGACCGGATTCTTCCAGTCCTCCGCGGTGACGCCGATGATGGGAGCCTCGATCTGCTCGGCCAGGTTCCACAGCAGCAGGCTCGCACCGATCGCCATGGCCGCCAGCGAGATGAGCGAGGCGAGGTTCGTGTAGAGGCGGCGGATGGCCGCCTGCCGGTCGGCTTCCTGGGTGGCCGCGTCGCGGGTGAGGCGGCGGCTGACCAGGAACCAGGCGATGCCGTACACGAGCAGCTGCGATCCCGGGCCGGCCGCGGCGGCCACGAAGTTCGTGCCCGCGCTGCCGGGATTGTCGACGCCCAGCGCTCGCGCGACCACGTAGTAGAGGATCTGGCTGGCGCCGGTGAGCGCGACGGCGATGCAGACGGCGACGGCGATGAATCCCTCGAGCGAGCGCAGGGTCGAGTGCCTGTCGTCGACGACGTGCTGGAGCGCGATCACGCGCGCGTGCACCCCCCACAGCACCAGGCCCGCGATCGCCAGCCCGGCGGAACCCGACAGCAGGCGGTAGTTGGTTCCCAACGCGAGGTCCGTCAACGCGACCTGCAGCAGCGACGCGGTGCCGGCCAGCATCGCCAACAGGCCGGCCAGGAGCGCGATGTACATGTACCAGCGTCGCAGCGTCGCCGACGCGCCTTCTTCCGGCGTGGCGGCGCGGTCGCGCCTCGCGATGAGGAAGTGCCCGGCCCAGATTCCGGCCAGCACGACCGTCGCCCAGCCGAGCTGCGCTGTCGGAACGGGACTGAACGGCTGGCCGTCGAGCACTGTCAGAAGCAGCTGCGCCGCGACGAAACCGATCGCAACCGTCGCCGCAAGCGAGGAGAAGAGACAGGCACAGTAGAGATAGAGTCGGCGCAGAGCGGACGCGCGCTCGAAAGGATCGCGGAGAGCGAAGCGCTGCGCGAAGCCGAAATGCACGGCCCAGACCGGCAGCGCGACGAGCGTCATCGCGCTGTAGATGGCGAGCGCACCGCGGCTGTTATCGGCGCTTGGATCGTGGAGGACGAAGAGCACGATGGTGCCGCCGAGGAGCACGAGACCGACTGCCAGAACCCCAAGCGCCGCCGCGCTGACGAGGTAGAGGTAGAGCCGCCTCAGGATCATCGGCGCAACGGTACTACCATGCGGTCGTGATCTCTCAAGAACTGCTCGAAATCCTGGCCTGCCCGAAATGCCACACCAAGGTCGAGCCAGTGGAGCCGGACAAGCTCCGCTGCCCGAATTGCAAAGTGCTCTATCCGATCGTCGACGGCATCCCGGTGATGCTGATCGAGGAAGGAAAGCCGGAGGCCGAGAAGGCGGCTAGTTAGTTCGTTGCGCCGGCGGCTAGGCGGCGCATTCGTATCGCGAAGTGTCTTTGGGTGAAGGGTTCGCCTCGGCGTCGTTGATGTCGGGCTGGATCTCCGCGTCGGTGAGCGCGTAGGCCTGGTCGGGGTCACTTGCCGAGGTCGCGAAGACCATCCCCAGCACCCGCCCCTGCAGGTCGATCACCGGCCCACCCGAGTTGCCCGGGTGTACGCTCGCCTGCAGGACGTAGATCTGGCGCGTGACCAGGTTCTGGTTGTAGATGTCGCGGCCCTGCGCCGCCACCGAGCCGTCCACCACCGCGGGCACGATCTTTTCGGGCCCACCACCTGGGTAGCCGATCACAGCCCCCTGCGTCCCGCGCTGCGCCGGTCCGAACGTGACGCCCTGGGCGTTGAAGCCGGGCGCGTACAGGACCGCGACGTCGCGCTCCGGGTCGAAGAACACGACCTCCGCGCGCACGGTCGTCCCGTCCGGCTTGGTGATCGTGTGCGACCTCGTGCCCGAGACGACGTGCGCGTTGGTCACCACGTAGCCGCTGCCGACCGGGAAGCCGCTGCCGGTGACGATGCCGCCGCAGCCCACGCTCGACACCTTGACCACGCTCTGTGCGGTGTGGTTCACGGCCGCGGTGTCGACGGACGCCGGGACCTGCAGAGGGCCGGGCAGAGTCGGCTCGAGGCCGGCGAAGACCGGCGGAAACTGCACTCCCGCCAGGACCTGCGCCACGCTCGCGAGCGGGCCCGGAGGACGGGGCGCGATCGAGTCCATCGCCCTCAGAAACACCGAGCGGTTGATCTGCTGCGCGATCTCCGCGACCGGGCCGCGGGCGAAGCTCAGGCCGAGGAACCAGCACATGACCAGCACCGCGAAGCCCGAGAGCGCGGCGCCCGCGACCGAGTCGGTCGACGTGTGGATTCCGGTGCGAAGGATCTTGCGCCGTATCGGTTCGCCCACCGCAAAGCCGATGCTCGAGCCCAGGCTGCCGCCGATCACGAGCACAAGCACCGCCCCGAGCGGCCGCGCGCTCGGGTTGCTGATCTGCAGGTAGTCGAGCACGTACCTGGCGGTCGCGGCCCCGAGGAGCACGCCCATGACCAGGCCCACGTACTGGGCGAGCGAGAGCCAGAACCCACGGCGGTACCCGTTCGCGAGCCCGACCAGTACGGCGACCAGGATCAACAGGTCGATGAGATTGATCAACAAGTCCTAATTGGTAACACCCTGACCCGTCGATCTGGCTCCGCGATAATTGAGGCCGTGGTCTATCTCGCCGGCGAATGGGTCTTCGCCTGGCTCTTCATGAGCATCACCTTCCTGGTCGCGGCCCTCGGGGTCGTGGGCCTCGGATACTGGGTGCTGCGCGGTGACGCCCGCAACCGCGCCGCCGAAGAGGCCCTCGAGACCGAACCCTCCGCCGAGCACCACTAAACGGATCCCCACGAAGTCCGAGGCTCCGCCGTGACCTCGTGGGGGCCCCTTGTATGAGCTGGAAGGAATTCGCGGCCGGCGCGCCTGAGCTCGCGGCGTTCGCCCACGAGCGGCTTCGCGACACCGGCATCCTGATCCTCGCCACCAACCGCGCCGACGGCTGGCCACGCATCAGCCCGTGCGAGGTGTACATCGTCGACGGCGAGCTCATGCTCGGCATGATGTGGCGTTCGAAGAAGGCCCTCGACCTCCATCGCGACCCGCGCATCAGCCTCGCCACGCCGCAGACCCACCACGATGCGCCTTTCGGCGACCTCAAGCTCTACGGTCGCGCCTCCGAGGTGCATGACCGTGAGCGCAAGGCGGCGCTCGAGGACGCGCAGGAAGCTGTGATCAACTGGCGGCCGACCGAGCCTTATCACGCCTTCACGGTCGACATCGAACGCGCCGGCTTCATCAGCTTTGGCAAGGACAGGCGCATGATGCGTTGGTCTTCTGCGTCCGGTCTCGAAGTCCTGCGTCACCCGGACGCAGGCCAGGATCCGGCTTAGGACGGCGCCGGCGCGACCGGCGGCGCCTCGTCCGTTGGATTTTCTGGCAGCTCGCCCGACTCGCGCAGGTCACGCAGCGGCATGAAGCTGCGCACCGGCGGAACGCGCTCGAAGTTGTATGGCGGCGGGGGAGAGGTCGTCGCCCACTCGAGCGTGTTGCCGTGCCACGGGTCGTTGCCCGCGATCTCGCCGTTGTTCCAGCTGCGGATGATGTTGACCAGGAAGATCGCCACCGCGAACGCGATCAGGAACGACGAGACCGTGATGATCAGGTTGGTGGCCGCCCAGGCCTCGTTGGAGTAGGTGAAGATCCGGCGCGGCATGCCCTCGAGGCCGAGCGTGTGCATGATCAGGAACGTGCCGTTGAAGCCGATGAACGTCAGCCAGAAGTGCCACTCGCCCAGCCTCCGGTCGAGCAGACGGCCTGTGATCTTCGGGAACCAGTAGTAGATCCCCGCGAAGATCGCGAACACGCTGCCGCCGAACAGCACGTAGTGCAGGTGGGCGACCACGTAGTAGGACTGGTGCAGCTGCGTGTCGACCGGCACTGACGCGAGGTAGATGCCGGTGATGCCGCCGATGAGGAATGTGGCGAGGAATCCGAAGACGAACTTGATTGGCACGGTGAAGTCGATCGATCCCCACCACGCGGTGGCGATCCAGTTGAAGAACTTGATGCCGGTCGGCACGGCGATCAGCATCGTCATGAGCATGAAGAAGCCCTCGACGTAGGTGTTCATGCCGACCGTGAACATGTGGTGCGCCCACACGGTCATGGAAAGGAAGACGATGCCGAACAGGGCGGCGACCATCGACATATAGCCGAAGATCGGCTTGCGCGCGAAGACCGGGACGATCTCGGAGATCATCCCGAACGCGGGCAGGATCATCACGTAGACCTCGGGATGGCCGAAGAACCAGAACAGGTGCTGGTAGAGCACGGGCCGGCCCGCCGTGGTGAAGAACTGCGTGCCCAGCTGGCGGTCGAACTCGAGCAGGATCATGGCCGCCGCGAGCGGCGCGCCGACGATGAGCAGCAGGATCGAAGTCGAGATCTGCGCCCACACGAACAGCGGCAGGCGCGAGAACCGCATGCCCGGCGCGCGCAGGGCGACGATCGTGGTCAGGAAGTTGGTCGAGGCCATGATGCCGCTGATCGCCCAGACGATGATGCTCATGGCCCAGAAGTCGACCCCGAGGCTGTGGCTCTGGTAGGCGGTCTCGGTCAGCGGCGCGTAGCCCGTCCAGCCCGCGTCGAGCGCGTGGCCGGTGAAGAAGCCGCAGTAGTAGAGGATGATCGAGACGGGAATCAGCCAGAAGCCGAGCAGGTTGACGCGCGGGAAAGCCATGTCGCGCGCGCCGATCATGATCGGGACCATGTAGTTCGCGATCCCGGTGACGAAGATCGTGACGAAGAAAAAGATCATCGTCACGCCGTGCGCCGAGAGGATCTGGTTGTAGGTCGCGGCGTCGACGATCTGCAGGTTGGGCTGCGCCAGCTGCAGGCGCATGATCAGCGCGAAGATCCCGCCGATCACGAAGCTGATCATCGCGGTGACCATGTACATGATCCCGATCAGCTTGTGATCGGTGGTCGTCAACCAGAGGCTGATCGGCTTGAAGAACGTGTCGTCGTAGGCCTTCGGCCGCGGGAGGACTGTGGTGGCCATCCGATTCGTATCCTACTTGGGGGCGGCCTTCTGTTTGGCCATCCACGCGTCGAAGTCGGACTGGTCCATCGCCTGGACGATGATCTGCATCGAAGCGTGGCCGACCCCGCACAGCTCGGCGCACTCGCCGCGCCATTGGCCAGGCTGGTCGATCTTGAGCCACGAGAAGTTGTCGTAGCCGGGCACCGCGTCCGTCTTGCCTGAGATCGCCGGCACCCACCACGAGTGGATCACGTCGGTGCCGCGGAACTGGAGCTTGACCAGCGTGTGGGTGGGGACCACGAACGGCGTGACCTCGCTGTTGAGGCTGCCCTCCTGGTGGACGACGACGCTGTTGCCGTAGTCGTAGTCCCAGCCGAACTGGTGGCCGCTCACGACGACCAGCATCTGCTCGTTGCTGATCGGCTGGAAGTCGCGCTGCAGCTCGACGAAGCTGTAGCCGGCGATGAAGAGCACGATCGCGAGCGGCGCGAGCGTCCAGCCGATCTCCAGGCCAATGTGGCCATGGACCTGCGGTGGGACGTAGCCGGACGGCTGCACCGTGCGTCGGTAGCGCAGCACCACCCACAGCAGCGCCCCCTCGACGCCGACGAAGACGATGATCGCGACCACCGAGATGCCTACGTAGGTCGTGTAGATGCCCTGGCCGTTCGGCGATACCGGGTTGGGAAAGATGGGGCTCAGCCCGCCCACGCCGCAGGAGCTGAGAGCGATGGCGAGGGCGGCGAGGCCGAGTGGCGTGAAGAGCGCTCGAGCGCGTCTGATCACAAGGTGGAAGTATATCGGCGGCCGGAATCGCGACCGTGGGAGCGGATAGAATCCAAAACGATCGTGGCCGTCGCCAAGAAACCTCGCTACGTCGACGTGTCCAACCCCAGCCTGTCGGTTCAATGTCCGAACTGCGGGCTGCGGACGCAGCGCTTCCTCGACCACTGCCGGAACGACGGCTACAAGCTGTGGCCTTCGAGCGAGATGGCCTCCGCGGCGTTCAAGGCCTGGCGCGACGCCGATCCCAGGCGGGCCGAGGCCTCGCGCTACGACCTAGAGCTGCCGGCCGAGCCGATGGACCAGACCATCGACTACGCGGCGCGCGCCCACCAGCTGGGGATTCATCTGTTTCCGAACAGCAACTACCCCTTCATCATCTGTGTCGGCGCGCTGTTCCTCGCGCTGGCGGGGATTCCCTTCGACGGCACCGTGCGCATTGCCCTGCTGGTCATCGGCGGCCTGATCTTTCTTTACGGCGTGGTCGGCTGGGTGCTGGTAGAGGACGTGCGCATGTTCCCGAGCGGAAGCCCGCCGACGGACGGTGAGGTGCACCACTGATGGCCGTCGCGAGCATGCAGCGCGAGCCGACCCCGCAGTACCCGGCGATCAAGCCCGGGATGATGGGCATGTACATCTTCCTGGCCTCCGAGGTGATG
>WNEY01005179.1_pt1 | contig 15107 bp, 10 predicted proteins | sample 5400531 | NCBI WGS metagenome assembly WNEY01 (sample SAMN13153338, study PRJNA577476) | soil metagenome | isolation source: 200 cm saprolite under Douglas fir tree site 1 | place: USA:California | collected 2015-04-18
TGAAGCGCACCACGCTGATCCACAGGATGATGAAGCTGGGGATTTCCCGGCCTCTTCTCGCCAGAGCAGCCAGCGTGTGATATGGCCAGCATCGCAGCAGCCGCTGCCGCAATTTTAGTGGCGCCCATCGCATGCATCGAATCTTATGGGGTAATAGCGGTCGACCGGTTCTTTGAGGCCTCAATAGGAATTGCTGTCGGCCTAGCGGTTTACTGCACTATGGCCCGAGCGCGAGATTGATGCCATCGGCCGCGGCCTCGGATCCGAAGGCAAAGTGGAGGCCTCAATCCTGTACCTCAAGTGAGCGGACCACGCTCAATTCAACCTCCCGTAACTCCTCTTCTGATTCGTGATCCGGACCTGCAGGAACGAAGTGGGGTTCCCTGAGACATCTGACAGGCCTTCAAGTCCTAATCGAATATCGCGAAGCCCACGAGCGGCTGAGTCCAAGTGTCGATAGTTCGACGCATGTCGAAGCCGAAAGAAGTTTTCTCAGGCGGCTCTGGATTTCAGAATCCTCAACGCCCAATGCCTTCAATACCTTGAAGTAATCTGGGCCGAAAACAACTTTGGCCTTTCAAATGCATTCTGTCGGCTAGAGATGTGGAAGCGCTGGCATCTTGTCAGGATTGCAAACCAGAGTCGGCGGACACCAAAGGTTCCACGCCTCATTATTCTTCTCAAAAACGGAGGTTTTTTCTATGGCGTTTGCTAAGACTCAAGAACGCGAACAACCTGAATTCTCTAATCGGCCTCAGCCGATCCGCGGCAAGATGGGCGCAACTATCCCAGGCCACACCAATAGCTTACTAAAACGTTGCCTTGGCTCTAGCGGACTCGAAATTACCACGGTGGGATTTGGGGCTTGGGCCCTCGGCGGTGGTGACTGGGCCTTCGGTTGGGGACCGCAGGATGACAACGCATCTGTTGCCACCATGCGGCGAGCACTGGAGTTGGGTGTCAATTGGATCGATACTGCAGCGATCTATGGCTTGGGTCATTCCGAGGAAGTCGTGGGACGCCTGCTGCGCGAGCTGCCGGCCTCCGAGCGTCCGCTGATTTTCACTAAATGTGGGCTGATTTGGGATGAGCATAACCGGATGGCAGAGCCACACCGTGTGCTCAAACCGGAATCAATCCGGCAAGAGTGCGAGGCTTCGCTGCGCCGGCTGGGAGTGGAGCGCATTGATCTTTACCAGTTTCATTGGCCCGATGAGGCGGGTATGCCAGTCGAGGATTCATGGAGCGCGATGGTGCGGCTGGTCGAGGAGGGAAAAGTCAGACTGGCGGGGGTCTCCAACTTCGATGTGTCATTGCTCGAGCGATGCGAAGCCATCCGGCATGTGGATTCCCTGCAACCGCCGTTTTCGCTGATCCGCCGTGATGTCGCTGCACGCGAGATTCCCTGGTGCGCGGAGCACGGCACGGGCGTGATTTGCTACAGCCCGATGCAATCAGGATTGCTGACAGACACCTTCAGCCGCGAGCGTGTCGCTAGCTTCGCGCCCGATGACTGGCGGCGTCGCTCTCCCGAGTTCCAGGAGCCGAACGTCGGCCACAATCTAGCCTTGCGAGATGCACTCCGCCCGATCGCGCAGCGGCATGACACGACGGTATCTGCGGTTGCCATAGCGTGGACAATCGCCTGGCCTGGTGTGACGGGAGCTATCGTCGGCGCTCGTTCACCCCAGCAGGTTGACGGCTGGATCGGCGCTGCCTCCCTCGAGCTGACGTCCACCGACCTGGAGGAGATCGCAGCCGCCATCGAACGCACTGGAGCAGGCACCGGTCCCACGCTGCCCACCATTCAGAAAACAACGGAGGCCGCATGAAACGACTTACGGCAGATCAGGTGAGAATCGGATTCATTGGCCTGGGTAACATGGGAAGCCGGATCGCACGACGCCTGCTGGATCACGGATACCAACTCTCCGCATACGACAGGGATCTCGCTAAGGCGAAAGCCATCGCTGCACGGGGCGGTGTCGTTGCGAAGAACATTCTTGAACTGGCGCGCACTGCCGATGTGTTTCTCTCCTGCTTGACCAACGATGAAGCAGTTCGGAGCGTCTATACCGAGCCTGAGGGAGTCTTTGCTGGGGCACGGTCAGGAACCGCCGTGCTGGAGATGAGCACGATCTCTCCAGAAAGCTCACGCGAACTGTACAGGCTCGGCGCCAGAGGTGGCATCGAGGTACTGGATGTCGCCATCTCGGGCAGCACTCCTGCCGCCGAAGAAGGCATGCTCACGCTGCTGGCAGGCGGCAACCCGGAACTGTTCCGCGCTGCTGAGCCAATATTCCAGGCGATCGCAAAACAATACTTTCTTCTCGGCGGTCCTGGCTCTGGAACAGCCATGAAGCTGGTGGTCAACACGCTGCTGGGTGTTGGCATGCAGGCCATCGCTGAGGCGGTGGTGCTGGGGGAGAAAGCTGGCCTGGATCGTGCGCGCTTGCTCGAAGTCCTGTCAAAGACGGCTCTGATCGCTCCGGCCCATGTGGGCAAGCTGGCGCGGGCAGCGAGGAACGATTACAGTCCGCAATTTCCATTGCGCCTGATGAACAAAGATTTTCAGTTGATTCTGAAGGCGGCGGCACAAGAGCATGTTCCCATGCCTGCGACAGAAGCGGCGTTTCGCGTCAATGCAGAGGAACTGGCAAACAGTGATGAACAGGACTTCTCCGCTGTCTTGCGGCGAATGGAAAAAGTTGCAGGTATCGCAGCTATCGGAGCTGATGCAGCCGAAGTGTGATGTGGTCTTGAAGGCTGTGACTGTCGCTACCGCCCGTGAAAAATGAAGCCTTGGCAATGGTCCAGCTCCACAACGCCCTCGGTGGACGATGGGAGGATGCCCGGCGAGGGCTCGGTCATGCAATCGCGTGATAACGGAGGAGCGAAATGGCACTGCTTATGAAGGCGGGCGCAATCGTCAGAACGATCCTCTTTGGATTTGTGATGTACGGAGTGGCAGCGCAGGTGCCGCAGCAGAGTCCGTCATCTCCTGAACGGGGCGGGGCGGTACGGCAGAGTGGGCCATTACTAGCGCAATTGCTTGGGCCGAAACCGGCGGAACAAAGCGCAGGATCATCGCAAGCACAGCCAGAAGTGGGGTTGCGGCGATTTTCACTTTCGACCGGGGCATCGATTGAAGTTTCCCCGGAATGGATCGAGCGCGAGCAGATGCCGCTGCCGCCTTCGCCAAGGCTGGCGCCGTTCGCACCGCAAGTGACGTTCCTGGAATTTACGGCGCTGGAAAATCCGAAAATGCATTCGGTGTTGCGGATTGCGACGACAACGAATCCGTTCCTGGGAGGCGATGAGGTCGCACTGGATGTACAGATGCATGGTGCCGCTGGTTCGGGCAACGGCCTGGCGGATTATCTATTCTACTTTTTCTTTTCGCCCCCGAGGGATTGTTTGGATGGAGGCTCGGAGGCTTACAGGAAGGCAAAGAGCCAGCCAGAATTGCCGGACCAGACGGTTTCGCCGGACCTGAGTATTCGCATGTACTGCAAACACGCGCCCACGCTGGCGGATTTTTACTCGAGAGAGTTGAGCCCGGGTGTCACGTTTCAATTCACGAATGGAGTGGAGCGCGCGAGCGGGATTTATCCGGAGTTTTATCTGACGCCGATGGAAAAAGTGGAGGCGAACGGGTTGACGTTTTACGTGTTTGAGGCGCAGGGCCGCATGCAGCTCGATCTGGCGACGGTGGACCACTTCAACTTGCCTGACGAGATGCAGGGCGCGCAGCCGGATTTCTTCTGGGCGGTGGGGGCGCCGAGTCCGTTTCCTTTTTTCCGGGATCCGCAGAGGAAGAATGTTCAGGTCATCCAGGTGGCGTATGCGGGGATCGGGCTGGGTCCGAATAAACGCGGCATTTTCCTGAGGTTGCTGCGACAAGTTCACTCGCCCTGAAGCAGGGCCGAGGCATCGATGATAAGTGTAACAATCAACGGGGTCGTCTAGAAAGCGACGAGCGGTGAACGCTTGATCGATGTCATCAATCGAGTAGGGATGAAAATTTCTCAGAGACAAAACTTCCGCGACCGAAGGCATTTAATAACCCTGGGTTGCCGGAACTACTCTCCAGCCTTGGCTGCCAAGGTTTCAACGACGGCGATATTTTGCAGCAGCTCCTGCGGCAGACCGTGCCGCTCCTTTAAGTAGTCCGAGCTGTTGTACGAAACCCAGACTTTCCCTTGACCATCTTCCCAAACCAAAATTTTCAGAGGGAGGTCAATGGCGATGCTGGGAGCGGCCAGCATAAGAGGTGTACCGGCTTTGGGACTGCCAAAGATGAGCAGTTTGGTGGGACGCATTTTCATTCCCACCTTTTCGGCCTCACCGCTGTGGTCGACCAGCGCGAAAAGGGTGACCCCCTTGGATTGCAAAATATTCTTGAGTTTTTCCACGGTTTGATCGACCGAGTGATTGCTCAGCTTGTCGACGATTCCCTTGCCTCCCGCCAGTGCTTCTTTGCTTGATCCCGATGGCATAGTTACCTCCTCATGATTTTCCAAATAGAGATTCGCGGAACCGCGAACAGAAACCAGGTAGATCGCCATTGCTAGTCCGACCAGCGCCAGGAATAAGGCGGTCGCAACGGCTTGTGTCAAAGAACGAGAACATGCGGGCTCGGCTCGGTCCAATTCACGGACCAATCGAACATGGCGCCAAGCGGAAGAGAGATTCACGACCACTCCGATCGCGATGAGCGCGGTACCGAACCACACCGAGACGCCGTAGGCTGGTGTGGAGGGAGCATGGTCGATCAATCGGAGTTGTTGCAAAAAAAGCCCGAACCGCGCGACCACGAAGCCAAATCCCATCAGCGCAAGACCGGTACGAATCCATGCAAGAAACGTTCGCTCGGCGGCTAGATAATCGCGGAGGTCAGCTCTCTGCCTCTTTTCCGTTGGCGCATCCATTTTGGTGTCTCCTACCGCGAGCCTCCTACGGGCGTGCCCATAGTCTTGAGATCGGGCAATAATCATGGAACAAGACACAAACGACAATGAGGATATAGCCGGCTGCCTTGCGCAGGACAATAGCACCGACGGCAAGGGGGAGGATGTACAGGTAGACGAGCGAAATCGAAACAACAACGTGGTCGGCATACGCGACCGCGCTAACGGCACCCAAGACCAACGCAAGGCGCAGCCACGACGGCCCATTTAAAGCTACATCTCTTCGCAGAAGTGACAGCAATGGAACCCTTTCGCGAAGACCGCGCAACTCCGCAGGCATCGATTCTCGCACGGCAGGATGTACTAGGTCATTCATTCAAAGAGAATCTTCGCCATCATCCCCTTGTCTTCGTGATTGAGGAGATGGCAATGAAAGACGGACATGCCCCTGATTACGGGGTCGGTGAAGTCCATGATGAGGTCGACGGATCCGCCGTATGGAACATTCACAGTGTCCAGCCACAGTGGGTCGGCAATCGGGTTACCGTTTTCGGCGTACGCCAGGAAATGGACTTGATGGATGTGCATGGGATGCAGTTCCCCAGTAGAATTGACAATCCTCCAATGCTGAAACGTCCCAACCTTTGCGCGCACCATCGGAGCGGCATCGGACGCGAATTTTTCTCCGTTAATGTAAAAGCCGTTCTTGTCTTCCGTGAACGTCACGATGAACCGAGGGGGCGCCTTTTCCTCCGCCGCGAGGTCCAGGGTTTTGAAATCAGGTTTGAGCGAGCTTGCGGCAATCTTGGGTATTGAACCTTTCGCCGCCCGTGGAACGACATCAGCCAGTATCATCGCCGGATTCGGATCGCCATCTGGCCCGGTATCTACGCAGCGTGAGACCAGGCGCCTGGGCGTGCCCGCTGCTGGACCGGTGACAATGGCTTCAAGCCTGCCCGCCGGTGGCAACAAGACATGATCGGCAATACGCGTTCGATGTTGCGGATCGTGCAGGGCGATGGGCATCCCGTCCATTGCAACAATTTCAAGCGTTTGACCCTCAAGCTGAAGGTCGAGATAGCGATCCGCGGAAGCGTTCACGAGACGCCAAAACTGGCGCTCACCGGAAGCGATTTCAATTTGAGGCCGCACAGACCCGTTCACCGTCATGACCTCCCCTGGAGTCTCTGGCTCCGCACCACAAACATCCGACCTGAGTTCAACGCGCTGCTTCAAATCGGTAGACCGAGCGTCGTTTGCAACCGCGCGGCCACGCACAACGAGGATTCGCTCCGGCAAACCGGCCAGCGTCGGGAAATAGGATTCTATTCCCTCGATCACGAGAGCTCCGGACATGCCGTCAAGCACTTGTCGGTGGCTCTCCCCATGAGGGTGCGTGTGGTACCAATACAACCCAGGTGAGTGGTCTCCCGGGATCTGCACGGTATAGCGGAGCGATTTTCCAGGCATGGCCATCATGGTCAAGACGTCGTCCTGGGGAGCGTCGGGAGAAACCGCCAGGCCGTGAAAGTGCAAATTCGTCATGTTCATGCACGGACTAATCGCGCAACTTTCCTGTGGCTTAGTCGGAAGATCGTTGATGTAAGTGATTCTGAGAACGTCACCAGGGGAAGCACGGATCACAGGAGCCACCGTCCCACCGTCGAAAGCGAAGGTATCCCGGCCATTTTCATTCACTGCATGCAGCGTAAGGGATACAACATGATTCTTCCCTCGCACCTGCGGAGGCTCCGGCAACGAAGCCGTCTGGGCACAGCCCAGAGCTGGGATAAATACCTGCGCACCGATGAGGATTAGGATCCTTGTGATAGTCACGATTGGTCCCTTCCCTTGCCTGGCCTCGTGGTGTTGCGCTTCGACTAACGCGGCACGACCACACAAGGGAGTCCTGGCACTTCCCATGCCAAAGTGACACCACATGTTTGTCGTGACATTCCCCGAGGTATTCCTTGCAAGCAAGCGATCAGCGCAGGACCTCTACGGTCCCAAGTTAGGCTTGCAGAATGGCGCGATGATGCTTTGCCCGTGGTGACCAACTCTGCTCGCGAGACCCGCGATAAGTCGCACCCGCCGTTCGTGAGATAGCCAAGCAGGCGTTGGACTGAAGTGTCGAAGTGTCGAAGTTTCGACACGTGTCGGCGACAAAGTGATGTTTTCCTATGTTCGTCAAATCAACAGTTACAGACGGCCTTTATATTCAATTACTTGCCACGATTTCGTCCAAATGCAACCTTGGCAACTCAAGTGCACTCTCTTGGACGATGGCGTTTTCGCGCAACTGTTCGGCTGGGTGATTCCTGGACATTGATCCAGACCTGGAAGGTCACAACGAGGTAATCTATGTGGATTGTTCGACTCGCGCTCCGGCGGCCCTACACGTTCGTAGTGCTGGCTATTCTGATCTTGATCCTGGGAACGCTTTCAGCTCTTCGCACTCCCACAGACATTTTTCCGAACATCAACATCCCCGTAGTGAGCATCATTTGGAATTTCACGGGGCTGGCGCCGCAGGACATGGCGAGTCGAATCATCGTTCTTCAGGAACGCAACCTGACCACGATCGTAAATGACATTGAGCACGTAGAATCGCAGTCGCTGAACGGCGTGGCTGTCATCAAAGTGTTTTTTCACCCGGGCGCGAATATCAGTACAGCGATTGCGCAGATCGCCGGCCAATCCCAGACTCAACTCAAGCAGTTGCCGCTGGGAACCACGCCGCCGCTGATCATTACTTACAGCGCCTCCAGCGTTCCCATTCTGCAGCTTGCTCTCTCCAGCCCCACCCTTTCGGAGCAACAGTTGAATGACTTTGGATTGAATTTCATCCGGCCCCAGCTTGTTTCGGTCCGCGGCGCTGCCATTCCGTATCCATACGGCGGTAAACAACGGCAGGTCCAGGTGGATTTGAACACCAATGCACTGCAGGCAAACGGGCTGTCTCCCCTCGACGTGGTAAACGCCATCAGCGCGCAAAATCTCATTCTTCCTTCCGGTACGGCGAAGATCGGGGACTTTGAATACAACGTGGACATGAACGGAAGCCCGACCACAATCAAGGGACTGAACGACCTTCCGATCAAAACGGTTGGCGCTTCGACGATATATATCCGTGACGTCGCCTTCGTGCGCGACGGGTTTCCGCCGCAAACCAATATTGTCCGCGTCGACGGCCGACGGTCCACGCTGATGACCATCCAAAAGATCGGCACGGCCTCTACGCTCAACATCATCTCCGGCATCAAACAGCTTTTGCCGTTTGTAAAGACGACACTCCCACCCGACCTTCAAATCCGCACCGTCGGAGATCAATCCGTTTTTGTGACAGGGGCCATTTCCGGCGTGGTGCGAGAGGCGCTCATCGCCGCGTGCCTCACCGCTATCATGATTCTTCTTTTTCTCGGAAGCTGGCGCAGCACGGTGATCATCGCCATTTCCATTCCTCTTTCCATTCTGTCTTCAATCGTCGCCCTCAGCCTCTTGGGAGAGACCATCAACCTCATGACGCTGGGTGGCCTGGCGCTGGCAGTTGGCATTCTGGTGGATGATGCTACGGTCACCATTGAAAACATCCATCGCTATCTCTCGGAAGGGAAGGATATAGAGGAGGCGATTCTCGACGGCGCGCAGCAGATCGCAATACCCGCGCTGGTCTCAACCCTCAGCATTTGCATCGTGTTTGTACCCATGTTCATGCTCACCGGCGTGGCCCGTTATCTCTTTGTGCCGCTGGCTGAAGCCGTGGTGTTCGCCATGCTGGCTTCTTACCTGCTTTCCAGGACCCTGGTGCCGACCTTGGCCAAATACTTCCTCAAAGCCCACGCAGAAGGAGATGCACACGAAACCAGGGTGAGCAGGAACCCTCTGGTGCGCTTTCAGGCCTGGTTCGAGCGTGGTTTTGAGAAAATCCGCAGCGCGTATCGCAGGCTGCTCGAGACATTTATTGGTCGCCGCCGGGTTTTTGCTGCCGGTTTTCTCCTGGCCTGCTTTCTCTCCTTCGCTCTGCTTCCGTGGCTGGGACAAGACTTTTTCCCATCGGTGGATAGTGGCGAATTCACGCTGCATCTGCGCGCCCCGACTGGAACACGCATTGAAGAAACAGCCGCCTTGTGTGACCGGGTGGAAAACGAAATCCGCCAGCAGATACCGCCGCAGGAGTTTGCCGGCGTCATCGATAACATTGGCTTGCCCTATAGCGGCATCAATCTTTCCTACAGCAACTCGGCTCCGGTTGGGACGCAGGACGCCGACATCATGGTCTCGCTCTCGCCCAAGCATCGCCCTACAGCAGATTATGTGCACAACTTGCGCTTGAGCCTGCCGCGAGCTTTTCCGGGAGTGACATTCTATTTCCTGCCATCGGATATGGTGACGCAAATCCTGAATTTCGGGCTGCCGGCTCCAATCGATATTCAAGTCGTGGGGAACGATTTGGAGGCCAACCGGCAATTTGCGGACAAACTGTTGGCAAGAATAAGAAACGTTTCTGGAACATCCGATCTCCGCATTCAGCAGACTTTTGACCAGCCGAAGCTTCACATCGATGTGGACCGGACCAAGGCCGTTGGCCTTGGATTCAGTCAGCGAGAAATTGCCAGCAATCTCCTGGTAACGCTCAGCGGCAGTTTTCAAACCTCGCCCACTTTCTGGCTGGATCCAAAGAATGGGGTAAGCTACCAGATTGCAACCCAAACACCCCAGTACCGCGTTCAATCATTTCAGGATCTGTCCAATATCCCCGTAACGGGCACGAGTAATGCGCCCCCGTCCATACTGGCGAATCTGGCGTCTATAACCCGCGTTCCAGACTTAAGCGTTGTTTCGCATTACAACGTAGCGCCGGTGATTGACATATTCGGTTCCGTCCAGGGACGTGATCTTGGGGGTGTCTCCAAGGACATCTCCTCCCTCATCAACGCCGCGCAGAAAGAACTTCCGCGGGGATCGAAAATCATCGTACGCGGCCAGATCCAGACGATGAGTTCATCCTTTATGGGTCTGTTGACAGGTCTGGTATTCGCTATTGTTCTGGTCTACCTGCTGATCGTCGTGAATTTCCAGTCGTGGCTTGACCCCTTCATCATTCTCATGGCATTGCCTGCGGCCATGGCTGGAATTGTCTGGTTCCTGTTTATGACCTCGATCATGTCCGTGGGAGTGGCAACAGCAAACAGCATCCTGGTGGTCAGCTTTGCGAAAGAACGACTGAGTGAGGGACTCAGTGCCGCCGAAGCAGCCCTCCAAGCAGGATATATGCGGTTTCGGCCGGTGTTAATGACGGCTTTGGCGATGGTCATTGGAATGGCGCCCATGGCGCTGGGGCTGGGTGAAGGCGGAGAGCAGAATGCGCCTCTCGGCCGCGCCGTGATTGGCGGATTACTCTTCGCCACGGTGTCCACGCTGTTCTTCGTCCCCGCGGTCTTCAGCATCACCCACGGTTTGCGCCGCGAAGCTGCTGATGCGGGGAAACAACAATAGAAAAAATTCTTTAAAGGAAAAAAGAAATGGTTATGCCAACACAATCGCAAACACAAGGCAACGCCTTTTCCGCCGAACCGTCGAGGTTGACTGTGGTTGAAGGACGACGTCGCTCGAAACGAGGCTGGATTGTCGCGGGGGTAGTTCTGCTGGTCTTTGCGGGGATCGTCGCATACGGCATTCTCGCGCGCCTTCGCAAAGCCGCCACCGTGCGGGCTGACACCGCACAGATGGCCGTACCGGCAGTATCGGTCGTTTCTCCCCAGCGCTCCGCACCCACGCAGGAGATTGTGTTGCCGGGGAATGTGCAGCCTTTCGTCAGCGCTCCTATTTACGCTCGCACCAGTGGCTATGTCAGGAGTTGGTATGCGGATATCGGCGCACATGTAAGAAAGGGCCAACTGCTGGCTGTGGTTGACACGCCGGAAGTCGATCAGCAATTGGCGCAGTCACGCAGTAATCTCGCCACCGCACAGGCCAATCTCAAGCTGGCGGAGACAACCAAGAACCGGTACCAGGGTTTGCTAGCCACCCATGCTGTATCTCAGCAAGACGTGGATAACGCGGTAGGCACTTACAGTGCAAACAAAAGCATCGTCGACGCCAATCAAGCCAATGTGAAGCAGCTTGAGACCTTGCAGTCATTCGAGAAGATCTATGCTCCTTTCGATGGAATCATCACCGCACGCAACACCGACATCGGAATGCTGATCAATTCCGGGAATAGTGGAAACGCGAAAGCCGATCTTTTTCACATCTCGCAGCCGGGAAAACTGCGTGTCTACGTGAATGTACCGGAACAGTATTCCCAGGCCACCACTCCCGGCCTGACGGCAGACCTGACTCTGGCAGAATTCCCCGGACGACGGTTCCAGGGCAAACTGGTTCGCACTTCAAACGCTATCAACTACGCCACTCGCACCTTGATTGCGGAAATTGATGTGGATAACCCTACCGGCGAGTTGCTCTCCGGCTCCTATACCGAGGTCTATCTCAGGGTACGTGGACAGACCTCTTCGTACCTCGTGCCAGTCTCCACTCTTATATTTCGCTCTCAAGGTCTGCAGTTGGCAGTGGTGAAAGACGGCAGCGTGTTGCTCACGCCGGTAACGCCTGGTCGCGATTTCGGCGATCAAATTGAGATTGTCTCTGGTCTCAACGGTAATGAGTCGGTGATTATAAGTCCGCCCGACTCCATCGTCTCTGGACAAAGGGTGCAGGTCGTGCAGCCCGCTGCTACAGGAGGCGCACAGTGACCTTACCTCGCGATCCGCGGGCAGAGATTCGAGTCTGGAGGCACGGTGTAGCGACCATCTGTCTTGCCAGTATGGTCGTGCTTACCGGTTGCGCGGTCGGCCCCAAATACGTGCGCCCGCCCGTAGCAACGCCGCCAGCTTATAAGGAGGCGGGCAATTGGAAGACTGCTCAGCCCAACGAGTTGAGTCTCAGGGGCAACTGGTGGGAAATATTCCAGGATCCTCAACTGAACGCTCTGGAAGAGCAAGTCACTGTATCGAACCAGAACCTGAAGGCCGCACAGGCCCAATATACGCAAGCGCGCGCTCTGGTTCGGTTTAATCGCGCCGATTATTTCCCGACGATTGCGGCTGCTCCATCGGCGTCACGCGCAAGGGTATCAGCCAATCGTGCGCCTCTGGGATCCATTTCGAATGGTAAAACCGCCAACGACTTCCAACTGCCGATTGAAATGTCATACGAAATCGACGCCTGGGGACGAGTGCGCAAGAATGTGGAGTCCTTTCGCGAGCAGGCGCAAGCCAGTGCTGCAGACCTGGCAACAGTCAACCTCAGCATGCACGCGCAACTGGCGCTCTTCTACTTCCAGGCGCGCAGCCTCGACGCTCAGGAGCAGCTTCTGAACTCGACTGTTCAATACTATGAGCAGGCCCTGCAGTTGAACGTGAGCCGGTTTGAGGGTGGAGTCGCCTCTGAAGTTGAGGTCCAGCAAGCCAGGACACAGCTTGAGACCACGCGCGCCCAGGCAATTGATGTGGGAGTGGCCCGAGCTCAGTTTGAGCATGCGGTTGCGGTTCTGATCGGCAAACCTCCAGCATCCTTCAGCCTTCCTGCTCTTCCTCTCCGTACCCCGCCGCCACCCATTCCGGCAGGGGTGCCCTCAGAGTTGCTTGAGCGAAGACCTGATATTGCTTCAGCCGAGCGGCTCATGGCTGCTGCGAATGCCCGCATCGGCGTGGCCAAAGCTGCCTATTTTCCACTCTTGAACTTGACCGGCGTCGGAGGTTTTGAAAGTGGAGCCATTACGACATTACTCTCCGGCCCCAGTGGCTTGTGGGCCGTGGGCGCCTCTGCGCTGCAAACCGTATTTGACGGAGGCAGGCGCCGGGCCGCCTCAGACCAGGCCATTGCGGTTTACGATCAGACCGTGGCTAACTATCGCGAAACCGTGCTTACCGCTTTCCAGCAGGTGGAAGACAATCTGGCGGCTTTGCGCATCCTGGAGCATGAAGCGCAGACTCAGAATGAAGCCGTACTCGCTGCCCAGAAGTCCCTGGACCTCTCCATCCAACGCTACAAAGGTGGTGTCACCAGTTATCTGGAAGTGACCGTGGCGCAGAGTGCGGCCCTCGCTGATGAAGTTACTGCAGTCAACATTATTGGCCGGCGAATGGTCGCAGCCGTGCAGTTGATCCAGGCCCTCGGGGGAGGATGGGATAGCTCGAGTCTTTCTCAACATCCCGAGTGTTGCGGGAAACTTGTAAGCGCAACCTGTTCCGGGAATGCCTGCAAATGAGCGCTAATCGTTTTGACTGATCCTGTATGTGGGGCTTATTCATTTGCAGACTCACGAATGTTGTAATTGGCCGTTCGTCTTATAGGGAAAAGCTGTTGCTGCAGAGCACGTGTTGAAGTCCCAAGCAATTGCGGGCAGAGAGGGCCAGACGTATTAAGCTAAGACGTCCGCAAGAAGTTAAAGCCTGGTCAATGCACCGCTCAGAAGGGCGCGGTCAGCAGAAGCTAGTGGAGATGGCCTCGAACCTGTCGACGCAAAAGGAGACACAAAGATGACCTCAACAACGAGGACGAATTCGATGAGAAGTGGCTACATCGCGTGGAGCATGATCTTTGCTCTGGTGCTCGGACTAGCCTTGCGCGCACCATCCCTGTCAGCTCAGCAGGCGGCTTCGTCCGGCGGGGTCCCAGTGCGCGTGGTGGTCACCGTGGAGGCCCGCCATGGCAAAGAGATCCCCGTGATCAACCGTGAGGACGTGATGGTGCACCAAGGTCGCGACCGAGCCCAAGTAACAGGCTGGCTCCCACTGCAGGGGGACCATGCCGGGCTGGAGCTGTTCCTCTTGCTCGACGACGCGTCCGACATGAGTCTCGGTTCACAACTGGATGATCTTCGTCGATTCATCAACGCCCAGCCCGCTACCACGGCAATTAGTGTCGGGTACATGCGAAATGGGACCGTGGACATTGTTCAGAACTTGACCACGGACCACGCTTCGGCGGCTAAGGCCCTTCGGCTGCCTCTCGGCTCCGTCGGGGCATATGCCAGCCCTTACTTGTCCGTCGTGGACTTGATCAAACGCTGGCCGGAGAGCCCGGTCCGCCGCGAGATTCTGATGATCTCCAATGGCATCGATCCGCTTGGCGGTGGTCCGTCTAATCCGTATCTGGATTCGGCTATCGAGCAAGCTCAACGAGACAGGGTCCTCATCTATACGATTTACGCCACGGGCGTGGGCCATCTCGGGCACAGCTTCTGGAGGTTTAACTGGGGGCAGAATAACCTCTCCCGGCTCGCCGATGAGACCGGTGGCGAGGCGTATTTCCAAGGCTTCGGAACCCCTATCGCCTTCGCACCTTACTTGGAGGACTTCACGAACAAACTAGATCACCAGTACCTGCTCACGTTCCTTGCGAAGGCTGGGAAGAAAGCCGGCTTCCAGCGCGTCAAACTGCAGACCGAAGTGCCAAACGCTGACCTTGTCGTACCGGACAGAGTCTATGTTCCTGCTGGAACCTAGGAGAACGAGTCATGACAACCCTAACCTCTCTGCGTTCGCTGGCGTAGGAGCCATTTTCTTAGTCTACGTCTTAATCCAGGTTAAGTTAAGATGTCCCTCGGAGGTAAGCTTGGATCGGTCCGTTCGGGAAGGGAATCGGCTTGGACGATACTCTCGCCATCCACCGCCTTCAGTTCGCTTTCACCGTCACGTTCCATTATCTGTTTCCGCAGCTCACCATGGGGCTCGCTCTCCTGATTGTCATCCTGAAAACCGTAGCACTGCGCACCGACGACGACCACTACAACCGGCGCACCGACGACGACCACTACAACCGCGCCGCGCGCTTCTGGGGGAAAATTTTCGGCATCAATTTTGCGCTCGGCGTGGTGACCGGCATTCCCATGGAATTCCAGTTCGGCACCAACTGGGCTCAGTTCTCCCGCGCCGCCGGCGGAGTCATCGGTCAGACGCTGGCCATGGAAGGTGTGTTCTCATTCTTCCTTGAATCTTCGTTTCTCGGGCTTTTTTTGTTCGGCGAAAAGCGCCTGGGGCCGAAGAGTCATTGGCTATCGGCTTTTCTGGTTTTTCTAGGCTCGTGGCTTTCGGGCTATTTCATCATCGCTACCGATGCCTGGATGCAGCACCCGGTCGGTTACGCGCTGGGGCCCGCCGGCGAAATCCAACTCGCCAGCGTCTCGGCGCTGCT
>WNEY01001870.1_pt1 | contig 15106 bp, 16 predicted proteins | sample 5400531 | NCBI WGS metagenome assembly WNEY01 (sample SAMN13153338, study PRJNA577476) | soil metagenome | isolation source: 200 cm saprolite under Douglas fir tree site 1 | place: USA:California | collected 2015-04-18
GGACGCCGACTTCGAGGCACCACTCGAGCACCTCCTCGAGTTTGTCCCGGCCCTTCACGTGACCGTCGAGGACGTTGCCGAGGCCGATCTCCCGCGCGAAGCGGCGATTCCCATCCATGATGATGGCGACGTGATGTGGCACATCGACCTGCTTGACTTGGTGCAGAAGCCGTCGCTCGTACGCTTGGTACGCGGCGTCGCTGATGATTTTCGATATGTCCGTTGGCATCGACGAACCCGTACGATTGAGGCGGACCTATTTATGAATTCGGTGGTCATGGCGGTCGGCATTGGAGGGGGATGCAGACCGAATCGGATTTGGCGGTCCTCGAGTACGAGCCGCCGCGCCTTTTCTCGACGCGCTGGGAGACTCTCCCCGCGGGGACGACGAGCTTGCGCGGGACGACTCCCCCGCTCACGCATTCCGTGCTGGCGTTCCGGTTTGAGTCGGAGGGCCTGCATACGGCGCTAACGTTGTCTCTCGAAACGGACTTGACCGGGTATCCATGGATTTTTCGTCGGGCGGTTGCAGCCTCGCAGCCGGGAGGTCTGAGGGTGATGGGGGAGCGCATCAGGACGCTCGTTGAGAGCCAGCCCGAAAACCTTTAAGTAGACTGTTCCCTTGGTCCGTCGTAGCTTTCATCTCGTCAGTGTGATTTAGTGGCCTTATCGATGAAATTGAATGAATATCAAGACCTCTACCGCAGGCTCGCGACGGCGCAAGACATCGACTTTTTGGCCGAGAATTTCGGGTACGACAAGGAGCTGCTCCTCGTCGTTTACACGCAGCGGGTCGTCCGCGAGACAACCCGGAAGTTCTATCGCGTCAAGGCCCAAGCCCGCCGTCTCGCCTTCATGTGGCAGAACGGTACGAGCTTGCTCGAGATCGCACGGAAGTTCGAGTTCCCGCCGATCTTGACGGCCCTCATGGTCCTCGAACAGAGGAGGATTTCGCGGAAGAATTTCTGGAAGATGATCAACGAGGTCGACTCCGTCAAAGACCGCCGGCTCCGACACGAGCTCGAGGAGGTGGCCCGCGCGGACATCGTGTACTCGCCGGAGGGGAGCGCTCGACAGTATGCCCGCGGCAGGTGGGGGGAGGCGAAGCTCCACACCTACCTTACGGCGCGCGGACTTCAGTTTGAGACCGAGAAGGATCTTCGCGCGAAGTACGACAAGACGCCGGACATCCTCCTTCACAAGCCGATTGAGATGAACGGCTCGCGGAAGTATTGGATTGAGTCGAAAGCCACGGTCGGCGATCCGCACGAGATCCGGCGGCACATCAAGAAGCAGCTTCAGCCGTACAGCGATTTGTTCGGCGACGGGTCCGTCGTGTACTGGTTCGGCCACGTCGACGACCAGGAATACGACCTGCCAGAAGGCGTCGACATCGTCAGCCCGACGTTCTTCGAAACGCCGCCAGTCCCGTTCCCGTACGTCCCGGTCGGCGAGACGCGCCTCGAGGAGTCGCTCTCGGTTCCGGACGGCGTGGATCTCCGAGAGTAGCGGACCCGAAAACGTTTAAGCCAACCCGTCCCATCGGCGCGGGAGTGGCCGAACAAGAAGAGGTCGTCCGGGTCCGCATGCCGCGAACGAAGGACGGCGAAATCCTCGGAATCGCGGACCAGCTCCTGGGGGCCTCGCGGATTCGGGTCATGTGTGCGGACGGCAAGAGCCGCTTGGGCCGGATTCCGGGCAAGTTGAAGAAACGCATGTGGATCCGGGAAGGCGACTTGCTGGTCGTCAAGGTGTGGCAGTTCCAGGACGAGAAGTGCGACATCAAACATCGCTACACGAAGACCGAAGCGAGCTACATGAGTCGGCGGGGCCTGATCCCCAAATCGATCAACGTCTTCTGATGGCCCGCAAAGCTCTTACTCGACGGGACCGTTCGTTCGGGAATCGATGATCGACGACCGGCGAATGCGGTTGCTGGAAATCCAAGTCGACGCCCTCCGGAAGCGGGAAAAGGACTCTGCGACCCGCAAGACCTACGACGAGGTGTTCGACCACGCGGCGCTGCTGACGATCGCCTCCCTCATCACGGACGGCGTCATCTCTACGTTGGACTATCCGGTGAGCACGGGGAAGGAGGCCAACGTCTTTCATGCGACGACGCCGGAAGGGCACGCCCGTGCCTTGAAGATCTACCGCGTTGCGACCGCGACGTTTCGGAACATCGCCGTGTACATCGAGGGTGATCCTCGCTTCAAGAAGATACGGAAGGCCACGAGGCCAACGATCTTCGCCTGGGCTCAGAAGGAGTACAAGAATCTCGTACGGATGGGCGACGCCGGCGTGCGTGTGCCTCAGCCCGAGAGGGTACTCAACAACATCCTCGTCATGGAGTACGTCGGAGACGAGTCCCGCCCCGCACCCGCGTTGCGCGAAGTTGTGCTGGACGACCCCGCGGCGGTGTACGAGGATGTCGTGTCGAATCTCCGCGCGGTTCGCAAGTCGGAACTCGTTCATGCCGACATGAGCGAGTACAACCTCCTCTGGTGGGATGGGCGCGTCGTGGTGATCGACGTGGGTCAGGCCGTGACCTTGGACCACCCTCGGGCCGACGAGTGGTTCCGGCGGGATGTCGGGAACATCGCTCGATTCTTCAAGCGACTCCGGGTGGATGTGACGCCCGCCAGCCTCGAGCGCGCGATCGTGGGTGGCTGAGATGCTCTACGCGCGAATCTCCGCGGAGCGGATTGGGGTGTTGATCGGTCCGGACGGTGCGACCAAGGACCGTTTGCAGGTGGAGACCGGGACCCGGATCGCCATCGACTCGGCCTCAGGCGAGGTGACGATCGACGAGTCGACCGCGAAGGATCCCGTGATGGCCTTGAAAGCGCGCGACGTCGTCCAGGCGGTAGCCCGCGGCTTCTCCGAAGATCGGGCTTTCCGCCTCCTCGACGAGGACGCGTACCTCGAGGCGCTCGACATCAAGGACTTCGCGCACTCGAAGAACCGGATTGCGCAGATTCGAGCCCGGCTCATCGGGACGCGCGGCAAGACGCGTCGGATTATCGAAGAGCTGACCGGCGTCGACGTCAGTGTGTGGGGGCACACGGTGGCGTTGATCGGCGGAGTGTTCGAGATGGCGATTGCTCGGGAGGCGGTCCTCATGCTCCTGCGGGGGAGCGAGCACAAGACCGTCTACCGCTTCCTCGAGCGGAAGCGCGCGGAGATCAAGGCTTACGAGATGGGATTCTGAGGCCCTGCCGCCATATCCTTTTAGACTCTCCGTCCCTTTTCATTGCCCGATGCCGAGGGGGGAGGGAAGCGCTCTCATTGCGGGCTACCGCGCTTCGCTGAGGGAATGCCTGCCTCGGCTCGACTCCGCGAGCTTGGTGAAGCTGCGTGGCGAAATCCAGATCGTCTCCCGCTGGCTTGCCGTGAACAAGAAGGAAAGCCTCGGGAAGTCTGCCGATACCGCGCTTGAATCGGTCACCCAGCTTCACAGGTTCAGCCTCGAGATTGGGGGCTTTTCGGCGTCGACACGGTCCGCTGAGACCGCGAGCTTTTTTGACTTGGCGTCGGTCGGTATTCTCGCGGTCGAGAACGTCCTGACGGCGGAGAAGCCCAGCCTCATGCGGCTCCTGATGAGCGGGCTGTCGGAAGGCCTCATGTTCCTTGGCAGTCGTCAGTATGTCGCTGGAAGCGGTGCGCTCCTCCAGGCGACATACCAGGCGCACTCGGTCGCCGTCCAAGACGCCCTCTGGTCCCTCGCGGCAGACTTCCGAGACCCGGGAGACCTCGGCTCGATCCGAGAAGCCCGCGCAGCGATCGACGCGCTGTTCGCGAACTTCAATGAACCGGGCGTCCCCGTGGGCGCCAAGCTCCAGGTCCTACACCAGCTCTACGGCCTCGTCGCAATCATTCGCTGCGCGAAGCTTCTGGAAGACCTCCGCGCGCTCGCGTGAGGTCCTTCGGACAATTGTTAAATAACGCACAATACTACAGCGGATGGGGAAGCCAGCTGGCGAAGCACGTCTACTTGTTTGAAGAAGGTAACGCCTCCATGCGGGACCTCCTCGGCGGCAAGGGGGCCGGCTTGGCGGAGATGACTCGGCTCGGCCTCCCGGTCCCACCCGGCTTCACGATCACCACGAAGGCGTGCAACGCGTTCGCCCGAACCGGGCGCGTCCCTCCGGGCTTCTGGAAGCAGGTCGAAGACGGCCTCTCGGCAGTCGAGGCGAAGGGCGGCCGCCGATTCGGAGATTCAGAGAACCCGCTATTGGTCTCCGTCCGCTCCGGCGCGAAGGTCTCGATGCCAGGGATGATGGACACGGTCCTGAACATCGGCCTAAACGACGTGACGGTCGCGAGTCTCGCGCGGGCGGCGAACGAGCGCTTTGCCTTGGACGCATATCGCCGGCTCATCGCGATGTTTGGCCGCATTGTGAAGGGAATTAATGCCCGTGAGTTCGACGCGGTTTTCGAGCGGCACAAAGAAGGGGCGGCCGCGAAGAACGACGCGGATCTCGGGGCGGTTGAGTTGAAGGCGATCGTGGTAGAATTCAAGAACCTCTATCGCCGGGCGATCGGCGAGGAATTTCCCCAACATCCCAAGGAGCAATTGCGCGAGTCCGTCGCGGCGGTATTCCGGTCCTGGAACGGCAAGCGAGCAGTAGACTATCGGACGTTCAACAAGATTCCGCATAACCTAGGCACGGCCGCGAACGTCCAGATGATGGTCTTCGGCAACATGGACTCCGATTCGGGCACCGGAGTCGCGTTCACGCGAAACCAAGTGACGGGCCGAAAAGAGTTGTACGGGGAATACCTCCCGAACGCCCAGGGCGAGGACGTCGTTGCGGGAACCCGTACCCCAATGAAAGTCTCGGAGCTCCAAGCGGGCCTTCCCGAGCTGTACGCGAATCTGTCCGGGATTGGGGAGATGCTCGAGAAGCACTACCGCGAGGCCCAAGATATCGAGTTCACCGTCGAGCGAGGGAAGCTATGGATACTGCAGACCCGGGCCGCCAGGCCGCCCGCGCGGGCGACGGTGAGGATCGCCGTCGACATGGTTCGCGAGGGCCTCATCAACAAGCCAGAAGCCTTGATGCGAGTCACGCCGGACCACGTCATGCAGTTGCTCCTCCCGCAATTCGACGAAAAGGCAAAAGCGGAGGCGAAGAAGGCGGGTCGGTTCCTGGCGAAAGGACTGAACGCATCCCCCGGAGCGGCGATGGGCATTGTCGCCTTCGATCCTGACGAGGCGGAGAGGCTGGGCCGGGACGAAGGAAAGCCTACGATCCTCGTGCGGGTCGAGACATCGCCGGACGATGTTCACGGAATCCTCCACTCCAAAGGTGTCCTCACAGCCCATGGTGGGGCAACGAGCCATGCTGCGGTCGTCACGCGGGGCGCAGGGATACCGTGCGTAGCCGGCTGCGAAGAAATCCAAGTGGACTACGACGCCGGAGAGTTCCGCGTCGGCGACAAGGTGGTCCGACGTGGGGAGAATCTGGCAATCGACGGAGGCACGGGGGAAGTCTTCTCCGGAACCATCCGCACGATCGAAGCCGATTTCGGCCGAGAGGTGGAGCTTCAGAGCCTCCTGGCGTGGGCGGATGAAGAGCGTGTCCTTCAGGTTTGGGCTAACGCCGACTATCCGCGGGACGCGGCGCGAGCTCGCAAATTCGGAGCCCAGGGAATCGGACTCGACCGCACAGAACACATGTTCATGGAGGTGGATCGGCTGCCGATTGTTCAGGAGATGATTCTTGCTGCGCCGGAGTACCGAAAAGTCAAACGACAGCGCGAGGCATTGACGCGGCAGCTCGACAGCGCGACCGACGACCGGCGTCGTGAGCTCGAGGGCCAGTTTGCCGAGATTGACTCCCGCATGGAAGATCTCTCGCGGCGTTATGTCGGGTCGCTGGATCGCCTAGGTCGAATGCAGCGCGAGGATTTTGTCGGAATCCTGAGGGAGATGTCCGGGCTCCCCGTGATCATTCGCCTTATCGATCCCCCGCTCCATGAGTTCCTCCCGCGGTACGAAGCGCTGCTCGTGCAAGTCACCAAGCTGAGAATTGGACGCGAAGACCCCGACGCCTTCGCACGGGCCGCGGTTTCGAAGGAGGATCTGGAACTGCTTTCGGAAGTCAACAATGCCGACGGATCGGATCTAGCGAAGGGAATTGGGACGCTGCTACCCCGGAAGGAGCGTCTCCTCGAGGCGGTCACCGTCCTCCGCGAGGCAAACCCGATGCTCGGCCTCCGCGGCTGCCGCCTCGGGATTGTGTTCCCGGAAATCACGGAGATGCAAGTCCGGGCGATCTTCGAAGCGGCCTGTCGGCTCAAGAAGGAAGGCGTTGACGTCCGGCCGGAAATCATGATTCCCTTGGTGGGCCTCCCGGAGGAGTTGCGCGTAGAACGGGATGCGCTTGAGAAGGAGGCGAAGGAAGTGATGGAACGGGAGGGGGTTTCAGTCGACTACAAGTTTGGCACAATGATCGAGATACCTAGGGCGGCCCTCGTGGCCGACGAGATCGCACGCCACGCTGAGTTCTTCTCCTTCGGTACGAACGACCTGACCCAGACGACGTTCGGGTACAGTCGGGATGACGCCGAGGGGAAGTTCCTCCTCGAGTACGTGGACCGCGGCATCTTGCCTTTCAATCCATTCCAGACGTTGGACCGCGAAGGAGTCGGCCATCTCATGCGGATGTGCGTCCAGAAAGGCCGGAAGGTCCGGAAGGATCTCGAGATCGGGATCTGCGGGGAACACGGCGGGGACCCCGCGAGCATCGAGCTCTGTCATGAGATCGGCCTCGACTACGTGTCCTGCTCTCCGTTCCGTGTCCCTGTTGCCCGCCTCGCAGCCGCCCACGCAAAGCTTCGTGCAGAGGTCCGCCTTTCGGGAGATCTCTGACGTCGGTGGGTCATGGCCGGTTCGATCTCGCCGTACTTCCTGATCGTGCTGCTCGTTTCGGCATTCACAATGCCCCTCGTGTTCATGGTCTGGATTCGAAACACGGCACGATACGGCCGGGAGCCGTGGCACCTGGTGTTGAAGGCCTTCGCCTGGGGTGCCGTCTTCAGCGTGATCATCGCCCTCATTTTCAGCGTCATCCTCATCGTGACCCTCGGGCAGATCGACCCTCTCAACGACTTCCTCGCGAAGCGATTCGACGATGTCCCGACGATCATCGGCGCCTTGATCGTCGCGCCGATCGTCGAGGAGGCGGCGAAGGGGATCGGCGTCCGGGCGGGCCGGCCGCAGATCCAGGCGCTGATCGACGGCCTGGTCTACGGAGCCGCTGCGGGCCTCGGGTTCTCAGCGACGGAAAACCTGTTCTACGGAATCAATGCGCTCCTGAGCCCGAACGGCGGTGCGTCGGCTTCGCTCATTACGATCGCCGTGCGTTCCTTCTCGTCCTCCTTCTTGCATGCAAGCTCGACCGCGGTGGTCGGATACGGTCTCGCCAAGATGTGGTTGACCCGCAAGACGTGGGCCTTCGTGCCGTACTACCTGATCGCCGTCATCATGCACGCGACCTTCAACCTCCTGGTGAGTCTCGGTCAATTGTATGCGACACAGTATGGCGAATTTGGCGGATTGATCGGGTTCGCGGCCGCGGTGGTCTTCGCGATGACCGCGATTTCGATCGTGCGGATCAAGCTCGCTGCGCCTCCATCGGCGATTCGAAGGTGACGGTCAGCCATCGGGGCCATCGTTACTCGAAATCGTTAACTACGGCAGAAGGCGTGCACGACGGCACATGCGTTTTCGCTTCGAGATGGACGGGGAGAAGTACTCGAAGAACAAAGATTCCTTCAAGCGAGTCCTCGCAAAGCATGGGCTGCGATGGCGTGGGAGTCTGGACCGTCCGTTTTGGGCAAGCGCGACGGAGCGGGTCACGGCGATCTTCGACCGCGATTCGGAGAAAGGCGTCCTAGTGGCAGCCGCGCTCGTCTGGGAAAGCGCGAAGCGATCGACGTTGCTCGAGGACCTCAAGGAATGGGCGTGGGAAGTCGGGGCCAAAGCCGTCGAAGACCGCGCTCCGACGGCCGAAGACGTGACGGACGAAGTCGAGCAAGCCCTTCGCTACTGGGACATCGTCTGGAAGCCGAACATCGATCGGCTCAAGGCGACGGGTCGACCGGAAGCGTGGATCGAGGCGGACGTCAAGCGGTGGAAGCAGGCGCGCCAGGAGCGGCGGCGCGAGTTGGTCGGCCAAGCGACGGACTAGAAGGCGCCTTTCGAGCGGACTTCTAAGGAGTCGTAACAGTCGAAGCAATAGCCTTGACGGCGATCATCCGGGAGCAGCACGATCCTAACATGGCATTTCCGACACCGCGCCTCGCGGTCGCCGCCTTCCGCAATCCTCCGTAAATCTGGACGTAGCTTCCATGAAATCGTATCCGCCCCCCCAGTTGAGGCCCCCGAGCCACGGAGCCGTCGGACTCTATAAAAACGTTGTGCGGACCCTCCACGCGAACGCTTCGACGAGGTTTAATGTGGACCGGACCTCTTCCCACGATGAGTGCTCACCGGTTTCGTCACGTTTGAGGGGATTGACGGCTCTGGGAAGACGACCGTGAGCCGGATCGTTGCTCAGAAGCTGCGTGCAAAAGGTCATTCCGTTTTCCTTACGGTCGAGCCCACGAAAGGTTGGCTGGGGGACGCCGTTCGCCGCGCGGTCTCGGAGGATGTTGGGGCTCTCACCGAGTCGTTTCTCTTCCTCGCCGATCGTGCCACACACATCAGAGAGATTGAGTCGCATCTGACGGACCGGGAAATCGTCCTGTGCGACCGGTATGCCGATTCAACGCTTGCGTATCAGGGGGCTCGGCTTGTCGGCGTGCTGGGGGATCCCATCCGATTTCTTCAGAGGGCTAGTGAAGGTTGGTTACTCGTGCCCGACGTGACCTTGCTCCTTCGCGTTCCGCCCGAACTCGGGATCAAGAGAATTGAAGGTCGACCGGACAAGGTGCGGTTCGAGGACCTGTCTCTCCTGAGAAAGGTCGCAGCCAATTACGACCGGCTCGCCAAGTCTCGCCGGTTCGTCGTTCTCGATGGTACGCGGCCCGCGGAGGTTGTCGCGGAGGATGCGATCGCGACGATCGAGCGGCGGCTCAAGTCGCAGTAGGCAGCCCGGCGAAGGTGGGCCGCGCCCCGGCGGACGTTCTCATGAGAAATGCCCGGGCGAACAGCCTGGCGGTCTCAAGGTCTCCGCGTTGAAGTTCGATGAGAAACGCTTTGCCGAAGAGGACTTGCAACGAGCCCTCAGGAACCCCGAATGTCATCGCTGACGTTGCGATTGAATTGAATCGGACATGAACACGCTACTCGAGAATATCAGCCGCGATTCTCATTTTGTCGAAGAGCCCACTCTAGCGATCATGGACAAAGCTATTTATGCGCTCGTCCAATTATCGCGACTCGCTTGGGATGCACGCATGGAGTCCACGGCTCATTCTAGGATTCCAGCCGAGCGGGGCGAAGCCTTCGTCGGCGTGATTTACGGCGACGTCGGAACGACTGCGTTCCGTTGTTCGGTCGTCGACCCGGTCGAACGGAACGAGTTCGTCCAGGTGCACCATGAGACGTGTGGCATCGTCCTCGGCCGCGTGGACGAGATCGAGCGCAAGACGGACCTCTCCCTCGACCGCGCCCAGTTCCTCGGGGACGGCGAGCCCGTGGACGTGGAGGAACGGGTGTCGGCGCAGATCAGCGTGATCGGGTACCGCGATGATCGCGGCTTGCTTCAGGTCCCGCGGACGCCCTTTCGCGCAGGCGAGCCCGTGCACAAGGCGGAGACCTCGACGATCAAAGAAGTCATCGGGCTGAAGGAGGACAAGAAACACGGCGCGTACGTCGGTCTCCTGGCGGGACACGACGTGCCGGTTTATCTCGACATCAACGCGATGGTCCAGAAACACGTGTCCATCCTCGCGAAGACGGGCGGCGGGAAATCGTACGTCGCCGGAGTCATGATCGAGGAGCTGATGAAGCACCACGTGACCTGCGTGATCTTGGATCCCCATGGAGAGTACGCATCTCTCCGCGAGAAGGGCAAAGCGCCCGCGGGCGGAGCTCGGTTCCGTGTCGAACCGCGCGGTTTCGCCGACCTGATCCAGGTCTTCTCGCCGGATACCCGGATCAACCCGGGGAGCCGGCCGCTCAAGTTCACCCTGAGCAACCTCGACGCTCGCGACATCCTGTCCCTCACGGGGTCGGCGCGGGTCCGCACACACCTGACCGCATTGCGGAAGGCGCTCGATCTGCTACGTCAGGCCACGAAGGACTACACCATCCGCGACATCATCCGAGTCCTCGAGCGAGAGGAGGACCCGCAGAACGCCGCGCTGATCGATGAGCTGGAATATCTCAGCGAGGTGGAGATCTTTGCGAAGGAAGGGACGCGGATCGACGAGCTCGTCATCCGTGGCAAGACGACGATCATCAACCTGAAGGGCGTCCCGCCGGATATCCAGGAACTCGTCGTGAATCGCCTGGCCACCGCGATGTTCGAGCTGAGGAAGCTCGGCAAGATCCCGCCGATGATGCTCGTCGTGGAGGAATCCCACAATTTCTGCCCTCAAATCGGCCAGGTGGCCTCCTCGAAGGTCTTCCGGACGCTCGCGTCGGAAGGTCGAAAGTTCGGCTTGGGGCTCGTTGTCATCACGCAGAGGGCTGCGAAGGTCGACAAGAACGTCCTGAGCCAGTGCAACACGCAGATCATCCTGAAAGTCACAAACCCGAATGATCTCAAGGCGATCATCGCGAGCGTCGAGGGCCTCACGGCGGCGATGTCTGAGGAAATCTCGAGACTCCCGATCGGCGTCGCGATCATGACCGGCGGCGGTCTCGAGATGCCCCTGATGGTCGAAGTCCGCCCGCGGGAGACCCGTCACGGCGGCGAGAGCGTCAAGGTCATCGACGATTGAGCCCCGCGAGAAAGGATTTAGGCCCTCCCGGGCATGCGTAGGCGTGGACCTGCCAGCACTCGTCGAGAAGGACATCGCTCTCACGGAGCGCGCCCTGGCGAAGGCCTCGATCGCGGCACCGAGGCGATCGCACTTGCGCAAAATCGCCGAAGACTTCGTCGGCATGGCGCGCGCCTATTGGGAGGACGCGAAGCACTTCCGGGACCGCGGAGAGCTCGACAAGGCCTTGGCAAATGTAAACTACGCCCACGGATGGCTCGATGCGGGCGCGCGGCTCGGACTCTTTGACGTCGGCGAGGATGACGAACTGTTCACCTTGAGCGACTAGTCAGAGCAGCTTCGCCCCTTCGTTGTCGACCTCGCACTTCTGAAGCGTGCCGAACTTCAAGAAAAGCGTCGCGAGCTGGGCCGAATTTCCCGTTGCGAAGACGGAGTTGCCAAGCATCGCCATCGTCGCCCGCCCGAACATCCGGCTCGCGTGGACGACCTCGAGGAGGGTGCGGTTCGCGAGACCGGTTTCTGCAGCGAAGCGGCTTCCCAGCTCGAAGAGTCGTTTGAACGTCGGTTCGCGAGAGAATTCGTCCACGAGAGGCCCGCCGACGCGGTTAATCTGCGCCACCTTCCCAGGGTCCTGCAGGATGGCTTTCGTCGGCATTTCCGGCCCGATCACCGCAAGGAGCAGGTTCGCCGTTATCGGGAATTTCTGGACTTCCGCGTGGCCCGGTGCCCCCGGTTTCAGCCGGAGATCCATTCCCCCGAGGGACGCGGGGACGACATCGCCGAGCCCCGTCCCACATTCCACTTCGGTTTCGTGGGCGATCGCCACGAGTTCCTCCCGCGGCACGTTCCCGCCGAGGGCGTCATCGAGGGCGAGGGCGGTGCTGAGCGCCGCGGCGGCACTGACACCGAACCCTTGGGACACGGGCAGGGGCGTCTCGCTGAGGATCTTGACCTCGCACGACCGGTCGCCGAGGACCTTCTCCGCCACTTTTTGCGTGACTTCCGCCTTCCCCCGGCGGCCGTTCACAATCACGTCAATTGAACGGCGAGGTGCATCCCGGACGCGGGCGACCGTCCGCACACCGAGGCTGAGGCAGAGTCCCGCACCGCGAGACCCTTTCTTGCGGGGGTCCGAGTCTTCAACGATCTCGAAGAACGCGGTGACGTGCCCGGGGCAGAACGCCTCACCCTCGGACACCATGGAGGATGGCCCGCCAAACCCGCTCCGCTGCGAGGGCCTTTGACCCTTCGAAGGTCTCTGCGTGACCTTTCCGATCGAAGATCGTGATCGACGTAGCGTCGCTCTTGACCTTCGACACGTCGTTGGCGACGACGAAGTCGACATCGGCCTCTTTCACGAGCGCCATCGCGCGCGCCTTGAGGTCGGCCTCGCTCACGTCCGCCTCGGCCTTGAAACCGACGAGGGCTTGCTTCGAGCCCTTGCGGAATCGATTGAGCACCTTGGACGTCGGCTGGAGGTCCAAGGTGAGCGCGCCTTCCCGGCTCGGGATTTTTCCCGGTCGCTTCTTGGCGGGCGCGAAGTCCGAGATCGCCGCGGGGACGACGCAGATGTCCACTTCCGCCTTCTCCGCCATCGCCGCCAGGTCCGCGGTCGTTTCGAACCGCTTCGTCGAGAGCCACGAGGGGACCGGTGTTTCATGGCGCCCGAGCCAGAGCTCTACGTTCGCCCCGTGCTCGAATGCAGCTTTCGCAAGTTCGACGCCGGTCCTACCGCTCGACCGGTTTGTGATCACTCGGACGTCGTCGATGGGCTCGACGGTCGCGCCGGCCACGACGAGGACGCGCAAGTCCTGCATGTCCTTCGGGCCGAGGCGGCGGATCACGCGCGCCACGACTTCGTCGACCTCGGCCATCTTCGCCTTCTCTTCATCGTGCTTGGGCTCGATAATCTCCACCGCGAGGTCCTTGAGCCGTCCGAGGTTCGCGACAACCGCGGGATTCTCGACCATGGACTCGTGCGCCGCAGGGGCAACGAGGATCGGGATCCCGGAACCGAGCGCGTTCGTGGCGTACGTCGTGACGGTCGAGTCGTCGATTCCATTCGCGATCTTGCCCGCCGTGTTGGCCGTGCAAGGTGCGACGAGCAAGAGGTCCGCCTTTCCGTCCCGACCGCACATCTGGAGGTATTCCATGGCGCCCGTGACTTCCGTGACGACCGGGTGACCCGTCGCATACTCGAGCGCATTCGGATGGAGGATCGCGGTCGCGGAACGTGTCATGACGGCGTGGACGTCGGCCCCATGGCGGATGAGCTCGTGGGCAAGCCGCACGCTCTCGACGGCCGCGATGCTGCCCGTGACACCCAGGACGATCGTCTTGCCCTGAAGCTTCTGGGATCGTACGCCACGCAACCGCTCGGCGGGATGCATTCCTGGCGAAAGTTCGTCGCGGCGACTTAAGGCTATGGTCGTTGGTCTCAGTCCGATTCCCGCTCGATACGCCAACCTTTAACCCGTTCCGCTCGTTTTCGCCGCGCCCCGATGGATTACCAGACGACGTTGGAACATCTTTATCGGCTCGAGAGGTTCGGGATCAAGCTCGGCCTCGAGAATGTCCGCCAGCTCCTCTCCCTCCTCGGCGATCCGCATCGAGGCCTCCGGGCCGTCCATGTGACAGGGACGAACGGCAAAGGATCGGTCTGCGCATACGTCGCCGGGGCGCTGCGATCCGCGGGATACCGCGTCGGGCTCTACACCTCGCCCCATCTCATTCGTTTCAACGAGCGGATTCGCGTAGACGGAGAGCCGATCGCGGACGATGAGGTCCTTCGTCTCTGGTCGGGGATGCAGCCTGCCATTCACGCGATGACCGCGCACCGGGCCATCGACCACCCGACCTTTTTCGAGGTCACGACCGCGATGGCGTTCCAATACTTCCGCGAGCGAGGGGTCGATATCGCAGTGCTTGAGGTCGGGATGGGGGGACGCATGGACGCGACGAATGTCGTCGACGGCCTCGTGTCGGTTGTGACCCGGGTGGACCTGGAGCACACGGAGCATCTGGGGAAGACCGTGGACCGGATCGCGCGGGAAAAGGCGGGCATCATCAAGCCTTCGTCGCGGGCCGTCACCGTAACGCAGGAGGCCCTTCCCGTGATCGAAGCCCGCTGCCGGGAAGTGCACGCGCCCCTCTCGGTGTTCGGGCGAGATGTCCGTGCGGAGCGACTCGAGTACGGCCTCCGCGGCCAGACCGTGCGGGTCCGCGGGTCCTTCGGGAGCATCGAGGTCCAGACTCCCCTCGTCGGCTCGTTCCAAGTCGAGAACGTCGGCCTTGCGGTGGCGGCGCTCGCAGAACTCCGCGGCCAAGGAATCGAGATCGCCGACCAGGCGATCCGGGAAGGCATCGCAGCGACGAGGTGGCCCGCGCGGTTCGATCGGGTTCGCGATGCGCCAACCGTGATTGTGGACGGAGCCCATAACGCGCCCGCAACCCGAGCCCTTGGCGAAGCTTTCACCGAACTCTTCCCCGGTCGGAAGGCCATCGTGGTCGTCGGGATTCTGAACGACAAGGACCTTGCGGGGATGGCTGCCTCGCTGGGGCCTCTGGCCGCGCGGGTGTTCGCCTGCAAGCCGCAGACACCGCGGGCGTACCCTGCGGAGGACGTCGCCGCGGCGTTCGGACCATTCGCCCCGGCGGTCGTCATCCCACGCGTTGGCGACGCGATTGACGCGTCCCTCGCGGCCGCGGCACCGGACGATCTCGTCCTGATTACCGGGTCCATCTATACGGCGGGGGAGGCCCTTGACCGCCTCGGCGTCCGCCCTTGACCGGATCGAGTTCATCATGCGGGACCTGTCCCGGCGGTACTTGCCCGGAGGCGATCTCCGTCAGGGAGAAACGGCACTCGCCAAGGTAGTGGCCGAGAAGGAAGACCCCTATCGGGTCTTGATCTCAACGATCCTCTCCCAACGGACGCGGGATGAGATGACGGAACGAGCGTCCCGAGCGCTCTTCGCGAAGTACGACAACCCGCAAGCGATTGCGGCGGCGGATGTCCGCGATCTCGAGCGTCTCATCAAACCGGTCGGCTTCTACCGCCAGAAAGCACGCCAGCTTCAGAGAGTCAGTCGCGCGTTGCTCGAGCAGCACGACGGCCTCGTCCCTCATACATACGAGGAACTCATCGAGCTCCCGCAGGTCGGGCCGAAGACCGCGAACTGCGTCCTCGTCTATGGATTCGGTGAGG
>WNEY01001871.1_pt1 | contig 15101 bp, 15 predicted proteins | sample 5400531 | NCBI WGS metagenome assembly WNEY01 (sample SAMN13153338, study PRJNA577476) | soil metagenome | isolation source: 200 cm saprolite under Douglas fir tree site 1 | place: USA:California | collected 2015-04-18
TTTCCCAGCGACAACGTAAACCGTTTTTGCCGGGTCGAAATTCGCGGCCTCGCGAAAAAGATTCGTGTTCAACGCACCGGCGAGTCCTTTGTCTGTGCTAATGATCAGAACAAGCTCCTTCTTCAGCTCGCGAATATGAAGAAGAGGATGCAACCTGGGATCAGTCCGTTTTTGCAGCGAAACGAGCACCTTGTTCATCAAACCGGCATAGGGGCGGCCGGCCAGCGCGTGCTGCTGGGCCTTGCGCATCTTGGATGCGGCGACCATCTGCATCGCCTTCGTGATCTGCGCGGTGTTGCGGATCGATTTGATCCGGCGCCGAATGTCCTGCGTGTTTGCCATCTATGAAATTTTCGATTTCCGATTTCGGATTTCCGATTTTGCGATCCGGGTACCGTGCTCGGCGAACACCCACGGCAGCTTCCTTTTGCCTCCGTGGGAACTTGAGCTCACAAATTGTGACCTCAAACTTGAAGTCGCAATTTGCGACTTCAAGTTTCTAAACTCCTCAGCCGTAAGTTGAAACGCGAAGTCTTCTGGAAAACGCTTTCGATTTCGCCTGAGTTGCTCGTTCAAGCGCCTAGTCATGACTTGATAGATCGCAGCCAGATCCGAATCGAGCATCACGCGCTGGCCGCGGATCAAGTAGATCGCGCTTTCAACATTGTCGATCTTGCGAGTAGAAGACATAGCGGAATCGAGCGCGAGCAACGAGATCATTGCCAGGTTGCCTTGAATTCTTCGAGCGCGCTCTTCAATTGCGACTCGAGCTCTTCATCGATTTGCTTTTTCTCACGAATCGACCGGAGCAGACTTTCTTTCCGTGTCCCCAGATAATCCTGCAGCTTGCTTTGAAATTCTTTCACCCGCTCAACCGGCACAGGATCGACATATCCATTCTGCATCGCCCACATCACTGCCACCTGTTGCTCGACTGGAATGGGATTGTACTGCGTTTGCTTGAAGAGCTCGACGATGCGCTGGCCGCGATCGAGCCGCGCTTTCGTCGCGGCATCCAGATCGGAACCGAATTGCGCGAAAGCGGCCAGCTCGCGAAATTGGGCGAGATCGAGTTTCACTTTGCCGGCCACTTGTTTGATCGCTTTGATCTGCGCGGCTGATCCGACACGGCTGACGGAAAGACCGACCGAAATCGCGGGCCGCACGCCTTGATAAAATAGATCGGTCTCAAGATAAATTTGTCCGTCAGTAATTGAGATCACGTTTGTCGGAATGTAGGCTGAGACGTCGCCGGCTTGCGTCTCGATGATGGGCAGTGCGGTGAGCGAACCGCCGCCGAATTCATCGGTCACGCGCGCGCTGCGTTCGAGCAAGCGCGAATGCAAATAAAACACATCGCCCGGATAAGCTTCGCGACCGGACGGCCGCTTCAGCACGAGCGAAACCTGCCGATAAGCGACGGCGTGCTTCGACAAATCATCGAAAATGATGAGTGCGTCCATGCCGTTGTCCATGAACCACTCGCCCATCGCCGCGCCGGCGAACGGCGCGAGATATTGATTCGTCGCCGTATCGGATGCGGGGGCGGAGATGATTGTGGTATACGGCATGGCTCCTTCTCTTCCGAGAATGTCGAGAGCGCGCGCAACGTTGGAATTTTTTTGACCGACTGCGACATAAATGCAGTAAAGCGGACGATAATCTTTCTCCTTCGCGTCTTCGGCCGCCTTGTTCAGCCGCGCCTGACTGATGATCGTGTCGATCGCGATGGTTGTTTTGCCAGTGGCGCGGTCGCCGATAATCAGCTCACGCTGGCCGCGACCGATCGGAATCATCGCGTCGATCGCCATAATGCCGGTCTGCACCGGTTGACTAACGCCGCGCCGCTTGATCACGCCAGGCGCAATTTTTTCCAGTGGATAAAAAGATTCGGTTTTGACCGGCCCCTTGCCATCGAGCGGTTGACCAATGGTGTTAACGACGCGGCCGAGAAGCGCTTTGCCGACTGGGACCTGAAGGAGCTTCCCCGTGGTCCTGGCTTCGTCGCCTTCGGATATCTTCGTATTATCGCCGAGCAAAATCGCGCCGACCTCCGTTTCTTCCAGGTTCAACGCGATACCAAAAACGCCATTCGGGAATTCGATCATCTCGTTCAGCATGACGTCGCTTAATCCCTCGATACGCGCGACGCCGTCACCCGTCTCACGCACGACACCGACGTTGCTCTTCGTCGTCGATGTTTTTAGTCCCGCGATTTTCGTTTCAATTTCTTCAAGAATACTGCTCATAATTGTCGATCTTGTTGTTGTCGATCTTTCAAAGTTGTTTTTGCAAACGTTCCAATCGATCGCGCACACTGTCGTCCCAAACGTCGCTGCCCACCCGAATGCGCACTCCACCGAGAAGCTCCGGGTTAAGAACAAATTCTGCGGTTAAATCGCGTCCCCTCTTTTTCTTGAGGTTCTCGACGATTCGCGCACTCGTCTCGGGACTTACCTGGGTGGAACTTTCAATTCGCGCGTGGCGTTTCTCGATCGCGAGGCGAACAAGCCGTTTGTAATATTGCAGAGTGTCGAGGTAACGGCGCGGCTTTTTCGCGATGAGCGACTCCACGAGCGACGTGATTTTGCCGCGATCAATCTGACCATCCGTGAAACTGGCCCGCAACATTTCCCGGGAAAGCTGGCGAATTTCCTTGTTGATTTTCATGAGGCGAGTTGACGCGCGGCCTCTTCTTGCAGCCGGCGTTGATCGTCGGCCGTAAGGACTTTGCCGGTTACTTTCGCGGTGGTATCGACCACGAGTCGCCCCAGTTCACGCTTCAACGCCTCCATTGTACGCTCATGCTCGATCGCGCTGGCTTCGCGCGCCTTCGCAATGATTTGCTCCGCTGCGGCGATCGCTTCCTCTTCCTTGCGCTCGGCTAAATGCGCGCTGCTCGCGCGCGCCTCGTCGATCATTTTCTGCGCGTCCGCATTGGCTTTGGTCAAAATCTCGGCATAACGTTGCTCGGCCTCGGCCAGTTGTTTTTTGATTAACTCGGCGTTAAGCAAGCCTTGCTCGATCCGCTGCCGCCGTTCTTCCAGGACGGCGAGAATCGGTTTGTAAGCGAAGCGGCGCAGCAGAAGGGCAACGATCACAAAACTGATTACTTGCGACAAAAACAACCACGGATTCCAACCGAAGGTGTCAGCGATTTCTTTGGCGGAATCCACAATGCCGCCGCTGGATTGCGCAAGAATCAAAATCGAAGGCATATCAATTGAAGTAGGAGCGCGGAACGTTATTGGCCGGCGCCCGAAATTTTTTTAGTGAGGCAGCAGGTAGAGTGCGTAGAAGACAATCGCCTCGGTGAACGCGATCGCCAGAATCGCTTGCACAAGAATCGGCGTGGCTGCGCCGGGATTGCGGCCCACCGCCGACGCCGCGCCGAGGCCGGTTAGACCAACGCCGATTCCCGCGCCCATTGCCGCAAGGCCCACGTGAATGCTTCCGCTCATCTCTGCCAATAATGGTAGTATCATATTTTCCTGTTTGGTTTTCTCTCTGGCAATCGTCGCAGAGTTGCTGCGATCGGCTTGCCGAAATTTTCAGTGTTGTGGTTCGTGCCCAGGTTCATGTTGCGCAATCAAAAGCGTGAAAACGGCGGTCAACAACATAAAAACCAGCGCTTGCACGATTCCCACCAGTATCTCCATAAAATAAAACGGAATCGGAATGAGCCAGGAAAGCGCGGGCACCATCGTGGACATCGCTTCCAAGATGCTTTCACCGGCGTAAATATTTCCGAAAAGCCGAAAGCTGAGTGAGATCGGGCGGAACAAAATCGACACGATCTCGAGCCAGCCAACCATGAAAAAGATCACGATCATCATGATCTTCAACAAACCGGAGGTTTCTCCTTTCGGTCCAAAAATGTGGAGCAAAAATCCGCCGACGCCGTTCGCCTGGATCGCCCAGATGATCCAAAGAAGAAAGAAAATCAGCGCCATCGCTGAGGTCATGTTGAGATCGGCGTTTCCTCCACGCAGGAGAGGCTGATCGACATGGAAAACGCCGGTTGTTGGATCGTGATGTCCCCAGCCGATCGTTCCGACCCCGGGAATGAGCCCGAACCAGTTCACGAACAAAATGAAAATGAAAATCGTCGCGAAAAACCAAAATGTTTTTTGCACGAGCTCGCGGCCGATAATGCTCTCGAGAAAATTGTAAAGACTCTCCACCATCCATTCCCAAAAGTTCTGCGCGCCGCTCGGCACCGGCTTGATCTTTCGCATTGCTAATTGGGCGAAAACGATGATTCCCACCGCCACAACCCACGTCACCAACATCGAATTGGTGATCGCAAACTTCCCGATGTGAACCAGCTCGGCCGGCTTTAACGGTACTGCTGCTTCATGTTGTTCTTTTGCCTCAGCCCGCGCCGGCTCGGCTGCAAGTGTCGAGCTGGCAAGGGCGCATCCGCAAAGGACTGCCAAGATCGACAATGATAAGGGAAAGGAAAAACGATATTGCATTCGGTTGGTGACAAGCCTGCGCCCGAGCTTCTTTATTGGCGTCGCCCGCAAAGGCAATGACGCTCAACACAAGGCCGGCTTGCGTCGCGCATATCAAAGCGCGTTTTGCCCGGATGACAAGAAACAAAATTCTCGCAGCGGCCTCAATTTGCCGCAACCGGCTCGACGAACTGCGGGGCTGGCGAGGTCATCGCCTCAGATTTCACGGGCTCCTCGGCGCCATTCACCGCAATCGCTTCTTCGTAAAACGACTCGAGGAGGCGGATCTGCGTTTGCTGCTGAAATTGCTGCGCCACCGTCTGGCGGGCGCGCAATCCCATCTCGCTCAATATTTGCGGCGAGCTCGTAATTTCCTGCATCGTTCTGGCCAGGGAAATATGGTCCTCCTCTGGAACTAGCCAGCCCGTGCGGCCGTGTTGGATCGCTTCGGGAATTCCGCCATGCCGTGTCGCCGCGACGACCAGACCGGTTGCCATCGCTTCCAGCACCGAGTTCGGTATCCCCTCCTGGTTTTCATCCGGTGGCGTCTCGCTCGGATGCAGGAACATGTGTGAGCTCGCGTAGAGCTCCATCAGCTTTCGTTCCGGAAGGAAGCCGACAAAGTGCACATCCTTTAAAATACCGAGGCCGGCTGCGAGCATTTCCAGTTCTCGCTGCAGCGGACCCTTGCCCGCAATGAAGAATTCGGCGTGCGGATTGTCTCTTTTAAAAATCGCAAAGGCGCGCAAACTGGTGGCCACGCCTTTTTTCGGAATTAAACGGCACGCCTGCATTACCTTCCAGCGTCCATCTGGCGGTGGTTGTCGATCGACAAATGGAAATTCATCCAATGGAATGCCGGTGCGATTAATTCGCAGCTTCTCGGGCGGACAACCAAAGCGGAGCAATCGATTGGCGAGCGATTGCGAACGCGCCAGAACCAGCGGCACAAGATCAAACAAGCGGCGCAACTTTACCGGATAATCGGGAATGTCATTCTTGATCGCGACGTCGGCGCCGTGGAAAGAAACTACGCACGGCTTGTCCCATTGCTCGATAAACGGCAACAGATGCACGCCAGTGTGACCAAAATAAATGTGCATGAGATCGGCCCCACGCTTTTCCAATAACGACGCCAGCACCTGATATTCGCCACGATAAACAATCGGCGGCTCCCGTTTCACGAACTTGAGCCAGCCGTGACGCAAAAGGTTCATGCGCGATTGCGGGATGATTTCGATATCGCGAAATGGGAAAGATTCCGCGTTTTGCACCTCCTTGGTTATGACAAATGTCTTGACGCCACGCAGCGCCTTAACCTGCCGGTAAATGTGCAACATCTCCGGCTTGAGAAATGAAGTGCAATAACTGGCGACGACGTGTTTAGCCATGAAAAAGCTCGAGAGTATGAACGAGGCACTGCGCCCTGTCTAGCTCTTTAATCTGCGGACTTAGTTTACTCTGCTTGCAAGGCACCGGTTCGCAACCTTTTCCGAACAAAAACATTCTACGCAACCGCAACAACTGGAAAAGATTCCAACCACTTTTCGAGCTGCATTCTCAAACTATCCAGGCCGGCTCCGGTCTTCGCGGAAATAGCTGCCAGCTCGATCGACGGAAATCGATTCCGCAATGCTTCGAGGTTTTCGTTCGCTTCTGCCAAATCCATTTTATTCGCAATGATGAACCATGGCCGTTCTGACAACATCGGATCGTAAAGATCGATTTCTCGCCGGAGACTTCCTAAATCTTCGATTGGATTGCGGCCTTCGCTTCCCCCAACATCGACAACGAAAAGCAAAATGCGACACCGCATAATATGCCGCAAAAATTCGTGACCAAGTCCGAGACCGCGATGCGCCCCTTCAATCAGACCCGGAATATCCGCAATCGTCGCCCTGCCATAGCCGGGAAACTCGACCACACCGATAATCGGATGAAGCGTCGTGAACGGATACGGCGCCACTTTCGGCCGCGCCGCCGAGATCATGCGCAACAAAGTCGACTTGCCAGCGTTCGGATAACCGACCAATCCCGCGTCCGCGATCGTGCGCAGTTCAAACAGAAAATGTCCCTGCTCGCCTTTTTCGCCCTCCGTGTATTCGCGCGGCGCGCGATTGCGCGAGCTTTTGAAATGGACATTGCCCTTCCCGCCCGCGCCGCCGCGACAAAGCAAAAATTCCTGGCCATCCCGGGTAAGATCGACCATCAAATCCATTTCGGATTGCGGATCGCGGATTGCGGATAGATCAGAACCATCATCACGCGCTTCTGCATTGGGCGTTGAGCGTTGAGCGTAGAGCGTTGGACGTTTTCCGCTTTCTTCAATCCATACTGCGGGATCCGCAGTCCTCAATTCTTCGTCTTCTTCTTTCCGCAATCCACGCTCCGCATTCTGCGATCGATAAACGATCGTCCCTACCGGTACCTTCACAACTTTCACCGGCGCGGAACGCCCATGCATTTTCTTTCCCTGACCATGCCCGCCGTTTTTCGCTTTGATGATCGGCTCGTAAAAAAGATTCGTCAGATTATCTACGTGTCGATCTGCGCGGAGCACAATGTCGCCGCCCCGGCCGCCATCGCCGCCGTCCGGTCCGCCCTTCGGCACAAACTTCTCGCGCCGAAAACTGACGCAGCCGCGCCCGCCATTACCCGCTTGCGCAAAAACTTTGATTCGATCGACAAACATGAAGCGCCTAATTATACGCTCTAGCGGCGATCTGCGACCGTCGAATGAGTGCGATGCTCGCAGAGCGTCGCTACAGAAGAGTTTTGTATAAGGCTTTCGTTTTCTCGGCGATTGCGCTCCAGCTGAATTTTTCTTTGGCGCGTTTTCTTCCAGCTTTGCCGAATTTTTCTCGCAGATGTCGATCTTTCATTAGCTGATTGATGCGCGCGGCAAGGTCGCGCGCAAACTTTTCCGGGTTGGTCGGCTCGAACGGGCTCTCTTTCATTTGCTGAAGCGGAACGAGAAAACCGGTTTCTCCATCGACAACTACTTCCTTAATGCCACCGACCGCGCTCGCCACGACCGCGGTCTCGCACGCCATCGCTTCGAGGTTAATGATGCCGAACGGTTCGTAAATCGATGGACAACAAAAGACGGCGGCGTGCGAATAAAGTTCTGTGACCGCACTCCGATCGACCATTTCTTCAATCCAGATGATGTCGGAACGCTTTTTCATCGCGCTGTCGACGGCCTCTTTCATTTCCGCGGCGATCTCAGGCGTGTCCGGCGCGCCCGCACAAAGCACGACTTGAAAACCTTTGTCCATGTATTGAATTGCGCGCACCAGATGCACAATTCCTTTTTGCCGCGTGATGCGACCAACAAAGAGTAAGTACGGCTTCTTCGGATTGATCCCGTGCCGCTTGAGTGCGTCAGTTGAATCCACTCTTCGGTATTTATCGAGGTCGATGCCGTTGTGAATCACCTGCACGCGCGTTGAATCGACATCGAACAAACGCTCGACGTCGCGTTTGGTTTCGCCGGAGACGGCGATGATCACGTCCGCCATTTCCAGCGCAGTTTTCTCAACCCAAACTGAAAAATCGTAAGCACCGGCGAGCTGTTCGCGTTTCCACGGCCGGAGTGGTTCCAACGAGTGAACCGTGATGACGAGCGGAATCCCGTAATTCAATTTCGCGAGAATGCCGCCGAAATGGCTATACCAGGTGTGGCAATGGACCAGATCGGCATCGATGTTCGCGGTGTTGAAATCAATGGAGCGCTGCACGGCGCCAAAAGCTGATTTCAACGGTTCCGGACAAGTAAAATTGGCCGTGTCGAGTTCGAAGCCGGTGACTTTGAGATTTCCTTTCTCAAACCGCTGATCACCGAAACAACGGACCTCTACCGGCATCGTCTTGGCGAGCTCACGCGAGAGACCGTCCACGTGCACGCCGGCGCCGCCGTAAATGCGCGGCGGATATTCGTTGGTAAGGAGACAAACCTTCACGCCGTTCTTTTAAACGCGCCGTGAAGGAATCGCACGCAGTTTTACTTTCCCGCCCGTACCAGAAGCACCGGCACTTGTGCTTTGTGCCGCACTTCATTGATCGTGCTGCCGTAGAGCAAATCGCCGAGGAGACGGTGTCCGTGCGCGGTCATCGCGATCAAATCGCATTGTCGATCTTCCGCCGCTTTCAAGATTCCTTCCGCCGGATCGCCCAACGCCAGAAATGTGTCCACGGTCAAACCGCGGGCGCGCAACGTCTCAGCGGAACTTTCCAGATAGGCACGGTCGTCTTTCATCTCTTGCGACTCGGCGAGCTTGAGTTGCTCGTAATTTCGCGCGACGAATCCATCCGCGACATGCACGAGCAGTAATTCCGAGCCATGCAATTTCGCGAGCTCGCCGATGTGGGGAAGAAGGGTTTCATCCGCGCGGCTGTTTTCGAGGGCGACGAGAATTTTGTGATACATAATTAGAGAGCGCGTCCGACCCAGGCGCTGATTCCGGCCCAATCGCACAGATATTTCCCGTTTACCAAAATAATCGCTGCCGCCGTGATCCAGGCCAATGTTCGCAGCCAGCGCGGCGATACAAACTCTCCCATTTTGCGACGATCGCTCGTAAACATGATCAGCGGAACAACTGCGAAGGAGAGCTGCAGGCTGAGAATGACTTGACTAAGCAGAAGCAATTTCGCCGTGCCGCTCGTCCCGAAAAACGCGGCGGTGAAAACGGCGGGCACGATTGCAACCAGCCGCGTAATCAGACGGCGCAGCCATGGACGCAACCGAATGTTGAGAAATCCTTCCATCGCGATTTGACCGGCGAGCGTTCCGGTGAGGGTCGAGTTTTGACCCGAAGCGAGGAGCGCGAAGGCAAAAAGCGCGCTCGCGATGGGCACGCCGAGCATGGGCGAAAGAAGCTTGTAGGCATCTTGAATTTCGGCTACGCCGTGCTGGCGGTGCGAATGAAAAGTTGCCGCGGCGACGATCAGAATTGCCGCGTTGATAAAGAGCGCAAACATGAGTGCCACGCTCGAATCGAGGGTGGCAAATTTGATCGCCTCAGCTTTTCCAGCGGACGTCTGCTCGTAATTGCGCGTCTGCACAACTGAGGAATGGAGGTAAAGATTATGCGGCATGACGGTCGCGCCGAGAATTCCGATCGCGATGTAAAGCATGTCCCGGTTGCGCACGACGTCGGAGCTGGGAAGAAAACCGTCCAAGACGGCACGCCATTCCGGGTTCGAGAAAATAATCTCAAAAAGGAAACAGCCGCCGATCGTCAGGATCAGCGCAACCACCAGCGCCTCGATGTAACGGAAGCCTTTGTTTTGCAAATAGAGCACGGCCAAGACGTCCAGCCCGGTGATGCAAACACCGATGACGAGCGGAATTTTAAAAAGCAAATTCAAGGCAATGGCCGAACCGATCACTTCGGCGAGATCGCAGGCGCAAATCGCCAGTTCGCAAAGAACCCAGAGCGCCAATGAAATCGGCTGCGAATAATGATCGTGACACGCTTGCGCCAGGTCCCTCTGCGTGGCAATGCCCAGCCGCGCGCAAAGAGCTTGCAGCAGAATCGCCATTAAGTTCGAGAGCAGAATGACGCTGAGAAGCGTGTAACCGAAACCCGATCCGCCTGCCAAATCCGTCGCCCAGTTTCCCGGATCCATGTAACCGACGGCGACGAGATAACCTGGGCCGGAAAAGGCGAGAAGCTTGCGCCAAAAGCCCGCGCCCGGTGCGATCAGAATCGTCCGATGCGATTCCGGCAGGCTCGGCGCCGTTCGATCGAGGCGCCAACCGTTGCCGCGGGAAATTTCCTCATGCATCAGCATTTAGCCTCGTGAAAAATTGGCGGCGCGCCAGTGGAGAATCGGCATGCCATCATATTTTACAAATAAATGCGACGCTCATAGAGCGCCGCTAGCGCCGCTACAGTTAAGATCGACAACGGAGCCCGCCGGGGTAAGGCGACGTAGACGGGCAGCCCGAGAGGGTTCACGAGCGGGCAGCGAGTGAATCAATTACGCCTGCGCGGCAACGAATCGTCAGTGTGATGGGCCGGCAACAGACCGTGCAATCTTCAATGATGGATTGATCCGGCTGCGAAGTGTCCACTTCCAACGGAAAACTCTCGCTGCAATGCGGACAAATGATTTCGGTTTGGACTAAAAAATCCATCGTTCGCGTTGTAGCTGCCGCCGTCTCTGGCGGCAGAAAACAAATTCACGAAGATCTGCCGCTGAGACAGCGGCAGCTACAACAAAATCAAAGCGCGACGTCGGGTTTGGTCGCAGGCGCAGCAGCAGCCGCCTCGCTCATTTTTCGAAAATGCAATTGCCGAACGCGGCGGGCATCGGTTTGCGAAACCGTGACCAGATAATTGTCGATCTTGACCTGTTCGCCCTGCTTCGGCAGATGACCGAGCAGATGCGTGACGTACCCGCCGATCGTGCTCACATCTGCGCTCTCCAATTCCAGACCGGCGGCATCACGCAATTCGTAAAGTCCGAGTGCGCCATCCACCGCGAACTCGTTCTCATTGATCTTGCGGAATTCTTCCTTATCCGCGTCAAACTCGTCCTGAATATCGCCAACCAGTTCTTCGAGCACGTTTTCCAGCGTCACCATTCCGACGGTGCCGCCAAATTCATCGACCACCATGGCGAGGTGCGCGTGCTTACTCAAAAAGAGCGTCAGCAATTTCTCAAGCGACATCATCTCCGGAACCGGAACCAACTCGCGTTTGATCCGCAACAGATCGGGCTGCGGATCGCGCATCATCGGCACGAGTTCCTTAACGTGAATAAGGCCCAGCGTGTTATCGAGATGCCCGCGCACAAGCGGGAAACGCGTGTGCTTGGACACGAGCGCTTTCTTTACGTTCTCCTCGAAGCTGTCCTCGATATTTAGCGAAACAACTTCGCCGCGCGGGGTCATGATGTCGCGCACGACACGGCGGCGCAGGTCGAGGACATTGGTCAATAAATCGCGGCCCAGCGGTGAGACTTCGTCGGATTTCTCGCTTTGATCGAGAATGAGCCGTAGCTCTTCCTCGCTGTGCGCCAATTCCGTGCCCGGCACTGGTTGACGGCGCAAGACTTTTTGCAGGAGAAAATTGGAAGACTTGTGCAGGAGCCAGATGGCCGGTTTGAACAAGACATAAAATGCGCCGAGCGGCCGAACCAAACGCAGCGCAACCGGCAATGGATTCGCGATGGCCGTGTATTTTGGCCCCAGCTCGCCGAACACGATGTGCAAAAATGTGATGCCGACGAAAGCGAGCGCAACGGAGACGGACGTGACGAATGCGTGTGAATAAATGTGCAGCAGCGCGAAAAATGGCTGGAGCATTTGGGCCAGAAATTGTTCGCCGATCCAGCCCAGCGCCAGACTCGCCAGCGTGATGCCGAGCTGCGTCGCCGAAAGATAAGCGTCGAGATGCCCGCGGACATATTTGGCAAAACTCGCCCGCAAATTCCCCTCCTCCACCAGTGCCTCGAGTTGACTGGCCCGCACTTTGACGATGGCAAATTCGCAGGCAACGAAGAAACCGTTGAGCGCGACCAGCGCCGCGATCACCGCCAGTTTTCCAATCACGACCCCGGGCGAATCCCAATGAGTCAGGATCGTACCGGCCATTGGCGTTGCTGCGAAAAATGGGAACAACAAAGAATTCATTGCGCGGATGCAGGCCTGCATCCGAAACCCGCCTCGCCAGATTCTACCAGCTTGATTTCGTCACGCCAGGGATCAATCCCTGGGAGGCAAGCTCGCGAAAAGTCAGGCGCGAAACTTTGAAGCGACGAATGAAAGCGCGCCGGCGGCCGGTGACTTCGCAACGATTCACCACTCGCGTCGGGCTGGCATCGCGCGGCAGTTGCGCCAGACCGGCATAATCTTTCTTCGCCTTCAACTCCGCGCGCACGGCGGCGTATTTCTTCACCGTCGCGCGTTTGCGCGCGTTACGATTGATCCAGGAGGTTTTGGCCATAAAGGAACGCGCAAGGTAACGAAGAAGGTGCGATTTGCAACCCCTTGTTCCGGTGGGGCGAGACTCTGTCGAGCCGACGACAGCTCATCATTCCAATAATCTGGAGTTACAATCCTGGTTTTAATTAAGTCTGCAACAGCGATGAGCCCCGATGTTTTAAGAAAGACGCTCAATTTCATCCTATGAAATGGCTGCTCGATTTTCTGAAGGGAAAATGGCTGGGACATCCGTTGCACCCGATCGTTGTGCACGTGCCGATGGCGATGTGGCCGGGTGCGTTGATCTTCGATCTCCTTTCGCAATGGAATATTACCGGCAACGCCATGGTCCGGCTTTCTTTTTACGCAATCGTTTTCGGACTGGGCGCCTCACTCCTGGCAATACCGACCGGTTTGGTCGATTGGACCGGAATCAAGAAAGAAAAACCGGCGTGGAAAATTGGCTTGTATCATATGATTTTGAATCTTGCCGTCGCCTTGTTGTTTGCGATCAACCTCGGCTTGCGCGTGCAAACGTTTCGCCAGGACACAAAGGTTGCCGGCGCGCCATTGCTGCTCTCGGCTATCGGCACTGCACTTCTGATCGGCTCGGCTTACTTGGGTGGCATGATGGTTTATCAATACGGCATCAGCGTCGCGCGGATGTCGAAAAAGAAGTGGCGCAAAATTGCCGAGGCCGGCGGCGCAAATCTTCCGCCGGAATAGGAAACGCCGATGCTAAAAGATTTTCTCGAAGGCAAACCGTTGCGGCATCCGGTGCATCCGATGTTGGTCCATTTTCCGATCGGCCTCTTTATCCTCAGCTTGTTCCTCGATCTGGCCAGTCTCGCTTTTCCGTCTGTGCCAAACCTCGTGCGCGATTCGTTTTACGCCATGCTTGTGGGAATTATCACCGCGCTGTTCGCCGCCGTGCCCGGCTTCGTCGATTACACCGATATCCGCAGCGATCATCCCGCCAAACGCACCGCGACGGCGCATATGACTTTGAACCTTCTCGTCGTCGCGCTTTACGGAATCAATTTGGGCGTTCGCTCATCGATGCTCGCCGATTCCAAAATACCGTTGTTGCCGTTGGTTCTGTCGCTGGTAGGCGTCGCACTTCTCTCCGCTTCCGGTTACTTGGGCGGCCGGCTCGTTTATGACGAGGGCATAAGCGTCGGCCGGCATAAACGGCGCACACCGACACCGGAAGACACGCTCCATTTCTCAGCGGCGCATTTCGCGCAGAATGAACAATCGGATGTCGTTTTCATTCCGGTTCCCGAAGCAGAACGTCTGCAGGAGAAAGAAACATTACGGGCCGAGATCGACGGTCAGGTCATAACGATCGCCAAGATCGACAATCACTTTTACGGTTTCCAGGAATTTTGCACGCACCGCTTCGGCCCGCTGTCCGAAGGCAGTTTTGAGGGCTTCAACGTGCAATGCCCATGGCACAACTCATGTTTCGATGTGCGCACCGGGAAAGTCACCAACGGACCAGCCAAAGTGGATCTGAAAACATTCAAGGTGGAAATGCGCGACGGCAAAATCTGCGTCGGTATCCCGCCCAAAAATCGGAAAACAAACGCTTAAGAACTCTACTGCTTGCTCAATCTCCGAAAAAGAAATGCGCCGAGCACGAGAAAGAGCACGTTCGGAAACCAAACCAGCAACTCCGGATGAACGTGCGGATTGGAACGCAGCGTGTCGGCGACGATGACAAACAGAAAGTAGGAGACGGCGACAATCAATCCCATGGCAAAGCCGATCGAAGTTTCGCGCCGGTGCGCGGTCACGCCCAGCGGCACACCGATTAGCGCAAAAGCCATGCACGAAAACGGAAAAGAAAAGCGCTTGTTGATTTCGGTGCGGCTGGCGCTGCGTTCCCGCGTACTGGCGCTTTTCAATTGCTCGAGAAGTTGTTCGATCGACAAGGCGGAACGGCTCGGCCGTTTTTTTTGCTTTTCGTAAAGTTCTTCCAGACTGATCGGCAACGTGCCTTCCGTCATGTTGATTCCATCGCGCATCTTCCGCAGGTCCAATGGGTCCTTTTCATCGCGCTGTTGAAAACGCGCCTGGTAAAGGTGCATGAGAATTCGCTTGTTCGGCAGATCGGCCTCGAGCATGCCGGAGCGCGCATAAGTCACTTTTAACGGCAGCGCACTTCTGTCCAACTCGAAGACGGTGATGTTCTCGAGCTTGTTTCCTTCTTTTTTGCCGACGTAAATTTTTCGGCCGGGAAACTCATCGATCACCTGGTCGCTGCCGAAAAGCGCCATCGGGTCGCGCGTCGCCAGATCGAAAATCGTGCTCCGCAATTTTTCCTGCGCGGCCGGCGCCACCTGCACGTTGAGCCAAAGACAGATGGCGGTGCTGACGAGCGCGATCGCGGCCAGCGGAATGCAAACGCGCGTAACACTCACGCCGTTCGAGCGCAGCGCGATCAATTCATTGTCTGCCGAGAGCCGGCCGAAGACGAGCAAGATCGCGGTTAGCAATCCCCACGGAATGGTAAAGATGAGGGAGAACGGCAGCACATAAGCGATGAACGTGAGTAAGTATTCCAGCGGCACGTCGTGATTCACGAGCAACGGGAGCAGCTTGCGAAAAATGTTGCCCACCACCAGAACGAGGCTCAGCACCGCGATGGCAAAGAGCACATTCACGATCAACTCGCGGCTGACGAACTTGTCGATCAACTTCAT
>WNEY01001872.1_pt1 | contig 15100 bp, 5 predicted proteins | sample 5400531 | NCBI WGS metagenome assembly WNEY01 (sample SAMN13153338, study PRJNA577476) | soil metagenome | isolation source: 200 cm saprolite under Douglas fir tree site 1 | place: USA:California | collected 2015-04-18
TGTAGCTGAGAGCCGCGCCCTGGGTGCGGATGTGTTCGTCGCCCTGGTTGAATCCGCCGCCGTCGGCGAAGCCCGTGAAAGGACCGGGCTTCAGCCGAGGCTCGTCGGAATAGCTATAGCGGGCGAAGACCTGGTTTCGCTCGCTGAAGTTATGGTCAATCCTGACGTCAAACTGGTTGACGCTGTCTTTGGACACCGGGCTTGCGGCGAAATTGTTAAACAGTCCTGACCCCGTCGGGTCAGGATAGAGGTTCAACAAGTTAATCGCGTTCTGATCCAGCCGACCCGCGCAAATCGTGTTCTGGATGCTATTGCACTGGATAGGATCGCGGACAAAGCCCGAGTCAGTCGCCGGCAAGCCGGTGACGGGGTCGACCGTTCCTTTGGTGACCGGCCGGCTGGTGGCCGGATCGAAGATGGTTCCGAGGGCAAATGTGCGCCCCAGAAGATCTGTGCCTGCGTTACCGCTCTGGCCGGAGATGAGGTCGCGGAAATCGGTGTAGCCGCTGGCTCGTTCTGCCGCAGTCGGGACGCTGGCGACCCAGGGGGTCGCCTGGCGGATTCGAGTCCCTTCGTAGTCCGCGAACCAGAAGGATCTGTTCCTCTTGAATGGCCCGCCCGCGGCAGCCCCAAACTGGTTGCGCCGGAATTTCCCTTTTAGCTGGCCATTGGCGTTCTGGAAGAAATCGGCGGCGTCGAACTTGTCATTGCGGACGAATTTCCAGGCCGATCCGTGGATCTGATTGGCGCCGGATTTAAGGCTGGCATTCAGGACCGCGCCGCCGGCGCGACCAAATTCGGCATTGAATGAGTTGGTTTGCAGTTTGAACTCAGCGATAGCGTCCACCGGCGGGCGGACCACATAAGCCGCTCCGCTCAGGAAGTCCACGTTGTTACTGTTGTTGTCGATCCCGTCGAGCAACATATTGTTTTGCGCGGGGCGCGTGCCGTTCGCCGCAAACCAGCCGCTGGCGTCCAAGCCTCGTCCGTCCTCCTGCGCATGCGTGACGCCGGCGGTGAGACGTGCCAGAAAGTTATAGTTCCGGCCGTTCAGGGGCAAATTGACGATCTCATTGGAGTTTACCACTCCACCCACCGACCCATTCTGGGTCTGGAGGATGGGTGACTCGGCCGTCACTTCAACGGTCTGAGTAATCGCGCCGGGTACCAGCGTGAAGTCCACCACGACCTGCTGTTGAATGTCCACCACAATGCCCGCGCGCCTGGCCTTCTGGAAGCCCTGGGACTCTGCTTCCACGGTGTAAGTCCCTATCTTGATCGGAGTAATGTTGTAGCTCCCGTCTCCTCCGGATACCGTAGAGAGCTTGAACGCCGTGCCCTCATTGGTTACCGTGATCTTGGCGCCCGGAATCACTGCGCCGGATTGGTCCCTGACAGTTCCCTGAAGAGCACCGGCGTCGACTTGGGCCGAAGTGGGCCGTCCAGCTAAAAGCGCACAGAACAAAACAGCGCCTAACATACAAACAAATCGGTGATGGCTGACCAGCTTTAGCATGGCCGCGCTCCTTTCCTTCATGATCTGTGTTGGCGAAAGTAACTCAGACCCGGGACCCAAGATCGGGAACAACTGCCGATTGACCTGTTCCGTCAGTAATGACCCCGCGACGCATGGACATCCTAAAAGGCTACCTGGTGTACGGACTCGGCGCTTATACAACTCGCCAAAGACCTTGTCAAGGACATTTTCACGTGCGTGTTGTTAGCACATGAAATGTCCGCCTGAATTAGCACGTGATCTGTCCGCTGGTGGCGGACTTCGGGTAAACCATTCTGCGCGAAGGAGGCAGGATGAAACGATACCCGGAGGGCGCCTGGGAGCGGGCGATGAAGGTCCAAGAAGTGATTTTACGGGCGCTAGCAGTCGGCGGAGCCGGGCGACGGGAGCGTAGGTTATCCGGAAGATGTGGAGGATGGTGTCTGTCGGTCGCAGAGCCTAAGGAAGACGCGGGTTCTTTAATTGAGGAGTGGCGGGATTTCCGACAGAACCCGGCAAGATGGCGTGGCTCAAGATTTCAGCGGCGCTCGAGGCGTTGCTGCAATGGCTTGCTTGAATTCCTCCCGGGCCTGGCGCGGTTGGGTTGCGACGTCATAGGCTTCCCCGAGCATCTCGTGGACCAGAGGAGACTCGGGATGGCTTCGCAGAAGCTCCGCAGCAGCTTCCAGTCATTTTCTCGGCTTTGCCGACGTTTCGGTAAGCATGGACGAGTATAAAGAAAATCTCGGCCCCATCAGGTCGGTCGCGCCGCGTCACTTCGAGCGCTTCAATGGAGCGCTGTCAGTGCTTCAGGTCGAAGTGGGAAGCTCCCAGAGGATAGTGGGCATTGGCGGAATGACTTGGAGAAGTCGTACCCGCATTGAGATGAGGTATAGCTGCTTGGCTTTATAACTTCTAGAATTCCAAGCGCAATCCGAACTCTAACTGCCGTTCCTCCAAAGCGGAAGTAACCTGCCCGAAATCACCGGCCCCGAGAGAGGTCGAAACCCCGCTGAAATTCGGGTGATTCCAAACATTGAAGAACTCGGCTCGAAACTGGAGTTTGGCTCGTTCTCGAATGGGAAAGCTCTTAAATACGGCCCAGTTCCAGGTGTTTTCCCCAGGACCACGGATAAGTCCGTTACCGCAATTCCCAAACAAGCCGAACCCCTTCGGGTAAGCAACAGCGGCCGTGTTAAACCAATTGTTTAGGGTTTTTGGACCACTGAAGCTCCCAACGCAATCGGGCCGGCCCGCAAGTCCTGTCCCCGCAGTCAGTTCATTCCCTGTCGCGGGGTCCGTGAACTTGGTCACCGCCAGACCTGGAGCGAAGGCAAATCCACTTTCGATCACAGTGATGCCTGAGAAGGTCCAGTTTCCGAACGCCTGGCCAAGGACGCCACGGCGGTTCCGCAAAAAGGGTAACTCGTAGATGTATCCGGCCGTCAAGATGTTCGTTCGGTCGAATCCCGGCGGGCCATACTCCGCCTTATAGTTCCGTGGGTTTTGGGCGCCACCAGTCTGGGTTCTTGCGTCGAAGCCGCGATCGGCTACGTCGGTCAGGGCCTTTCCCCAGGTATAGGCAGTATTCAGAGTCAGGTGCCGCGCTGTGGTGTATTTAAAACCCACCTGGAGTGAATTGTAGTTTGAGGTTCCGTAATAGCCCAGCGAGGTGGTCGTAGCGTTCGCAGTCAAGCCGCTCCAACCGACGAAGGGCCGAGTGAAATCCGGGGACACGAGACTGCGGTTGAGGCAGGGATCAAAGTCAAAACCACCGGCGGGCGCCGTCTGACCCGGCATGAGGCACGAGGGATTGCTGATGGAGGGCGCAGCCATCCTCAAAGGGAAATTTATATCCCGGGACGCCACAAGTTGGCGGGCGCCACTTCCCACATAGGCTACGCTGAGGACGGCGTTGGTCACGATTTGCCGGTCTACCGTCAGGCTCCACGTTTGCACGTAACTCGGTCGGAAGGTCCCCAATCCTACGAGGGTCATTCCGCTAGGACCTCGCGGCGCCGCCTGTGCCCCGAATGAAGGATTCGTAAACGTGCCGTTAATTAGGCTTATCGAGGAGATGAATGGCGGGTTGTTCATCGCGACATAGTTCCCGAAAGGAATCCGATGGTACCCGACTCCATAGCCTCCACGCACCGCCGTTTTCCCGTCCCCACGCACGTCCCACGCAAAGCCAATTCGGGGCGCAAAGCCCTTCTTCCAGGCGTTGTAGATTCCCCTCGGTACACCTCCCTTGCCGGGCAAAATCACCCCGTTGAGTTCATCGGCTGGGGTACCTTGCGCCGTCAAGGAAACGCCGGTGCTGGGATCCTGGACGAAAAGGCCATTCGACTGGACGGCCGGGGCCTTGGCTGGGTCCCACTTCTTGGGATCGAAGTCGCCAAACCCGTCGCCATCCATGGTGTCAGGAGAGAAGTAGTAATACCGCAACCCGAGGTTTAAAGTAAGCCGGCGAGTGACTTTCCAATCGTCCTGGAAGTACGGTTCGAATTGCCAGTAGCGGAAGAAACCTTTTCTTCGATCGCTCGTTTGAGAGAAATTATCGTTCAAACCGATTAGGAAGTCGGCCACAGGGTCACCGGTATGGACCCCGCTGAAAGAGTAGTTTCCGTTGCTGGCAGCAAACAGGTCCTGATTTTTAATCCCAAAGATCAGGAACTCGCCCGCCTGCATGACATGGTTCCCCTTCGCCAAAGTAAAGTCGTCGGAGTAAGTCCGATAGGCGTCTCTCGCATCAATGGGAAACGGCTCGGCGGCAAGGCCCGCCCACCCCCCTGCGAGGCCGATTTGGGGAATACGGTTCGAGAGATTCCCACTGAAGGGGCGATTGAGGGTTATATCCGAGGGGAGGGTCGTGTTGAAGGACCGCAAGTCGGGGTGGAAGCCGCCCACATTCCAACTAAATTGGTTGATCGTCGTCGGGGAGATGTTCGCCGTGAACCTCAGAAGAGTATTCAGGCCGCGCGTTCTAATCCTCTGGGTTGTCGTGGGTGCCGGATTGGGCCCCCAGACAAGGGCCGGGGGCAGGTCCGTCGTCAATTCGCGCATGAGGCGGCCCATGACGACGAGCTTCTCTGAAATGTAGTAGTCAAAACGGATCGTGTCATCAAGGCTGTTCACCTTGTCTACGCCTGGGTTGATGTAGTTCAGGAAGCCTGCCGACGGAATGTTGGGCAAGGGCCAATAATCGTTCATGATCTTGACGGCATTCTGGTCGAAGCAAGCTGGGTTGACGTGCGTTGAGTCCGGAAGGCAGTTCACGCCCGGGTAAAGCAGGCTCAAGGTATTCCGCGCCACCGCATCAAAAACCAGGCCCGTCGCAGGGCGGGTCGGACTATTTGTGAAGTCTCCGTTGCGCATATCCTGGGGGATCATCGCGCCCCGCGCGGTTAGGGGACTAAGCCGCGCTCGCCATTCCTCGTTGTAAAAGACGAATGCTTTCTTCTTGTCGACGTTAAACTTCCCGGGGATATAGAAAGGTCCGGAAAAAGCAAAGCCGTAATTATTTTGCCTTAAGGGCAGTTTGACCTTCTTATTGGTTACGGGATCAATCGGTGTAAAGAAGGGGGCGGCATCCACCTTGTCATTTCTTAAGAACTCGTACACAGCGCCGTGGAAGCTCTGGCTCCCGGATTTCGACTCCACCATCACCTGGGCCGACCCGGTCCCTCCGTACTTGGCGCTGTAGTTGTCCTTCAAAAGCCGGAATTCGCTGATCGTGTCGAGTGGTGGCACGATGGGCATGTTGATGCTATTGGCCACCGCCATGTTATAGGACCCATCGATCGTATAGAGCGCCGACTGGTCACGCCCCAGGCCGTTCACTGAAATGGGACTCTCGCCCGTCAGCCCTCCGGCGTTGAGCGAGCCCCCACCTACACCCGCGCGCCCACTGATCGAGGCGCTGTTTACGCCGGGAATAAGCAAAGCCAGGCCGAGATAGTTTCGGCCGTTAATCATGAGCTGCTGGACGTGGCTTCCGGTGATCGTGCCGCTGGATTCGCCCGATACGGTCTCGATTTTGGCGGCAGAGGCCGCCACCGTAACCGTCGTGGTAGTCGAGCCTAACTCAAGAGTCGCGTTTTGCCCAAGGCTCTCGCCGGGGTCGAGCTTGACGCCCTCAGAAACGAAGGCCTTGAAGCCTTCCTTCTTGATGGAGACGTCGTAGATTCCGGCTTCGAGCGCGCTGGCCGAATAAAAGCCGGTCGGGTTTGTCGTCACCCGAGTTGCCCTTAGTGTGGCCTTGTTGGTGATCGTGACTTCAACGCCAGGAATCACAGCCCCCGTGGTATCGATTACGGTGCCCGTAATTACACCTGTCGCCGTACCCTGCCCAAAGGCGCTGGGCACACCCAGGCAAAGCAAGTGGGCCAGCAAAAACACCGAACCCAAAGTGAAAAGAAGCCTTGTGCTCATTTCTCCTCCCTTAAGTATCACCGAAATACGATTTCAGGCGGATGGGGGACACGACCCGACGCAGTTTGCACCTCGATGAAGGACCCGACGCCCGACGCATCAGATAAGCTGCGACGAAGGCTTGTAGCAAAAAACGTCCGTTCATATACTTCAGCGCGGACACCGTGTCAAGCCTTTCTTCAGGCCTGTCAACTAGCGAATGTGTCAACAAGCTAACGTTGCCGGTCGCGCTCACCCTGCCAGTCTGGTGAAGTCGAAAAACCAATTATGGATTGAATAGTTCAGATGCCTTGGTCGGCCAAAGCTAGCGCGATCTCGAGGAAACGTTGGCGATTCTCCGGTGAAAGGGCGCGGAGTTTGGGAGGTTGGGGTTCCGCGGAAACGGTGGCGAGCAGTTTCTGGATGTTGCCGACGTCGATTCCACCCTGCGGGAAGGCTCTTTGATAACGTTCGAAAGTTTCGCGCGCTTTGGGAATCTGGGCGGTTTGGAAGTAGAACAAGCCAAGCGTCGAGTACGCGCCTTGCCATTCCGGCATCAGGTCGAGTGCTCTTTTTAGATACTCCTCCGCCTGAGCGTTTTTTCCTTCCAGGACAGACACCACTCCCAACCCCCACAGAATCCTGCCTGAATCCGGAGTCCGAGTTAAGCCCCTGCGCAGAGCCTGCTGCGCCGCGCCGGTGTTTCCCGCGCGCAACTGGGTCAGCGCCTGGGAGAGATAGTACTGGTCATTGTCCGGGTTCTTCTCGATGGCTTTCTCGAAGATGCGAGTTGCTTCCGCCGTCCGTCCGAGGTGCGCGTCGATATCCGCCATCAAAGCGAGGAAAGCCTCGTCGTTCCGGCTCTGGGGCGAACATTGCTCGATGGCTTCGAGCGCGCGGGAATATTCATGGATCTGGAAGTAGGCGTTGGCGAGATTGTATATCGCGTCGTCCGATCCCGGGTCGGCGCGCGCCGCCGCCTGGAAGTGCCGGATAGCCTCGGGATAGAGCTTGTAACGCGCGAGCAGTTCGCCCACTCCGAGCGCCGTGCGAACGTCACCGCCGCTGACCTCGTCCATTCGCGCGACCGTTTTCCGCGCCTCGTCAAATTGATTGACCTTCAAGTAAGTTTCCGCCAGGAGGTAAAGGATCCGCGGCTGATTCGGCCGGCGAGCATCTACTTGCAGGAGCTCCTGGAGGTCCAACTCGGCTTTCTGCCGCGGCGGCAAATCCATCCGCTGGTTGACCGACTCGAAAAAATGCTGGAACGGGTACGGCCCGGCGGAGGGGTCCTTGGAGAGAGTTTCGAAGATCTTGAAGTCCCGCTCGGCGGCGGCGCTTTGGCGGAGGACGCGCTCGGCTGTGGCGAGTTTGTAATACACCTGAGCGGACTTCGTCGTCAGCTTCGCACACCGCTTTAGCAGCGGCAGCGCATCCTCGTATTTCTTCTGCGCAATTTTCACGCTCGCCAGCTCGTAAAGAGCGTCGTCATAATTGGGGCTTGCTTTGACCGCTTCCTCGAGGACCTTCTCGGCCTCAGGATAGTTTCCTTGTTTGTTTTCGATGAACCCCAGGTTATAGAGGCAGGCTGCGTTGTGGGGGTCCTTCTTGAGCCCCTCCTTCAGGTATTTTCGAGCTTCGTCGAACCGGCCGAGGTGCCGGTAGCACAAGCCCATGAAAACGTAGGACCTCGCTGAAGGGTCGAGCCGGATTAACGTCTGAAACTCCTGAGTAGCCTTGTCCACTTTTCCGACGGTGAAGTAGCTTTCGCCCAGCGCCGCGTGGAGGTCAGCACGCTCGGGAGCGATCTTGAGCCCCTCTTCGAGCACCTGAATGGCGTCCTCGAAATAGGACTGCATCATGCTGAGACGGCCCATCAGAAAGATGATGTCGGTATTCCCGGGAGCCAGCTTGCGCGCTTTCAGAAGCAGTTCGAGGGCCTGTAAGGCCTTCCGCTGCTCGGCGTACACCTGCGCCAAAAGGTAGAGGGTGTCCGGCGAGTCGGGACTCAGCGCGAGAGCGCGGCCAAGGACTCCTTCGGCCTTGTCGTACTTCCCTTCCCGCAGATAGGCTTGGCCGAGGTCATGCAGGATTTCCACCGTCCCGGGCTTCAGCGCGTCGGCAAGCTCCAGCTCATGGACCGCCGCGTCGTACTGCTTCTCGGTCGCAAGCAGCACACCGAGCGAGAAGTGGACGCGCACATCGCTCTTGCTCTGTTCGGAAATCTTCCGCGCCAGCTCAAGCGCCCTGGCGATCTGGCCGGAGCGAAGATAGGCCCTGGTGAGGTTGATCAACGTTGTCGCATCAGGAGGGCTGACCGCCCGGAAGTATTCGACGGCTTGCCCGGGGCGGCCCTGCGCCATTAAGACCAGACCCAAATTGAAATTGGCGTCGCGGTTACGGGGATCCAGGCGCAAGGTTGAGCGGAACTCTTTCTCGGCGAGGTTGAGCTTGTTTTGCGCAACGTAGCAATTGCCCAAATTGTTGTGGGTTACAGTCGAGCGCGAATCGGTCTTGAGCGCCTGTTCGAAGGCGGCAACCGCGCGCTCGTAGTCCCTACGCTCGATCTCGATGATCCCGAGGAGGTTGTAGCCCGCGACGCTCCGGGAGTCTTCTTCGAGACCTCTCAGGACCGCGGCGCGGGCGCTTTCGAGGAGTCCCTGTTTGAACAGTCTCTCGGCTTCGGCGAATTCGGCTTTTGCTGCTGCGGAGATTTTGTTCGCCGAATCTGACTGAAAAAGACTCGCGCCGGCTTGGGGCGCACTGAGCGCCAAGCAAAGAAGCAGCACTACGGCAAGACCCGCGCTCACCGGCCTGCCGCGAGTCTTTGCGACTGCTTGAGGCGGCTCGACGGCTGCGCTTTTCAAAGTCGAATGACCCTTGCGCATTTAAATCCAGCAGAAGAGGCTCTTGTTCTTCCTCGGCGTGCGACCGAGAACTCTCAGTTTACCCGGAAGAGGAGCAAGGGGGCTATCGGCTCAACTCTTCCAAGGCCTGCCGTGCCAGCGCGTGGTCGGGTTGCAGTCTGAGGAGCCGCTGAAGGATTTCCCGGGCCTTATTCCGGTCGCCAAGCCCGACATGAAGTTTAGCGAGATTCAAGTAAGGCTGGTCGAAGCTCGGAGCGATGCGAATGCAATTCTCAAACGCGGCGACGGCGTCCGCTGTTTTTCCCGTCCGAAGGTAGAGCACGCCGAGGTTGTTGAGGGCCTCGGGGTAATCCGGGCGAAGACTCAGCGCCCTTTGCAGGTATTCGCGGGCCCGGTCTGTATCCTCTTTCTGGGCGTAAAGCATCCCCAGGCTGTAGTTCAGCTCAGGGTCCTCCCGGTCGGACTCGAGAGCTTTTTCGAGCATCTGCTGGGCCTCCGCCAGACGGCCCAGCTTCCGGTAAAGGTTGCCGAGGTTTTGAAGCGCGAGAGTGTAACCGGGTCTTCGACGGATCGCATCCTGAAAATAACCGATCGCCGGTTCAATCTGACCCTCTTCGGCGGCAATCAGCCCAAGGTTGTTGAGAGCGTCGGGATAATCCGACCGGAGTTCGACAGCTCGCTGGAAGTGCTGGCGCGCGTCCGCCTGCCTGTTCAGCCTCAAATAGATTATTCCCAAATTGTAGTGGGCCTCGGCGTAATCGGGGTTGGAGCGCAGAGCCAGTTCAAACCACACAGCCGCTTGATCGAAGTAGCCTCTCTGGAAAAAGGCCGCTCCATAGGTGAAGTAATTCCGCTCAAATTCGCCGCCGTAAGATTGGCCGGCAAAGGGCAAAGCTTTTCTCACGCGGTCCGCTGCCGTCTGGGGAATGGAGCTTCCGTCTTCTTGCAAGTGCGCGGGGTCCACGGACCCCGGATAAACCTTGATGATCCGTCCGTCCTTGTCCAGCAAGAACGAACTTGGAATGCCGAGGTCCCTCCGCCGGTCGAACAAGTATCGGTGGAGGATGTTGTAGATCCCGACCGTATCTTCGTCCGCAAGAAAGACAGAAAAAGTAAGACCCATCGCACGAACGAATGACCGCACGGCTGAGGCGTCGCCAGGGTCATCCACGTTGATGGCGACCACGCGCATTCCTTGCCTCGCCCAATCAGACTGCTTCTGCTGGAATATTCTCAATTCCCGCTGGCAAAGCTCGGCCCGCATGGACCAGAAATTGACGAGGACAGGCCGTCCACGAAATTCCTTCAAGCTGTGCACGCGCCCGGAGACGTCAGGCAGCGGCAAGTCGGGCGCAGGCAGCGGCTCGAGGAGCCAAGTCCCGGGCGTCGAGGCAGAGGGCGCCGTGCTTGGGCGAGCGACGGGGGCAGCGGCAACGGGGCTCCTGGGAGCGAAGGCGGTCGCCGAAGTGCTCGCGGATCCCTCTTCGATCGCGATTCGGTGGTTCGGCGGGAGGTTCTCGAACTGCTGCACGAGCCCGCTGGGCCAGCGGACGGTCGCGCGCACCGGGCCTTGCGCATTTCTCAGTCCAAAGAACAACTCCTTGGTATGCTGGGAAAGAAACCCGGACCCGGCCTGGAGGAATTTCGTCTGCGCCCTGCCGCCGCTCTCCACGGTCACCTCGGCCCCGATGGCATCGCGGTTGCTCTTTGTCCCGCGCAGGCGAAACGAAATGGAATCACGCAGCTCCGCCATCTCATTCCTAAGGATTCGTATCTGCGGAGCGGTTCGGTTTTTTAAGAAGACCTCGAGCCGGCCGTCGTGGTCGAAATCCGAGAGTGCGAACGCCCGGCTGTCATCCGCGAAGTCCAGGCCCGTCGCGCCCGAGGCATCCGCGAAAGTCCCGTCGCCCAAGTTGACGTAGAACGTATTCCTCTCGTAACCGCTCCACGTACCATCCGAGCGGATCAGTTCGTTGATGGCGTTCCAGCCCTGCTCGTATTCAGGCGAAGCGATGGGCTCAAGAGGGGAGTGCGACACGACCTGTCGCCAGAAGAAACTTCCAAGGTCGTGCGTGTTGGGGCCGGAAATCATTCCGTTCGCGACGTAGAGGTCGGGAAAGCCGTCGTGATCGAAGTCCCAGGCGTCGGAAGACCATGCCCATCGCCCCATCTGAGTGCCTGACGTCGAACTCACGTCGGCAAAACTTCCGCTCGGGCCGTCGCGTAGTAGCGTATTCCCGCTGGCATGCTTGCGGTAAAGCGCGCGGGTGCTTTCCGGGGCTCGTTACATGAATTCTTCCTGGGGCGTGATCCGCTTGCCCGCGGCGGACCACATGTTCGAGACGTAGAGGTCCTGCCTTCCGTCAGCGTCGTAATCGAACCAGCCTACGCTCATCCCCGCGCCGATATCTTCGACGCCCGCCTCCGGGGCGACGTCCGTGAAGCCGCGGCCTTCGCTGTTTCGGTAAAGGTTGTTGCGCCCGAAATCGTTGACAACGTAGACGTCCGGGAAGCCGTCGCGGTTGTAGTCGCACCAGCCGGCGGCAAAACTGAACCTGTTATTGTTCTGGCTCAAGCCGGTTGAAGCCGTGACGTCACTGAAGCTCCCGTCGCCGTTGTTGCGAAAGAGAAAATTCGGCGGGCCGTTCTGAGCATCGTCGTACGGTACGGGGAACCGATACTGGTCCAGGCCCTGGTAATAAAGGTAGAGACAGAAATAGACATCCAGCCAACCGTCACGGTCGTAGTCGGCGACGGCCGCGCCCGTGAAGGTCCCCTGGGGCGGCTGGGCGAAGCGAAAAGCGCCGGACTTCAATTGAAACTTGCCGTTCTTCTGATTGAGGAACAGTAAGGGCCCGCTCGAGCTAACGACCAGTAGGTCCTGAAAGCCGTCGTTGTTGAAGTCCGCAAAAAGCGCGCAGGCGGTGCTATCCAGCACCCCCACGCCGGCTTCGTCCGTCACGTCCACCAGGGTCCCGTCGCCGCGGTTCCGGTAGAGCCGGTTGGGCAGGCCCGCCGGCTGGCAGACGTACAAATCGTCAAACCCGTCGTTATCGATGTCTCCCACAGCGACGCCATTGTTTCCGTAAACGTCGATGCCGGAAGCCGCGTCGAGCACGCTTCGCCAGTAGTCCGTCCCCCGCAGGAGCTGCGCGGCGTACGAGGAGTTCCCGCCAAGCACGCTGGCCGTGATGTCCGAGAATATTGGACCCGCGGCGCGCGCCCGGGTTTCCTCAACCCCTTTCCAGGTGCGAACGCGCAGGTCTCCTTGCGGGCTCCTTTCCCACTCGAGCTCCCATTCCCCGACGCGTTGCTCCAAAAAAGATGCCGTCCCCGGCCCGACCAGGTCATAGCGAATGCGAGTCTGGATCACCTGGGGAGACGCCGCCAGGAGCCGGAGACTCGTGACTTTGAATTCGGCGGTGGTGAACCGGGAAAACATGCCGTAAGAATTCGCGAGGTCACGAACGAAAGACTCGCGCCCCAGGGGCGGCCCGCTCGGAATGCGCGCGCGGCGGATTTCAAGCCCTGAATAGGAGCGCACGAGCCTTTCTTCGGCCGATCCGGGTGAGAAGGCCGCGAGCTGCGGGGAAAGCGACTTCCTGATGGTTTCGAGATCGCGTGGAGTGCGTCCGAAGGCGGCGGTCCAGTCTTTGAGTATTCCCTCAATCTCCTCCGCGTACTTTTCGGACACGAAAGCGTCGAGGCCCGGCTGCACCTTTCGGATGACTTCATCGAGGGGAGGCTTTGCCCGGTAGTGAGGCTTCAACCGAAAGTTTGGGCCGGCGATCTCCGCGTCCGCGAAGAATGCCATCGGCGCCGGCATGGCGCACGGAGCCTCGCGCCAAGGGACCGAGACCATCGCGGCCGAGACCCACTCGAGGAAGTCTCGGCGTGAAACGACCGAGCCACGGGCCGATTTGGAGTCCTTCGTCAAATGCTCTCTCCGCAAATCAGTCGCTGATGAGTGAGATTAGCAACAAGAGGTTCTCCAGTCAAAAAATCTGAAGCGAGGCGAGGCCTCTCGGGCGGGTTCAAAACGTCAGGCGACAATCGGCTCGATGGCTCGTCCTGATGTTCCCGGCAGTTCGAGCCCGAGCCAGTGCGCCATCGTGGCGGCAACGTCGGGAAGTGAAGCGGAGGGAAGCGGCTTTGAGACTGCCTCGCGCGAAGAAGGGGCAACGGCGAGCATCTCATCCACGCCTTCGGCGAGGAGCAGAAAGAGCGTGTGGTCTCGATAAGGCGGACCTTTTTCGGCATTGAGCCAGATGTAATACGCGAGCAGCTCGGCATCGACGAAAGACCCGAGAGGGTCCTGAAGGATCGGGATTTGGTCCGCGGGGCGGGGTTTTGAGAAAAGGAGCAGGCTGCTGAAAGGCTTGAGCTTGTCGCGCACACCGAATCGCGCCACCAGCAATCGCGGCTGGGCCCGCCTCAGCGCCTGGACGGCTCCCCATTCCACAAAAGTGTTGTTGATGATGAGCGTACCGGCCCCCTGAAGGAATGTATCGCGGATAAAATTCAGCACAACGTCGTCATAATACAGTGCAACGCCTTCCTGGGGCTTTACGCGCAGGGTTTTGAGATAAGCGGAGAGTTCAAGCGGGCTGTGAACGCCCGAAAGCACCTTGGAGTAGATGGTCTCGGTCAACCGGTCGCGGTAGGCCCGGAGCCGGTCGTAGCTCATGCCGGTCGCGCAAGCGCTCTCCTTTTTTCCGCCGCTCTCGCAAAGCTTATGGAGCGCGTCGCCCGCCTCAATGACCCAGCTATCCAGCGGAGAGGAATTGGGGGAATCGCGCCGTAAGTCGAAGATCGTGGGACGGGCTGCGTTGGGCGAAGAATCAGGGTGACCGCTAAACAGGCTCCGCATAAACGCTTCCGAAGACTCCGCTCCTCCGAGCTCGAGCGGGACCCGCACCCCGATTTTTCGGAGACGGCTCCAGAGTTTCTCCCGCTCGATGGTAATGCCCTCGCCGTAAAGAATCACTACAAGGCGACGTTCCCCCGGGCCGGAGTAAAGCCGCGACTCAACGAGAGGTTCCAGTCTCTCGAAGATTTTCTCGATCTCGGCACGCCAGTGGGAGTACTGCCCTTGCCTCTGAAGGAGGGCGAGCATGCGGTCCTGGAGCTCTTCCGGACTGTCCCCTGAGACCTTGTCGCACGCTGTCCTGGCCTCAAAACTTTCAAGACTGCCGAAGATTTCTCCAAACTCGGGAGCCGAAAATTCGCTTAGTTGCTTGAGCAACTCACGAAAATACGCCTTCTCAGGCTCAAAAAAGGTGGGCCACTTCCGGAGTTCGACGAGGTTCGAGACCAGAAACGTCCTCGGCAACCGGGTAAAAAGGCTTTGATACTTGCGGCTCAGGCTGAGGGGTTCTCCGGAAAGTCCCGCGTAAAGGTCCGTGGAGGAAGACATAAACGTCACACCGGTCGCGGGCCCGTTCATATCGCGAGCTCCCGGAGGATTTCTCCATCGCAGCCGGGCATCTTGAAACCCAGAATTTCGGCGGCCGTCGGGGCGATGTCGATGTGCCGGACAGGTCGTTCGGAGGCAGCACCTCGGGGAACACCCGCGCCGCACGCCAGCAACCAGACCCGACGGCATCCCTCGTCGCCGCTGCGATGGTTCGCGAACCCGTTGCCGTGGATGTCGCTGTCGCGTCCCACTTCAGGGATGACGAAGAGCGTGGTCTGGTCGCGGTATGCCGGGAGGGATTGGACGTGCTGCCAAAGCTCGTAGACCAGCCGGTCGGTCCGCCGGATAGCCTGGAGATAAAGCGAGTAAGACCCGTAGTGGGCGATGTCAATGTCCCAAAAATTGACCAGCAGCAGGGAGGGGCTGAAGCGGTTCATAATTTCCTTGGTCATGAAAAAAGTGAGCTCGTCACCGCTGCTGGGGACGCTCGGGTCATTGAAATATTCGAGAAGGGACCTGGAGAGGCTCTCCTTCAATTCGCGGGTCAGCTTGCGCCCGGAATCGTAGACCTGCCAGCCGTAGTTTTCGTACCCTTCATCGAGGGCGGAAAGCATCTGCTTTGCGAGGTTGTTCCGGTCCTCGACGCCGGGCCCTTGATTCGTTCTGACGGCGGCTTGAACGGCCTCGAGCAGGAGTTGCTTGGGCAGGATGACGTTCCCGGCGTAGGGGTCGCCATAGCCTCGGAGCTTGCTGCCTCCGATCAGACTGAAGCTCTTGTTCGTGGCCACGACCCAGGTCTCTTCCGGCGGCAGGCCCCGCTCCTTCCGGAGGAATTCGAAGACCGTAGGAGAGGCGGGCGGTTCGCTGCCAAACGAGTCCACGTTTTGCCAGCGCCCCGTCAGGAGCGCC
>WNEY01004894.1_pt1 | contig 15098 bp, 13 predicted proteins | sample 5400531 | NCBI WGS metagenome assembly WNEY01 (sample SAMN13153338, study PRJNA577476) | soil metagenome | isolation source: 200 cm saprolite under Douglas fir tree site 1 | place: USA:California | collected 2015-04-18
GTACTCGACGCGCAGGCGGTGATGGCCGGCGGCGAGCGGCACAGCGCGCAAAACGTAATTCGCCGGCAGCAGTTGGTAATTTGCTTGCGCGCTTCCCGGCAGCGCGATCGCACGCCAAGAGGGCGTGAATGTGTCGGTGATCAACAAAATCGAAGGTTGTTCGACATCTCCTTGAATTTCGAGCGCGTCGGTTGAGGCGGTGACGATTCGCACTGTGCCAGCGTTTTCGGCAGGCAATGGCTTCGGCTCAGGCTCGGACTCCAAAATTACTTCGCGTGTGGCGTCGAATGTTGCTGAGTGCAAGGCATCGAAAATCGCGTTCCGATCTGGCAGAACGCGGTAACTGGAAATAAGCTGAAGATGAGGCAGGGGCGGGTCGGGCGCGTCGGCGATCTGGAATTCGTTTCCACGTTGCGCGAATACATAACGCAGACGCAGCATGGCGAAGAGCGGATCAAGCCGGACGAATTTCACATATGACATCGCCTTGTCCGGGTCGCTGCCTTGCGTCCAGGTCATAAATTCGGCATAGCGCCGCACCACGGTCGCGTCGTAACCCCACACGTCTTGCGCGCCGATCAACATTGCCGTGTTGGGATTCCCAACATTCATGATGCGGTAATCGCCAGGGTGCTCGTTGAGGAAAGGTTTCTCATCCGGGCTGACAACGGTGGCGCTGTCAAACGTGGCCCGCGCGCCGTGGGCGAAGGCAAATATTTCTGTCACGCTCAGGGCGATCACGCCGAAAAGCGTGCGCGGCTCGCGCCTGGTAAAGGCCAGGATGATTCCGAGAATCACGCAAACTCCGGCAGCAACAAAAAGCGACATGGCCGCGCGATGCTGCGCTTGGACGGCAAATTCCGCGCTGGCATACAGTTGGGGAAACAAATACGATTCGCCTGTGGCGCGACTCGCATTCATCAGCGCCGGCCAGGCTGCCGTGCTTGCCGCCCACCATCCAGCGATGCCCAAGGCAGTTGCGCCTGCGAAAACGGCGGCGATAAATCGAGTCTCGATTTTTCTTTGCCTGAACAACTGATCGAGTGCGGTGGCGGCGAGCAGAACGAGAAACAGCGATGCGAGAAAGATAAATTTCGAAATGCTGCGGAACCGATCGAAACCCGGGATCCAAGCGTAAAGAAAACCGAACAATGGCGTGTGCACACCGAGGGCCAGCAGGAGACTAACGAAAATGATAATGACCGGGGGCCATTTCGTTGCGCGTTGGCACCAAATCGCCGCGTAGACGGCAAACGCCAGGCCGGCCACTCCGACGAAAAGCGACGTTTCCCACAAATACCAGCGCCCCCAGTACCTCGCGATTTCGCCGAAAAAACCCGGCGCTAGCAACGTGACAAAGTTTTCCGGCGGGAAGGCGATCATCGACGCAAACTGAAACGGCAGCCGAACACCGCGAGTGGTCTCGTGCGTTGCCTGGATGGCGGGTAACAACTGCGCAGCTGTGAGAAGAGCGCCGCCCAGATAGATGCTTAGCATGGCCGCAACGAGTCGCCAATTCCAGTGACCGATCAATCGCAGGGCGGCGTAAAGTCCGGCCATGATCGCGGTGTAAAAGAGGTATTGCGGAAATCCAGCCACCGCTTGCATGGCAACGGCAAGCATTCCGAGTAACGACCAGCGAATGCGTCCGGTCGTGAAAAGCGCGTCAATCGAGCAAAAAATCAGGGGTGACCAAGTCATTGCGCTCAACTGAGGCAAATGCCCGGCAAAGACGTGCGGAAAAAACGCGCCGCAAAACATGACGAGCGCCCCGGCGAAGAAACTGGGCGCGGCGCCGAGTCCCCGTTGTTTCATCCAAAAGAACACGAACGCGCCAATGGCAAAGACATGGAGCGCCACTGTCCAGTTGATCGCAGCAGGCAGTGGCAAAATCAGAAAGAGCCAATTCGGCGGATAGAGCAGCGCCCCCTGCATCCCCCCGAAATAGGGTGCCCCGCAGAAGATATGCGGATTCCACAGCGCCAGATTTCCCTTTGCCAGTTCTCGGAAGCCGAATTCGCGCCACGCGAAATATTGTAAAAACAAATCGCTGCCTGGATGTCCGAGCACGCGTGTGCCGCCGGCGAACAGCATGTCACCAAACATCGCGAGGGTTAACCCCAGCAAACCGGCCAGTGAAATGAACGTCGAGTGACGATTTTCCATTAAGCAAGAATCGGAGAATCGCGGCCAAAGCTCCGAAAAGCAACGCGAGACATTCTCTCCGAATGATGACGTGCAACGCACGGCAGAGTCATATAAAATGCGGCACGATGGTTTCGTTGAATCGAGATGCGTTGACGAAAAGAGTGCTGGCAGGGAAACGAATTTCGCCGGCCGAAGCCGTACAACTTTATCAGTTGCCGCTCGAAGAGCTTGGCGTGCTGGCGGACGAACGACGACGGCAAGCGAAACGCAGGGCTTATAACGGTCGGGGAAACCGAATTGTGACCTACATTGTCGATCGCAACATCAATTACACGAACGTTTGCAATGTTTACTGCAAGTTCTGCGCGTTTTATCGGACGGAGCGCGATGAAGATCATTACGTGCTCAGTTTCGAGCAGCTCGATCAGAAACTGGACGAACTTTCCGCCGCGGGCGGCGTGCAAATCCTGATGCAGGGCGGGCATCACCCGAAATTGCCGTTTGAGTGGTATGTCGATCTTTTGCAGCACATCCGAGCACAATATCCGCATATCAACATTCATGGATTCAGTCCGCCGGAGTTTCAACATTTCGCGGAGACGTTCCAGATGCCGCTGCGGGAAGTGATTTCGGAATTTAAGAACGCGGGACTGGGATCAATTCCCGGAGGAGGAGGCGAAATTCTGGTGGACCGTGTGCGCAAGAAAATTTCGCCGTTAAAAATCAACAGCGACGAATGGCTGGAAGTGATGCAAGTGGCGCACGAGCTCGGGTTGAAATCGAGCGCGACGATGATGTTCGGCCACGTGGAGACGATTGAAGATCGAGTCGAGCATTTGCAGCGCATTCGCGCTCAGCAGGACAAGAGCGCCGGCTTCACGGCGTTCATCTGCTGGACGTTTCAACCGCGGCATACTGTGCTCAAGATCGACAATCCCACCGGTGTGGCGGAATATTTGCGGACGCAGGCGCTGGCCCGAATTTTCCTGGACAACATCGAGAACATCCAAAGTTCCTGGGTCACGCAAGGGCCGGATATCGGCCAGGTGGCGTTGAAGTACGGCGCGAACGATTTCGGTTCGGTGATGATGGAAGAGAATGTGGTGAGCAGCGCCGGGACAACATTTCGATTAAATGCGGCGCAAATCGAATCGCTCATTCGCGATGCCGGCTACGAACCACGGCGACGGAATAACTGGTACGAGCTTTTGAACTAAACGCCGCAGCGGATTGTCTATGGACAAGCCGCCCGCACCCGAAAAATCCCGCCTTGACGATTGCCCTCTTATTCTCTAATACGCGCATGTCCCGCGTCCGCGTCGGCTCGCTGCGCGGGACTGTGCTTCTCAATTCATGAAACAGATTTCCCGATTGCTGCGATGCCCGGCGTTTTCGATTTCGCTCTTCTGCCTTTGCGTGACGCTCGGCGCAGCATCCGCTCGTGGGCAGAGCCTCCCGATCGTCCGGTCAATCGATATTCAGTACACCGGACCGGCAACCGTGAGCAAAGAGCGGATCATGGCGCAATTGCGGACCGCAGTGGGGCAGCCGTACTCCGATCAAATTGTCGAGCAGGACATCCAAAATCTCTATAAGACGGGCTCCATCCTCAATGTTCGCATCTTCGCTCAACCGGAAGGTGATGGCGTAAAGGTGGTGGTGGCGCTACAGACGCGTTCCGTCGTGCGCGAGATCGAAATTGATGGCGCTGAGCGAATCAGCCCAAAACACATTCGCAAGGACATAACTTTGAGAATCAACCAGCCGGTGAACGAAGAAGAGATGGAGAAAGCGCGCCAAAAAATCATCGAGCGCTATCAGGCGAAGGGGTTCACGGACATTGATGTGAAGTATCGAGTCGATCCCATCGACGAGAAGCGTGGAACTGCGCGTGTCGTCTACACGATCAACGAAGGAGCAAAGGGCGCGGTAAGCCGGATCCGTTTCGAGGGGAATGAGCACTTCGGCGAGAGAGTCCTGCGCAAGCAGATGAAAACACGCGGCAAGACGCTCGTTTCGTTTATCGATAAATCCGGCCGACTCGACGAGACGCAGTTACAGCAGGACCTCGATAGCGTTAAAGAATTCTATCAAAACCACGGCTACATCGATGTGGAGGTAAAAGACGTCCGGAAGGAGCGCCGCGAAAACGGCCCAATGATTATCACGATCGTGGTAACGGAGGGGCCGCAGTATCACGTCGGCAAAATTACAATCTCGGGCTATAAGGTCACAACAGAGGAAAAGATCCGCCTCGTGCTCAAGATGAAAGAGGGCACCGTCTACTCGCCAAAAGCGCTGCACGACGATGCGAAAGCGCTTGCCGATGCCTACGGCACGGGCGGTTATGTCGATCTTTCAATCGTGCCGCAAGGCTCGCCGGCCGGTCCAGGACAGATCGATGTCCATTACGAAATCGAAGAAGGGAATCGCTTCTTTGTTCAACGGATCAATATCGTGGGCAACACCCGCACCAAGGACAAGGTGATCCGCCGCGAGGTTCTGATCGCACCGGGCGACGTCTTCAACACCGTGCGGGTGGAAACGAGTAAGAAACGCCTCGAAAACCTGGGCTACTTCGCCAAAGTCGAGACCTATCCAGAAGACACAGGGGTCGCAGGACGCAAAGATCTCACCATTGAAGTGCAGGAGAAACGGACTGGTTCATTCAGTTTCGGCGGTGGTTTCAGCACGATCGACCAGCTGGTTGGTTTTGCGGAACTGACGCAAGGTAACTTCGATTTGCTGAACTGGCCCGGCTTCACCGGCGCGGGTCAGAAGTTCAGACTGCGTGTGCAGTACGGCACGGCACGCAAGGACGTTATTCTCGCGCTGACGGAACCGTGGCTTTTTGATCGCCGGCTATCGCTCGGTGGTCAGGCTTATGTATGCGACGCTCGGTTATCGCCTGGAAGACGACGAAATTTTCAATGTATCCTCAGGGGCTTCCGCATTGATTCAAGCTCAAGAAGGAGCGCGTTTGAAGAGCGAAGTCCTCAGCAGTCTGGTTTTCGACCGTCGCGACAGTCCCTTGCTAACGCGTCATGGACAGCGAATCAGCGTGTCGCCTTACGTTGCCGGCGGTTTTCTCGGCGGTGATACTCAAATCTACGGATTCGACGTGGAAGCATCGCAGTATTTCCATCTTTGGTGGGACAACATCCTGCTTTTTAATGGTGAAGTCGCCACCGTTGATACGTGGGGCAGCGGCGATGACGTCCCGATTTTTGACCGGCTTTTTCTCGGAGGTTCAAACAATCTGCGCGGATTTGATTTCCGCGATGTCGGCCCGAAAGACGAGTTTGGCGAGCCGATCGGTGGAAAATCACTAGCACGCGCGACGATTGAATATACTTTTCCGATTGTGGCGAAAGCGCGTGGCGCAATCTTCTACGACACCGGTTTTGTCCATGCCGACGCTTGGGATTTCAGTGGAGACCACGTTGTCTCCGACGTCGGTGTCGGAATTCGACTTGATCTGCCGATTGGGCCGCTGCGCATCGATTATGGCATTCCAATTCAACGTGACGGAAACAGCAGCAGTGGAAAATTCAATTTCAACGTCGGTTATCAATTTTGAACGAATCCCGTCTATCACGGTCTAAAGCGTCTCCAACCACCCTTAACTCTGTCTTATGAAAAAACTTCTCGCGATGGCACTGGCTTCTGCGCTCGCCTTTCCAGTCGCAGCGCTTGCCCAGAGCACACTTAAAATTGGCACGGTCGACATGCAACGCGCGTTCAAGGAGTACACCAAGACCAAGGACGCGGAAGCGAAGATTAACGACGCGAAAAATGCGGCCAAGAAAGAGTACGACGACCGGGCCGATGCCTATAAAAAAGCGCTCGATGAAATCAACAATCTGAACAAACAACTCGACGCCCCTGCGTTAAGCGCCGATGCCAAAACCCAAAAGGCGAAGGAACGCGATGACAAGATCGCGAACATTAAGAACATGGAGCGGGAGATCACCGAGTTTCGTCAAACTCGCGAGCGGCAACTGCAGGAGCAGGCGTTACGCATGCGCGAGGGCATCGTCAAAGAGATCACCGACGTGGTGATGGACAAAGTAAAGGCAAACAATATGGATCTCGTGTTTGACAAATCCGGCATGAGCCTGAATGGCGTGCCTGTTCTGATGTATTCACGCGATAACACCGATTTTACGACCGACATCATTTCCGTTCTCAACAAACCGGGGCGCGCCACCACCAGTTCGAGCTCAGGCGAGAAACCGGCGACAAATCCTTTCGCCAGCCCCGCGAAAGCTTCGAAACCTTAATCCTTTATTTCCGACAAATCAGAGCGCACACGCGAGTCAACCTCGCGTGTGTTTTTTTTCCGCAGGGGTGAAGACTCAAGCGCGCTTGCCGACCGGATGGCCCCGGTTCCCCGGCATACTGAGCCGCATGGTCGAATCATCTAATCGCTCGACCGGGATCGCTCTGCTTCTGCTTCTCGCTTCATCCTTCACAGCGCTCGCAGCAAGCTGGCAGTCAACCGTTAGCAAAGATCCGCCCGGTCCTTTCCCGGAGCTCCGACCGCTCCGCGCTACCTATCATTTCGGCTGGGCTGGAGTCACGGCCGCGACCGGAGAAGTTCATTTTACAAAACCCTCTGAGGATCGCTTCCAACTCGAAGCCGTCGGACGGACGACCGGCTTCGTTCGCGTCTTGTGGAAGTTGGACGCGAATTATCGCGCGCTCGCCCATGTCGACACACTGCGCCCAATCGAAACCAGGCAGACGGAGAGTTATCGATCCAAAAAAATGACGACCCATCTGACTTTCACGAGCAACGGCGTCAAACGAGCAAGGACCGAAGATCAAATCAGCCCGGGCCCCTCAAAAATCCGCGAATTTAACTTTCCGAATCTATTCGATTTGCATTCGGCCATGCTTTATCTGCGCAGCCAGCCGCTCCGGGACGGCAACGTCTACCGGCTCGTCGTTTACCCTGCGACTTCAGCCTATCTTGCCACTGTCACGGTGATCGGCCGCGAAAAAATCTCAGTGCGCGCGGGCACATACAGCGCAATCAAATTCGATTTGCAGCTCAGTAAACTCGGCAAGAATCTCGATTTGGAGCCACACCGTAAATTCCGGCGCGCCACCATCTGGGTCTCCGATGATGCGGATCGGCTGCTCCTGCGCGCCGAAGCCCAAATTTTTATCGGAACAGTTTTCGCCGAATTACAGTCGCTCCGATTCGACAACGCAAAATCTTAGCCCATTTCCACCGTCACCTCGCGTGGTCAAAGATCGACATCTACGGCCGAATCCATTCGCCGCGCACGGGCGGTTCGCGCCAAGTGCGCCGGCGCGGTCTGTAAACCGGCGCCTTTGCCCCGGGTAACAATTCGAGAGCGGCCAGCGTTTCCAGATTGAGCTGCCCTGTGACCGGTAGCCCGATGCGTGATTGATAGGCACGCAGCGAAAATTCGAGCGCTGAATTATAAACGCCATCGATCTCGCCGCGGTAAAACCCGCGGCGCAAAAGAGCCATTTGCGCGGAAACTACGACATCGCGTTGAACTTGAGGCGGGGCATTCTCGTACGGCGTGCCGGCAAACGATCCTCCGGCTAGAGGCGGAAGAGCGCCGGGATTTGACGGATAGACTTGGCGATCTTGCGGCGGCGCAACCGACGGTTGGACAGGCGCCGGAGTAATGGCTGCGGTTTCCCGCGAGGATTCATCGTGTATAGCGGGTCTGTCCGCATTTGGCGACGGCGCATTCGTTGCCGCCGGCTGTGTCGAAGCAGACGGAGCGCTGCGAAGTGAGCGGAGAGTGTCGTCATTGAGCTCGCCGGTAATTGGCAAGCCGTTGCGAATTTGATAGCGCCGTATCGCGGCAATCGTATCGGCGTTTTTCTCGCCTGTGATTTCTCCGTAATAAAAACCCTGGTCCTTTAGCACCTGCTGCGCGTTCGCGATGGTTTGGTCAGCATGAATCGGCGCTGTCCAGGCAATTAAAAGCAGAATGGCGATTTTAGTTCTCATCTCGATCTTTGCGGTTTGACGCTCGCATTTGGCGGATTATTCGCCTTCGACTCCTTCCGGCGCGCTGACAGCAAGCGCTGGCTGACGCCTCTTTATGAGATCGCGGTAACGAAGAACCCCTTCGCCGATGGCCGCAGCAATTTGCTCACGATAATCAGCGCTGGCGAGTTTCGCGATGTCCTCTTTGTTTGTGAGAAATCCTCCCTCCACCAGGACTGCGGGATGGCGCACATTCGCAATCACAAAAAATTGCTGAGTTTTCGTTCCACGATTCACGGCCTGGGTTCGCGCTACCAACGCCTCTTGAATAAATCCTGCCAGACTTTGACTTTCAGGGTCCGGCCCTTGCGCCGTGGTCCGCTGCAAAAACGGAAGCCACGAGATGATCGGCATTCCGGGCTGGATTTGACGTTCGGCATAATAAGTCTCGATCCCGCTTGAGACGGGTTTGTTGTCTTCGTTGAAATGGATGCTGACAAGAACGCACCCCGGCACGCGATTGGTAAGCGCCGCGCGCTCGGCCAACGAGACATAGCCATCGCCAACCCGCGTCATCACGGTGGCGAGACCTTCCGACTGCAACAATCGATCGACCCGCTGCGCCACGTCGAACGTGAGATCTTTCTCGAGCATGTTGCCAACCTTCGCACCCGAATCCTGACCACCGTGACCAGGATCGAGAACCACCACTGAGAAAGGCTCATGTCGCCCAGGGCCCTGCGTGGATGTCCCTGGCGCTGGCTTGGAAATCCATTGCATCCACGCGAACGACGCAATCATGAGCAGCAGCCCTATCCAAAGCACGGTGTTGCGCATCGCTCGCCGAACTCGAGATCGTTGTCCAAACATCTCTTTCCCTCAGTAATCGCCGACTAGGGCGCGCGCTTCTTTATCCGATAGTGCACGAAAACGAATAGCTGCGTTTGCACTGCGTTCAAGGATTGCCGCTTCGATGCCAGTGGTGGCAAGTTGTTCTTGTCGGTGTTTCGTGACGGCCGCGCGCTCTGGAAGTTCTTTTCCGTCGTCTTTTTGTAATGTCATGTGCCCAATACTCCACGCGTCGAGCGCGGTGTTGAGCGCCGCTTCAAACGTCGCGCCCGGCGCGTGCTCGGCCTTGAGAAACGATTCCATCAGCTCCGTCGATTGCCGTGTTCCGCTGAGAACGGCGAAATCCTGCCGCACTTGCGCGAAGGTTGCGCCGTTCGCTGCGATCGCTCCGTCGTATTCCACTCGCAGAAACAAATCCTCTTCCGGTTGGACGCCGATCTCGGCAAAGAGCAACCGGGCAAGATAAGGCGGGCCATACACTTGCTCGAAAGCGCTCTTCATCACGGGGCTGAGCGAATAATGCGCAAGCCGCCGCAATGAAACATCCGCCGCTGACCGCGTGAAGCCTTCCGTGCTGGCGAGCTCGATTGCGCCCATACGCAGTCGCTCAATGTCCCCTGGATGACCGATCGCGCCCATGGCGATGCGATCGTAAATCTCAAAAATTTTCTGCCGCGCCTGGCCGAGAGTGAGAAACAAAATGCCGTCGCGATAGCCCACCGCCGCGATTGGACTGCCCGAAGCCAACTGCGTCTCGACGTACTCGCGCCGGTTCGCGATCGCCTCAACCCAACGATACGGCTCTTCGATCATGCGACAGATTTTTTGAAAACCGCCGCAATCTTTTCTTCCGGCAAGGTCATGATCCCATCGCGCGAAACGATTTTGATGATCGGGAAAATTTTCCCGCTGCGGTCCACGCCGCCTGTAGCCGTGTCCGATTCCGCCGCTGTGTCTAACGCACGCAATGCAATCGCGACTGCCCCATTTTCGTCCAACTCCTTGAGCGGTTTTTCGCCCCAATGGTTTTCGTAATGGAGAATGCCGCGTACTGCCGGTGAACCCGAGCCGGTGGCGGCATAGTCGGCCGCTTCAAACTGCGCACCCATCGCGTCATAAAAATAAAGTCGCGCCTCCGGATTTGAATTGGAGTCGTAGGTCGCAAAAATCGGGACAACCATGCCCACGCCTTGCATGACAAATCCGAAATTGTCGCGCAACAATTTCGAAAGGGCGCGCACTTTTCCATCGACACTCATCTCCTGCAATTGCGTCCTTCGAAAATACTGAAACGAATGTTCGAGGACGCGCGCCATTTCCCACGCCGTCGCCGGAACGCCCGCGATCGCCATAATCGAATGTCGATCTACCTCCAGGACTTTGTCCGCGCGATCGTAAACCACGGTATTGCCCGCGGTCGCGCGCCGGTCCCCCGCGACCAACACGCCACCGGAAAATTTGAACGCCATGATGGTGGTCGCTTCGGTTGGCCTCCAGGATTGCTCACGCGACCCGGGCGCCCGGACGGTTGGATCGACAACGCCGAAATAATCAGCGCTCGCGAACCCTTTCGGAGTCGCCGGCGGACTGAGCAGGCCCTTGCGCCGTAATAACGCAGGGAAATCCTCGCTCGCGCCAGAAAAGTTCTGGCCAAACGCGGCAGGTAACTTGTCCATTACTCGCCCGTGCGCTGGCGATAGCGCTTGGATTGATTGGGATCGACCTTGCGCATTTTTTTTAAGAGATCTTTTGTGTCCGGCCTGGAAACGTCCGGTGAGCGCGGCCCGCCTCCATCGCCTTGTTTTGGACCCCACGGAACCGGGTCGACTGGCTTTTGAATGCGCTCAGGCATTAAAAAAAATCTAGGAAGAAACGCCGGAAAGGCAAGCTGCCGCCTCATTCCAGCAGGCTTGCCATGCAAAGCCGCTGATGCCAACATTTGAAGCGATGAACCTGCGAGCGATGTCCCTGACCGCGATGCTGGTGACCGCGTGGCTCCTTCCGCTCGGTTCGGCCCAAACGTTCACACCAGCAGCAGCCCAACTTTCTGATGCCGCGCAACTCGAAGCGCTCGCAAAAAAAATCGACGAGCAGAACGCTAAGATCGACACCCTCTCTCAACAAATCCTTAAATTGGAACAGGAGATTTCGACCAAGCGGCCCGGCGTTATGATTGGAGAAAAGGCTCCCTCACCGGCGGCGTCCCCGGTCCCCACCGATTCTCTCCCGCAGCCAGCGGGCGGGAGCACACACACCGTCGCGCGCGGCGAGACCCTCACTTCCATCGCCAAGTTGTACAAAGTGGGCGTGGAAGAACTGCAAAAATTTAATCACATCGAAGACGGCCGCAGATTGCAGGCTGGCCAAACAATTATGATTCCGGCTTCGCCAGCGCCGATCGCCTCTCCGGCTTCATCGACAAGTAACTGATGGAAGAGCCGTCGAAGCAGAGCTGGTTTTTACGAAAACACGAAGACGGCAGCATTTTTGGTCCGCTGTCGTTCGAACAGCTCACGCTCTGGGCATCTACCGCACAGATCGCGCCGCACGATGCGGTTTCGATCGATCAACAAACGTGGATGAAAGCGCCGATGCTGCCGCAACTGGGCATGGATTGGCTCGTCGAAGTCACGAGCGAGCATTACTATGGACCGACCACCCTTGGCGCGATCCAGGAGTTCATTCGCCTCGGCGAGATCAGCGCCGAAACCTTTCTCATTAATTCCTGTAACGGAGCGCGCCAGCAAATTCAGGAAATGCCAGCTTTGCTGATAACGTCACGACAAAATGGCGATGCTGCCACGAGTGAAGATGAGCCAAACCTGGCCAACGGGCCCGTCGCGACCGGCATCTCGGTTCGACTGCAAGAGCGCGTCCGCGATCTCGAACAGAGTTTACGCGAAGAACACCGCGCGCTCATGGAAGCCGAGCAGCGTTACCAAGAATTGGAACGCAAATATGAAGAGCTCGGGCAACAAGCCCGTTCGCAGTCTTAACGGCAAGATCGACCTATAAATGCGGGTAGGGTGACGCTCCGCGGAGCCGACAAAATATTTATTGTCGATCCAACGGCTAGATTTCCTTTTCGATTTCCGCCGGCTCGACAGAGTCTCGCCCTACCAATGCCGATTCCAATTCGCGGACGGCACCGGGCGTTTCTTGGCGGGTTTCAAGCAAACTTTGTTCGCAGAGCCGCGCATATTTTCCGCCGAGCGCGAGCAATTCATCGTGCCGGCCGCGTTCGATGATCCGGCCGTGATCCAGCACAAGAATTTCGTCCGCGTGCACAATTGTCGAAAGCCGATGCGCAATGACAATCGACGTCCGGTTGGCCATCAAATGTTCGAGTGCTTCCTGAATGAGGCGCTCCGTCGCCGTGTCCACGCTGGCGGTCGCTTCATCCAAAATTAAAATCGGCGGATCTTTCAAGAGCGCGCGTGCAATCGACAGCCGCTGTTTTTCACCGACGCTCAACTTCACTCCGCGCTCGCCAACGACGCTTTCCAAACCATTTGGCAACCTCTCAATGAAACCGCGCGCATTCGCCGCGTCCGCCGCGCGCCACAATTCCACATCCGTCGCGCTCGGTTTCCCCATCAACAAGTTCTCGCGGATCGATCCGTTGAACAAAAAACTCTCCTGCGTCACCACTCCGACCGCTTCGCGCAAAGCGCGCAGACCGTACTCGCGAATCGGTCTTTCATCGACATAAATTTCGCCGCTGGTGAATTCATAAAAGCGGACGAGCAAATTCACCAACGTCGACTTCCCGGCGCCGGTCGCCCCCACCAGCGCGATTGTGGCGCCGGGTGGAGCATGGAATGAAACATGAATGAGCGCAGGAAGCCCTTCCGTATAACTGAAGCTCACGTCTTCGTAGCGAATGTCGCCCGCGATTCGCGCCGAAATCTTCCCCTCGATCCAATCCGGTTCGATCGGTTCATCGAGGATTTCAAAAACGCGCTCACCGGCCGCACGTCCCGCTTGCACGAGCTGATTAAGCTGATGCAACCGGCTTACTGGATCGTACAAAAATGCCGTTAGCATCAAAAAGGCTACTAAATCGCCGATCTGCATCGCACCGGTGAGCACAGCGTGACTCCCAAAAGCCAGAACAATGATCGCGCCCAATGCTTCGAACATCGACATCGAGGGACTGTAAATTGCCCACACCCGCATCACCACCAGGGTGGCGTGGCGCAGCCGGTCGCTCACTCGGTTGAAACGCGCGTGCTCTTCCTTCTCGCGCACGAAGCTTTTGATCTGGCGAATCCCGGAGAGGTTGTCATGCAAAAGCGCGTTCATCGCCGAGGCGGCGCGGCGTTGCAGCCGATAACGCCGGTGCGCGGTGAGGGTGTAGGCCAACGCACCAGCAATCAGAAGCGGAAATGGAACAAGCGCGAGCAGCGCCAGCTTCGCGTTGAAATAAAACATCATGCCGAGCACGATGAGCACTTGCAGGACCGCGACCAGACCTTGCTCGATCCCGTCGATCAGGACCCGCTCGACTGAGTTCACGTCTTCGATCACGCGCGTCATGAGATCGCCGGTGGCGCGATTGTCGAACCAGCGCAGCGGGAGCAATTGAATGTGCGAATACAGATCGCTGCGCAGATCGAAAATGACTTTTTGTTCGAACGTATTGTTCAACACAATCCGCAGCGCGTTGAAAGCGTGCTGCAAAAAGAAAGCAATCACGGCGAACAAAATAAGCGGCAGCAATTTCTCCGGATGATGCAGCCGCACGACATCGTCGATGATTCGCTTCGTCACCGCCGGAAAAACGATCACCATTAATGTGCCGACGATCGCGCAGCCGAGCGTCCCGGCCGCGAGCGATGGGTAACGCTTCAGATAAGCAAAAACGCGCCACACTGTTTTCATTTTCGTCCGAATACCTTACGATCACATGCCGATGTTCATTCGCCAAATCTTCATCTCGGCCGGCTATAGCTCGACGGGACCGGCTGATTTTCCTCTCATCGAACTGGTGAAGATTGAGTGCGCTGCCGGCCGCGGTCTAATCGGCGATCGCTATTTCGATTTTCGTGAAAACTACAAAGGACAGGTCACATTTTTCTCCGCGGAAGTTTTTGAACGGCTTTGCGCGGAGTTTGAGATTTCGAGCAAATCGGCTGGCGTCCTGCGCCGCAACGTAATCGTTTCCGATGTCGATCTTAGCTCACTTATTGGCCGTGAATTTGAGATTCAAGGGGTGCGCTTCGCCCGCGCATCCCATTGCGCGCCCTGTCGCTGGATGGACACCGTCTTCGCTCCGGGCGCAAAAAAGATTCCTGGCGAACAACGGCGGGCTGCGCGCACAGATTTTGAGCAACAGCTGGATCAAGATCGGCGCCGCGCAATTGTCTCGCCTCCCAGCTCGTGAACCCCTGCGGGCTAACTCCGTCCAAGTCGCCCCGCTGCTGCCGGCTCCGTTGTCGATCTTATCTTCGCAAATGTTGTAGCCACCGGCCTGTGGCCGGTGCTCGACACGCCGCCGGCGCGTGGCTGCATCAGACGTGATCGCCAGAATGTTTATGTCGATCTTTGAATGTGAGTTCGGCGATTCCGGATTTATCGAGCTCGCCTAATCCTTCCGAGATCATCTGGTCGTATTGTTTTTTTGTCGCGCGAGCGAGCGGAAGGTCGAGACCGACACTGCGCGCGAGCTCAAGCGCGATCCCGTTGTCTTTCGCGGCATGGGCCGCCGAAAAGAAGCAGGTGTGCTCGCGATTTTGCATGTCTTCACCGTCCGTTTCGAGCACGCGCGAGGCAGCGCCGGTCTGCGAAAAAATTTTTCTTAACATTTCCAGATCGAGACCGAGCGCAGCGCCGAGCCCCAGCCCTTCCGCCAGGCCGGCCGTGTTGATGTTCATCACCATGTTGACGAGCGCTTTCACTTTCGCCGCTTCGCCCGATTGGCCGACGAAGCGCACGGTCGATCCAAGTTCTTTCAAAAACGGTTCCGCCTTCTGAAACGCCTCTTCGCTGCCGGCGCACATCAAATAGAGCGAGCCTTCACGCGCCTGCGTGATGCTGGAGGCCATGCACGCTTCCAAACTCTGCGCGCCGGCTTTTTCCGCGAGCTTTTCGAGGTCGACATGGACCTGCGGCGAAATCG
>WNEY01001873.1_pt1 | contig 15096 bp, 13 predicted proteins | sample 5400531 | NCBI WGS metagenome assembly WNEY01 (sample SAMN13153338, study PRJNA577476) | soil metagenome | isolation source: 200 cm saprolite under Douglas fir tree site 1 | place: USA:California | collected 2015-04-18
GCACGAGAATGGAGAGACATTGTCCGTGATTTACTCAGCTCGCGTCTTGCTATAACATCGACGTCTGACTTCCGATCTCTGACATCTGACATCTAAAATGTTCCCGTAGTTCAACGGATAGAACGGAGGTTTCCTAAACCTTAAATGTGGGTTCGATTCCCGCCGGGAACGGTTTGTGTGATCCAATGCACATCAGATTCTTTGGGAAAATAGCGCACGCTCGCTTCGATTGACTCACTCGCTCGCCTTAACGGGCTGCGTCCATGTCGCTCGCTTCCCAGCGGCTCCATTCTCGCCGGGGATAACTTGTGTTGAGTCAGCGCGCATGAGACCCGCCGTAAAAATAGTGCACGTTCACTTCGATTGACTCACTCACTCCCGCTCGTTCGCCCTGACGGGCTTCGTCCATGTCGCCCGACTCCAGTCGGCTCCATTCCCGCCGGGGATAAGTCGCTCGCGATGTAACGGACGAGGAAAAACTGTTCCCGCCTAGATTTTTTGGCTACACCTTCTTTGGGCAATGCCAAAAAGGTGTTTTCCTCTTTCCCCGCTCCTCGTCAAAAATGCTTTCCTTGTAGGTGATTTATTCGCTGAATTAATTCGCTGATGTAGCCGAGCGAATCGTTCAGACCGGGAAAATAGTTGCTCGGATGCGCGCATTCATTTCTTTTGTTCAGCAGCCCATGGAGGGCTTTCATCTCATTTTTTGTTAGGAATCCTACAGTCTTGCCAGACTCGATGAGCTGGTATTCGGCGATGTTTTCTCGGAGATCATCTAAGGTTTTAAACTTCGACCAGGTGGGATAGGCGGCATGAAGCTTCTTAAAGTTTTTTGCCGATATCTTCTCTTCATAAAAATCGATGAAGCCTGCCCAAGAAAGGACATGCGCCGCTCTATAGAGTTCATTCTCAATGCAGCGCAGGCTTTGCCTGAATAGCTCGTCTTGCTTTAGAGATAGCGACGCCAGTGCAGCGTACGACGAACTGAGCGTAATAACTCGCTCGGCTGACGTTTCATGCTTGGCTAGAATTACATGTGCAGCATCCCGAAAGGAGTTCGCTCTGCGTACGAAATGTTCGATCATTTTTCATTGAGCAAATGCTGCCTCATCGCCTTGAAGAATTGTTCGAACGTCGTCGCATCAGCGTTCTCGGGTAATGTCAGTTGTACGTTTATATTTACCGTCAAGCCTGGCCCGGCAGATACAATTGGCTGGCTGTGTGCGACTATGGCGGGCGCTCCGAGCTGCGCGGCGATGGCAGGAGATGTGACTGCGATTGGCGTTGATTCCTTACTAAAATCAGCAAGTGAGCAAAGCGTTTTGAAGGTACTGATGATGAATTTTAGAGTTCCTGCTGAAACCGATGTGTGTGAACTGAAAAAGCTGTTTAGCGCTTCGGTGTCTTTTTGATACGCGTCTGGATACAACGCGAAGAGTTTCGCGTAGTGTTCCCGGATCCCTGCAGCAAGCGCCGCGTTTTGGTTGCTGCGAAATTCACTCCATCGTGCAGTCGGTACACCGGATCCATCAACAAGTCCGAGAGCTTTGATAATAGGAAGCAGTGGACGGTCGTTGACTGATTTGAATCCTAGGCTTTCAATTGTTTTTAAAGTTACCTTCTCTGGTTTTCCCGCAGCGCGAATTTTTTGCAAGAAGGGCCGTATTTTTGCGGGATTTGTGATGTAAATGAATTCGGCAGCCATTTGAACGGAGTATGTGGTATCCCACTCAAGTTATCTGATGAAACGGAGGTAGTTGCAAGTGGTTGATTTATACCATGTTGGTTACGACCGACGATTGGAGCGGCCGCCAGCAAAAGTCCCGGTTTAGCTTTAGGAAACCTGCGTTCTATCCGTTGAACTACGGGGACAGGCGATTTGCAATTGTCGACCGTGGACGCTCACGGCACACGAACTGCTTTGAGACCGAAGCCATGAGACTTCCAACAAGCTGGAGAGGAACTAGTAAATCTTTGTCTATGTTCAACGGACTTTTCGGGTGGTTATCGGGGGGCGACATCGGGATCGATCTCGGGACGGCCAATACGCTCGTTTACGTCAAAGATAAGGGGATTATCCTACGGGAGCCCTCGGTCGTGGCTGTACAGTCGGGCACGAACAAGGTGCTAGCGGTGGGCGACGAAGCGAAGCGGATGCTGGGCCGGACCCCGTCGAACATCGTGGCGGTGCGTCCCTTGAAGGATGGCGTGATCGCGGACTTCGAAGTGACCGAAGCGATGTTGCGCCATTTCATTTCGAAAGCGCACAAGCGCCGGGCGCGGGCGCGGCCGCGAGTGGTTATCGCCGTTCCCTCCGGGATCACAGAGGTGGAAAAGCGCGCGGTGCGGGAAAGCGCGACACACGCCGGTGCGCGAGAAGTCTATCTCATCGAGGAACCGATGGCAGCAGCGATCGGCGTCGGACTTCCAATCCAAGACCCGGCCGGCAACATGATCATCGACATCGGCGGAGGGACCACCGAAGTGGCCATGATTTCGCTTTCGGGAATTGTGTTCAGTCACAGCGTGCGGGTGGCCGGCGATGAGATGGACGAAGCGATCGTGCAATACATGAAGCGTGCTTACAATTTAATGATCGGCGAACGCACGGCGGAGGAGATCAAGATCAAAATTGGCTCGGCTTATCCGAGCGAGAAGGAGACAACCATGGAAGTAAAAGGGCGTGATCTGGTGGCCGGCATGCCCAAAACGCTCATGATTACTTCACAGGAAGTGCGCGAAGCGTTGCAGGAACCGATTTCGACAATTGTCGAATCCGTGCGCATCACTCTAGAGCGCTGTCCGCCGGAGCTTTCGGCCGACCTGGTCGATCGTGGAATTGTGCTCGCGGGCGGGGGGGCCTTGCTGCGGGGACTCGACAAGCTTTTGAGCGAAGAGACCGATTTGCCGGTCCATGTTGCGGAAGATCCGCTGGGCGCAGTAGCGGAAGGAACGGGGAAGTGCTTGAGTGAATTTAAGTTTTTGCGTCAAGTGGCGGCTTCGGAGCCGGCTCGTGCGGCAGCGCGGAATTCACGGGCCAAGTTTGACGAGTCCTCCTTGGGTATTGAGAGAGCAGCGATGATTTTTGCGGAGGCACGTCTTCGAAGTTAAGCGCACAATGACGGCATCAGCGAACTCCTGCAGAACGGGGTTTTCGCCTTGGGAAACCTCCGTTCTATCCGTTGAACTACGGGAACAGTGAATTTCAGCTGTCAGATTTGAGATATTAGTTTAGCAGATTGGCATCGCAGGTGCTTTAAGAATTCTCGCGAACTAGGAAGACACCTAACTAAATACTGAATTCCTTAGCTTCGGCAGCGCGATCAGTAATGGTCGCGCTTTTTTTGGCATTCCGCCGGCCCTTAGCCGCTGAGACGGCGGCCACTACAATGAAGTCGGTGCGGAGAGTCGTCCCGCCCTACCTCCGCTTCGCAGCGCCGGCGAGAAGGCGCTCGCGGGAAACAATTGCGCGTTTGTGCGTGCCGCTTCCGATTTCGCCCGCGGGATCGTATGCGACGACCTCAAAGACGAAAAGTTTTCCATCCCGGCCGCGATAAGTCGCCGTGGCGGTAACAGTCGCGCCGATCGGCGTCGCGGCGGTGTGGCTAACATCGACATGTGCGCCGACCGACATTTCGCCAGCTTGCAAGAGCGGATGAAGCAGGCGCGCGCCGGCCAGTTCCATTAAAGCGATCATTCGAGTCGTTGCGAATACCGCTGGAAAATTATCGTGCGGATCATCGCTCAAGCTTAGGGCGTTTGCGCAATCGGATTCGCGCACGACAAGATCGACAGTTGCGCTCGCGCCGATCTCCGGTCCGGTCATCCTTGCTTCCAACCGTTGCCATTGCCATTTCCGTCCGGCGCAACGGCGGGCGCGTACTCGGGGACAAGATCGACATCTTCACCCGTTGGTTCTTCTTCCGCTTCGGCCAGGGATTTTTCGTGATGTTCCTTCGCGATGAGCATGTAAAGCGACGGGACAATGAACAAAGTGAAAATCGTCCCGATCGTCATTCCACCGACGAGCACGAGACCAATTGAGTTTCGCGCGGCCGCGCCGGGCCCGGTCACCAACGTCAGGGGAAAGTGACCGGCCACTGTCGCGGCGGTTGTCATCATCACTGGGCGCAAACGAATGCGAGCCGCCTGTGCCACGGCCGCTAGTTTAGCCAACCCCTGCCGTTGTAGCTCATTCGCAAACTGCACGATCAGGATTCCGTTTTTGGAAATTAGTCCGACCAGCGTGACCAAACCGACCTGCGAGTAAATGTTTAACGACGTCGTCCATTTGTCCGTCCAGAACGCCATGTTGGAATTCGGAATCTTTAAAAACATGAAAATGACCGCGCCGAAGAGCGCGAGCGGGACTGAGCCGAGCAGAATGATAAATGGGTCGCGGAAACTGTTGAACTGCGCGGCCAGGACAAGGAAAATCAAGACGACGGCGAGGATGAACGCAGGCACGAATTTATCGCCTTCGACGCGCAACTGGCGTGATTCGCCGGTGTAATCGAGGACGTAGCCGGCCGGTAGAATCTTGTGCGCTTCGTCCTCGAGAAATTTTAGTGCGCCGTCGAGCGATCGCGCTGGCACGCCGCTGATCGTGACGGCGTTGAGTTGCTGCATGCGATTGAGCGAACGCGCGACGGTTTTGTGTCGAATCGACGCCACCGTGCTCAGCGAGACGAGCTTATTATCGGGCCCAGTGACGTAAATGTTCTCGAGCTGCTCCGGATTCAAACGATCGGTACGTTTGATCTGCGGAATGACTTTGTAGCTGCGCCCCGCGATGTTGAAGCGGTTGACGAAGTTGCCGCCGATGCTGGCCGACATGTCGGCGCCGACTTGTTGCATATCCAGACCGAGTGACGCGACCTTGTCGTGATCGAACGCTATCTCCGCCTGAGGCTGATCGATTTTTGTGTCAATGTCGGCGAATCGGAAAACGCCGGCCTGCATCGCTTTCCCGTAGATTTGTTGGGCGAACTCGAGAATCCGCTCCGGGTCGGCTGTGGAAGCGATGACGAAACTGACCGGAAAATTATCGCTGCCCGGCAAGGCCGACGGCATCGTGGCGAACATCTGAATACCGGGAATAGCGCCGAGTTTTTGCAGCACTTCTGGAAGATAAGCTTTCGTCGGCGTCTTACGCGTGCCCCACGGCTTCAAGACCATTCCGCCGAATCCTTGATCGGGAAATGTGATCTGAAACGTGAATCTCGTGTCCGGAATATTCATGAAAACTTTGTTGGCCGCGTCCGCATAGCGGATGGTGTCGTCAATCGTCGCGTTCGCAGGCGCGGTCGCGATTCCGAAGATGACTCCCTGGTCCTCCGTCGGCGCCAATTCCTTCGATCCAAAACTCGGAGTCAGATAGAACATGATGCCGGCAAGAACTGAGAGGCCCAACCAAACCGCATATACCGCGGGCCGGGCCGCCAGCGTGCGATCGAGATGATTTCCGTACCAACCACGGAAGCGATCGAACGTGCGATTGACCGTGCCGCTGAATCCTTTCTCGGAATGTCCGGCACGCAACAAGTGCGCCGACATCATCGGTGAAAGGGTGAGCGCGACGATGCCCGAAATAAAAACCGCACCGGCTAGGGTGAGGGCAAATTCGCGGAAGAGCGCGCCAGTCAATCCGCCTTGGAGCGCGATCGGCGTGTAAACGGCCGCGAGCGTAAGCGTCATCGCGATAATCGGGCCGACCAATTCACGCGCACCTTTCAGCGCCGCGTTCATGCGCGACATGCCTTCGCGCAAATGTCGCTCGACGTTTTCGACCACCACGATCGCGTCGTCCACCACCAACCCGACAGACAACACAATCGCCAGAAGGGTCAGCAGGTTCAGCGTGAAACCAAACGCCTGCATCAGAAACAGCGCTCCGATCAGCGAAATCGGAATCGCCACCACCGGCACGATCACGGAACGAACCGAGCCGAGGAAGAGGAATATCACCACCATCACGATGAGCAACGTGTCGATCAAAGTTTTGACGACCTCGTGAATAGCGTCGTTGATGTAAGCCGTCGCGTCGTACGCAATTTCCCCGGTCATGCCGGTCGGTAATTCTTTTTTGATCTGCTCCATCTCCGCGCGCACGCGCTTGATCACGTCCACCGAGTTCGCGTTCGGCAAAACCCAAACGCCCATGAATACCGCCCTCTGGCCTGAGAAGCGGACTTCGGTGTCGTAATCTTCGGCGCCGAGCACCACGTCCGCGATGTCCCCCAGCCGCAGGAGCGTGCCTTTGTCCTCGCGCACAACCAGCTTTTTGAAATCGTCCGCCGTGTGCAAGTCGGTGTTCGCAGTCAGATTCACCTGGAGCAGCGAACCTTTCGTGCTGCCAACGGCGGACAGATAATTGTTCCGCGAAAGCGCGCTGCGCACTTGGCCCGGACTGATGTTGAGCGCCGCCATCCGCTCTGGTTTCATCCAGATGCGCATCGCGAACACGCGTCCGCCAAGAATATCGGCTTTCTGCACGCCGCCCACCGCTGTCAACCGCGGTTGCACCAGACGGACCAGATAATCCGTGACTTCGTTTGGCTGAAGAATGTTCGACGTAAAACTGAGGTAAGCCGAAGCGAACCGCGAGTCCGCCGATTCGATGCTAATCACGGGGATCTCGGCCTCGGGCGGGAGATCGCGTCGAATCGCGTCCACCTTAGAGCTGATGTCCGACAAGGCTTTGTTCGCATCGTAGTTCAGCTTCAACCGCGCTGTGATCGTTGAGATGCCTTGTTTGCTTTCCGATTGGATGTAATCGATGCCATCGGCTGCGGCGATGGCGCGCTCGAGCGGCGTGGTGATAAATCCGCGCACTAGCCCGGCGTCGGCGCCGACGTAAACCGTGCTCACCGTGATTGCGGCGATGTCGGTGCGCGGATATTGCCGCACATTAATAGTCTTCATCGCCTGCAGGCCGGCGATGAGAATGACAAAGCTCACCACCAGCGCCAGCACCGGCCGGCGGATGAAAAGATCGGTAAAAGACTTCATGTCGATCTTAGAACATGTCGAGCTTGCATCACGTGTCCGCCGGCTTCGGATTCAACTGCGGCTTCGGAGCGAGATCGTTGTTGATCACCACCGGCATACCGTTGCGCAATTTGAACACGCCCGTACTTACGATCGTTTGCCCGGGTTCCAATCCTTGCGTGATTGAGATGAAATCGCCGCGCGCTTCACCCACGCGCACAAATTGCTGACGGATCATCTGCGATTCCTTTCCCGTCTTCGGGTCCTTCTTCTTCTCGATTACAAAAACGGAATCGCCGTACGGCGCGTACGAAACTGCCGACCCGGGAACAACCAGCGTCTTCTCCTTCTCCGGCAGGACGACGTCGATCTTGGCAAACATTCCCGGCCGCAGCGCATGGTCGCGATTTTCCAGCGTCGCTTGTAACCCGACGTTCCGCGTCACCGGATCGACCGACGAATTGAGCGCGGTCAATTTGCCGACGAACTCGCGTCCCGGCAGCGCGTCCGTCTGCACGTGCACCTCAAGTCCTTGCGATAAATTTGCGAGATGCTGCTGCGGCAATGCAAAATCGACATACACCGGATCGAGCGCTTGCAACGAAACAACCTGCTGCCCGGCGTTGATCATCTGCCCGACGTTCACTTGGCGGATCCCGAGCTGTCCAGCAAACGGCGCGCGCACTTCCTTCTTCACGATCATCGCGCGCATGTTGTCGACCGTGCCTTGCTTCTGTTTGAACTTCGATTCCGCGCTGTCGAGCTCCGCTTTCGAGATGACTTTACGCGCGGCGAGATCTTGGGAACGCTGCAAATCCGCGCGCGCCAATTCCAAATCGGCTTCAGCCGTGCGCAACTGCGCTTCCTCGGAGGACGCGTCGAGCTTCACCAACACATCGCCCTGCTTGGCGACACTGCCGTTTGGAAACTTAATTTCGGCGACGGTGCCGCCGAGCTCGGTCGAAACCACTGCGCCTTGCACGGCCGAGATCGACCCGACGGACGAGAGCATCGGCGACCAATCTTCTTCTTTCACTGGCGCGCTCGACACTGTCGTCGGCGGCATCATCATCGGCGCCGACTTCATTTTAAGAATTTGCAGCGCTTTAATTCCGACGATCATGAGCAATACGACAACGAGCCCGAGCACTGCTTTGGATAGAGCTTTTCGCGTCGATTTTACTCTGAGTTTCTTCATCTCCGTTTGGGCGACGTCATGCATACGCTGGTTCGGTCTCCGGCTTAAATAACAGGCGCCAAAGTCTTCGCGTGACCTCGAGTTGCCGCGCCCGCCTTTCCGAGGCGGTAAGCTCTCGTGGTTGCAAGACGTCGCGCATCAACATTCCGCGGGCAACCGCAAAGATTAATTCGGCCTGTTCGCTCGGCGCCAGGCCGTGGGCGGCGTTTTTTGCCTCGGGTGAGCGCGCGATCAAATCGGTCACGCCATCCATCGCCGTCTGCAAAACATCGCGCACCAAATCTGCGATGCCCGGATTGCGCGCTGCTTCCGCGTAAAGATCGACAACGAAGGCGGACGTAACCCGCGGCTCGTTTTCGCAGCAATGCGCCGTAAAGAGAATTTCGAGCGACTCGAGCAGGCTCGGCGCTTGTCGCGCGCGCTCCAGCACCTTGTGAATCTCCTCCTTATGTCGGTCCGCCATCGCGGAGATCACCGCTTCCTTGTTCTCGAAATAGCGGTAAATCAGACCGACGCTGATCCCGGCCTCCGCGCTGATGTCATGCATACTCGCCTGGTGAAAGCCGCGCTCGGCGAAGCACACCATCGCGGCGTCGAGAATCTGCGTTCGCCGATCGAGACCGTTTTCTATTTGCTGAGCCATGAAGCTTGGACAGTGAATGAACGTTCATTCATTGTCAAGTGGGACTCTAATTACGACGCAATCTGCTTTGAAGTCCGATGCTCGCCCGACGTCGCGCTCAGCCCGTCAATCGGGAGCGGACTCGGTTGTCGTGCGAATTGGCAGATCGAAATGACCGTGCTCAAAGCGATGGGCCCGTAGAGCAGCGCTTCCATTACGCCCCGGCTTTTTTCTTCCGAGCGAATTAGAAGTGCGTAGGTAGAGTCATGTTGGTTGTTCATAATCTTAGCTTTCTTTCTCACTCACACACGAGCCATCCGTTTATTGCTGCGATTTAGCCGCGCACCCTTTGGTCCTTTCATACAAAGACGCCGCCAACTGCCGATTTTGTCTACGCTGCTTTCGATTTCGACGTTGGACGTTGAGCGTTGAGCGTTGAACGTTGAAACAAAGTTGCTTGCATGCGCTCGATCACCACTAATCCGCGATTGCTTCGCGACTTTCCGCCGCGCCGACGCTACCTTGTCGGCGTCTCTGGAGGACGCGATTCGGTCGTGCTGCTTCACTGGCTTGTCGGTCTTGGATACAAAAAGCTGGTCGTCTGCCATTTGAATCATCAATTGCGCGGGCGCTCCAGTGACGCCGATGCGCGCTTCGTCCAAAAACTTGCCTCCAAATACGATGTCGATCTTGAAATCGGGTTGAGGAACGTTGGCGCGATCGCCGCGAGAAAAAAATTATCGCTCGAAACCGCGGCCCGCGAAGCGCGCTACCGATTTTTTGCGCAAGTGGCGAAACGCAGACGCTGCCGCACCATTTTTCTCGCCCATCATGCCGACGATCTCGTGGAAACTTTCTTGATGAACTTGTTTCGCGGGGCCGGCATCACCGGATTGAGCGCGATGCGCGAAATCGCAACCCGGCGAGTCGAAGATGTCGATCTTACGATTGCTCGCCCGCTTCTTGGAGCTTGGCGTGGCGACATAGACACGTACGTTGGAAAACACCGACTGAAGTTTCGGGAAGACGCGTCGAACAAAAATTTAACGCCGCTGCGCAATCGCATCCGCCGCCGCATCATTCCTTATTTGGAAAAAACAATCGGGCGCAACATTCGAGGAAACATCTGGCGTGCGGCCATGATCGCGGCGGAAGAAGAAAAGTGGATCGAATCGCTGGCAAAACATTCCGACCTGCAAGATGTCGATCTTTCGGTCGAAAAACTTCGCCACTTGCCGACGGCTCTTCAACGTCGCGCGATCATGAAATGGTTGCGCGCGCGCCACGTCGCCGATGTCGGTTTCGAAGTAATTGAGCGCGTTCGCTCTTTGCTCGATCGCGACGCGCGAGTTGCAAAAATCAACCTTCCTCAAGATCGACATGTGCGCCGCCGGGCCGGTAAAATCTTCCTCGAGTGATTGTAGGACCGCGATCTTCGCCGCCGCTGTAGGGAACTCTGCTAGCGTCCCGCGGGAAGCAGGCTGCTTCCCCTACAGGAATCTGTGTAAATCTGCGAAATCTGTGGATAAATACCTTTCGAGATGAGACCCGATATCCGCGTCCGCTTCGCGCCTTCACCAACCGGTTATTTGCATATCGGCGGCGCGCGCACTGCGCTTTTTAACTGGCTTTTTGCACGGCATCACGGCGGCACATTTGTCTTGCGCATCGAGGACACCGACCTAAAGCGCAACACCGAAGAAGCCGCGGCCGCGATTTACGAAGGCTTGCGCTGGCTCGAATTAAACTGGGACGAGGGCCCGCATGTCGGCGGAAAATTTGGCCCCTATTTTCAAAGCGAGCGCACGGAAATTTACGAGCGCTATCTCAAGAAGTTGCAGGACGACGGTCACATTTTTGAAGATCAAGGCGCGCTCCGCTTTCGTTCGCCGCGCGAACATGTTGTGGTCGATGACCTGGTTTGCGGCAAAATCGATTTCGATCTTACCAATCCTGGAACGCATCCGGATATGACCGTGCGCCGTCCCGATGGCTCATGGATTTTTCATTTCGTCAATGTGATCGACGACATCGAAATGAAAATCTCACACGTTATTCGCGGTGAAGACCACCTTTCCAACACGCCCAAGCATATCGAGCTTTATCGCGCGCTTGGCGCGACGCCACCGCGTTTTGCGCACATCCCGCTCATTTTGAATCACGATGGGTCGAAGATGAGCAAGCGCGATGAAGGCGCGCGCGTCGCCGCTTACATCGAGCAGGGTTATGTGCCCGACGCCGTGCGCAATTACCTTTGCCTGCTCGGTTGGTCGCCGAAGGACAACCGCGAAAAGATCGACATCGAAGAAGTGGTAAAACTTTTCGAGCTCGAAAAAATCAATCGACGCAATGCCGCGTTCGATCGCGACAAATGTTTTTGGCTCAACGGTCAATACATCGCGCAAATGTCGCTCGACCGCTTCGTCGAGTTGGCAAAGCCGTTCTTGCGACAAGCGGGAATTATTGCGCCGGTCGGGGGGCGAGACTCCGTCGAGCCGACGAAATCCATCGACGGCTCCGCAGAGCGTCGCCCTACCGACGAAGGATATCTCCGCGCGGTCCTAGCCATCGTAAAAGAAAAGATCAAACTGCTGAGCGAATTGCCGGAGTGGACATCGTACTTCTTTACCGAGGATTACGAATTCGATCCGGCCGCGGCGGAAAAAGTTTTCGGTAAATCGGAAGCCGCCACGCGATTGAGGGCGTTGCGCGAGGAGTTTCGTAAGATCGACAACTGGAATGCTGGGCCGATCGAATCGACTCTTAAAGCACTGGTGCAAAAGCTTGATTGCAAGACAGGGGATCTTGTTCACCCCGCGCGGGTTGCGGTCAGTGGTCGCTCGGTTGGCCCGAGTTTGTATCACATGCTTGAAGTCATGGGCAAAGAGCGCGTGCTCACGCGCTTCGAACGAGCCACCGCAAAATTTTCAAAACTTCCGGGCGTGTCATTCTGAGCGGAGCGAAGCGGATTCGAAGGATCCCATGGCGTTACCCAGCAGGTTTCAATTACGGGATTCCTCGGTCCGAGCCGGACTGGCATTTTCGCTCGGAATGACACGGGGAAGGCCAGAATGACATGAAGAGAAAGCGCACAACAGAACGTTACACGCTCGCCGACCTCGACAGTTGGCGCGAAGCGACGCGCGAGGTCAAGCCGCCGATTCGCCTGGGCGTTTTCGGCGATCCGGTCGCGCATTCGTTGTCGCCGCAAATGCAAAACGCGGCGCTTCGCGCGTGCAAGATCGACATGCAATACGCGCGCTTCCATGTTCGAGCGAATGAATTGCGGTCTGCGCTGCACGTTTTGACGGAGCTGGATTTTATCGGCGTAAACCTGACCGTGCCGCACAAAATCACTGCGCTCGTCTCGATGGATGAAGTGGATGAGCGCGCGACCCGAGCAGGAGCAGTCAACACGGTTAGCGTCCGCGATAAAAAACTCATTGCTTCGAACACTGATGGCGAGGGATTTTTGCGCGCCATTCGCAGCGAATTCTCGGTCGATCTGCGCGATCTGCGGGTCGTGGTAATCGGTGCGGGCGGCGGATCGGGCCGGGCGATTGCGATGCAATGCGCGCTCGAAAATTGCGAACGTCTCGTCCTCGTCAATCGCACTTTCGAGAAGGCAAAGGCGCTAGCCGATCAATTGCGGCCGTTCTTTGCCGGGCCGCGGGTGTTGGGGCCAGCTGCTCGTCTGGAAGCGGTTCCGTGGGATGAACCGTCATTGCGCGCGCAATTCGCGCAGGTTGATCTTGTCGTTAATGCGACGCCGCTCGGGATGAATCCGAGCGACTCAACTCCAATCCCGGCGCGGCTGCTCGCCCCGCATCTCATGGTCTTCGATACCGTTTATGGCGAGCAACCGACGCCACTCGTTCGCGCGGCGCGGGAAGCAGGCGCGCGCGCGGCGAACGGATTGTCGATGTTGCTGCATCAAGGCGCGCTCGCCTTTGAGACTTGGTTTGGGCGCGAAGCGCCGCTCGACGTGATGCGCGCGGCGTTATAAATTTTCCTTCGCCATTTCCTGGCCGCGCTTTGTCGCCGCTTGGACGGCCGCGATTAAACCTTCTGCCGTTTTGAGCTTTTCCAGAGCCGCGAGACCCGCCGCGGTTGTGCCGCCCGGCGTCACGACCAGCTTGCGCAATTCTTCCGGGGAAAGTTTGCTTTCGCTCGCGAGTTGCGCGGCGCCCAGAACGGTTTGCGTGGCAAGCGTCAGGGCGGCGTCCGGTGCGAGTCCCATTTTCTTCCCGCCTTCCGCGAGCGCTTCGATCATAGTGTAAACAAAGGCCGGCCCGCTGCCCGCAAGCGCAGTCACGGCATCGATCTGTTCCTCGTTGACTTCCACCACAACTCCGATGGCGCTGAAAATTTTGCGCGCAAGATCGACATCATCATTTGTCGTGCGCGAACCACGAGCGATCGCAGTGGCGGCACGACAAATCGCTGAAGGCGTGTTGGTCATCGCGCGCATGAACCGCGCGTTCGCAATCGGCTCCATCGCTTCGAGTCGGACGCCGGCGGCAAGCGAAATTACGATCTTCTCATTAAGGAGTGAAGCAACCTCCCGGAGCACCGGCAAAACGACCGCCGGTTTCACTCCAATGAAAATCAATTCTGCTTGCCCTGCGACCTCTGCGTTCTTCTCGGTAACATGAATTCCAACTTCATATCGCAAAGCAGCGCGCAAACTTTCGTTAGGCTCGCTAGCGATAATTTCGCCCGGTGAACAAAATTTTGCTAGCACCAGACCGCGAATGACAGAGCCGGCGAGCTTACCGGCGCCTACAAAGCCTATGAGTCTGCCTGCGGCGATAAGGTCGAGAAGATCACCTGTCCGCTTTGTTTGAGAATCCATCTGAAGGGGTGATATTAATCAATGGTGGCCGCTGGTGTAAATTTCGGTGTCGGTCCGAGCCGGACTGGCGTTGATCTCGCCGAAGAGCTGCTTGAGCTCAAGAGGGAGCGGAACGCCGTGATCCTGGCGCACAATTATCAGGTGCCCGAACTCCAGGACGTGGCCGATTACGTCGGCGATTCGCTCGGATTGAGCTACGAAGCGAAGAAAACCGATGCCGATGTGATTTTATTTTGCGGCGTCCATTTCATGGCCGAGACGGCGAAGATTATCAATCCGAGCAAGCGCGTCATTCTGCCCGATCTCGACGCCGGCTGCTCGTTATCGGAATCGTGTCCGCCGGAAAAGCTGGCGCAATTTTTGCAAGATCACGCCGGCAAGAATTATTATGTCATCGCTTACATCAATTGCAGCGCGGGCGTGAAAGCGCAGGCCGACGTGATCTGCACGAGCGGCAATGCGGATAAGATCGTGCGCGCTGCCCCGCAAGATCGACATATTCTTTTCGTGCCCGACCAGAACCTTGGGGCGTGGGTGATGGAGCGCACCGGACGGAAAATGGATTTGTGGCAGGGCACCTGTTACATCCACGTCGAGTTTACGGCGCGCAGCATTAACCGAATCCGCGAGGAGTATCCGGGCGCGCCGGTGGTCGCCCACCCGGAATGCACCTACGCCGTGCGCATGCTGGCCGATGAAGTTTGTTCGACCGAAAAGATGGTGACGTTTTGTAAGGACTCGCCCGCGCACGAGATCATCGTCGTAACCGAAGCCGGCCTGTTGCATCGACTAAGCAAGGAGATCCCGGATAAAACATTCATCCCCGGACCAACGGACAACTGCTTTTGCGGCGAATGCCGTTTCATGAAAATGAATACCCTTGAGAAAGCGTACGAGGCGCTCTTAAACATGGAACCGGAAATCACTTTGCCAGAACCGGTGCGCAAACGCGCGGAGGTGCCGATTCTGCGCATGCTCGAACTGAGCAAGTAAACCTTGTAGCGGCGGTTCACCAAGCGGCGCAGGCGATCGAGGTCAATCGCCCCAGTAGTGCATATGCACTACCAATCGCCCCTACCATTTGCAATCAGCCGTCACGCGTCATCGCGTGGCGGCTTTTGCTTTGCTCTAGGAGTGCAAATTACAAGTCGCTGGACAAAAAGGGATCCAAAAAGCTTGACATGATGAGGCCTGGTTAGGTAAAAGCCTCCTCGATTACGTAATCCGACGTTTCAACCCCGAAAGCATTCGGGGCTGGGCCACCGCTTTACGCGATCACCAGATCCAACTGGAGCCTCGAGTCAGCCAAAGCGAGGTCGTTTCTCGCGTGAAGTCCCTCGCCGGAGGGTGGCCCTGGTTCCGCGCGGAACTGGATTGCAGTTAATGCAGTTCAACAATTCAGCTTCAACAAAAAATGAAAACGAGAAATAT
>WNEY01001875.1_pt1 | contig 15091 bp, 11 predicted proteins | sample 5400531 | NCBI WGS metagenome assembly WNEY01 (sample SAMN13153338, study PRJNA577476) | soil metagenome | isolation source: 200 cm saprolite under Douglas fir tree site 1 | place: USA:California | collected 2015-04-18
TTTCTCTGCGCGCCCTGCGCGCTCTGCGGTTGATCTGAAGCCGTTACTTGGTGATCCCGAGCAGCTCCACGTCGAACACCAGCGTCGCCCCGCCCGGGATGCCAGGCGGATGCCCCTGGGCGCCGTACGCCACGTCGGAAGGGCAGGTGAGCTGCGCCTTCTCGTTCACCTTCATCTGCTGGACGCCCTGGGTCCAGCACTTGATCACGCCGTTCAAGGGGAACTCGGTGGGTTGGCCGCGCTTGTAGCTGCTGTCGAAGACGGTCCCGTCGGTGAGGCGGCCCTCGTAGTGGACCTTGACCTTGTCTGTGGCGGCGGGGCTCGGTCCATCGCCCGGTTTGAGCGTCTTGAAGATGAGAAACGACTTCTTCCCGCCGCCCAGATCCACGTCAACCTTCCTCGTGCCCGACACCTTGGCGGCCTTCTCGGCGACCGCTTTCTTTTCCTTGTCGGCGGCGGCGTTCGATCGGCCCTGCGCGAAGGCGTTCACCTTCTCCATCTGCGCCTCGACGTCCATCGCGGCCTTCTTGCCGGAGGCGCCGTCGGCCAGCCCGCGCTCGACGATCTTCATCTCGTCGGGCTTGAGGTTGAGCGGCCCGAGGTTGCGGCTGCCGACGATGAAGCCGATGGCATAGAGGGACTTCTCGTCGTCGGTCTTGAGCTGCTGGGCGGACGCCGCGGACGAGAGGAGGGCGCAAACCACCAGGAGTCGGGTCATAGGGGCGCGCACTCTACTACTTCTCTGTTTCCTGCGTGACCGCGATGAGCAGCGTGCCGGCTTTTTCATCCCGCGGATCGACGCGCAGGCCCCCGACCAGCAGCGTGCCGCCGCGCTGGATGGAGTAGTCGGTGTGCAGCTTGCGCGAGTGCTGCGGGTGCTCGCCCAGCAGCTCGAGGTGCACGCGGATCTTTCCGTCGGCGGCGAGCTGGCGGGGCGTCACTTGCAGGCTGCGGCTGCCGGGCAGCTCGATCTGCGCCGGGCTCTTCCAGTCGAGATCGAATCGCTGCTCCTGGAGCAGCTTGTAGGTCCGGTAGCGGAACTGCTCGCCGAAGTTCTTCAGATGTGGAGCGATGGGCGCGAGCTTCTCGTCCAATCCGCCCGGCCCTTCGTCGCTGGCGGCGATGGCGCGCACGGTGATGCGCACGCGCTGCTCGTTGGGGCCGGGTGCGCGCGAGGTCTGCGAGACCTCGGTGATTCCGGCGTCCGCCTGCGCCAGCAGGCAGAGAGCGAGCAGTGCTTTCACTGGCGGTCCTCGGAGAGCCAGATCACCGGCGTCCTGTCGGGCAGCTCGGTCACCGCGCCGTCGTGGCTGCCGAAGTCCACTGTCTCGAGCTGCGGAATGCTGGCGTCGGCGAGGAGCGGCTCGTCGATCGGCTCCGCGGCAGGAGGCGTGAAGACGACCGCCAGCGCCAGGCAGGCCGCGGCAAAGATGCCGCCCGCGCCGACGATGGCCCGGCGGTGCGCCCCCCACATCTCCGAACCCCAGACGCGGAGGTGCTCTGTGCCGCGAAGCTCCTTCTCCTGCAGCGCCCGCGCCAGCACCCTGTCGGCGAAGCCGGTGAAGTCCGCCTGCGCGCCGCGCGCCTCGAGGCGCTCTTTCAGGGCAGCCGCCTGCGCCGCGATGAACGCCTGCCGCTCCCGGCACGCGGCGCACTCGCGGAGATGCTCCTCCACCCACTCGCGATCGTCCCCGGCCAGCGCCGAATCGAGGAAAGCTCCCAGCAGTGGGGCGGCATCTTCGCAGCGCTTCATTCTTCTCCCTCGCCCTCGGGCGCGTCCTCGCCCAGATACTCGCGCAGCTTCTTCTGCATCTTGAGCCGCGCGTGGAAGAGGCGGCTCATCACCGTGCCTTTGCGGATGCCCAGCACCTTGGCCAATTCCTCGTAGCTGAGCCCCTCCACTTCGCGCAGCAAAAGAATCGAGCGGTGGTTCTCGGAGAGGCCCGCGAGCGCCTCCTCGATCTTCCCCTTCAGCTCGGAATTCAGCGCCGCCCGCTGCGGCCCGGCCAGGGCCGCCGAGGGCGGATCCATCGCTGCCTCGATCTCCGCCTCGTCGCCCTCGGTGGCATCGATGCGCTCCGCCCGCCCTTTGCGCCTCTGCGCATCGAGGCAGAGGTTCATGGCGATGCGGTAGGTCCAGGTGAAGAACGACGAGTCGCCCTTGAAGCTCGGCAGGTACCGGTGGACGCGAACGAATGTCTCCTGCGAAATGTCCATGGCGTCGTCCGGGTCCTTCGTCATGCCCAACGCCAGCTGGTAGACCCGGCGCTGGTACTTCACCACCAGCTCGCGAAAGGCCTGCGCGTCGCCCTTCTGCGCGGCGCGCACCAGCTTGCGGTCATCGGCCGCATCCGGCTTGGTCCCTTCACTCATTCGGACGCTTTCGAACCCCGCCTATTCACGCCGGATCCGGCTTTGCGGCCAAACTAGCAGAAGCGGCAGGCAACGGGGCGGGCGCACGTCGGGAATCGTACCGCGTTCATCCCGTTCTACACTGTGCGCGGAATTCATGCGCTAGCCGCAGCACAGCGGCTATGCTTTTCTTTTTTGGAAGGGGCAGGCTGGCGCGTCCGATGCAGCTCCCGAAGGACATCCCCACCCTGGGAGGGATCACTCCCGATCCCCCGCCGTCGCGCCGGGCGGAGCTCGAGCAGCGGGGCGAGCAGGCGCAGAGTCAGGTCGCGGCGCTCCTTTCGCGGGCCCGATCGCGGGCGGTGCGGCTGGCCGGGCTGCGAGGCCTCTCGGTGCTGCTCGCCGGGCTGCAGATTTCGCTCCTCTCAGGGGCGATGCTGGCGGCAGTGAACGGCGCCTGGCTGGCGCGCGGGGTGGCGATTGCGCTCTCGCTCCTCTCCGCGGCCGCCGTGGTGTTCTTCTCGCTCCGCTCGCCGCTCCAGCGCGCGGCGATCCGCGCCCGCGACCCCCGCGATCTGGCGCGGCTCTTGGGCGGCCCTTCGGAGCTGCTCTCCAGCGTCGAGCTGTCCCGGGATCCGCCGCGCGGCGCTTCGCTGGAGCTGCTCTCGCTGTTGCACGTGCGCGCGGCAGAGTCGGCGAAGAAGATCGACGTCTCGGTCGCGCTGCCCGCGTCGTCCTTGCGCTGGCCCTTCGCAGCGCTGCTCGCGGGGGGCGCGCTCTTTTTCGTTGCTGCGGTGCTCGCCCCGCGGCATGTCTCGCAGGGCCTGCGGCGCCTGTGGAAGGGCGATGCGGGCGCGCCGCCGCTCGAGCTGTCGCCCATCGCGGGCGATCTCTCGATCACCTATCTGTATCCCGTCTACACCGGCCTTCCGCCGCGCACCGAGGAAGGCACGGCCGGCGACCTGCGCGCACCCAAAGGGACCGAAGTGCGCCTCTCCGCCCGCGCCGACCGCGATCTCGACCAGGCCTTCGCGGTGGTGACGGTGGGCGTCACCAGTCCTCCGCCGGACGGCCGGGCGGAGGCCGGAGGCCGGAGCATTGGAGGCGCCGCCGTTCACCTCGACGCGCAGGGGCAGGGGCACCGGCAGCTCTCGGGCGGCTTCACGCTCTCGCAGCCGGGGCAGTGGAGCCTGCGCTTCGCCGACCAGCGCGGGCGCACCATCGCCGAGGGGCCGCCGCGGCCCATCGAGATCATCGCCGACGCCGCGCCGCAGATCGCCATCGAGGCGCCGGCGCAGAAAGTGCTGGAGGTCGACCCGCAGGGCAAGGTTTCTCTCTCCTGGTCGGCGACCGACGATTACGGGCTCTCGCGCATCGAGCTCGTCTGGCAGCTCGCGGGCGGCAAGGAGGAGCGGGCCGTGCTCAACGTGCCCGCCGCGCCGGCGAAGCGGCTGCGGGGCACGTACGTGTGGGAGATGGCCGGGCTCCACCTGCGCGCCGGCGACAAGGTCAGCTATCATCTCGAGGCGAAAGACAACGACGCGGTGGACGGCCCCCAGCGCGGCGTCTCCGCCTCGCAGGCGCTGAAGGTCTTTTCCGCCGCCGAGCACAGCCGCGAGTCGCTGGTCCGGGCGCAGGCGCTCTGGGAGCGGCTGGTGGCGCTGCTCGCCGACAGGCTGGAGGAGAAGCCCGCTCCGCCGGGCGCCGCGGAGGCCGCGGCGTGGTACGGGCAGACCGCGCAGAAAGACCGGGACGCGCGCGCCCTCTCGGCGGAGATGGACGCCGCCGGGCGCGAGCTGATCAAGGACAAGCTCGCGCCGCGCGCCGTGGGCCGGGCGCTGCGCTATGCGGCGAGCTCTCTGGGCCCGGCGCTGCAGCGGACCAGCCTCGCCCGCGCTCCGCTCTCGCGCGGAGCGCAGGGGCACGAGGGCGCCGTGCGCATGTTCGGGCAGGCGCTGGGCAACGAGATCCGCGAGGAGGAGAAGGACGTCCTCTACCTGGAAGACCTGCTCGACCGCGCGCGCCTCGATGCGATGCAGGAGCTGAGCAAGGAGCTGGCCGCCTCGCGGCGCGAGCTGGCGCGGCTGGCCGAGAAGCTGCGCAAGGCGCCCGACGAGCAGGCGCGCAAGGAGCTCCTCGCCGAGGTGGAGCGGCTGCGCGAGCGCATCCAGGATCTGATGCAGCGCATGGCGGAGCTGGCCAAGGGCATCCGCGACGAGCACCTCAACCAGGAGGCGATGGAGGCGGTAGCCAGGGAGCAGGACCTTCTCGGCCAGCTCGCCGACATCCAGAAGAAGCTGCAGTCGGGAAAAATCGACGAGGCGCTGAAGGAGCTGGATCGGCTTTCCCAGCAGCTGGAGAAGCTGGAGAACGACCTGCAGGCAAAGGCGGGCAAGGACCAGGGCGGCAAGTACGCGCAGGAAGCGAAGCAGCTGCGCGAGGCGGCGCAGGCCCTGAAAGAGATCAAGGAGAAGGAGCAGGATCTGGAGAAGCGCACGGCGCAGCTGCGCCGCGAGATGCGGCAGCAGGCGCAGAAGCGCTTCGATCAGAAGGGCGGCAAGGAGCTGGCGAAGAAGCTGCGCGAGAAAGCCGAGCAGGCGAAGAAGGCCATCTCGCAGATCGATCCCAAGGTAGCCGAGCACCTCGGCCTCGAGGACACGCTGGAGATGGCCTCGGGGCGGACGTCGGATCTCTCCCGCGCGCTGGAGCTGAACGACTTCGACGAGGCCCTGGATCTGGCCGAGCGCGGCCTGCGGGCGGTGGAGACGCTGCAGGGCCGCCTGGCGATGGAAGACCAGGTGGCGCAGCGCTATCCGGGGTTTTCGCGCGATCCCACCGGCGTCAAGCGCGCCTTGCAGAGCTCGTCGCAGGCGCAGCAGCCGTTGCGCGAGGTGGTCGAGGCGCTGCAGGACGCGCTGCCGCGCGAAGGGCAGGGCACCTCCGCCGAGCAGATGAACCGCATGCGGGGGCAGCAGGGCGAGCAGGAGCGGCTGCGCGATCAGCTCGGCCGCGTGCGCGATCAGCTCGGCGAAGTAGGAAAGAAGGCGCCCATCTTCGGCCCCCAGCACGAGCAGATGCTGCAGGAGGCGCAGGAGGGGATGAACCAGGCGGAGCAGCGGCTGGGCCGGGGCGAGCCGCGCGGCGCGCAGGCCGGCGAGCAGCAGGCGCTGGACAAGATGCAGCAGTTCGAGGACGCCATGAACCAGCTCGCCAAGCAGTCGCAGGGCCAGGGCGGGAGCGGCATTCCCATGCCCTGGGGCGAGCCGGGCGGCGAGGGCGAGGAGGAAGGCGACTCGGATTCGGTGCGCCACGACCACGTCGAGATTCCCGACGCCGAGTCATCGCGCGCGCCGGCGGAGTTCCGCAAGGAATTGCTCGACGCCATGAAGCAGGCGCCGCCGGAGAAGTACAAGGAGCGGGTCAAGCAGTACTACGAGGAGCTGGTGAAGTGATCGCGCTCCTCCTCGCCGTCTCCGTCATGGGATTGCCGGAGAAGATCGAGTCTTATCTCGAGGCTTGGGACATCCAGGGCGCCTCGCGCGGCGTCGACGAGCTGATGCAGGCGCGGCCCGATTCTCCCGAGGCGGCCTATTTCCGCGGGCGGGTTCTTTTCGAGCAGGGCAAATACGACGAGGCGGCCAGGGCTTTCGGCGAGGCGAAGGAGCGCGGCGAGGGCTCTCTGGCAGGGATCCTCCACCGCGGCGAAGACGAGAGGCTGGCGCGCGCCGCCGCGGAAGAGACCAAGGGCGACGAAGTCTTCGAGAGCGAGCACTTCATCGTGCGCACCCGCCCCGGGAAGGACACGCTGCTCGCGCCCTACGCGCTCAAGGCGCTGGAGCGCGCCTTCGCGGGGTTGACGAAAGATCTGGGCATCGCACCGGGCGCCAAGGTGCGCGTCGAGGTGTACGACAGCGCGCGCTCCCTGGCGCACGTCTCGCCGCTCACGGTGGAGCAGATCAAGGCGAGCGGCACGATCGCCTTGTGCAAGTACAACCGGCTGATGATCACCAGCCCCAAGGCGCTCTTGCGCGGGTATCCGTGGCTCGACACTCTCAGCCACGAATTCGTCCATTACCTCGTCACCCGGAAGGGGAGGAACACCGTCCCCATCTGGCTGCAGGAAGGGCTGGCGAAATTTCTCGAGACGCGCTGGCGCGGGCAGCCGGGGCTGGCGGTCGACGAGATGTCGCTCGGCTTCCTGCAGGAGGCGGCGAAGCGCGGCAAGCTGATCCCCTTCGCGCGCATGCATCCGTCGATCGCCATGCTCCCCACCCAGGAGCAGGCCGCACTCGCGTTCGCCGAGGTGGAGGCGGCCATCCGGCTCCTCTACCAGCGCGGCGGCCAGCAGGCGCTCACGGAACTGGTCTCGGCGATGGCCTCGGGCTTTTCCGACGAGCAGGCGGTGGCGCAGGCGTACGGCAAGAGCTTCCGCGAATTCGAGGCGGACTGGCGCGCGGAGGTAGCGAAGCCGCGGGCCAAGGCGGCATCGCAGAAGAACCTTCGCCCGCTGGTCGCGCGCAAGCTGGTCTTCCGCGAGGACGCCAAGGGCCGCACCGAGCCGGCGCCGCTCGATCGCTCGCCGCAGGCGGAGGGCGATCCCGAAGGCAAGCGCGCAGCTCGGCTGGGCGAGCTTCTCTTCGCCCGCCGCCGCTGGGGCGCCGCGGCGAAGGAGTACGCCAAGGCACGGGCGCGGCTCTCGCAGGAGAATCCCCAGATCGCCCGCCGCTACGCCTTCGCGCAGGTGCAGCTGGGCAACTTGCCGGAGGCGGAAGAAGCGCTGCGCGGCGCGGTCGAGCGAGATCCCGAGGACGAGGCCGCGCAGGCGCTCTACGCGCACGTGCTGCTCAAGCGCGGCTCGCTGGAGAAAGCGCGCGCGGCGCTCGATCAGGGGATCGCCGTCGATCCTTTCGATCCCGATCTCCACGCCACCTACGTCGAGGTCGCCCGCGGTCTCAAGGACAAGCCGCTCGAGGAGCAGGAGCTGCGGGCCTACGCGCTCGCAACAGGCGCGAACCCGGGCAAGGGTGTAAAGGATCATGCGAATGAGTGAATTTCCAGCCATGGCGAACGGCGTTCCGCCTGCCGTTCCGGCGCCGGGGGACGCCGAGCTGATCGAGGAGCTTTCGCGCGCGCGGGGCCGCATCGCGGCGGAGATCGCCAAGCGCGTGGTGGGCCAGGAAGAGGTCATCGAGCAGCTGCTCATCGCGCTCTTTTCGCGCGGGCACTGTCTCTTCGTCGGTGTGCCGGGCCTGGCCAAGACGCTGCTCATCTCCACTCTGGCGGAGGCGCTCTCGCTCAGCTTCAACCGCATCCAGTTCACGCCCGATCTCATGCCCAGCGACATCACCGGCACCGACGTGCTCGAGGAAGACCACACCACGGGAAGGCGGACCTTCCGCTTCGTCTCGGGGCCGGTGTTCGCCCACGTGCTGCTGGCGGACGAGATCAACCGCACTCCGCCCAAGACGCAGGCGGCGCTTTTGCAGGCGATGCAGGAGCACCGGGTGACGGCAGGCGGGCGCACCTATCCGCTGGAGGAGCCGTTCCTGGTATTCGCCACCCAGAATCCCATCGAGCAGGAGGGCACCTATCCCTTGCCCGAGGCGCAGCTCGACCGCTTCATGTTCATGGTCAACGTCGACTATCCCAGCGCCGACGAGGAAGTGCAGATCGTCCGCACCACCACCTCGGGCGGGCAGCCTTCGGTCGAGAAAGTGCTCGGGCCGCAGCAGATCCGCGACCTCCAGGAACTGGTCCTGCGCGTTCCCGCCGCGGAGCACGTCATCCGCTACGCGGTCGATCTGGTGCGCAAGACCCGGCCAGGCGAGGGCGTCTCCAAGCACGTCAAGGAGCACGTCTCCTGGGGCGCCGGACCGCGCGCGTCCCAGGCGCTGATCCTCGCCGCCAAGGCGCGCGCCGCGTTGAGCGGCCGTCCCGCCGCCTACGTCGACGACGTCCGCGCCCTCGCCGAGCCCGTCCTGCGCCACCGCGTGCTGACCAACTTCCACGCCGAGGCCGAAGGCGTCGACTCCCGCAAGGTCATCGCCGAGCTCCTCCGCGAGACACGGCCGTAAGGATGGCTTTTTCAGATCAACCACGGAGCGCACGGAGCGCACGGAGATCTTTTGGTTGGAACTTCACGGTTCGGTGGAGCCAACCCAGGGTTTTCTCCGTGCGCTCGGTGCGCTCCGTGGTTGATCTGAAGAGCTGACCCGATGACTCTCGATCCCGCGCTGCTTGCACGTCTTGGCCCTCTTCAGGTCCGGGCGAGAAAAGTCATGGAGGGTGTGCTGACGGGGCTGCACAAGAGCCCGCACCACGGCCAGTCGGTCGAGTTCAGCGAGCACAAGGAGTACGCGCCTGGCGACGAGATCAGGCACATCGACTGGCGCGCCTTCGCCAAGCTCGACAAGTACTACGTCAAGCGCTTCGAGATGGAGACCAACCTGCGCGCGCTCCTGGTGGTAGACGCGAGCGGGTCCATGGCTTACGGCCGCGGCGCCATGACCAAGCTCCAGTACGCGGGCGTCTGCGCCGGCGCGCTCGCCTATCTGCTCGCGCGGCAGGGCGACCAGGTGGGCCTTCTGATGGCGGGAGACCCGTCGCCCGGCTCGACGGAGCGGCTGCCCCAGGGAGTGCGCAGCTTCGTTCCCTTCGCCTCCTCGCCCACGCACGTGCAGGAAGTCCTGCGGCAGCTCGACTCGGCGCAAGGCAAGGGCGCGACGCTGCTCTCCGGCGCGCTCGATTTCGCGGCGGAGAAAGCGGGGCGGCGCGCGCTGGTGATCGTCCTCTCCGACCTCTTCGACGCCACCGAGCGCGCCGTGCCCTCGCTGAAGATGCTCCGCTCGCGCCGCCACGACGTGCTCCTCTTGCAGACCCTCGATCGCGAAGAGCTGGATTTCCCCTTCGACGACCCGACCCGCTTCCTCTCCATGGAGGACGAGCGGCAGATCGAGGCGCAGCCGCGCCAGATCCGCGAGAGCTACCTCGCCGAGATGCAGCGCTTTCTCGAGAGCACGCGGCGCGAGCTGGCCCGCGCCGACGTGGAGGTGGAGCAGATCGCCACCGATGCGCCTCCGGACCGGGTGCTGCTCAAGCTCCTCGCGCGCAGGGAGGCTGCCTGATGGAGCGGCTCCTCTTCGCGCACCCCGCCTACCTGTGGGGGCTTCTCGCCGTAGCGCTGCCCATCCTCGTCCACCTCTTCAACCAGCGGCGGCCGCGGCCGCTCAGCTTCGGGGCCATCGAGTTCGTGCTCCGCTCGCAGCGGCAGAAAGCCCGGCGGCTGCGGCTGCGGCAGATCGTCCTCTTGGCGCTGCGCTGCCTGCTCATCGCCGCGGTGGCGCTGGCGCTCTCGCGGCCCTCGCTGCGGCCCAAGGGCGCGCAGGCGGCGCAGACCAGCGGGCCGCAGGCCACGGCGCTCGTGCTCGATGCCTCGCTCTCGATGCGCTACCGGCACGGCTCATCGACCCTCTTCGATCGCGCCCGGCGCGAGGCGCTGGCGGCGCTCGATCGCCTCGGGCCCGACGAGCCCGCCGCGGTTGGTCTCTGCGCCGGCCCCTCGGGATTCACGGGCAGCGGAATGGGCGCGCCTTCCTTCGATCGCACTGCCGCGCGCAGGATCCTGACTGCCGCGCAGCCGACTTTTCTCGGCAGCGACATGACCGGCTGCCTCGCCGCCGCGGCGCGCGCCCTGGGCGAGAGCCCGGTCGCGGGCAAGCGCATCATCGCCTTCAGCGACCTGGCCGCGCATTCCATCCGCCTCGACGCGCCGCCGCCTCTGGTGCCGCCGCCGGCCGCCGCGGGCAAGGCCGCGCTGGCGACGGGGATCCGGCCCACCGTGGTCCTGGTGGACGCCGCGCAGGGCCAGGAGCTGCCCAACGCGGCGATCATCGGCACTTCGGTGCGGCCCTCGGCCATGCTCGGGCCGCGCGGGTACGAAGTGGTCGCGACCGTGGCCAACTTCTCGGCGCGGGCCGCATCGGGATTGCAAGTTTCGCTGCGCATCGGGCAGCAGACGCTGGCCAAGGGATTCGTCGACGTTCCCGCGCGCGGCACGGCGAAGAAGACCCTGGGCGCGGTCCTGCCCGCGGGCGTGGTCATGGGCCGGGTCGAGCTGGCGCGCGACGATGCGCAGGGGCTCGACGAGGACGACGGCCAGGATTTCGCCGTCCACGTGCCGCGCGACGTGAAGGCGCTCATCGTCGACGGCTCGCCCTCGTCCCTGCGCACCCGCGACGAGGCGTTCTTCGTCGAGGCCGCGCTCGGGCCGGCGCGCACCGGCGGGCGCATCGCGGCGCAGACCCTCGATGCCGACGCCGCGGCCAATGCCTCGCTCGATTCCTACGACGTGATCCTCCTGCTCAATGTCCCGGCGCCGCAGCGCGTTTTCGCCGAGCGCCTGCGCAACGCCGTGACCCATCGCGGAGTGGGGCTCTTCATCGCGCTCGGCGATCACGTCGATCCCGACGCCTACAACGACTCGCTGGGCGACCTCCTCCCCCGCGCGCTCCATCTGCTCAAGACGTCCACCGAGCAGGGCGCCGAGGAGCACGCCGCGCGCTTCGGGGTGATCGAATGGATGCACCCGCTCTTCCGCATCTTCGGCCCGGCGGACCGGGAGAGCCTGGAGTCGGCGCGCACCTTCCGCTACGCGCTCCTCAAGCCCGACCCCGGCTCGCAGGCGCACACCATCGCCTCCTACGACGACGGCTCGCCGGCGCTGCTCGAGGGCCGCCTCGGCGCGGGGCGCGTGCTGCTCTACACCAGCTCCGCGTCGCGAACCTGGACCGACTGGCCGATCCGCTCCAGCTTCCTGCCCGTCCTGCAGCAGGCGGTGAGCTGGCTCGCCTCCGCGCTGGAGGAGAAGTCTCCTGTGCCGGCGGTCGTTGGCGACGAGCGCGCCATCGCCGCGCCGCAGGGGCTGGCGGTCGCCGCGGTCCTGGGACCAGACGGGAAGCAAGTGCCGCTGCGCCGCGAGAAGCAGAGCGAGACCGACGCGGTGGTCGGCCCGCTGCCGCTCCCGGGCCTCTATCGGCCGCAGGTGGGGCCGCTCAAGGGGACGCCCCACGACGAGCCGTCGCTCGCCTTCGTGGCGACGCTCGATCCCAAAGAAAGCGATCTCCGCCGGGTCGACGAATCGGAGCTGAAGGCGCAGCTGGGCGGCTCCGGATCGGCGCAGGTCGCGGCCAGCTCGGAAGCGGCGCAGGGCGCTCACGGCACGCCCCTGTGGAGCGGTCTGCTGTTGCTCGGCGCCCTGGCCCTGCTCGGCGAAGGTGCGCTGACGCGGCGCTAGAACCGACCGCGGCCGCGTGGTCGAGGTCGTGTTTTTCAAAGGCCTTTGACGTCCACCAACTCCCACTGCGCGTCCTCGACCAGGCCCACTCCGGCGGCATAGGTCTCGGTGTACCTGCGCACCACTTTCTTGCCCTGCCTCTGCGTCACCGACAGCACCAGGCAATCGGCGAAGCTGCGCCCTGCCGCCTTGCAGGCGCCGCCCGCGCTCCTCACGGTGCGCTCGAGCTGCGCGTCGCCGCGCGGCTCGCGCCAGGTCGATCCGACCCGGAGCGGGCCGGGCAGGAGCATCCGCTGCATGTCCTGCGCCTGCCCGCCTTCCGGCTTCGCCTGCACGCTCCAGATGCCGTCCTTGCGCAGCTCGTAAGTGATCTGCGTCGCGGGGCGCGCCTTGCGGCCCACGATCATGGTGCAGGTCTCCTTCATCGATCCGGGCGCGAGCGAGTCGCGCGGCCTGGACTCGAGCACCTCGCAGAACGCGCCCGCGCGCGGCAGCTCGCTGTCGCCGCTCTTTGCCCGGCCCTCGTAGATCCGCAACAGGCCGGGGCGGGTGGCGAACCAGCGCGCCGGATCGAGCGCCGGCGCCTGCTGGTGTCCGCGGGGCGGCTTGCGCCCCAGCGCGGCGAGAGGCAGAAGCAGCGCGACCGCGAACAGCTTCACGCGCGGGGCTCGGTGGGGTCCATCGGGCGCATCTGCGCCTGCGCGGCGGTGGGCGCATCCTTGATCTGCGCGGCGAAATGGCGGTGCTCTTCGGTGCCGCAGGCGGCGCCCGCGGCCATGGGATCGATGGCCGAAGCGGGCCGGGCGAACTTCTGCAGCGCCGCGACGCGCGCCGCCGCTTCCAAAAGCCGCTCGCGCGCGAGCGGCCCGGTGCGGGCGCCGCGGGCGATGGCGTCGATGGCGTCGTTCTGGTCGCGCAAGGTGTGGCAGACGAGCACCGCATCGCAGCCCGCAGCGACGGCCAGCTCGGCCGCGTCCGGCACGCCCCAGATCTGCGAGATGGCCTTCATCTCCAGGTCGTCGGAGATGCAGCAGCCCTTGAACTCCACCTCCTTGCGCAAGAGCTCGAGCGACACCGGCGAGAGCGTGGCTGGCAGCCGGTCGAAGGCCTCGAAGCACACGTGCGCGGTCATCACCGACGCCAGCCCGGCGCGCGCTGCGGCGACGAACGGCACCAGCTCCACCTCCCACAGGCGCCGCTTGTCGTGGGCCAGGCGGGGCAGGGTGAGGTGCGAATCCTGCGAGGTGTCCCCGTGGCCGGGGAAGTGCTTGACGCAGGAAGCGACACCGCTCTTCTCCAGGCCCTTGGCGAAGGCGACGCCCAACCGCGCCACGCGCTTGGGATCGCGGCCGAAGGAGCGGTCGCCGATGACCGGATTGAGCGGGTTCGTGTCCACGTCGACCACCGGGGCGTAGTCGAGGTCGACGCCGCTCGCCAAAAGCTCGCGCGCCATCAGCCGCGCGACTTTCTCCGCCAGCGCGGTTCCGTTCAAGCCGAGGATGCCGCCCTGCTCGTCGAGCTGACCGAGCCGGCGCATGCTCGGCCACTCGGTCCAGAACGGCGGGCGCAGCCGCTGGACGCGGCCGCCTTCCTGGTCGATGGAGATGAGCAGCGGCCCCGGCGCGGCCTGCTTGAGCCGGCGAGAGAGGTCCGCCACCTGCGAGGGCTCCTTCACGTTGCGGGCGAAGAGGATGACGCCGCCCACCCCGCTTTTGACCAGCTCCAGCTCGTCAGCGGTGGGCGCAGGTCCCGCGATTCCGACGAAGACGCAGCGGGCGGCCTGCCGATCGAAGTCAGTCATCTCTGCTCCATCGAAAAAAAAAATTATTTTTTTCGCTCCGGGGCCGGCGCACTGTCGCATGCCGGGATGCAGCGCGGAAGTCCGGTTGTTGTGCCTTTGCAGCCCTTCGTCTGCTGGGGCGCAAATGTTTGATTACCCGACACTTTTGTTGCCGGGCAGGCAGGCGCTTGGTAAGATCCCAAAGGGCGGCGTAGCCCTCGAGGTGGAAGTGTACCGACGTTCCTCAATCCTCATGACCTTTGCCGCCTGCGCGGCGGTCTCGCTTTCTGCGCGCGCTGCGCCTGGCGATCGCGAAGCCCTGCGCAAGGCCGTCGATCAGCTCCTCTCGCAGCAGCCGCTGGCGGGCGCGCACGTCTCCCTGCACGTCGAGTCGCTGGAGGACGGGCAGGTCATCTACTCGCGCAACGCCGAGGATCTGCTCAATCCCGCCTCCAACACCAAGCTGATCACCTCCGCCGCGGCGCTTCTTCGTCTCGGGCCGGAGTACCGCTTCTCCACCGACTATCTCTCCGACAAGCCCATCCAGCGCGGGCGGGTGCGCGTCCTCTACGTGAAGGGGCGCGGCGATCCTTCCATCACCACCGAGCGCCTCGACGGGCTGGTCAACGATCTCTGGCACCGCGGGCTGCGGTCGGTGGGCGACATCGTGCTCGACGATTCGTTCTTCGACCGCGAGGAGTTCGGCCCCGGCTGGGAGCAGGAGACGAGCGACAAGGCCTGGGCGGCGGGCGTGGGCGCGCTCTCGCTCAACCACAATGCCGTCACCATTTACATCATGCCGGGCGACAGGGCCGGGGGGCGCGCGCGCATCGAGGTGGAGCCGGACACGCGCGACTACTTCGTCGTCCAGAACGACGTCCTCACCGTGCGCGCCAACGGACGGCGCAAGCTGCGGCCGCACGCCACGCTCGAGGGTGAGCGCACCCGCATCGTCGTCGAGGGCCGCATTCCCTTCAAGGCCGATCCGGTGGTCATGTACCGGCGGATCGGCGATCCGACTTTCTATTACGGCCAGACCCTGAAGCTCCTGCTCAGGCGGCACGGCATCCGCGTCTCCGGGCGCATCAAGCGCGGAAGCGCGCCGGAGAACGCGGCGCTCCTGCAGCAGTACGAGTCGCCCGAGCTGGCGGAGATCGTCCGCGACATGAACAAGGTCTCGTCGAACTTCATCGCCGAGATGCTGGTGAAGACGCTGGGCGCGGAGCTGAGGGGCACCCCGGGGAGCTGGGCCAAGGGGCTGGACGTCGCGCAGGATCTGCTCGCCGAGCTGGGGCTGCAGCGGGGCAGCTATGTGCTCAAGAACGGCAGCGGGCTCAACGACACGAACCGCTTCTCGGCGCGGCAGATGGCCGCGCTGCTCGCCGCGGTGTGGAAGCGCTTTCCGGTGGCGGCGGAGTTCGTCGCATCGCTGGGCATCGCGGCGCGCGACGGCACCATGCGGCTGCGGATGGAGGGCACGGACGCCGCGGGGCGGCTGCGGGCGAAGACCGGCACGCTCGAGCACGTCACGGCGCTCTCCGGGTATGTGCAGAGCCTGGGCGGCGAGCGGTTCGTCTTTTCCGCGCTGGTGAACGACTGGGGCGGAAGGACGGGGCCGGTCAATTCGGCGATCGATCGCCTCGGCGTCATGCTGGCTGCGTCCGGCG
>WNEY01001876.1_pt1 | contig 15088 bp, 10 predicted proteins | sample 5400531 | NCBI WGS metagenome assembly WNEY01 (sample SAMN13153338, study PRJNA577476) | soil metagenome | isolation source: 200 cm saprolite under Douglas fir tree site 1 | place: USA:California | collected 2015-04-18
GGGAGGACGAATAGTGAGTGCTGGGCGCAGGGCAAGGCGGTGACGTCCAATCCGAATATCACCGTCGCGGCGATCCTCGACGCGCATCGCAGCGGCGCGGCGACACCGGCCGAGACCGTGGCGGCGAGCTACGCCCGCATCCGCGCCTACGGCGATCCGGCGGTGTTCATCGCCCTGCGCGACGAGGCAGAGGCCATCGCCGAGGCGAAAGCGATCGCCTTCTCGGATGGCCGCCCGCTCGCCGGCGTGCCGATCGCCGTCAAGGACAATATCGACGTCAAGGGCATGCCCACGACCGCCGCCTGCCCGGCCTTTGCCTATAAGGCGGCGGCGGACGCGACCTGCGTCGCCCGCTTGCGGCGCGCCGGCGCGATCGTCATCGGCAAGACCAATCTCGATCAGTTCGCCACCGGCCTCACCGGCACCCGCACGCCCCACGGCGTCCCGCGCAACCCGGTCAAGCCGGGCCTGATCCCGGGCGGCTCGAGCGCGGGCTCCGCGGTCGCGGTCGCCGCCGGCCTGGTGCCGGTCGCGCTCGGTACCGACACCGCCGGCTCCGGTCGCGTCCCCGCCGCGCTCAACAACATCGTCGGACTGAAACCCAGCCTCGGACTCGTCTCGACCTACGGCGTGGTGCCCGCCTGCCGCACGCTCGATTGCGTATCGGTGTTGGCACTCACCGTGGACGACGCATTTGCGACGCTAGCCGCGATGGCCGGCCCCGATACCGCCGATCCCTATTCACGCGCACGGGCGCTCGGCGCGCTCGGTCCGATGCCCGAAGGCATCAGGCTCGGGGTGCCGGTGCCGGGCCAGCGCCTGTTCTTCGGCGACAAGGCGTCGGCGGCGGCCTACGAGGCGGCACTCGCGCGATTCGCTCGCCTCGGCGCCCACATCGTCGAGATCGACATCGAGCCGTTCTACGAAACCGCGCGCCTGCTATACGAAGGGCCGTGGGTGGCGGAGCGCTACATCGCCGCGCGCTCGCTGATCGCATCGAGCCCTGAGTCCATGCATCCGGTCACCCGCCAGATCATTCTCGGCGGGGCGCAGCCGAGCGCGGTCGATACCTTCGCGGCGCTCTACCAGCTCGAGGAATTGCGCCGCGTGCGCGATCACACGTTCCGCCAGATCGACGCGCTCGCCTTGCCGACCATGCCCACCGCCTATACGGTCGATGAGGTGCTCGCCGATCCGATCGAGCTCAACAGCCGGCTCGGCACCTACACCAATTTCGTCAACCTGCTCGAGCTCTGCGCGCTCGCGGTGCCGGCGTCCTTGCGCGCGGACGGCGTGCCGTTCGGAGTCACGCTCGTTGCGCCCGCCGGCCACGACGCGTTGCTGGCGTCGATCGGGCGGATGTTTCACGCCGACACGGCGCTGCCGCTCGGCGCCACCGGGCAGCCGCCGCCGCCGCTCGCCAAGCTCGCGCCGGCACCCGCCGCCGACGCCATCCCGCTGGCGGTGGTCGGGGCGCATCTCTCCGGCATGGCGCTCAATGGCGAACTGACCGCGCTCGGCGCGACCTATCTCGAGACCGCGAACACGCGGCCCGACTACCGGCTGTTTGCGCTCTCCGGGACGCGTCCGCCCAAGCCCGGGCTCATTCGGGTCGCGGCCGGCAAGGGCGCGCCGATCGAGGTCGAGATCTGGATGCTGCCGCCCGACGGCTTCGGCCGCTTCGTCGCGGCGGTGCCGGCGCCGCTGTCGATCGGCACCTTGGTGTTGGCCGACGGCCGCATGGTGAAGGGTTTTCTGGTCGAGGCCGAGGCGGTCACTGGCGCGCGCGACATTTCGGAATTCGGCGGCTGGCGCGCATTCCTGGCGCGGGCCGGCGTCCCGGCGTGATGCCGCTCACAGATACTCCGCATACGCCTCGTATTCCTCGCGCACCATCTTGATGTGGGCGCGCATGGCGCTGGCGGCGCCTTCGCGATCCCCGCGCAGGATCGCGACCAGCACGCAATCATGCTCGCCGTGCGAATTGCCGAGTCTTCCGAGATTGCGAAACTGGGCGCGGCGGAACGGCTGTACCCGCGCCCGCGTCGCGAGCGTCATCTCGGCGAGGTAGGCGTTGTGGGCGCCCGCATAGATGGTCGCGTGGAAGGCCTCGTTGGTCTCGTGATAGCGCTGCGGATCGCCGCTCTGGATCAGCGCGCGCAGCTCCTCGTGCGTCGCCTCGAGCAGGCGGCGCTCGCCGCCGTTCATGCGCTCGGCGGCAAGGCCGGCGCACAGCGCCTCGAGCTCCGCCATCGCCTCGAACATTCCGATCAGGCGCTCCGCGTCCGGGCGCGCCACCACTGCGCCGCGATGCGGTCGCGCCTCCACCAATCCGCTCGCCGCCAGCTGACGGATCGCCTCGCGCACCGGCGTGCGCGAAACCCTGAAGCGGCGCGCCAGCTCGGTCTCGTCGAGCGCCGCGCCCGGCGCGAGAATGCCGCGCACGATCTCGTCGGCGAGCTGCAGGCGCAGCTCCTCGGCCAGCGTGCGGCGGCCGTTGTCCGCCGTGGTGCGACGATCGAGCGTCACCAGCGCGGTCATGGCGATGTCCCGCCCGGTTGATCGATCAGGCTCACATGCGCGGCCACCACGCGCCAGCCCTCGTCGAAGCGCACCCAGCTCTGCATCTGGCGGCCGACCTTGCCCGGCGCGCTGTCGCGGTGGAACAGCGTCGAGGCCACCGCGAAGTCGCGTCCGTAGGTCGTGATCACGGTTCGCGATGTCCTGCGCATGAGGCCCACCGCGGAACGCGCGGCACGGAACGCCTTGATCTCGTCGTGGCCATAGAGGATCTCGGTCAGGCCGTAACGAATGGTGCGCGGGTCATCGCGAAAGAGCGCGTCGAGCGTCTCCACGTCGTTCGACACGAGCGCCCTCTCATAGCGCTCGAACGCTGCTTTCACCTCGGCGACCACCTCCGGCAGGTCGATCTCCATGACATCTCTCCCTAGGCGAGTGGCGAATAGCGAGTAGCGAATAGGGTACGTCCCATTCGCCACTCGCCATTCGCTATTCGCTCCACCGAGCGGGCCTCGGCGCGGCCGCGACCTTTTTCGTCTCGAGCGCATGGGCAACGCGCAACACCAGATCCTCCCGCCAGGGCGCCGCGATGATTTGCACGCCGATCGGCAGCGGCGACAGCGGAACAGGAACCGCCGCCACCGGCAGCCCGATGAAGGAGATCGGCTGGGTGTAGATGCCGAGATTGGCGCGCACCGGCAGCTCGACCCCGTCGAGCACGAAGGTCTGCTGGCCGATCTTCGGCGCCGTGCAGGGGGTCGCCGGCGCCAGGATCACGTCGACCTGCTTGAACAGCTCCAGCACCTGCGCGCGATACCAGCGGCGGAACTTCTGCGCCTTCACCACCAGCGCAGCCGGCACCATGGCGCCGGCGATCAACCGGTCGCGCACCACCGGCTCGAAGTCGCGCGCGCGCGTGCGCAAACGCTCGAGATGCAGCGCCGCGCCTTCGGCGGTGGTGATGATATAGGCGGCGGCGCGGGCGCGCTCCGCTTCGGGAAGCTCGATCTCGCGTTTGGCGCCGAGCGCGGCGGCGACCCGCTCGACCGCGGCGCGAGCCTCCGCAGATGCGCCCTTGCGGAAATAGCCGCCGGCGACCGCGACGCGCAAGCCCTCGGCGCCACGCCCGAGCAGCAGCGCCACCGGCTCGGCCGGGCGGTCGGCACATACCGGGTCGTCCGGGTCGTGGCCCTGCATGGCATCGTACGAGAGGGCCAAATCCTTCGTCGAGCGCGCCAGCGGTCCGACATGATCGAGGCTTGCCACGAACGGAAACGTGCGCGCGCGCGAGAGGCGGCCGTAGGTCGGCTTGAGCCCGAACAGGCCGCAGAGCGAGGACGGCACCCGGATCGAGCCGTTGGTGTCGGAGCCGAGCGCGATCGGCACCAGGCCGCCGGCGACCGCGGCGCCCGAGCCGCCGGAGGAGCCGCCGGTCATGCGGCTCAGGTCGTGCGGATTGCGCGAGGCGCCGTCATGGATGTTCTCGCCCGTGAAGTCATAGGCGTATTCGCCCATGTTGAGCGCACCGATGAGCACCGCGCCGGCCGCTTCCAGCCGCTCGATCAGCGTGGCGTCGCGGCGGGCGGGAGCGCTGTCACGGTTGATCTTCGAGCCGGCGAGCGTCGGCAGGTCGGCGATGTCGAACAGGTTCTTGACCGCGAACGGGACCCCGGCCAGCGGTCCGACCGCGCGGCCTTCGGTGTGCGCGTTGTCGACCGCCTCGGCGGTCGCGAGTGCGCGGGCTTCCAGCACGGCCGTGAAGGCGTTGAGCCCGCCATCGCGTGCGGCGATGCACGCCAGCGCCGCCTCGGTCACCTCGACGGCGCTGACGCTGCCGTCGGCGACAGCGTCGGCGATCTCGCACGCTTGCGCCCAAGCCGTCTCCATCGGGAGCGCCTAAGCCACGAACACCGGGGCCGGCTCGGCGTCGTCCGGCAGCGGAAAGTCACCGAACAGCCGTGCCAGCCGCAGCGTGACCTCGAGATTGGCCTTGACCGCGGGCTTCCACGCCGGCTCGACCGGCAGATCGATGGCCACCGCCGCCGCGTCGATGAATTGATCGAGCGGATCGGGTGACGACGCGTTGCGGCGTGCGACCGGCGCTGATGCCTTGGTTGCGGTCTTGGATGTCGATCCGGCCGGTTTGCCGGTCGCGGTCTTCTTCTTGCGAGGCTTGCTCACGCGTGCTGCTCGAAGGTCGGATGCGGAATCGCCGCCAGGAGCTCACGGGTATAGTCCGCTTCGGGGGCGAAGAGAACCCGGTCGGTCGGCCCTTGCTCGACCACCTTGCCGGCGCGCATCACGATGACCCGATCGCACAGGAGCCGCACCACGTTGAGATCGTGGGACACGAAGAGGTAGCTCATCCCGAGCGAATCCTTGAGCTCCTGCAGCAAGTTGAGCACCACCGCCTGGACCGAGACGTCGAGTGCCGCGGTCGGCTCGTCGAGAATGACGAGATCGGGGTTGAGCGCGATTGCGCGCGCGATGCCGACGCGCGCCTTCTGTCCGCCCGAGAGCTGGTGCGGAAACCGGTCGAGCAGGTCGAGCGGCAGGCCGACTTGGCGGGCAAGCTCCTCGCAGCGTGCGCGCACCGCGCCGTTGCCCTTGAGCCCGCCCAGCCGCAGGATCGGATCGGCGATCGCCCGCGCCGCCGTGAAGCGCGGATTGAGGCTGTCGGTCGGGTCTTGGAACACCATCTGGATGCGCTTGCGCAGCGGCAGCTTGGCGAACCGCTTGGCGGGGATCTCGCCGATGTTCTCGCCGTCGAACATGATGGTGCCGTCGCTCTTGTCGATTAGGCGCATCACCATGGTCGAGGTGGTCGACTTGCCGCAGCCCGATTCGCCGACCAGGCCCACGCTCTCGCCGCGATCGACGGTGAAGCTGATGCCGTCGACCGCGCGGAAGATTTCCGGCTCGGGCGCCGGGCCCTGCTTGAACAGCTTGCTGAGCGTATTGGGGATGCCCTTGCGCGGATATTCCTTGATCAGCTTCTCCACCACCAGCAGCGGTTCCTTGTGCGCGCCATTGCCGTTCACGGCGGCTAGGGTCGGCGCCGCCGCGGCTGCGCTGGCGAGCGAAGCGAGCGGCCAGCGCGGCGACTCTATGGTGCGCGCGCATAGCGCGTCGGAAGACGCGCGTAAACGCGCTGATGACACTCGCCCTGAACCGGGCTCGTCGGCGCGCGCCGCGCTGGCGAGCGAAGCGAGCGGCCAGCGCGGCGACTCTATGGTGCGCGCGCCGGACACTCGCCCTGAACCGGACTCGTCGGCGCGCGCCGGCGGTTCGTAGCGATGGCTCCTGGGTGGGTCGTTCGTTCGGTCGTGCCGCGTCGATCGAGTCGCATCGGTCGGTGCCGCCCTGTGGGCGGTCGTCGCGGATAGGCGCGGAGGATCGGTGCTAGTGCGGTTGCCGAACCAGAGATTTTCCAGGCAGCGGTCCAGTGCACGACGAGCCACCCCCTTCCGGGGCTTGCGCGCTTTGCGCGTTTCGACGGGCGCGCGTGCAGCGGGCCGCGCGGCGCGCTTATGGTCGGGGCGATCGTCGTTCGGGGACGGCCTGCGGGGCTCGTCGTCTCCCTGCGCGAGCGCCGCTTGCAGCCGGCGCAGCTCGAGGATCAATGCCGAGCCCTGCGGGCCGACATGGCCCTCGCCGCGCCCTGGCTGCCATCGGCGCTCCTCATCGTCATGATCGAGCCCGACGCGGTCCGAATACCTCATGGCGGCGCACCCGCCGCCATGAGCGGCGCCTTGCCTCGCTTCGACGCGCCAGCGCGTTCGCGCCCGTCTTCCGACGCGCCGTGCGCGCGCACTTTAGCGTCGCCGCGCTGGCCGCTCGCTTCGCTCGCCAGCGCGGCCGTGTGGCCGGTGGAGCGCGCGACGCGCGCAAAGACGTCCTCCCGCGGTCCGAAGGCGATGGTCCTGCCTTCGTACAGCACCATCGCCACGTTCAACGCCGCGAGTGCATTCGGACGGTGCGACACCACGATCACGATGCTCTGGCGCTGTCGCAGCGTCTCGATCGCCTTGACCAGTCCGTTTTCGCCGTCGGCGTCGAGATTGGCATTGGGCTCGTCCAGCACGATCAGGAACGGGTTGCCGAACACCGCCCGCGCCAGGCCGACGCGCTGGCGTTGGCCGGCGGAGAGCGCCGTGCCGCGCTCGCCGATGCGCGTGGCATAGCCCTCCGGCAGGCGCAGGATCATCTCGTGCGCGCACGCGACGCGGGCGGCGTCCAGGATCGCGTCGGAGGTCGCGGCCTCGTCGAAGCGCGCGATGTTCTCCGCGATCGTTCCGTCGAACAGCGCCACGTCCTGGGGGAGGTAGCCGATGTGCCGCCCGAGATCGTCGACGTGCCACTGCTCGAGGGCGGCGCCGTCGAGGCGCACCACGCCCTTGGCCGCGGGCCAGACCCCGACCAAGGCCTTGACCAGCGAGGACTTGCCCGCGGCGCTGGCGCCGAGCAAAGCCATTCCCATCCCCGCATTCAGGGCGAAGGTGACGTCCGTGATGATCGCCCGCTCGTTGCCGGGCGCCGCGACGGTCAGCCCTTCGACCGTCAGCCGCTGGCGCGGGCGCGGCAAGACCACGGCCGGCGTCGCCGGCGATGCCGTGGCCTTGAGGACGCCGCGCAGGCGCTCGATGCCTTGCCGCGCGGCCACGAGCTGCTTCCAGTTGGCGAGCGCTATTTCCATCGGCGCGAGGGCGCGACCCATCATGATCGACGAGGCGATCATGATTCCGCCGGATGCCTGCTCGTTGATGACGAGATAGGCGCCGACACCCAGGATCGCCGACTGCAGCACGTAGCGCACGAGCTTGGCCGCCGAGCCGAGATTCGCGTAGACGTCGTTCACGCGAACGTTTTCCTGCAGATAGCGCTCATTGGCTTGCGCCCATCGGGTCGTGAATCGGCCGGTCATCCCGAGCGCGCGCACGACCTCGGCGTTTTGGCGCACGGCGTCGGCCAGGACCTGTCGATACGCGCTGCTGTCGGTAGCGGTCTTCGCCGCGGCCTTCGATTGGCGCTCGGTCAGCAACGTCATCGCGATGATCGTTGCGGCGCCCAGCACCGCGACCAGGCCGATCACGGGATGGAAGATGAAGAGCGCGATCAGAAAGATCGGGATCCACGGCATGTCGAGGAATGCCGTCGGTCCCATGCCCGACAAGAACATGCGGATCTGATCGAGATCGCGCACCGGCTGTTGCGCCAGCGTCGGTTTGACCCCCTTCAACGGAAGCGTGGCCAGAGCCAAATGGATCCGGTTCTGCAGATTGGCGTCGAACAGCGTTCCGATCCGCGACAGCATGCGCGTCCGCAGCGCCTCGAAATAGCCCTGCAGAAGATAAGCGACGAGGATGATCAACGAGAGCCCGAGCAGCGTCGCGACGTTGCGGCTGGGAATCACCCGGTCGTAGACTTGCAGCATGTAGAGCGAGCCGGACAACGTCAGCAGGTTGATGACGCCGCTGAAGACCGCGACTCCCGCCAATCGCCGCGCGCTCGCGCGCAGCTCGTGCATGACAACGTCGTTCGACTCGACACTCGACATCACGCTCACTGACAAACTGGCTGGACGACCTCGCCTCCGTGCCGGGCGAAACTCGTGCGCCGACGTCTGCAACATCGGCAGTCATCCCGACAATTTCGACGGCATTGCGACGCAGCGGCGCAAGAGTGCGTGACGCAAGAGCGGGGTCCGCGATCGTGGTGCCATGACACTCCGCAGCCGATCACGCACGAGAATGCTCTAGCCGTCGGTGCGATTTCGTCGATGCGTGCATCGATCGTCGACTCTGCATCGCTCGCACGCTTGCGCCATCTTTGTTCGCACATCGCGATACCGATGTAGGTAGCGTATGCAGTAGCGGCCCCAAACTATCCACGAATGATCACAGTTATTGTCCAGCTGCTTCTCATTTCGGACAGACGACAGCCAAGAAGAACTGCGAGCGGTAACATCGAGAGTTGGCAAGAGGGGCGAGCGGCTCGATCGGAATGCGTTTTGGCGATCGAAGCCGAGCCATTTCAAAACGAAGCCTCTGAGGCGACGTGGCTCACGCTGCGCGCGCGAGAGGATTGTGCGCTCGGGCGTTTGCGTTTCGGGATGTTTGCGTTTGGGGGAGCTCGCGTGAGGGGACGGATAGATCGGGGCCGCAAGACGGACTACGGAACGGTCATCTTGCACTGGCTGCTGGTGGCCGCGCTGGCGGTCGCGATCGCCAGCGGGTTGCGGATCGCCGCCGAGGCGCCCGATCGAACCTGGATCAACCTGTTCGACTTTGCGCTGCCTCATGCCGCGGTGTGGACGGAGCACATCCAGGCCGCCGTCGCGCTCGTGGCAGTGACCATCGCCTACGTCGTTTACGTATCGCTGGCGTCGCTCGCGCGACGCGTCCGGTTCGATCGCGTTCGCCTGTTCGGACTGTTCGGTCGGCACGAAGCCCGATGGGGGGCGATCAATATTGTGCTGTACTGGATATTCTACCTGACGCTCCTGGCGGAGCTCGCGACTGGCGGGCTGTTGTATTTCGGCTACGGCAACAACGCCGTGCTCAAGATCCACTGGATCGGAACCTGGGTCATCCTCGGCTACGCGCTGTTGCACGTGCTGACGCAATGGCAGCTCGGCGGGGTGCCGCAGCTGCTGCGGATCTTGCGGCCGGGGCCGCTCGTGCCCCCGCCTGCGCCGCTCGAGGTTGCCGACGTGCTGGCGCTGCTCGACGACGCCGGCCGCCTGCCGATGGCGCCGCGGCATCCGGGCGAGGCCGTCCCCGCACCGCCCCATGACGACGGGCGCGCGCCGTCACGCACTCATCCACCGGAGCCGCGGCATCGCCCCGAACCGCCTGACCGTCGCGCCGCGCCGCGCCGGCGGGGATCGGTGCTGCAGGCAAATCCGTTCGTGGTCGCCACCTCGGTCGCGATCGTCAGCGTGACGTTCATGCTGACGGTCGAGCGACAGACGGTCGACAGCCTGCGCATCCACCGGATCAGCGCGGCGGAGCTTCCCGTCATCGACGGCGAAACGTCGGACCCGATCTGGCGCAGCGTTGCGCCGATCTACGTCGTCACCGAGCAAGGCGGGAATTTCGACGGTAAGGGAGAAACAACCGTCGCCATCCGAGCCGTGCACGACGGCGTGTGGAGCTATTTTCTTTTCACCTGGGACGACCCGACCCGCTCCTTGAAGCAGTTGCCGCTGATGAAGGCCGCGAACGGCTGGCATCTGCTCCACGACGGCTACGAGGTCGGCGACGAGCGTTCCTACAACGAGGACAAGTTTTCCGTGCTGCTCACCAAGAATGATGCGGTGCTCGCCGGCGACCGGACCTTTCACGCCGGTTCGGCGTCGGTTCCCGGAACGCCGCGAACGCTGTCGGGGCGCGGGCTGCACTATACCGTGGAGGAAGGCGCTTTCGTCGACGTCTGGCAATGGAAGGCCACGAGCACCAGCCCGGCCGGGTTCATGGACGATAATCATTTCGGCCCCCCGGAAAAGCCGACGGACGCGCAGCTCGACGGCAAGGCTCCCTATCGGGGGGGCTTCGCGGGCGATCCCGGCACCGCGATCTATCAGGACAATTTCGGGCCGCGGCTTCCGCAGGCCTATGACCAGGCCGTCATTCCGCGTCGTCTGCCGAAGGACTTCCGCGCGACCATGGCCGCCTTGGGCCAGATCGATCTCGACCCGAATCATGGCGAGAGCGACGGCGCGCGCTGGTACATGACGGACGAGGAATCGGTGCCCTATTCCAGCGTCCTCGACGCCCAGATTCCCGTCGGCACGATCATTCCCGGCGTGATCATGTCCGGAGCCTATTCCGGCGACCGCGCCGATGTCCGCTGCGCCGCTCGTTGGGCGGCGGGACGCTGGGCGCTCGAGGTTGTGCGGCGCCTCGATACCGGGAGCCGATACGACACCCCGATCAGGACTGGCACGTTCATGCGCGTTGCCGCGTTCGACCATTCCCAGATCCGCCACACTCGGCACGTTCGACCGATCCGATTGGAGTTGGAATGAGGAAGAAAATCTGCAGGCTCGACGTCAACGGCGAAACCTTTTCCGGCTATTGCGGCGACCTCTTGCTCGATGCGGCGCTCATGAACGGCGTCCACATCCCGCATGACTGCCGCAGCGGATATTGCGGCACCTGCCGGGTGCGCGTCGTCGCCGGCCGGAGCTTCGGCGGGCGCAGCAACGACGGCGAATTCGTTCATGCCTGCCAGTGCCGAATCGTTTCGGATCTGAAGGTCGTGGTCGAGGACGTCCCGGAGACCGTCTCCGTCGCGGGACGCGTCACCGATCTTGTATCGCTGGCGCCCGACGTGTTCGAGGTTTGCATCGAGCCGTCGGAGCCTCTGCATTTTATCCCCGGTCAATATTGCTCGGTGCAGTTTCGCGGCTATCCCGCGCGTTGCTTTAGCCCCACGGCTCCCCTCGATTGGCCTTGCGACGCGGGCTTGATCCGATTTCACATCCGCGTGCTCCCGGACGGGCGCGTGTCCTCGGCGCTGGGGTGGAAGATCGGCCGGGGGCATCGGGTGAAGCTCGCCGGTCCGTTCGGTACCGCCTATCTGCGGCCGTATCCTGCGCAACGCCTCGTGCTCGTTGCGAGCGGCACCGGCTTCGCGCCGATATGGGCGATCGCCGAGGCGGCGATCAAGGAGCAGCCGCAGCGCGAGCTCGTGCTGTTGGTGGCGGCGCGAACGCTCAAGTCGTTCTACATGATTCCGGCGCTGTGCCGGCTCGCGCTGTTTCCGAACGTCACCATCGTTCCAATGGTCTCGCAGCACCGAAGCGTGACCGAAGCCGTACGGGAGGGGCGGCCGACCGACCATCTTCCGGCGCTGTCGCCGCGCGACGTCGTCTATGCAGCGGGGGCGCCGGCGATGGTCGAGGCGGTCGCCCGGATTGCCGCGGCCGCCGGCGCCAAGTGCCACAGCGACCCATTCGAGCCGGATGTGAGTCCGAGCGAGGCGACGGGCTTCCTGTCGCGCGCCGCGGACTGGTTCAGCGGCGAGACCGCCTCGCCGCCGCTATCGATGGCCGACTGGCAGCCGCAGGATCCGGAGGGCGGCGAACCATTGCCGGCGACCCCGATTCTTCGGCAGCGTGCTTGGTAGAGCGTCCCGACTTACCTGCGCTCTGCGCCGATCGCGTTGTAGCGCGCGATCACGTCCTTCGGCGTGGCGGAGGTGCGTGCCAGCAGCTCGAGGATCGCGTCGCCGTCGATCGCGCTCATGTCGATGCCGAGCTTCTCGGCCTCCTCGATGAAAGCTTTGTCCCGGCACATCGCCATGAACGCGCTCTGCAGCGCCTTGGCACGATCGGCGGGGATATTGGGCGGAGCGGCGAACGGCAACGCCATGAAGAACGGCAGCTCCGCGAACGCGATCAGCGCCAGCGCGCCCGGATCGTTCGTCATCTCGCGTCCGGTCGGCAGATCGGGAAATTCCGGATGCCTCCTCGTGCGGCCGAAGGCCATGAGCGGCCGGAAGGCCTTCTTGCTCCAGAGATCGCGCTGTCCCGTGCGCACCGAGCTCAAGCCCACCATCTGCCCGTCGAGCTCGCCGCGCTGCATGGCGAGAAACAGCGGCGCCGCGCCGGTATAGCCGCGCACGACGTTGACGTTGAGCCCGAGCACCTCCTTGGCGATGACGGCGAAGATCAGGTTGCTCGAAGCCGCGTTGTCGGCGCCCAGCGCCACCGAGATGCCCGGCGTCTTGAGATCGGCGATCGACTTGGCGGGATGATCGGCATTGACCAGCATCAGGTAGGCGTCGTCCGCATAGGACGACAAGCTGCCGAGCCACATGAGCTTGGCCGGATCGAACGGGGCGTTGGGGTGCCCTTGGATGGCGAGCTGCGGCACCGCGCGCTCGAGCTTGGCGAGGACGGAGCCGTCCTTCTCGGCGTTGAAATAGAGGCGATTGGCGGTGACGAGACCGCCGCCGCCGGGATTGTTCTGCACGATGATGCTCGGATTGCCCGGGATGAAGCGGCCGAGATGCCGTGCCACCAGCCGCGCCGAGATGTCGTTGATGCCGCCGGGCGACGTGCCGACCAGCATGGTGACGGTGCGGCCCTTGTAGAAGGATTCGACCGGTTGTGCCGCCGCGTCGCGTGCTGTGCCCGAGCAGCACGCGATACCGAGCACGACAACCAGGCCGGTGCAGTATCGCGTGAACATGCTGAAGCGCGTTCCGGTGATTTGGGTGGACAACAGCGCCGCGGACTCGGTGTGCTCCCCTCCCCCTTGTGGGGAGGGGTTGGGGGTGGGGGTGGTTGCTAGAGAGAAGGAAGAATTCCCGAGCGTTCTGCCCGAACGCGCGGAGATTGGTTCACTGGCTGGACTCGAATTCCTCGGGACCCCCACCCCTACCCCCTCCCCAGCCGGCTGCGGGCTTGCCCGCTTCCGGCAAATCTCAAAGTGACCAAACCCCGGCAGGCCAGGGTTTGGTTGGGGAGGGGAACAGACCGAGTTTGCCGCGCGTGCTGATCCCATTTCATCGAAACCGCATCTAGCCGCTCACGGCAGCGCCGCGAGCAGGTGGCCGAAGCCTTGCCGCGGCTCGCGCACATGCAGGCGCTTCTGGATCTCCCACACGCGCGCCGTCACCGGATGCACCACCGGCACCTGCAGATCCTGCTCCAGCGTCGCGATGATGTCGAGCGTGCGCCAGCCCGAGCCGAGCATGTAGATCGCATCGGCGCCCTTGGCTTTCAGGAAGTTGCGCTTGATGTGGGCGTAGACCTGATGGCTCGACAATTCCTGCACCTTGTTGAACGGCACGTCGATGCCCTCCATGCCGCGCACGGTGAAGCCGGCATCGCGGAAATATTTGGCGAAGACGGCGTTGAGCTTCGCCGGAAAGTAGGTCGCGCCGACGATGGTCTTGGCCTTCAGGGTCTTGAGCGCGTTCACGTGGTTCTGCGCCACGCTCATGATCGGCGTCTTGTACTTCTTCTCCCATGCCTTGACGATCTCGGCCTCGCGCTTGCGGCCCTGCACCATGAACGGCGGCGCGCCGTGGGGATGGATGAGATCGCAGCCGACCTCGGCGAGCTCGGCAATGCGTTCCTCGTAGGCCGGCATCATGGTCTCGAACTCGTCCGCGGTGCCGCGGCGCACGTTGAGGAACAGCGGGATCAGCCCGATGCCTTCCGGCAGCAAGCGGATGACCTCCTCGGTCACGCCCGGCCGCAGCGTCGGATTGATCATGCCGACGACGCCGCGCCAGCTCGAAAAGGCCATGCAGATTCTCCCTCCGTGTCATGCGCCGGCGTATGTCGACCGAGCCCGACGCTCGCTAAATTGGCGGTAACGATAGAGTGTCAGGTGCTACGCGTCTACCGACGTGGGTGACCGCGTTACCTCGTTGCGCCGAAGCCGAGCGCCGCTCTCTCGCCTTGAAATTTGCGCGCCCTACGCAATCACCATCCGTGCGGAACGCAGTACGCCTCGCCAACGAATCGCCTCACTAACACCGCGCGCTGGTCGATCAATTTCATCAAAGGGCCGGATTGGTTTGCTTGATACCATCGACCGAGGTTCAAAGCGAACACAGTATCCAATTGGATGTCACCAATTAGGGAGAGGGAGGTAGCAGATGGCTCTTACAGCAACGGATTTATTCAACGACGCAACGACCCGCGAGATCGGCGGCGTCGGCCCGGATCAGGTCAACTTGATCGTCTCGGACCTTATCGGCGTACAGCAGATGCTGAGCGCGGCGGTGCCCCAGGTCAACAACCTCTCCGATCTGCACACGCAGGTGATCATCAATCAGCTCAATGAAGAGATTGCATCCGTCGAGAACGCGAACTCTGCGACGGCGGGCACGCTGACCTTGGGAACCGATCTCGGACAATTCGTCGGGCGTGCGATCAACGATATCCATCGGGACATCATCGATATCGCTCAAGCCGACCCCGGCGTTCAAGCGCTGTTCAACCCGACGCCCCTCCCGGCCTTGAACACTCCAGCCGCGCCGTTCCACGACAATGCTGCCCAAACGGCCGTTCTTACTCAATTTGTCCAAGACAGCAACCATCTCGGGCAGGCAGCGGTCACGATCGAGAACAATGGCTTCCAGGGCGACATTGCCGGACTGGTCCAGCAAATACAGACCTTCGAGACCAATGCGAATGCCTTCGATCAGTCGCAAGGCGGCTTATTTTCGGCGCGCTTCTGGAACGAATTACGGGCGGATGGCACGGCGGGCACGGCGGCCAACGCGCTGATCGATGGTCTGCAGACGCACAATGCCGGGGAAGTCAACGCAGCGGCGCAGCAGCTCGCAGCGAACTCTGCGGACCTGGCTGGCAACAACCTCATGGCGGATGGCGGGAGCTATGCGAATGTGGTGGCGGCAGCGCAGGCAACGGCCGTCACGCCGAACGCCGGCAACGGTCCGGCGGCCCCTGCAGCACCTGCTGCCACAACGCCTGCTGCCGCACCTGCGGCCGCCGCCGCCGGCCTGACGGCAACGGATCTGTTCAACGACGCAACGACCCGTGAGATCGGCGGCGTCGGCCCGGATCAGGTCAACTTGATCG
>WNEY01001877.1_pt1 | contig 15088 bp, 14 predicted proteins | sample 5400531 | NCBI WGS metagenome assembly WNEY01 (sample SAMN13153338, study PRJNA577476) | soil metagenome | isolation source: 200 cm saprolite under Douglas fir tree site 1 | place: USA:California | collected 2015-04-18
CGAACCGGATCTCCCCGCTCACGATCTTCGCCGCGGGGGGCAGCAGCCTCAGGATGGTGAGCGCGAGGGTCGTCTTGCCCGAGCCGGATTCTCCGACGATGCCGAGTGTCTCGCCGGCCCGGACGGACAGCGAGACCTCGTCGACCGCTCGCACCACGCGCGTACCACGGGCGCTCACGTAGTGGGTCGAGAGATCGCGCAGCTCGAGCAGGGGGGTGGGAGCCGTCACCGTCAGAGCTGGCAGAGCTGAGGGTCGAACTTCACGCGTAGCCAGTCGCCCAGCAGGTTGGCCGAGAGGACCATCAGCATGATGCAGCAGCCCGGCAGCACGGTGAGCCACCAGTAGCCCGCCATGAGCCCCTTCTTGCCGTCGGCCAGCATGAGGCCCCACGCCGGCTTGGGCGGGGGCACCCCGACGCCGAGGAAGGAGAGCGCGGCCTCGGTCACGATGACCACGCCCAGCATCAGCGTGCCCAGCACGATGGCTGAGTTGAGCACGTTCGGTAGAATGTGGCGGCGCATGATCGTCCGGTTCGAGCAGCCGGCGACCACGGCGAGGCGCACGAAGTCTCGCTCCTTGAGCGAGAGGACCTCGCCGCGGATCACCCGCGCGTATCGCGTCCAGTACACGAGGGCGAGGATGATGACGATGTTCATCGCGCTCGGGCCCACGACCGCGGCGAGGAAGATCGCGTAGGTCAGGGCCGGGATCGCCAGCCAGGCATCCGTGATTCGCATGATCAGCTGGTCCACCCAACCGCCCAGATAGCCCGCGAGGATTCCGAGCCCCGTGCCGAGGACGCCCGCGAAGATCACGGCCGTGAAGCCCACGACCATCGACACGCGGGCGCCGAAGATGAGCCGCGAGAGCACGTCCCGGCCGAGGTGATCGGTGCCGAGGAGGTGGCTGGGGTCACCGCCCGACTGCCAGAACGGCGGGTGGAAGCGATCGCCGAGGGTTCCCACCTCGGGATCGTAGGGCGCCAGGGCATTGGCGAAGACGGCCACGAAGGCGATGAGGCCGAGGATCGAGATCGCCACGACCGGGAAGCCTTCGCTCCGGAACGCGGCGAAGCGCCAGGCCAGGGTGAGCGCGGCGGAGCGGCTGCCGTTCATCGCGGCTCACCGGTCATAGCGGATCCGTGGGTCGATGACGGCATAGAGAATGTCCACCAGGAGGTTGACGATGACGATCATGATCCCGCCCAGGAGCACCGTCGCCTGGACCACCGGGAAGTCGCGGAAGGCGATGCCCTCGTACAGCAGCCGGCCAACCCCGGGCCAGGCGAAGACGGTTTCGACCACGACGGCGACATTGACCATGATGACGAGGTTGATGCCGGCCAGGGTCAGCACCGGGATCAGCGCGTTCTTGAACGCGTGCTTGCCGATGACCAGCGCCTCGGGCAGCCCCTTGAGCCGGGCCAGCTTCACGTACTCCGACCCCAGCACGTCGAGCATGGAAGAGCGCGTGAGCCGCATATGGGCCGCCGCGAAGTACCAGCCGAGGGCGAACGCCGGCATGACGAGATGCAGCGCGGTGCCGGAGCCTGAGGACGGCAGCCAGCCGAGATACACCGAGAAGAAGAGGATCAGCAGCAGTCCCACCCAGAAGGACGGCAGCGAGAGCCCCAGCAGGGCGAAGATCTTTCCCGCGCTGTCCCACCATCGGTTGACCCGCACCGCGGCGATGATCCCGGTGGGGATGCCGATCAGCAGCGAGAAGGACATGGCCGCCGTCGCGAGGAGCAGTGAGTAGGGCAGCCGGGAGAGGTAGAGCTCCAAGACGGGCGTCCGATAGTAGAAGGACTGGCCGAAATCGCCGCGCAGCAAGCTCGACATGAAGTCGCCGTACTGTATCCAGAGCGGACGGTCCAGCCCGAACTGCTTGCGGACCGCGTCGATGTCCGCCTGGCTCGCGCCGGGCTCGACGAGAAGGACCGCCGGGTCCCCCGTGATCCGGACGAACAGGAAGATGGTGAGCGAGAGCAGGAGGAGCGAGATCAGCGCGTATCCCACCCGCCGCAGGATGAAGCGCTTCACTGGTGCTTGAGCCTCAGGTCCTCGTAGGGACCGGAGTAGGCGAAGCCCTTGATCAGATCGGCCCCGGGTTCCTCAACACGGGGCCCCACGCCCCAGATGAAAGCCAACTCGTAGATGGGCGCGTGGAGCACCTGCTCGTGGAGGATCCGCTGGATCTGATGAAGGAGCGCTTCGCGCCGCTTTGGGTCCGTCTCCCGGGCCTGGCGCTGGAAGAGATCCTCCACCTCGGGGAGCACGCCGTAGGAGTAGATCCCGCCCTTCGTGACATAGGCTTCGAGGCGGGTCGCCGCGTTCCCGGACGCCCCGGTGATTCCCACCACGAGCCCGTGGAGCTTCTTCTCCCGCCATGCTGAGAGGAAAGTCGCGCGCTCCATGGTCTTGATCCTGGACCTAATGCCAATTGCCTGAAGGTAGCCAGCCAGCGCCTCCCCCATGGAGATATAGGGCGGAAACGGGTAGAAGTCGCCGGCGTCGAAGCCGTTGGGGTAGCCCGCCTCGGCCAGGAGCTGCTTGGCGCGCTTGGGATCGTACGCCGGCGGGTCGATGGGCAGCGCGAACTCGAAGATCCGGGGAATGATGCTCCCGGTCGGACGGGAGAAGCCCAGAGTCTCGGCCTGGTTGATAGCTTGCCGGTCTATGGCGAGGCTCGCGGCTAGGCGCACCCGCCGGTCGTGCCACGGCGACTTGGGGTCCCACTGGTCGGGGAAGTCGAGCCAGAAGACGCCGGGGGGCTGCGAGGGGATGAGCTTCAGGTTCGACGTCCGCTTGACGTCTTCGGCAATGGGCCCACTCAGCAGATAGACGATGTCCGCTTCGCCCCGCTTCAAGGCAGCTGCGCGCGTCGTCTCCTCGGGCATGCTGCGGAAGACGAGCCGCTTCACACTCGGGGTCTTGCGCCAGTACCCCTCGAAGGCCTCGAGGATGAGCTCCACGCCGGGCGTGAAGCTCACCACCTTGAAAGGCCCGGCGCCGATGGGCGCCTTCTTGAAGCCGTCGTCGCCCATTTTCTCGACGTACTTCTTCGGCACGATCCAGCCTGCGCCGGAGGCCGATGTCCCGTAGAAGGTCATGAAATCGGGCCACGGCTCTTTGAGTACGAACCGCACCCGGCCCGGATCGAGCACCTGGATCTCCTTGACCTTGTCCTTGAGGAGCTTGGCCGCGGAGCCCTTGTAGCGTTCGAACGAAAACTTCACGTCCTCGGCCGTGACCGTGTCGCCATTGTGGAACTTTGCGCCCTTGCGCAGCACGAACTCGTAGGCGAGCCCATCCTTCGACACGGTCCAGGACTCGGCGAGGCTCGGCGTGTTGATTCCCGCGGGCATGGGCTTCACGAGCGCGTCGTGGATGGCGTAGAGCATCATGAAAGGCGTGATGAGCGCCTCGGTCTCGGCGGGGTCGAGCCAGCGGGAGGCGAGGGTCACGTGGACGCCCCAGGTCATGGTGCCTTCCGGCGCCGCGGGGCTGGCGGGGGTCGCCGCCGCGGACATCAGCAGCGTCAAGCCGATCAACGGGAGCCAACGCCTTCTCAGCATGGGCGCTCCTATTTTCCCTTGAGCGTCAGATCTTCGTAAGGCGCCGAGTAGGCGTGGTTCGCGATCAGGCCGAGGCCGTGAACGGCCGGCCGCGGCCCCACGCCGTTGAGGAAGGCGGGCTCGATGACCCCCACGAACATCATCCGCTCGTGGATCATCTGCTGGATCTTGTGGAGGATCTGCTGGCGGACGCGCGGATTCATCTCATTGGCCTGCTCGGAGAAGAGCCCGTCGATATCGGGGTAGCTGCCATAGGTGTACCGACCGCCGGACACGGCATTGACCTCGATGCGCGTGGGCGCATTGCCCGGCGCGCCGCTGCCATTCTGGACAACGGGGCGTAGCTTTTTCTCACCGAGCTCATTGTAGAACGCCGCGCGCTCGAGCGGACGCAGCCGAACCCTGATGCCGATGGCCTGAAGATAATTGGCGACGGGCTCTCCGATGGCAGTGCCGTAGACCATCTCGCCGAAGAGGTCGCCGGCATCGAAGCCATTGGGGTAGCCGGCCTCGGCCAGGAGCTGCTTGGCGCGCTTGGGATCGTAGGGGGACGGCGGCGGAGCCCAGAAGTACTCCATGCCCTGGGGGACGAAGCTGTACGCGAGCTTGGAATGTCCGAGGTAGACGGCCTGGTTGATGGCCTGGCGGTCGATGGCGAGATTGACGGCCTGCCGCACACGCTTGTCATGCCACGGCGACTTGGGATCCCACTGCTCGGTGAAGACCAGCCAGATGGTGAAGGGGAAGTGGGTGGGGGCGAGCGTCAATCCGGCCGTCCGCTTGAGCTCTTCGGCGAGGGGGCCGGTGATGCTGTAGGCGATGTCCACCTCGCCGCGCTTCAGCGCCGCGAGCCGCGTCGACTCATCGGGGATCACGCGGAAGACCAAAGTTTTCACGCTGGGCGTCTTCCGCCAGTAGCCCTCGAAGGCTTCCAGTACGAGCTCGACACCGGGCTTGAAGGACACGAAGCGATACGGACCTGCACCGACGGGCGCCTTCTTGAATCCCTCCTCGCCGACCTTCTCGACGTACTTCTTGGGCACGACCCAGGCCGCGCCGGTGGCCGGCGTGGCATAGAACGTCATGAAGTCCGGCCACGCATGCTTGAGGACGAAGCGGATGCGATGCGGATCCACGATATCAATGTGGGCGACCTTGGCCTTGAGCGCGGCGGCGCTGGCGCCGCGGTAGCGCTCGAAGGAGAATTTCACGTCCTCCGCCGTCATGATATCGCCATTGTGGAACTTCACATTCTTCCGCAGCACGAAGTCGTAGGTCAGCCCGTCCCTGGACGCGGTCCAGGACTCAGCCAGGCTCGGCGCCATCGCGTTGCCGGGCATGGGCTTCACGAGCGCGTCGTGTAGCGCGTACAGGATCATGAACGGCGTGATGATGCCCGACGTCTCGGCGGGATCGAACCAGGTGGGCGCAAGCGTCGTGTGGACGCCCCAGGTCAGCTGGCCTTCGGAGCCGGCTTGGGCTGCATACGGGCTCGGGAGCACAACGATCAGCAGGGCCACCGGGATGGCCGCGAGTGCTCCGGTCAGATTAAATCGTTTGCGTCCGATGGCGGCCATCGCCTCCTCCACCTCGAGGATAGGTCGGGGGTCCCGGAAGATAGGCAGCGCCTGAAGCGGATCGGCAGATTGGCGTGATTATCGTCGAATCGAGCCCCTTGTCAATGGTCTGTCCGGGAGGTAAGAGTCATCGCGGAGGGACGCCATGACGATCACCGCGACCTCGGCGCTGCACACCCCGCTCTGCGAATTGCTGGGCATCCGCTATCCCATCTGCCAGGCGGGCATGGGCTATGTCGCCCGATCCGCGCTGGCCGCCGCGGTGTCCGAGGCCGGAGGGCTCGGCGTCTTGGCGGCGGCACATCACACCCCGGCAGATCTGCGCGCGGAGATCCGGCGCGTGCGGGATCTGACCGACAAGCCCTTCGGCGTGGACATTCTCTTCGCGAGTGTCCGGGTCGCCGGCCAGGAGGCCGAGCGGTTCAGCGATGCCGTCAGGGGCTGGGCGGATGTCACGCTCGAAGAGCGCGCACCCGTTCTCGTAGCCGGCCTCGGCAATCCCGGCTCCGTGACCGCCGACGCCCATCGGCTGGGGATGAAGGTCATGGCCCTCTGCGGCAATGTGAAGCAGGCGCTGGATCACAAAGCCAATGGAGTGGACGTGGTCATCGCCCAGGGGCATGAAGCCGGCGGCCACACGGGCCGCGTCGCTGGACTGGTGCTGATCCCGGCAGTGGTGGACGCGGTCGCGCCGCTCCCGGTACTGGCCGCCGGCGGCATCGCCGATGGCCGGGGGCTGGTGGCGGCTCTGGCGCTGGGCGCGGTGGGCATCTGGATCGGAACGCGCTTCATTGCCACGCCCGAGGCCTATTGCCACGACAACTACAAACACAAGGTGGTTGCCATCGACGAGGAGGCCACGGTGGTCACGCGCGCCGCCTCCGGCAAGCCGTGCAGGCTCATCCGCAACAACTTCACCCGCGAGTGGGAAGGACGGGAGCGCGAGATCCAGCCTTTCCCCATTCAGGGCGCGCTCGTGGGCCGGGAGGCCGGGCTCCGAGCCCGCGAGGCGGGGGACATCGAGAACGGCAATGCCCCGTGCGGCCAGAGCGCGGGGCTGATCCGCGGGATCATGCCGGCCCGGCAGGTGGTAGAAGCGCTCGTGAAGGAGGCCGAGGAATCGCTCGCGCGGCTCGCCGCGCGCTAGAGCAGCTTTTCCATGATGATGGTGTCGGTCCACTTGCCGTCGAGCAGTCCCTGCTCCTTGTAAATGCCGACCGCGCGGAAGCCCAATCGCTCGTAGAGCGCCACGCCCGACCGGTTGAAGGGAAAGGCCGAGAGCACCATCTTGTGGTAGCCGATCTCGCGCGCCAGATCGATCAAGGCCTCGAGCAGCCGCCTGCCCACACCTTTGCCCCGGCAGCCCCGATCCACGTAGACGGAAAAGTCGGCCACGTGCTGGTACGCCGGACGCGGATTGAACTGGTTCAGGCTGGCCCAGCCGACGACCGTGCCGGCGGCCTCCGCCACGATCACCGGATGGCGCGGCCCGCGCGCCGCCATCCACCGGCGGCGCTCCTCGGGCGTGCGCAGCTCGGTCTCGAGCGTCGCGACGCGGTCTTCGATCCCCTGGTTGTAGATCGTGGCGATCGCCTCGGCATCGCTCTCGCGCGCCGGCCGGACGGTGAGCTCGGCCATCAACGCGCCGGCTCGAGCTCGCGCACGTCGAGCCGTCCCGCTTTCCGCAAGGCGGCGAACTCGTCGAGCGTCTTTTGGATCCCGTCCTTGAGCGACGTCCGGGGTTGGGGCCCGAGGTCGCGCTGATAGCCGTGATCGGCCAGCTCGGACGGGAAAGGGATGGGTTGCTCGACATGGGAGAGCATTCCCTTGGCGGGTGGCCAGGCCGCCTCGATCATCTTGACCAGCTCGGCGATCTTCACCGACTCGCCGTGGAGGTTGTACACTCGGGCGCCGTCGAGCGCGGACTCGACGGCGGCGATGCAGGCGCGCGCCACATCGTCGGCATAGATGAGATCCGTGGCGCCGCCCCAGCGGATTTGGAACGGCCGGCCGAGGACGGCGGCCTTCATCGCGAGGGTCGGATCGGCAGTGACGCCGAAGTCGCGTCCCGGCCCATAGACGCTGAGCGGCCGAAAGCCCATGGAGGGGATCTTGTGCTCCTCCCAGTAGACGCGGGCCGTCTCCTCATTAGCCACCTTGTACACGCCGTAATGCGTGGCGGGCTTGGGTGGCGAGTCATCCGTGACGGGCCCCGGACCGTAGAGGCTGGGAGGGCCGAAGACGGCGGCCGAAGAGAAATAGGCCACGCGCCCGACGCGGTCGCGGTGCGCCTTGGCGGCCTCGAAGACATTGGCCGTTCCCACCACGTTGATCAGGGCGCCCCTGGAGGGATCCTGCCGGCAGAGCGGGACCTGCCACGCGGCCAGGTGGATGATGCGCGTGATCTTGTGCTCGCCCACCACGCGCACGACCGCGTCCTTGTCCGCGATGTCGCCGCGCACCATCACCACGTCCCTGAGCCGGTCCGGGCCCACGATCATGCGCATCCGCCATGGATCGTCGCCCAGATCGTAGACCACGGGGTGCTCGCCGGCCGCCAGCAGCCGCTTCACCACCCACGCGCCGATGCAGCCGAACGCCCCGGTCACCAGCGTCGCCACCAATCAGCCTCCTTGGTTTGGGTTTCGCGCGCCGCGGACTTTTATACACCACTCCGGCGCCCATGACACGCGGTTTTGGGTATAATGCGAGCCGTGTTCGACAGCAAGCGCTTCTTCGAGGAGTCGTGGCCCAAGATCTCTCAGGGCTTCGAGTCCGAAACCGCGGCCGAGACCGAGATCGAGTGGATCCTCGGCCACGCGCGCCCGCCGGCGGGCGCGCGCGTGCTCGACGCGCCGTGCGGCTTCGGCCGCCATTCCCTGGCGCTGGCCCGGCGCGGCTTCAGCGTCACGGGCGTGGATCTGTCGGAGACGGAGCTGGACCGCGCCCGCCAGCGCGCGGCCGCCGCCGGCCTGCACCTCGACCTGGTCCGGCAGGACATGCGCGACATGGAGTTCGCCGGCGAGTTCGATCTCGCGCTGAACCTCTTCTCCAGCATCGGGTACTTCTCCGACGACGAAGACCGCCTGCTGCTCGACCGGTTCTGCACGGCGCTCAAGTCGGGCGGCGCCTTCGTCCTCGACACGCGCAACCGCGATTTCTTCATCCACGATGTGGCGCCCCAGGAAACCGTGCGGCTGGCCGAGGGCACGGTCCGCGTCAAGAACCGGTTCGACGTCCGCACGAGCCGGATCCAACAGGATTGGTGGCTCGAGGAGCAGCAGCGCCTGCTGGGTCAGACCGAGCTCCGGCTCTACTCGACCCACGAGCTCCTGCGCATGCTGCGCCCCGAGCGCTGGTCCGCCGTCGAGCTTTTCGGCGGTCTCGACGGCCGGCCGTTCCTTCTCGATTCGCCCCGCATCGTCCTCGTGGCAACCAAATAACCCCGGAACCCAGGAGACATCAGTGAGACCTTTCATCGTCGTAGGCGGCGCCATTCATCCCGACGGACTCGAGCAGCTCGAGAGCGAAGCGCGTGTCATCGTGACCGAGGAGACGACCGAGGATGGCATGGCCCGCGTCGCCAAGGAAGCCGACGGCATCCTCTTTCGGATCCGTCCGGGCTGCACGCGCTCGCTCATGGCGGCCTGCCCTCGGCTCAAAGTCATCGGGCGGCATGGCGTCGGGCTCGACACGGTGGACCTCAAGGCCGCGACCGACCTGGGCGTCGCCGTCGTCCACGCGCCTGGCTCGAACTCCGATTCCGTGGCGGAGCACGCCTGGATGCTCATCCTGGCTTGCGCGAAGCGGACGCTGGACGTCGACCGGATGACGCGCAAGGGCGATTGGGGGCCGCAGCGCTGGAAGGGAAACATGGAGCTGGCTGGCAAGACGCTCGGCATCATCGGTGTCGGGAACATCGGGCGCCGTGTCGCCCGTATCGGCAGTGCCTTCGGGATGCGCGTGATCGGCTACGACAAGTACGTGGCCGACGAGGAAGTGCGCACGCGCGGGGCGGAGCCCATGAAGGACATGGCCTCGGTGCTGAGCCAGGCCGATGTCATCACGTGTCACACGCCGCATACGCCCGAGACGCACCACATGATCGACGCCAAGGCCGTGGCCCGCATGAAAGACGGCGTGATCTTCGTCAATACCTCTCGCGGCAAGACGCAGGACGAGCACGGGCTGTTCGAAGGGCTCACGCGCGGCAAGATCCGCGCCGCCGGACTTGACGTGTTCGAGGAGGAGCCGGCGCATGCCGACAACCGGCTCGTCAACCTGCCGAACGTCGTGGTGACCTCACACGTGGCCGGCGTCACCGAGGAAACTGTGCGGGGGATGGCCATGCAGGTGGGAGCGGAGATGCTGCGCGTGCTGCGCGGCGAGAAGCCCAACGTCCTTGGCAATCCCGACCTCTGGCCCAAGCTGAGTCATCTCAAGTAGACTTGATGAAGAGGATACCGACACGGGCGGGTGGGTGACGGAGCCGGCCGCGCGGGGCCGCCCGCGGCGACAGGACCTACCCGTCTCAGAGTGATGAGGGGCTAATGCCGATTGACGCTCGCCATCCGAAGGAGATCCGCGCCGACATCCGCCGCGGCAAGTTCGCCGGAATCACGGCGGGCCTGGCGCCCGGTTTCGTCCAGGCGAACCTGGCCATCCTTCCCAAGGACGCCGCCTACGATTTCCTGCTCTTCTGCCAGCGCAACCCGCGGCCGTGCCCGCTCATCGAGGTCACCGACATCGGCTCGCCCGAGCCCGTCGGAGTCGCCCCCGGGTCGGACCTCAGGACCGACCTGCCCCGGTACCGCATATATAAGGATGGGGTCCCGGCCGATGAGGTGACCGACATCACGCCCTTCTGGCGCGACGACCTGGTGGCCTTCCTCCTCGGCTGCTCCTTCACCTTCGAGTGGGCGCTCCTGGATGCGGGCATTCCCATGCGCCACATCGACGAAGGAAAGAACGTCGCAATGTGGAAAACCTCCATCGCGTGCCGCCCCGCGGGCCGCTTCCATGGTCCGATGGTCGTCTCCATGCGTCCCATTCCGACCTCGATGCTTTCGAAGGCGGTGACGGCCTCGGCCCGATTCCCCAATGCCCACGGCGCGCCGGTTCACATCGGCGACCCGCCGGCCATCGGGATCGCGGACGTGACCAAGCCGGACTGGGGGGACTTCGTCGGTATCCGGCCGGACGAGGTGCCCGTGTTCTGGGCCTGCGGAGTCACGCCGCAGGCGGTGGCCCTGGCCTCGAAGCCCGCGTTCATGATCACCCACAGCCCGGGCCACATGTTCATCACGGACGTTCCGAACCACGCCCTCGCTGTCCTCTAGTGCCGGGTCATCTGACGTCGTTATCCTTCGTTCTCGGTCACCGCGGGTCCTCAACGTACAAACGCGTACGCCTGCGGCCCGCGGTTCCCTCGGGCCTCGTCTGGCTCGTCACCTGGCCCGGCACCCAGGCGAACTAGTGGCGATCTACGTCGAGCCGCGACTGCTTCCCTGCGGAGACAGGGCGCTCTCGGTCGAGCTTGGCGATGAGATCAGCCGCGAGGCAAACGCCCGCGTCCTGGCGCTCGAGTACCTGATCCAGCAAAAGAGCCTGCCGGGGATCACCGAAACCGTGCCCACCTTCCGCTCGCTGCTGGTCTACTACGATCCGTTCGCCGTCGGCTACGATGACCTGACCTCGGCGCTGCGAGGGCTGGCGTCCCAGGCCCGGCCCGACGTGCTGCCGCCCGCCCGCACCGTGGAAATCCCGTGCTGCTACGGTGGCGAGCTGGGCTTCGAGCTGAACGCCGCCGCGGCGAAGATCGGGCTCGACCCCGACGAGATGGCGCGGCTCCACGCGAGCGCCGACTATTATGTCTACTTCGTCGGCTTCACGCCGGGCCTGCCGTACATGACGGGCATGCCCGAGCGGCTCACCATCCCGCGGCTGGAGACGCCGAGAACGAAAACGCCACCGGGCAGCGTGGGAATCGGCGGCACCCAGTGCTCGATCTACTCCGTCGAGAGTCCCGGCGGCTTCTGGGTGCTCGGGCGCACGCCGCTCCGCCTCTATGACCCCGTCGCGCCCGATCCTATCCTGCTGCGCGCCGGAGACCACGTGCGCTTCCGCATGATCGACCGCGCCGAGTTCGACCGCATCGCCTCAGCGGTGGCCGCCGGCACATTCACGCCGCGCATCGAGGTGGCTTCTTCCCCTCTCCCCTCCGGGGAGAGGGCAGGGTGAGGGAAGTCCGTGAGCCCAAGGCTGGTCGTCCTGCTGATGGCCACGAGCCTACTCGTAGCGCCCAGTGCCGCTCTCGCTCAGCGGCCGGGCAAGCTGCCGCGCATCGGCGTGCTCTCCCCGACCGCCCCCTCGCCGCCATCGTCACCGCAGGTGGAGTACTTGGTCCAAAGCCTTCGTGAGCTTGGCTACGAGAACGGGAAGACGGCGACAATCGAAGTCCGGTACGGGGCGAACAGCCCGGAACGTCTGGCCGAGTTTGCGGTCGAGCTCGTCCGGCTGCAGGTTGATGTGATCGCGACGACGGGAGATCTCTCGACCCGCGCCGCGCAGCGCGCGACGACAACGATCCCAATCGTCGCAGCGGTGGGCTTTCCCGTCGAGTCGGGTTTCGTGGCGAGCCTCGCGCGGCCGGGTGGGAACACTACGGGCATCTCGGTTCAGGCCGATGAGCTCGCTGTGAAGCGATTAGAGCTGCTCAAGCAGGCTCTGCCCAGGATGACCCGGGTCGCCTTTCTCTGGGACCCGGTGACGAGCGAGCGCCAGGTGCGGGCGGCGGAGGCGGCGACGAAGTCGCTTGGGTTGCAGCTTCAGGTTCTACAGGTTCGAGCGCCCGCCGAACTCCCAAGAGCTTTCGAATCAGCGGTTCGGGGTCGTGCGGACGGGCTGGCGGTAGCCGTTTCGCCGATGTTGGTGACATCCAGGGAAGCTATGGTCGCCCTGTCGACCAAGCACCGGATTCCAGCCGTCTACGCCGAGCGGGAATACGTGGAGTTCGGCGGGCTCATGAGTTACGGACCTAATCTGGCTGACACGCGGCGAATTGCCGCCGCGCAAATCGACAGGATCCTGAAGGGCGCCAAGCCTGCCGATCTGCCCTTTCAGCAGGCGACGAAGTTCGATCTGTTGCTCAACCTCAAGACGGCCAAGGCGCTTGGGCTCACGCTGCCCCAGTCCCTGCTGCTGCGCGCGGATCAGGTGATCGAGTGAGGCTCCTCGTCCAGGACGCGGGGCCGATGACGACGGTCCAGGACCTGGGGCGCCCGGGCTATCTGCGCGTGGGGATCCCGGACTCGGGGCCGATGGATCGCGAGGCCTTCGTGCTCGCCAATCGGCTCGTGGGCAATCCCGACGGCGCGGCGGGGCTCGAGTGCACGCTCATCGGCCCGCGCATCGAGTTCTGCGACGAGCGGGTCGTCGCCGTCACCGGCGCCGATATGGCGCCGACGCTCAACGGCTCAGCCGCGCCGCGCTGGCAGGCCGTCCTCGTCAAGTCCGGCGACGTGCTCAGGCTCGGCCCGGCGCGATCCGGCGTGCGCGCCTATGTGGCGGTGAGCGGCGGCGTCGACACGCCGCCGGCGCTGGGTTCGCGTTCGACCTATGTTCGCGGCGCCCTGGGCGGCCTGGGCGGCCGCGCGCTCAGGAAGGGCGATCAGCTCCCGCTCGGCGCCGTGCGGGGCGCTCGCGTCGGCCGCGTGAGGGCAGGGGGCGTCCCGGACTATTCGATCGAGCCCGAGATCCGCGTCGTGCTGGGGCCGCAGGACGACCGTTTCACGAAGAAGGGCATCGCCGCGTTCCTCGAGGGCCCGTACGAGATGCTCCCCCAGAGCGACCGCATGGGCGCGCGGCTCAAGGGGCCCTTCATCGAGCACACGGGTGGGCACGACATCATCTCCGACGGCGTCGCGCTCGGCGGCATCCAGGTCATCGGCGACGGGCAGCCCATCGTGCTGCTGGTGGACCGGCAGTCCACGGGAGGGTATACCAAGATAGCGACGGTATGCTCCTTTGACATCGGCCGCATTGGCCAGGTCAAGCCGGGCCAGCGGCTGCGGTTTCGGAAGGTCACGATAGTCGAAGCCCATGCCGAGCTGCGCGCCCGGCGGGAGCAGCTGGAGTCGGCCGTGGAGTAGCCCCTCACCCTGGCCCTCTCCCCAGTGGGGAGAGGGAAGGAGCCATGCCATGACGCTCGAAAGCGCGATCAACGACTACAAGGCCAAGACCGCCCGCTCGCGTCAGCTCTACGAGGAAGCGCTCCATGTGATGCCGGGCGGCAACAGCCGCTCAACGATCTTCTTCGACCCCTACCCCTTCTACATCGCGCGGGGCGAGGGAGTGCGCATCTGGGACGCCGACGGTGTCGAGCGATTGGACTTCAACGGCAATTACACCAGCCTGATCCTGGGCCACGCCAATGCGAACGTCGTCAAGGCCATCCAGGAAGCCGCCGGGCGCGGCATTTCGTATCCCGGGCCGAGCGAGCACGAGGTGCGCCTCGCCGAGATCCTGACGAAGCGCATCCCGAGCATGGAGACCATCCGCTTCACGAATTCCGGGACCGAAGCGACAATGAACGCAGTGCGGGTGGCGCGGGCCTTCACGGGGCGGAGCAAGATCGCCAAGTTCGAGGGCGCCTATCACGGCACCCACGACTGGGTCCTGGTCAGCGTCACGCCCGATCTCGAACAAGCCGGCTCTCGCAAGCGGCCTAAGGCAGTGCCCGCGTCGGCGGGAATACCGCCGGCCGTGCTCAAGCACGTCGTGGTACTGCCGTGGAACGATGCCGAGGCCTGCGCGAAGATTCTCGAGAGGCACGGCTCGGACATCGCCGCGCTCCTCGTCGACCCCTCGCTGGGCGTCGGCGGTGTCCTGCCGCCGCGCGAGGGCTTCCTCGAGCGGCTGCGCGAGGTGACGGCGCGCCTGGGCATTTTGATGATCTTCGACGAGGTGATCTCCTTTCGCGTGGCGCCGGGCGGAGCGCAGGAGCGCTTCGGCATTCGCCCTGACCTCACCACGCTCGGAAAGATCATCGGCGGCGGCCTGGCCGTGGGCGCCTTCGGCGGCCGCGCCGATGTGATGAACTACTACGACCCGCGCGGCGGCAAGGGTCGCATCAGCCATGGCGGCACCTTCAATGCCAACCCGCTGACGATGGCGGGAGGCGTGGCCACCATGGAGCAGCTCACCCCTGAGGCCTATGCGCGGCTCGACGCGCTCGGCGAGCGGGTTCGCGGGGGCGTGACCCGGCTCTTGCGCAAGCTCAAGCGGCCCGGCCAAGTGACCGGCGTGGGGTCGCTCTTCTGCCTGCACTGGACCAAGGCGCGGCTCAGCGATTATCGCTCCAGTCGCCCCACGGATCCCCAGGCGCCGGCGCGCGTGTTCATGGGGCTCCTGAACGAGGGCGTGCTGCTCACCCAGCGGGGCCTGGGCGCCTGTTCCCTGGCCATGACCGACGCCGATGTGGACCGATTCGTCGAGGCGCTCGGCCGGGTGCTCGACAAGGACCGCTAGGGGAGGAGGCAAATGGAGCTTGGGAGGAAAGCTCTGATTCGAGCCGGACTGGCGATTGGGGGATTGTGCCTGTTCAGTACTCTCGTCTTCGGTCAGGCGCTGGCCTCGAGCCTCGAAGTGTTTCATGCCGACTCGCTTGCCGGTCCAATGCACGAGCTCAAGAAGGCATTCGAAGCAAAATACCAGGGGGTCACGATCAACCTGACCTCGGGAGTCTCCAGGCAACTTGCCGAACGCATCTTGAAGGGGGATACCTGTGATGTGTTTGCGCCGTCATCCCCGGCGGTTATCGATGAGGATCTGATGCACAAGAAAATCGCTGGCTCCCCCCAGGATGCCGTCTCCTGGTATGTGGTGTTTTCCGCGAATGAAATGGTCGTCATCACCGAAAAAGGCAATCCGTTG
>WNEY01001879.1_pt1 | contig 15086 bp, 17 predicted proteins | sample 5400531 | NCBI WGS metagenome assembly WNEY01 (sample SAMN13153338, study PRJNA577476) | soil metagenome | isolation source: 200 cm saprolite under Douglas fir tree site 1 | place: USA:California | collected 2015-04-18
AGCAAGGTGCCATCTCACCGGCACTGCCGACGCTCAACGATCAAGAGGCAAGCTTCCCTGGGAGCGGCGTACTCGATATTCCAGACGGCGGATTCGGCTTTCTCAGGGCAGAGCGCTTCCTGCCTGGGCGCGGAGACATCTACATCTCGGCCTCGCAGATCCGCCGTTTCGGGCTGCGCCAGGGCGACCTGGTGGGTGGCCAGGTTCGGGCTGCCAAGGATCGCGAACAGTACGCCGGTCTGCTGCGCGTTGAAAGCGTGAACGGGCTTGATCCCGATGTCGCCCGGCGCCGCCCGCACTTTGACAGCCTAACCCCGATCTTCCCCCGCGAACTCTACGACCTGGAGACCAACCCAGGCAATCTCTCAGGTCGTCTCATCAACCTGGTTGCGCCGATTGGGCGGGGACAGCGCGGCCTGATCGTCGCCCCACCGAAGGCAGGCAAAACCGTGCTGCTCACATCCATCGCCAACGCCATCACCCGGAATTACCCCGACGTGTACCTGCTGATCGCCTTGATCGGAGAGCGACCGGAGGAGGTCACTGACCTGCAGCGCTCTGTACAGGCCGAGGTCGTCAGTTCTACCTTTGACGAACCCACCGAGGCTCATACCCGTCTCGCCGAGATGGTGCTGGAGCGGGCCAAACGACTGGTGGAAGAGGGACGCGACGTGGCCATACTCCTCGATAGCCTGACCCGCCTGAGCCGGGCCTACAACCTGGCCGTCGAACCCAGCGGGCGCAGCCTCTCAGGCGGTCTTGACCCGCTGGCCCTGGTGCTGCCCAAACGCTTCTTCGGTGCGGCACGCAAGATCGAAGAGGGCGGCAGTCTGACCATTATCGCCACCGCGCTGGTGGACACGGGCAGCCGCATGGACGACGTGATCTACGAAGAGTTCAAGGGGACCGGCAATATGGAGCTAGTGCTCAACCGCAAGCTGGCCGACCGGCGCATCTTCCCGGCCATCGATGTCGCGCTCTCCGGCACGCGCCGAGAGGAACTGCTCTACGACGAGAAGACCTATCGTGCGGTCGTTACCATGCGCCGCATGCTCTCGACCCTGAGCGAGCAGCGAGGACTGGAAGCGATGGAAGCGCTGCTTCAGCAAATGTCCAAAACTGCCAACAATGCCGAATTCCTGGCCAATCTCAATCGCAGTCTGGCCTAAGTGACAAGAGCTCCTGAAGTTCTCCCGCAGTACCTGACGCCTTTCTCAGGAGCGCGTTCGACAGCGCTTTCGAGTACTAGCCGGCTACGCCACACGGAGAACAAAAGCATAAAAAACGCTCGTTGATGAGTACTCAACGAGCGTTTTTCAAAAGTCTTGCAGGGTGTTATGTGTGCTCTACTTGGGGCGCGTTCTCAGCGTTCGCCTGCTGAGGATGCTGGCTGCTTCCTTGGATGAACTGGGAAAGCTCTGTGCGGGAGCGCTCGAGGAACGCACGCAGTTGGCCCTGTTTCTCAGCATCGCCATGGGCGGAACGGGCTGCAATCGCGAAGAGCCGTGCGACTTCTGCCGCAGAGCTGCCTAGTGCTTGCTGCTCTGCTGTTAACTGATGTCCTCGGCCACTAAATCTGTAGTAGCCAGGGCGAGCGTAAAAGAATACAGGGCGCCGATACCCGCGAAAGAAGCGGGGACCTGACCAGTTGCCTCTGTCAAACCGTGGTCCAATTCGTCTGCTATTCTGACCGATCATATGCTATCACCTCCTTACCTATTTTTTGTTGATTTTTTGTTGATAACGATATATCGTTATCTGGTAATATCAACAATGCGATATATCGTTATTATTCCCGATTCGGTGTAATGGAACGTAAGCTTTTAAAAAGCGATTGCCCGGCACCATTCTGCGGCGGTGCCGGGCTAATTGTCGTTACAAACTCTATTGGGGTGGACTGCTTAGAGCACCACGGTGACCTGGCGCAGTGTCCCGCCTCTCAAGAAACTCAGCGTCATGGTTTCTCCTGCCTGGTGGCGGCGCACCATCCGTTGGAGATCAGCCGGCTCTGTCACCGGCTCGCCTTCAGCCGCGATCACGATATCCAACCGCTTGAGTTGAGCATGATCTGCAGGCCCACCGGGGCGGATCTCCAGCAGTTCCATGCCAAATTGCTGGGTGAGATGCAGCCGTTGTCGAAGGGCCGGGTCGAGTGGCACACGCATCCCGCCCACACCCAGTGAGATCCCCGCAGGTGGTGCCTCGCGTCTTGCGTAAATGCGAGCAAGGGCCGACTTGATCGTCTCCAAGGGGATCGAGAACCCCAGTCCCTGCGCCATCGGCATCATCGCCGTCGTGATCCCCACCACGCGCCCGCTGCTATCGACCAGAGGACCCCCGGAATTTCCCGGGTTGATCGAGGTATCGGTCTGGATGAGATCGGTCATTTTCTGTGTGCCCGGCCCTTGCAGCGTCCGACCAAGCGCACTGACGACTCCGGCCGTGACCGTCCAGTTCAAGCCATACGGATTGCCGACGGCGATGACCAGTTGCCCGACGCGCAGTGGTCCGCGGCCGAGTTCCGCCACCGGCAAGTGGTCAGCGCCAATCCGCAGCAGAGCGATATCGACGTCTGGTTCACTGCCAACGATACTGGCGTCAAACGTGCGCCCATCCGCCAGCGTCACCTTCACGCGCCGGGCATTAGCCACCACGTGGGCGTTGGTCAGGATCTGTCCATCGGAGGCAAAGATAAAACCCGAGCCAACGCCACCATATTCCCGAGGCACAGGGTAGGGGCCAGAGCGCCGCCCCGTATGCTCCAGGTCTATCCGGACCACCGCAGGACCCACGCGTTCGGCTGCCGCCGTGACCGAACGGGAATAGGCATCGAGGGCCTGCGCATCCTTTTCATTCCTCTCTATATCAAGCATACTGCTTTCACTTCTCTTCCAAGGGAACGGCCGAAGCGCCTTTGAGGGGGCAGATGATGCATCCTCACAAGAGAGAACGGCCAGCTTGTGGTTCCCTACTGCTATCTTCCTTCTCAAAATAACGATATATCGTTATTTATGCATAGAAACAAGACGATAGAACGTTTTATTCCCATTCGTGTGGTCATTGCTTGGAGAGAAATGGCCTGTGCTGGCTAGATAGGATATCTGTTCCAAAACAGAGCAGGAAACAGCAATGTGAGCAACTCTATCTCCATCTGCCCAATGGAAAGATCGAGCGGTAAAGAAACTGAAAGCGCCATCGGCGATGCATTTGTTAGAACAGATATCCTAAGAAGCCAGCACAGCGTATTCCCTACACCATGACGAGGCTCTTAACGCTTTCATGACACTTCCTCCTTATACTCAGAGGAGAGAGGACGAGGCGCCTCAACTGGGTCGTGGCTCGACACCCTGGCGTGAGGCCATGGCCTCATCATACACAGTGCAGCACACTTATGTTAACAATGCCTTGTTGGTATCAGCCTTCTGCTAGCACGCAGGCTCAGTCTGTTCAACAGCGGAAATGGTTGTTGCTTGCATGAGGTACAGAAAAATCGCTCAGTGCTGCTTTCGTCTTGAAGAGGAGGAAGGACAATGTCGACCATGGTACAACCGCCGGTGCAAACCGTGCAAAGGTCGCTGGTGGTCAACGCCGACGCGAAGAACGTGTCTTCAGTGATTGAAGACGTTGCGCGAACTCCCGAATGGCAACCCATCTTCACCAGGGTCACTCCCCCGACCCAGGGAGCTCTAGGACCTGGTTCAGAGCTAGAGTGTGAAGCAGTGGCAGTTGGCAAGAGGTTCACAGGAACAAGCCACATCCTGACATGGAATACCGGCAACGAGTATACATGGCGGCTGAGAGAGCCAGATACGGGTCAAACCATGGACGGTGGCATTCTTCTCAACCCCAGGGATGGTCAGACCGAGGTCACCATGTGGCTTTCTTACAGCCTCGCAGGGGAAGTCGCCCTCGTATTGAGTGCTGCTGGATTCAGTACTTTTCTGAGCAATGCTCTCGATCAGGCGCTTTTTAACCTGAATCGTAAGGTTGTAGTCCCTTGATGGGATACGATCTCAGTATCCTGCCTGTATTGTTCTCAGGAGTCGTTTCGTCGAGCTCCATTCCCTCACCGTCAGGAGGGCTCAACGAAACGCTTGAGATTGCCAGTCGCACGTGGCCAGTACAGCCTGCGGACCGCAGCGCTCGCGTGGTTTCCAGACCGATGTTGGAAGCGCTGCCGGTGACGATGGTGATTGTACCGCGGAAGCTCGCAGCCGCGGATGATCTCGCCTGCTGTAGTGGAAGCTCCAAAGCCGGAGCCGATGGGGGTTTGTTGGGTCACCAGCAGAAACCTTCTTGAACATGTGCTTAGACCGTGGCATACGGTGGGTGTAACAGCGCTTTCCTGATGGATACCTCCTGGCAATCGTGCGTATCTGGTACGAGCTGTAGAGCGGTGAAGCGCAGAACAGAACGTTCTCCTTCGCTTGCGGGCCAGCGCTTCAGAGCGCCGGGCTGCGCGCCTGAGCAACCTGCGCCCGCACGGCGGGGACCACCTCGGCGGCGAACCGCTCCTGTGCTGGCTACTTCGGACATCCGTTGGCACAATCGGCAGGTTGCCTTTGTGGGATCCCTCTCTTGGAGCTCTTGCTGTGCTGAAGAGAGGGAAGTGCAGAGCCATCGAGCGCAGACATTCCTGCTTGACGTTCCTTCTGGTATCAGGCCATTTGCAAGCAGAGTGGACCCTGATCTCTCATCTCCATGAGCCTCTTTCTTGCACGAATGCTCCACGTAGCCAGCACAGGGTGTCTGATGGGGAAGCAGCCCTGATGCTCTCCTTGCCTTTTTAGCGCATGCCTCTCCTGCACATGAGGCGACGATTCCTTGCTAGAAAGAATGAGGTTCCTATGAATGCAAGAAGGACGGAGCAGCGAGCTCTTCCGAAGTTGTGGTTCCGGCTGTCGGTGATGGCAGGGAATAGAACACAAGTGGGTGGCTTGATACCGGAGCCGCATTACTGTACGTGGCGGCAGTGATGGTTGTGTTGCGAGAGCATGAACTGCACCCGTATAGCCCGCATCACTCTGGAGTTGACAAAGCCACGTTCCTCACGCATACAATGGGAGAGCATAAAAGACACTTCTGCAAATCTATGCCAGCGGAGGCACATATGGCGCCACCTGCGCACGGAACCATAGCGCTGGTAGGCGCTGGCGAGTACCTGCCAACAATGCTGTCGGTCGATAAGCTGCTAGTCGAACGAATGAGCGGTCCGCCACGTGTCGTCGTGCTGCCCACCGCATCGGTGCCTGATGGCGCTGGCGTCCCCGAACGCTGGGCGCGCATGGGCGTAGAACACTTCTCACACCTGGGCGTAGCAGTCGAGCCGGTGATGCTGTTCGATCGCTCGGATGCCGACGATCCACAGATGGCCGCGCAGCTTGCTACTGCCAACTTCGTCTATTTCTCCGGTGGCAAGCCTCGCTATCTGTTGGAGACGCTTCAAGGAACAGCCTGCTGGCAAGCGATTCTCAACGTCTTTGCAGCAGGCGGAGTCGTAGCAGGGTGTTCGGCAGGAGCGATGGTCCTTGGCGCTGCCCTTCTCGACTTTCCCCGCACCTGGCGCACACTTCCCGCGCTTGGCCTTGCCCCCGGCATCGCCATCATCCCCCACTTTGACGAGATTCCCTCCTTGCTTACACCCATCATGGCTGCTGCCAGGCGCAGCATAACGGTAGTCGGTATCGACGGCTCAACAGCGCTCGTTGGTTCGAATGGACAGTGGAGCGTCCAGGGGAAAGGTGCAGTGACCGTTTTCACGAGCAAGCAGAAGACACGCTATCCCGCAGGCGACGAGGTGCCTGTACTGGCTACTTAAGGTCTCCGTTCCAAAACAGAGCAGTAAACTGTAAAGTGAGCAGCAGTATCGCTCTCTGCTTGATGTATCACTGGAGCGAAAAAGGACGTGGGTACAGCATTACTCGGTGGTGGATAAATCGAACATCTCTCCCACTCGCTTGACAGTCTTTCTCGACTCTCCTTATCATTTCTTCTCAGGGAACTCTCTCTTCTCCCCATTTCAAGCAGCGAGGTTCATGATGACTTTTCAGATCTTCTTGTTTCTGCTCGCGGTCTGCCTCCTCCTCGCTCTGGCGAGGCTCGGGCGTCTTTCTTGGCTCCCTCTTCAACCTTCCCCTTCAAAAGCAGGCAGGAGCCACCCCGCGCTGCACCGTCTTCTCAAGCCCCGCACCCCCCTTGATTGCCCCATCTGTCGCCTCTGTTCCTCTAGAGTGAGACCTGCCTCTGCGCCAGTCCGCCCCTGGGGTGAGGTGAAAAGCCGGCGGGGAGCGCCTAAGCGGATACCCACCGAAGGCTTCGCCTGTCCCAATCAGCAGTGTCCGTACTTCGCAATCATCGATGCTCACGTCCAAGCCCTCGTCGGCGATGGCAAGCATGGCCATGCCGAGCGGATCCAGACGTTTCGTTGTCAGTCCTGCCGCACCACATTCACTTCCAGGCACAACACGCCCTTCTATCGTCTGAAAACCCCCTCTCAGCAGGTCGCAGTGGTGCTCTCTGCGCTGGCCGAAGGGCTGGATCCTTCGGCTGCCGAGCGTGTGTTCGGCTTTCGACAAACCACCATCACCACCTGGCTATGCCGTGCTGGCGAGCACGCGCACACCCTGCACGAGCGCTTCTTCTGCCATCTCCACCTCCCGCACCTGCAGTTGGACGAACTGCGCACACGGCTGCGCCGTGCCAGACAGGTGCTGTGGCCCTGGCTGGCCATCGACCCTTGCACCAAGATTCTGCCCGTGCTTCAGCTCGGTCCCCGCACCCAGAACATGGCACATACGGTCATTCACTCCTTGCGGCACATCCTGGCACCTGGCTGCATCCCCTTTTTCACCAGTGATGGGCTCAATCTGTACTTCTATGCGCTCACGGCCCATTTTGGACACTGGCTCAAGGTAGCTCGCCGAGGGCGGAAAATACTCCGGTGGCAAGTGGCAGAAGGACTGATCTACGGCCAGGTGAAGAAAAGTTACCATCGGCGCAAGCTGGTGCGGGTCACGCACGTGATGCGCCTGGGAACCGAGGACGCTCTCAAAGCTGCCTTACAGGGATTAGGCTTCTCTGGACGACTCAATACAGCTTTTATTGAGCGGGTGAATCTGAGCGTCCGACATGGGGTGGCAGCTCTCGCACGCCGCACCTGGGCGACGGCGCAGCAGTCCCCACACCTGTTGGCCCATCTGGAGTGGTGGCGAGCCTACTATCACTTTGTGCGTCCTCACCAATCGCTGCGAGTAGCGCTCATGCAGCCTCGCGAACGAGGGGGCAAACGTCTGGCGCAATGCAACCGGCAACGGACGCCCGCCATGGCAGCCGGCAGAACCACCCAACGATGGACGGCATGCGAGGTGCTCTCCTACCCATTGCCGTTGGTTTCCGCTTGAGAGGCACCAAAGCCAGATGTGGGTGTAGTGTCATGTCACGGGGAGATGGGTAAAGGTGCAAGCAGAAGCACTCGGAGGGAGCCTTGCTCCGGAAAAAGAAGGCCTGTCTGGACTGCCTCATCACAAAAAACCTGCCTAAAGTGGGTTTGTAAAGGGCCGGTCGATTTATCCACCATCTCCTGTGGGAGTACCGACCTTCGCCTGTCTTTCGCAGACTCTAAAAATTTGTGTCGATGATTTCGCTGAATGAGTGTGCTGGCTACAGAGAATGTCCATGCTAAAAATGAAGCATCTGTTCGGGAAGTGAGCATGCTAGAGACGGCGGAATAGGTCTCCTTACCGAAGCATAAGAGGGGCCTGTCTCATCAGCCAGGTCCACTGACCTTAGACGAGGCGAGCTCCCTTCTCCAACAGATCGGATCCTGATGCCGAGACTCGTTATCGAGTCCACCTGCTGTTCCTTCGTCGTTCGGGTTGGTCTGTGTACTTCCTCTCAGGCGCGTTCTTGCTCATCTCCGGGTCAGAGTTTGGGGCCACTGCCCATAACACTGCTCATGACGCTTTCATGACGCTTTCTCCCTATACTAGTACCAGAAATGATCTGGGTGACGAGTATTTTGACCAACTTGATACGGCTCGCATCCAGCGTCATCATGTGCGTCGTCTGGAGCAGTTAGGCTACTCCGTCACCTTAACTCCCAAGGAGGCGGCTTAATCGACGGGCAGACAAGTGTTCCGGGAGATTATTTTCGAAGGAAACGTTGAAGAAGAGTATGCTCCGATTGGAGGAAATTCAATGGCATGCATTTTCGCGTTGTTCGCGACACTTACACCGCGCCTGGCATTGTTGTTGCTGTGGATATTCACGCCCCTGGTCAACCGGGCCTTCAGCTTCTTTCTCTGGCCGCTGCTTGGCCTGATCCTCCTGCCCTTTACGACCATGATATATGTCCTGGTCTATGTTCCTCACATTGGCGTGGTCGGTTGGAACTGGTTGTGGATCATCCTGGGATTTTTCCTCGATCTAGCAGCGTATGCCGGGAGCGGATATAGCAACCGGAATCGTTTTCCAGCAATGTCACGCTATCCATCGTGATAGCCTCTTCCAGGATTGCTTTTCTTCTCCAAACTATGTATGCTTTCTAGATGTAATCTCTTCAATTTCCTCGATGAAAGCCTATTACCGGTAGGATGAAGAACAATGACAAATTTTCATCATCCCACATTCCGCAGTTCGATTGCCCGTTTTTTCCGAAAAATTAGTTGTGTGGAGAATGAACTGCCTCTGTGAGAGCAGCGAAGACTCCTCATGACGATGCCCATAACACTTTCATGACGCCTCCTCCTTAGAGTAGGAGCAGGCAGGTCAAGGCGCGTCACCCGAGGCGTGGCCCGAAATCCTGCCGGGTAGGTCTTTGCGTTATGATTGCTCCCAGCATTCCTTGAAGCTCATACGCCGTTTGCCGAAGCCTAGGCAGGTTTGGAACGTGGTTGATCTCATGCCGATCCCTGCACCCGTGAGTACGCCTGTCGTCTTCGTCCTCCCCCGCCCGCCGTGGATACTCTCTCATCAGGCACGTGTCTTTCGCCAGAGAGCGCTCAGGCTGCTCGGCATCCTGTTGCTCGCGCTGCTGGCAAATTGCTACCTTGCCCCGGGCGTGCCGCTACCGCGTTCCAGCGTGCCATCAAGAAAGGTTCCCTTGTTATCCTTCTCGCCTGACGTGCACTCGCTTCCTGCTTTGAAGAGCACCGACTGGCCTACCTATCACCACGATAACGCCCGCACGGGCTACCTGCCACACGAGCCCGATCCAACACGGCTCAGCGCTGCCTGGACAGCGCACTTGGACCATGCCGTCTATGCCGAACCCCTGGTCATTGGTGAGCGCGTCATCGTCGCCACCGAGGGCGATTCCCTCTACTCCCTTGACGCACGCACGGGACGGGTGCAATGGCATACCATCATTGGGCACCTCGTTCCCCTGTCCACGCTGAACTGTAGTGGGACTATCACTCTGCTGGGGATCACCGGCACGCCTGTCTATGACCCTGCCACCGGGCTGGTCTTTGCGGTGGCTGAGGTCACCGGTCCCGAGCATCTGCTGGTGGGCGTCGACCTGGCCACCGGCACGCTGCGCATGCGGCGCCCGGTGGATGTGCCGGCCATGGCTCCCCCACGGGTGTACGAGCAGCGTCCAGCGCTGGCCCTCTCCCATGGCATGGTCTATCTCGCCTTTGGGGGGCTTGCCGATGATTGCAGCCCCTATCATGGGACGATCGTCGCCTCGCGAACGGATGGGAGGGGGCCTTTACTCTCCTATCAAGTCCCGACACGGGATTCAGGTGGCATCTGGGGACCTTCGGGGCCAGCCATAGATCAGGAGGGGCGAGTGTATGTGTCGACGGGCAACGAAGACCACATCAGCGGCAGCTGGGATTTGAGTAATGCGGTACTGCGCCTCTCGCCTACTCTGCAACTGGAAGATAGTTTTGCCCCCGCCCAGTGGCGGGAGCAAGATACTGGGGATCAAGACCTTGGGTCAATGGGACCAGCGCTGCTGCCAGGCGGCCTCGTCTTCATCGCGGGCAAATCCGGTTTTGGGTACCTGCTCCACGCCAACGCCCTGGGCGGCATAGGGGGTCAGGCGGCAGTGGTGAGCGTCTGCGGATTGGCTCAGGGAGGAGTGGCCACCGTTGGCTCACAGGTCTTTGTCCCCTGCTTCGACGGCCTGAGACGCGTCCTGGACGCGCCAGGAACGACGCTGAAGGTTGATTGGCACACACTTGGCCAAATCACACTGCCTCCCATCGTGGGAGGTCACACGCTTTACAGCCTTGATCCCGGTGGTACCCTCTATGCGCTCGATACGGAGACCGGCCTGGTGCGTGCACAGCTCTCGTTGGGCATGGCGGTCCCCCACTTTGCCACACCAACGCTCTCCCAGGGACGCATTTTTGTGGGCACGTTTGAGGGCGTGAGCGCGGTGACGCTCGACGGAAGAACAGACCAAAAAGCGCCGGAGGATGCCCGGCCCGAGAAGGAGAACAGCTGTGGTACAGCGTTCCATCCCATGTCCGCCATCAGCACAGCTCTCAGACGGAAAGGATAGTGTGACGTGGTGTGACCGTTTCGCTTCACCCAAGCAGCTTTCAACGTACTGTCCAGCAGCAGACGGAGTGAACAGAGATGAACATGTTCGGAATGCGATGGGAGGAGATCTTTGCCCTCTTGCTCATTGCGATGGGGCCGGTCGGCATTACCATGAGCTACATGCCCATCGCCCAGGCTCTTCCCCCTGAAATGCGGCGTCCCCTGGCTCGGCGGACGATCCTGGTCGGCTTCATGGTAGCGCTGGTGCTCATGCTTCTTGGCGATGGGGTTATACAGGGATTGCACTTGAGCTCGGCGGTGCTGTTGATGGGAGTCGGGGTGACCTATTTCGTGCAGGCGCTTCCCATGCTCCTGGCTGGGTCGAGCGACCTCTCTGCGCCGGCAGACATCAAAGAGCCGCGGGGGCTTGCCATTTCACCCCTGGCGGTGCCAGCACTGATCTCACCAATGGCGGTGGCATTGCTCTTGAGTGTCTCGGTGATCGTCCCCAGCCTGACTGCCGCGCTGATCTTTGTTGGGATGGTGGGAGCGGTGCTGATCATTGACCTGGGGCTGATGTTGTCCTTCACCTACGTTGCGCAGTACATCTCGAAGCCGATTCTGGAGGTGCTGCAGAAGATTTTTGGGTTTATCATGCTGACCTTTGGCATCCAATTGGTGTTGCTAGCGCTGGCGAGGTTGGGCATCATCACGGCGACGGGCTTCTAATCCCAGTGTGATTCTTCGCCCTCGCCCGGCGTTTCCTGTTGTTCTCCCTCGCACCGACATACGCAACGCTACCATAATGCTTTAGTCCTGTCCTCAATGCTGATATGTCGATGGATGATGTGTTGCTCCTTTGTATACTGAAAACGATAGTGCAAGGGTTCTCTCTACGAAAACGGTTCTCGTGGTGAGCTGCCCTGTGCCTGTCATAGATGGGGAGCGTGCATCCCATCTCATTTATCTTGATGAAGAGCATTTCCTAACGACGAACAGCGGGGAAGCTGAGCTGATCGGATGGGGACCGAGGTCGGTGCTTCCTGCAATGCGCGTTCTCGCTCATGTGTGGATCAGCGTTTGGGGCCACCGCCTATGATAATGTTCATGGCGCTGCTCATGACGCTTTCATGGCGCTTTCTCCTGATACTAGGACCAGAGAGAGCGAGGTGCATCTGTTGGGTAGCGGCCCGAAACTCTGCCGACTGGGTCTGGAGCGGAGGAAATGCTTTCTTGTTGGATACACCAAAAAGGAGAAGTTCATGACCACAACTGCCCGGGAAAGAATACGTGAGCGAGCAGGTGAAGAGCAAGGTGGCGAGGAAGAGGAGACGTTCGGGGGGATACACCCGCTCCTGTTAGCCGCTCTGATGGCTCGCCGCGGGGGACGAGAAGAAGGCGAAGGGATCCAGCATCCACTCGTGTTGGCCGCCCTGATGGCACGCCGCAGAGAGGGCGAGGGAATACACCCGCTGCTGTTAGCCACTCTGCTGTCACGCCGCAAGGAGCGGGAGGAAGGCGAGGGGATCCAGCACCCGCTCGTGTTGGCCGCCCTGATGGCTCGCCGTATGGAGCGTGGAGAGGGGATACACCCGCTGCTGTTAGCCACCCTGATGGCTCGCCGCAAGGAACGAGAGGAAGGCGAAGGGATATCTCCGCTCGTATTGGCCACTCTGCTGTCACGCCGCAAAGAGCGAGAAGAGGGCGAGGGGATCCAGCACCCGCTCGTGTTAGCCGCTCTGATGGCTCGCCGCGGGGAACGAGAGGAGGACGAGGAGGGGATCTCTCCGTTCGTGTTAGCCACCCTGCTGTCACGCCGCGGGGAGCGGGAGAAGGAGAAGGAGACGGTGTAGCACAGCGAGGCTCTGGCTCCTCTCATGTTCGCCGCTCTCGGCGCCGGATTCGAACATCGAGGCTTCTGGCGATTTCGGTGAAATGATGTGAGTTGTCCAGGGCTCATACACGACTGTGTGTATGAGCTCTGGATACCTTTATCCGGTCCAAATGGCTCACTAAGCGACTGAAGGAAATCATCATGACGACTCATCCTGAACAAGCAACAAGCCGGGATCGTTTCGATCCCATGGCCGAAGCACTTCTGAAAGAACTGCTTGAGACTGCATCGCATGCGAAAGCAGCAGCGCGCACGGAAGATGCAGTCACAACGGCTCTTATGGCATCCCTGATCCCCCCGGCACGCACCGCATCACAGGCATCATCATTTGAAAAAGCCATACTTGCAGTAGCCCTTGCCCCTGCGCTTGCAGACGCGCTTGCTCCTGCGCTTGCCGATGCGCTTGTGCCTGCCATTGTGAAGGCTTTGAATACGATCGTTTCTCCCAAAGAAACCGGCCAGGAAGCGGTTCCCAAAGAGGATAGCGACAAGCAAGAGGGAAAAAAGCGTAAGTCATATGAATGAGGCAAGGTGACGGCTCCGCTGGTATCTATTTCCCCTGGCTTCTGAACCAGCAGCCGTCAACCACCTATGGCGAAGTTCATAGTGCTTTTGAATGGTGACGGCATTTTCCCACTCGAACCCCCCATCGATATGAGGGAAAATTGTCGTTACCCGGTCCCACTTTGTCTTCAGTGCTCAATAGCGCTGTAGGACTAAAACAGTGGAGTTACAATCACCTCCTCCGCCCGCTAGATTAAACTACAGCTATTTCTTCCCCACAGCCGCAGTTTCAGCCCTTGGTGGGCTCTACTCTCCCAATTGTCTCTAAACCTGTCAATCAAACTGCGGAATGTCGAGTATACAGCCGTGCACCAAATTTCGAACGTAGGTGTACAATGGGAGTAGAAAGACAATGGAGGGAACCGCAATGAATAAAGCGCAAGTCAATCACAATTTCACCTATCATGCACCGAAGGGCGACCAGCCGGAGCGTTACAGTGCCCTGCGAACGCAGGCAAAGGAGTTGGCATGACCATCGTCAGATTGACGCCCGAGTCATCAGCACAAGAACGGGCGTTATTCTTACTCAACCTGGCGGTGGTGAGCGCAATGAGGAAGCAATGAAGCACTATACCCTTAGAATTGCCGCGGAAAAGCTCGGCATTGATGAAGTCACCTTGTGGCGCTGGATGCGCGAGAGCCGGGTGAAGCCGAGACGTGACCCAACAGACTGGAGACGCCGCCGTATCTCCAAAGCGCAGCTCATCACGTGAGCAGAGCGCCATCACCGCCTGGTGCCCATCGAAAAAGAAAACCAGAATATGTCCGACCTGGAGGCGCGAATCTTTGACCTGGAGCAAGAAATGCTTGCGCTTTCACGAACTGTCAAGAAACTGATGAGTTACAACGATCCACCCGGCGAGGAAGAACCAACCCCCGACGCAACACGCACCACCGTCGGGACATTACTGGCACAGGTCCGCGCTATGCAAGAAAGACAGGCCAGGTAACGTCGGTGGGGCAAGCCCGCAGCAGCGACACCTCACCAATGATCCCCCCGTGCAGAGCTACGCGCTTCGCGTCTTTCGAAGCCGCTATCACACAGCCACCAAAGTACCCCCGACAAAGACTGAACCCCTACCGCGCGTACGTATCGAGCAATTCGCAGCTGCTCCCTGGTTTCTCGACTCGGCTTAGGCGAAGGAGACGGGCCTATTCGACACCACCACGCTTCTACTAACCGGCTGCCTGGGAGTGCGTTCTATGGTGCTCGAAGGCCAGCACGGCCCCTATCAGCAGGAAGGGGGAAGCAAAGAGCGCCCACCAGCCTGCAATAAAGAAAAACGCGATGCCTGCCACCGCCAGCAGCACCGCTCCCACGATGGGAGCGAACGGTGTCACCACCGAACCGATCAGGCCGATCATGATGACAAGCATCCCGAAAAGGAAGTGCAGCGGGCTACTTATGACTCCGCTGACCCTGCCCATGACCTGTAAGGAGGAGTACAAGAGGTTGACGATAAAGGCAATGACCACCCCAACCAGGCCAGTGATCATGGCAAGGATGCGCAGAGAAAACCGTACCACAGATGTTCTCTTTCTTAGGCTGGAGCATACCCCGGCACCTTCTGTTCCGCTCTTCCGTAGTGACGCTCTAGCACTAAAGAGTATAAAGCAAAAACACCAGGCGATACATCATCCAAAAGATTGATTTTGCACAGTACCTATTCAGGTCCCTTTCTTGTGCTGCCGCAGGCGGCACATGCACCCGGTATCCCTCCGTCACGCGCGGATCAACAAAGACTGTCGCCTTGCTGCTGTCATCCCATTTCCACAAACGGAGTTTGTCAAGAGCGGCTCTCGTATATGAGAGCCAAACTCTTTTACCATTTCCATGACGTTGCTCATAACTCTTTCATGACACTTCCTTCCTATACTAGCAGCAGAGAGAGCAAGGAACGTCAACTGGGAAGTGGCACAAACCCTGCTAGAGGAGCCTGAGCAGGACGCATGGCCTCCCCGACTCATCACAGGTGCGTGACGCTCACCTCCCTGCACAACCAGCTTCCGCCCGAGAACGCCGCCATCCGACCAGGAAACCGGCGAGCACCAGTGACATCGATGAGGAAGGAGAAACCACCATGGGTATGTTACACCTCATTTCCTGCCGCGGCGATGACCGCCTGCACTGGAACGA
>WNEY01001880.1_pt1 | contig 15077 bp, 14 predicted proteins | sample 5400531 | NCBI WGS metagenome assembly WNEY01 (sample SAMN13153338, study PRJNA577476) | soil metagenome | isolation source: 200 cm saprolite under Douglas fir tree site 1 | place: USA:California | collected 2015-04-18
ACGAGTTCGACGAGACCGCCGCGTTCATCACGGATCAGCTCGCTCCGAAAGTCTACGGCGCCGGCGAGGGCCGGGCGCTCGGCAACCCGGGCAACCAGTTCTACTTCTTCCAGACGTTCAGGGCGTTCGGCGGCCACTTCTACGACCCGGCGACGATGAAGGCGCAGATCGCCAACCAGACCGGCGTCAAGGCGATGAACGCGATCATGGGCGAGCTGAAGGCCTCGGAGCCGGGCATCAACAAACTCGACTTCGTCAGCTCGTGGGTTCTGTGGCTGCAGGGCAAGACGGCGATGATGTATGCATGGCCGCCGACCGGCCGGATCTCGGAGAACTACGCCCAGCGCGACAAGGCGTTCGCGTTCCTCCCGAAGTCGAAGGTCGTCGGCAAGGTCGGCTACGCGCTGATGCCGAACAAGAACGGCGAGCATGCCGGCAGCTTCGTCCAGACTGTCTCCGCCGACTCGAAGAACCAGGAGGCGGCATTCCTCTACAACCTGTGGCTGACCAGCCCGTCGATCTCCCTCCAGGTCGTGATGCTGCCGTACACGCTCCGCGACCCGTACCGGATCTCGCACTACAAGTCGCCGAAGTACCGCAGCCTCTGGCCGGGAGCGAAGGACTACCTGATCGCCCTCGCTGACGCGGCCAACTACGCCGTGATCGACCCGATCATGACGGGGGCGGCCGACTACGCGGACGCCATGGACCGCGGAATGACGGCGATCTACGCGGGCAAGGACGTGCAGTCCGGCCTGAACGACATTGCCAAGCAGTGGGACGCAACCACGACGAAGCTCGGCACCGACCGGATCAAGGCGTCCTACGCCAACTTCCTCAAGCTGCCCGGAGCGACCTCCAAGAACACGATCGCCGCCCTTGGGCAGGCGGTGCACATCACCTAGGCCGCCCAAGTGGCGGTTCGCGCCGAGACGTTCGGGAGGAGGCGGACACAAGCCGCCTCCTCCGTGCTGGACCGCCACATCCGCTGGCTGCTCGTCACGCCGGCGGTGCTGCTGATCCTCTTCATGACGATCTACCCGCTCGGCTACTCGATGTGGGTGAACTTCGTCAACTACGACTTCGCGATCCCCGGGCACAGGTGGGTCGCGCTCGACAACTTCAAGACCGTCTGGAACGACCCGGTCGCCCGGCACGCGCTGTGGGTCACGCTGGGGCTGTCCGCAGCCTGCGTCGTAGTGGAGCTCGTGATCGGCTTCATGCTCGCGCTTGCGATGCTGAGGTCGTTCGTGGGCCGGCGGGTGCTGATGGTGCTCTTCGTCGTGCCCCTGTTCATCAGCCCGGTCATCGTCGGCACGTTCTTCTCGCTGATCCTGACGCGGCCGTTCGGCCCGACCAACTACCTACTCGCCAAGCTCGCCGGCCACGCTGTGAACATCGACTTCACGAACGACAGGCCCTGGTACTACATCTCGATCGTTCTCGCCGACGCCTGGCAGTGGACGCCGTTCATGTTCGTGATCCTGCTGGCCGGGCTCGCCTCGATCTCAGACCAGCTCTACGAGGCCGCCGAGATGGACGGCGCGAAGCCTCGGCAGTCGTTCTTCTTCGTCACCCTGCCGCTCCTGGCTCCGATCATCGTCCTCGCCGTCACGTTCCGGCTGATCGACTCGCTCAAGTTCTTCGACCTGATCTACGTCCTGACGCGAGGCGGACCCGGCGACTCGACGTACACGCTCTCCTACTACCTCTACCAGCAGGGGTTCCAGCTCTTCCACCTCGCGGACGGCACCGCCGGGAGCTGGATGTTCATGCTCCTGATCACGATCATCGCCTTCTGGCTCGTGCGTCGCCTGCTGAAACCGGTGGAGGCCTGACATGGCGACGGACGCGCTGCGGCTCGGACGGAGGCGGGTAAGCGGGACGTCGCGCGTCGTCCGCGGCGGACGGTTCCGCCCGGGATCGATTGCGCGCGTCCTCTTCATTGCGCTCTTCACGCTCTTCGTGCTGGCGCCCTTCTACTGGGTCGCGGTCACCTCGATCAAGCCGTCCGACGATTTGCTGGCATCGCCGCCCATCTGGTTCCCGGCGCATCCGACGGCACTCCACTACGCGACGTCCCTCAACCACATGCGCGGCTGGCTCGGCCTCAGGAACAGCCTGATCATCGCGTGCGCCGTGACCGCCCTCGCCGTTCTGATCGGCTCCTCCGCGGCCTACTCGATGGCCCGCTTCCGGACGGGCGGCAAGCACCTCGCCTTCTGGGTCCTCTCACAGCGCTTCATGCCACCGATCGCTGTCGTGATCCCGGTCTTCCTCATGTTCCGGACGCTCGGGCTCGTCGACAGCCGGCTCGGGCTGATCCTGCTCTACACCGTCTTCGCGCTCCCGTTCACGATCTGGATGATGTACGCCTATTTCCGGCAGATGCCCGTCGAGCTCGAGGAGGCCGCGCTCGTCGACGGCTGCTCCCGCTGGCAGGCGCTCTGGAAAGTCGCCTGGCCGCTCGCCGCCCCGGGGATCGTCTCGGCGGCGGCCTTCGCCTTCATCTTCTCCTGGACGGAGTTCCTCTTCGCGTTGGTGCTGACCAGCACGAAGGCGGTGACGCTGCCGGTGGTCGTCGCCGGCACGGCCGTCGAGTTCCAGGGCAACCTCTTCGGCGAGGCGAGCGCGCTGACGATGGTCTCGCTGATCCCGGCCGTCCTGCTCGGCATGCTCGTCCAGCGGCACATCGTCCGCGGGCTGACGCTCGGCGCCGTTCAGGGTTGAGGCTGCTCCGGCGGGCCGAGCACGCGGCCGCCGTCGACCGGGATCACGGCCCCCGTTACCCACTCGGCGTGCGGATCGATCAGCGCGGCGATCCACCACGCGATCTCGTCGGGCCGCCCGACGCGACCGAGCGGCGTCAGCCGGCCGAGCTGCTCGAGCCGGCCGTTCGGGTCGGGGACGGCTTGGTGGAGCGGCGTGTCCGTCGGCCCCGGGCGGACGGCGTTGACGCGGATGCGGTCGGGAGCGAGCTCCGCGGCGAGCTGCTTCGTCAGGTGCTCGAGCGCAGCCTTCGTCAGCGCGTAGACCGCCTGTCCCCGCCGGTACATGACCGCCGCCGCCGAGCTGACGTTCACGACAACCGGCGCCGGCGATCGCCGCAGGGCCGGCAACGCGGCTTGCACGAGCAGCAGGACGGCGCGGATGTTGACGGTCAGGTGTGCGTCGATGTCCTCGAAGGAGTACTCGCCGAAGGGCCTCAGCCAGAACGAGGCGGCGTTGTTGACGAGGACGTCGAGTCGGCCTGTCCGCTCGAGCACCGCGGCGACGATCGCCTGGGGCGCGGCCGCGTCTGCGAGGTCGGCCGGGACCGCGAGCGCCGCGCCCCCGCCCGCCTCGATCTCGCTCACGACCCACTGCAGCTTCTCCGCTCTGCGGCCGACGACCGCGACCGTCAGGCCCCGCTCCGCGAGCAACAGCGCCGTCGCCGCGCCGATCCCCGAGCCCCCACCTGTCACGACCGCGACGCGTTCGTCCACGACCTGTCTGACAATACTATGATCGGCCGATGAGGGTCCTCGTCCTCGGCGCCGGCATCATGGGCGCCCAGGTCGGGTGCGAGTACGCCCTCGGCGGACACGAGGTGACGCTGACGGCCCGGCATCTGGACCGCATCGAGCGGCGCGTCCGCGACGCGCTCGCGACGGTCCAGGAGCTCTCGCTCTTCGCGCCCGAGCAGGTCGCGCAGGCGCGAGGCCGCCTCACCCTCGACGCCGAGTACGGGCCGGATGCCTGGGACCTAGTCGTCGAGTCCCTGCCCGAGGACACCGAGCTGAAAGCCGGGCTGCTCCGGCCGCTCGCCGCCGCCTCGCCCGAAGCCGTTCTCGCGACGAACACCTCCTCGCTGAGCATCACCGCTCTCGGCGATGCGATCGGCGCACCCGAGCGGACGATCGGCACGCACTACTGGAACCCGCCGCTCTTGATGCCGCTCGTCGAGGTGGTGGCGGGCGAGCGGACCTCGCCCGAGGTCGTCGCGCTCGTCCGCGAGACGGTGAGCAGGCTCGGCAAGCGACCGGTGCTCGTCCGGGACGTGCCGGGCTTCGTCTGGAACCGCATCCAGATGGCCGTCCTCCGCGAGGCCGCCTGGATCGTCGGAAACGATGTGGCGGCCCCCGAGACCGTGGACGAGATCCTCACTTACGGCCTCGCCCGGCGCTGGCGCAACGTGGGTTTCTTCGAGGCGATCTCGCTCGGCGGCGTGGCCACGTGGCAGCGCACCTCCGCGAACCTCCTTCCCGAGCTGTCCGCGGCGACCGAGCTGCCCGACCTGCGGGAATGGACGCAGGACCCGGCCTCGCTGGCCGACGTCGCGGCCCGCCGCGACCGGGGCCTCGCCCGCGACCTGATCGAGGAGAGGAGCGAGCTTGAACGCCGCTGAACGGCCGGTCCTCGTCACGGGAGGCACGGGCTTCATCGGTACCTACGTCGTCAAGGCCCTGCTGGAGAGCGGGCGCCGCGTCGTCGCGTTCGACGTGCGCGGCTACCCGGCCGAGGGCCGGTTCACCCTCGGCAGCCTGGTCGACGACGTGATCGTCGAGGAGGGCTCGATCGACGACTGGTCGCGCGTCCTCCACGTCGTGAAGGAGCATCGGCCGATCGACGTCGTCCACCTGGCGACGATCACGCATCCGGTCTTCCTGTTCACGAACCCGATGCCGGGCGTCCGCGTCAACTTCGAAGGCACGATCAACGTGCTCGAGGCGTCGCGGATCTTCGACATCCGCCGGATCGTCTACTTCTCCTCGATCGGCGTCCTACCGGCGAGGCAGTACGAGCCGATCGACGCCGCGCATCCGATCTTCCTCCCGCGCGGCGCCGTTCCCACCGGCGTCTACGGGGCCTCGAAGATCGCGAGCGAGGCCTTCTGCTTCGCCTACAACCAGGCCTTCGGCACGGACTTCCGCACGATCCGGCCCTCGGCCGTCTACGGGTTCGGCATGCAGTGGCCGATCTTCGTCAAGCCGATGGTCGAGGGGGCCGTGCGCGGCGAGACCGTGACGTTCGAGTCCGGTGGCCCCTTCCCGCGTGACTACACGCACGCGTCCGATCTCGCGACCCTCGCCGTCGCCTGCATCGACGGGCCCGACGGCGCCGACCGCATCTTCTACGGCGCGACGGGGGAGCCGCTCGTGACAGCGGGCGAGGTCGCGCGGATCGTGATGGAGCTCGTTCCCGGCTCGCGCATCGAGATCCCCGACGTCCTCACCGAGGCCGACCAGATGGAGCTCCCGTACCGCGGCCGCCTCTCGATCGAGAGCAACCGCACCCAGCTCGGCTGGGAGCCGCGATTCAAGAGCATCCGCGAAGGGCTGGCGGACTACGTCGAGCGCTACCGGGCGTTCCTCGCCGCGTCGAGCTGAGCGAGGCCTCCGCGTAGCGCCTCCTGGTAGAGCCAGAGGTCGCCCCCGTACGCGACCGCGCGGAACCCACGCGCGATCGCCCAGAGCCCGTCCTCGACCGTGCCGGCCATCACGCCGAGCGCCTTGCCCGTCCGCCGCGAGACGTCGAGCAGGTGATCGACGGCAGCGAGGTAGTCCGGGTGGTCGAACTGGCCCGGAATGCCGAGCGACGCAGTCAGGTCGTAGTGGCCGATCCAGAGCACGTCGATCCCCTCGACCGCGCCGATCTCCTCCGCGCGCTCGACTCCCCCTGCGGTCTCGACCTGGGCGATCAGGAGCAGCTCGCGGTTCACCTGCTCCATCGTTGCGGCGACGCTGCCCTCGACCCATTCGTCCCGGTAGAGGAGCCCGACGCCGCGTCCCCCGAGCGGCGGATACTTCGCCGATTCGACGATCAGGCGCGCCTGCTCCCCGCTCTGGACCATCGGCACCATCACGCCCATCGGCCCGACGTCGAGCGCGCCGGCGAGGAGGTGGTACTCCGTCGCCGGGACGCGGACGAGCGGCACGAGGTCGCACGCCCGCGCGGTGGCGGTGAAGGTCCGCACCGTCTCGAGGCTCGCACCGGTGTGCTCCTGGTCGAAGACGACGAACTCCGCCCCCGCGGCGGCAGCAAGCCGCGCGATTCCCGTCGTCGCGAACTCGAAGACCATGGTGCCGAGCGCGACGCCGCCCTCTGCGAGCTTGCGCTTGACCGGGTTCTCCCTCATCGCGCCAGCCGCTCCCTGAGGCGCGGATGCTCGAGCGCCTCGCGGTTGACGACGTCGCGCGGCACCAGGCCCTCGGCGAGCGCGATCACGTTCTCGCACGCGTTGCGCCCGGTGAGCGCGAAGCTCTCGTCCGTGAGGCAGACCGCGTGGGGCGTGAGGATGACGTTGTCGAGCGCGAGCAGCGGATCGTCCGGCGCGACCGGCTCCGTCTCGAAGACGTCGAGCGCCGCGCCGGCGATCCTGCGCTCCTGCAGCGCCGTGGTGAGGGCGGCCTGGTCGACGATCGGGCCGCGCGCGATGTTGATCAGGAACGCGCTCGACTTCATCAGCGCGAGCCGCTCCCCGTCGATCAGGCGGCGGGTGGCGTCGGTGAGCGGGCACGTGATGCAGACGAAGTCCGCCTGGCGCAGCAGCTCCTCGAGCTCGATCAGCTCGACGCCCTCGGCCGCCGTGACGTAGGGGTCGGCGGCGGCGATCCGCAGCTCGAACGGCTGTGCGAGCCGCGCGATCTCGCGGCCGACGTTGCCGAGACCGACGATCCCGAGCGTCCTGCCCCTCAGACCGACGCCGACGTTCGCGAACCGCTCCCAGCCGCCTTCGCGCAGGTGGCGGTCCTTCTGGAGGAGCCGGTGGGCCAGCGCCAGGACGAACGCGAGGGCGGAGCAGGCCATCGGCCGGCGGATCCCGTCCGGCGCGATCGTGAGCAGCACCCCGTTCTGCGTGCAGGCATCGACGTCGACGCTGTCGTAGCCGACGCCGAGCCGCGCGACGAGCGCGAGCCGCTCCTGGCCCTCGACGGTGGCGGAGGTGACCCGCGGCGAGAAGACGATCACGGCGTCGTAGGGAGCGACGGTCTCCGGCGGCAGCTCTCTCGAGTGCTCGGGCAGGAACTCCCAGGCGATTCCGGCCTCGTCCAGGAGGTCCAAGTCGTACCAACGGGAGCCGTCCTCGCGACGGACGTCACGCGTCACCCCGACCCTGAAGCCGTCGTCCACGGCGTTAGTGCCCCTCCAGGCAATACCCTCCGGCTTCTGGAACGCGAGCACGCGGCGCGCTGCCGCGTCCTCGGTCGCCCCCATATCGACGGATATGGGGGCTCCCTGCGTCCTTGGATCGCTTGGTGCTCGCCCCCCAGAAGCTCGGAAGCATTACCTGGAGGGGCACTTGCCTTCGGAGACGCGCCGCCGGTAGTCCTCCCGGACGGGATGGAAGACGTCGAGCACTCGGCAGCGGCCCCCCTCCGCCCGGGCCGCGTGGGGAACGCCGCCTGGGATCTGGTAGCCGTGCCCGGCGGGGAGCCGGTGCTCGACGCCGGCGATCCGCAGCACGAGCACTCCGTCGACGACGAGTCCGAGCTGCTCGTGCTCGTGGCTGTGCTCGTCGACGACCGCCCCCTGCTCGAACTCGAGCATGTTCAGCATCACGGCGTCGCCGAACAGCGGCTGCATCCGGACGCCCGGCACCAGCTCGTGCCACCGCCCGGCGGCGAAGTCGACGACCTGGCTCACCAGCCTGCGACGACCGGGTTCGTCAGACGGTCGATCCCGTCGACCTCGACCGCGATCTCGTCGCCGGGCTTGAGCCAGACCGGCGGCTTCCGGAACGCCCCGACCCCCGCCGGCGTGCCGGTCGAGACGACGTCGCCGGGATCGAGCGTGACGATCGCGGTGAGGAACTCGATCAGGCGGGCCGCCGGGAAGATCATGTCGGAGGTCGGCGACGACTGCATCTGCTCGCCGTTCAGGTACGACGAGACGCGCACCTGCTGCGGGTCGGGGATCTCGTCGGGGGTCACGACCTCCGGGCCGATCGGCGAGAAGGTGTCGACGCCCTTGCCGAGCGTGATCTGGTTGTCCTTGAACTGGATGTCGCGCGCGGACACGTCGTTCAGGACGGTGTAGCCGAAGACGTAGCCGAGCGCGTCACGCTCGCGGACTCGCCGCGCGATGCGGCCGATCACGAGGGCGAGCTCGACCTCGTAGTCCGTCTGCGTCTCGGGCCGAGGGATCACGATCGGCTCGCCCGGGCCGATCACCGCGCTCGGCAGCTTCGAGAAGAAGAACGGTTCGTCCGGGAAGACGGCGTCCGGGTTCTCCTCCTTGTGGCTTCGGTAGTTGATCCCCGAGCAGAGGATCTTCCCGGGCCTTGGCACGGCCGCGAGCAGCCGCTCCGGCTCGACCTGCTGCCCGCGCTCGGCCGCCTCGCGTGCCCGCTCGAGCCCGCGCTCGCCGTCGAGGATCAGGCTGATCAGGTCGGAGTACCCGGTCGGGACGACGCCCCCGTCGCGCTTGACGCCGACGGCGGTCTCGCCTCCGGCCGCGTACGTGACGAGCCTCACGCGGCTTTCTCGATCTCGTAGCCGCCGTCGTGGATCACGAGCGTGTCCCCGACCTCCGGCGCGACCGCCTGCCGCGTCCCGCTCGTGTCGTACTTCGGGACGAGCTCGAGGAACCGGTCGACCTCGGCGTCGCGCTCGAGGTAGTGGCAGGCGACCGCGATCTTCAGGCCGAGCATCTCGGCGACGCGGGCCGCCTCGTCGGCGTCCATCTCCCCGCTGAGAAAGCGTCCGGGGCCGGGCACGCGGTCGAGCAGCTCGTGCGGGACCGTGCAGCCGAGCAACCCGACGGTCGGCCGGTAGAGCTCGCCGATCAGGCGCATGTCGAAGACGCACGTGTCGCCGTAGTGGTAGATGCGGACGCCCGGCTCCGTCTCGACGATGAACGCGATCGGGTTGCCCACGGCCGTCTGACCGTTCGAGAGCTGTCCCGACGACCAGTGGTGGCACTCGACGGGCCGGATCTTCAGGCCGGCGACCTCCGTCACGATCCCCCAGGTCGTCGCCTGCACCTGGTCGGGCGAGGTGCCCTCGTCGATCAGCAGCGCGCGGACGCCGGCGTCGCAGACCACCGGTGCGCCCGTCCGCTTCGCGATCGCCGCGGTGTCGCCGTAGTGGTCGAAGGCGGCGTGGCTGACGAGGATCACGTCCGGCGTCTCGAGCTCGTCGGGCGCGACCGGCGCCTTGGGGTTCTCGCTGAGGAACGGGTCGATCAGGATGCGGTGCGTCGGCCCGACGATCTCGTATCCCGCCGCGCCGAAGTACCTCAACCGTGTGCTCACGTCTCCAGCCCCCGCATCGCCTCCCACCCCTTGACGAGCGCGACGAAGGCGCGGTTGAGCGGCACCGGGACGCGGGTCTCGCCGGCCGCCCGAACGATGGCGCCGTTGATCACGTCGACCTCGGTCTTCCGCCCGGCCTCGAAGTCCTGGAGCATCGAGGCCTTCGTCGGCCCGGCGCGCTCGAGCAGCGCGTGGATGTAGTCGACGCGCTCCTGCTCGTCGATGTCGTAGCCGAGCGCGCGCGCGACCGCGACCGCTTCGCGCGCCGTCTCGCCGACGAGGCCGCTCATGGGGCTGTGCGCGGTCAGCGTCCCGGCGTTCATCCCCGTGAGCGCGGCCGTCGGTAGAGTCGCGGCGTTCAGGATCAGCTTCTTCCAGATCTCGGGCCGGATCTCGCGCGTCACGTGCGCCTCGAGGTCGCCCAGCCTCAGCGCCTCGGCTAGTCGCTCGGCGCCGGCAAGCGACTCGCCCGTGAACGGGCCCATGTAGGTCGGCCCGACCCCGGGGTGCGCGACCTTGGCGAGGCCGAGGACGGTGCCGCTGTTGTAGGTCACCCCCACCACGACCTGCCCGGGGTCGTAGGCCGAGGCGAGCACGTCGCCGTTGCCCCAGCCATTCTGCAGCGACGCGACGACCGTGTCGGCTCCGACCAGCGGGCGAGCCGTCTCGGCGGCGGACGCCGTGTGGTAGCACTTGACGAAGAAGACGACGATGTCGACGACGCCGACGGAGGCGGGGTCGGCGGTCGCCGGAACGCGGGTCGTCGTCTCCTCCTCGCCCCGGACGACGGTGACACCGCGGCGGTCGATCTCCTCGACGAGCGGCTGCGCGACGTCTACCAGGACGGTCTCCTGGCCCCCTGCCTGGAAGCGGCTGCCGAAGATGCTGCCCATCGCGCCCGCGCCGACGACTGCGACCTTCATCCGCCGTCCCTCATTGGTAGGCCATCGTACAAATTCACTCGTCCGGTGTGAACCAGCGCCCGCCGGCCATGAAGCCGCCGTCGACGATGAACGTCTGTCCAGTGACGAAGGAACCCGCCTCGGATGCGAGGAGCTGGCAAGTGCCGACCAGCTCCCCCGGCCGGCCCGGCCGTCTCACCGGCACGCGGTTCATGATCCAGCGCGAGATGTCCGCATCGGCCCAGATCGGAGCCGCGAGCGGCGTGTCCATGTAGCCGGGCGCGATCGCGTTCGCCCGAATGCCGTACTGCGCCCACTCGAGCGCCATCACGCGCGTCAGCTGGGAGAGACCCGCCTTCGCCGGGCCGTAGACGGAGATGTGCTCGAGCCCGTAGACGAAGTTGATCGAGCTGATGTTGACGACCGAGCCACCTCCCGACTCCTTCATCACCTGTGCCGCCGCCTGCGAGAGGAAGTACGGGAGGCGCAGGTCTACGGCCATGATCGAGTCGTACGTCTCGGTATCCATCTCGAGGATCGGCATCCGGCGGTTGACTGCCGCGTTGTTGACGAGGACGTCGAGTCCGTCGAGGCGCTCCATGGCCGCGTCGACGATCCGCCGGGGCGCGTCGCCGTCGCTCAGGTCGACGACGAGGCTCTCGCACGTGATGCCCGACCTCCTGAGCACGGCGGAGACCTCGTCGAGGGCCGGCTCCTGGAGGTCGGTGACGAGGACCCGGGCGCCGGCGGCGCCCAGCCCCGCCGCGAGCCAGCGGCCGATCCCGCCGCCGGCGCCCGTGACCACGGCGACCTTTCCCTCCAGCGAGAAGAGACCGGCGGGCGCGAGCGCTCTGATCGAGTCGGCCTCGAAGCTCACGCGTCTATCCGCACGACGGCGTAGGGGCCGAGCTCGAGCGCCAGCTTGCCGTCTACGGCCTCGGCCGTCTCGCTCTGCGTGCGGAACTCCGCGGGCCGCTCGCCGGCGGCTGCGGCGGTCGTCTCGTCGAGGCGGCGGATCGAGACGCGCTGGGCCGGGAGCGGGCCGACGCCGCAGCTCCGCGGCGACGGTGTCAGGTTCGCTAGCAGGACGTGGAGCCCGCCGCCCGCGCGCACGGCGAACGCCTCGACGGCGAGAGGAGCGCTCGAACGCGCTTCGACGACCTCTCCGTCCTTCCACTCGGCCACGTCGGCGAGGACGTGGTAGAGCGGGAACGCGGCTCCGGCCCGCGAAGGAAAGAGATCCGGCTGCGGCGGGCCCGCCTCGGTCTCGACGACGCCGCGCCAGCCGGTCGTCTCGAAGTACGTCACGGCGGCGGCACCGGCTTCGGCGAGGTGCTTGACGCTCGCGAGCGTCCAGCCGGCGCCGAGGAGCGAGCACTGGCGTGGGTCGACCTGGTAGGGCAGGTCGCCCGTCCCGAAAGAGCCGAACGGCCAGAGGCGCGGCCGGATCGTCACCGGGCCGACGAGGACCGGAAGGCCGCCCGAGAACGCGCGCGCCGACCGCACCGTGTCGCCCTGGGCGGCCGGCGTCTCGACGACCGAGGTGTTGTCGTCGGCGTGGACGGTCGCGTTGACCGAATAGACGACGGCGTCGAGGCCCTCGAGCTCCGGCCGGTCGCGGTTGAGCTCGGTGAACCACTGGTTCGTGCCGCCGACGAACGCGGCCGCGGGACGGACGCGGCCGAGCCGCTCCCGTGCGAGGCGCACCCACTGCGACGAAGTGACCGTCTCGCCGTCCTTGAAGGCGAGGAAGCGCGCGACGGGCGTGGCCCGGGCGGCCAGCTCCGCGGCGAGGGCGTCGAGCTGCGCCTCCGGGTCGTCGCCGAGGAAGACTGCGAGCTCGAGCGCTGCGCCGAGCGCGTCGGCGTCCTCCTCTGCGCGCGAGAGCTCCGCCCGCCAATCCTCCTCGCTGAGCCGGAGGTCGGCCCGGAGGTGGTCGAGGCGCAACTCGCGCAGCGGCTCGACCTCCCTCGCGGAGAGTCGGCCCCCGTGGCTCGCCGCGCCGAGGCCCAGCGCCGGTATCCGCGCCCCCGTGGGCGCGCCGAGCTCGACCCGGACCGTCCTTTCGGGATCGGGGCGCGCCTGCTGCGCCTTTCCCTCGAACGTCAGACGGACGCGCTGCCGGATCTCCTGGCCGGCGTGCGCGTGATGCGGCCAGCCGAGCGTGATCGGCGTCGAGTAGGTCTTGAGCGAGGCGTCCGTCCAGTTGCGCTGGTCCTCCATCTCGAAGAGCTCGCCCTCGAACTCGAAGCGCGCCCAGAGCCCGTCCTCGAGCTCGATCTCGAGCCGGTCGTAGGAGGGGAAGAGCGGCCAGAGCTTCCCGTCCTCGAAGCGCTGGGCTCCGATCGTGTCCGGCAGCGTGCCCGAGATCTCTCCGTCGGGGGTGCGGGCGCGGTAGGGACGGCCGGCGTTCTCGCGCGGGTGGAGGACGCAGAAGCCGATGCGGTTGTACTCGAAGTCGGACTCGGCGAGGCCGTCGAGCCGGCAGTCGAGCGAGCCGTCGGCAAGGCCGACGAGCTCGCCGCGCCAGCGGAAGCGCAGGTCGCCCGCCTCGTGGAACGCCTCGAACGAGACGTGAAAGGAGTCGCTTCCGGTGTCGACCTCGAGCGCGCTGATCCGCGGCGGGACCGTTCCCCACGAGGCGTCCCGGACCGCCACGAAGAGGCGGCGGACGGCTTCGGTCCCGCCGACGCGGGCGTAGCGGAGGTCGATGCTCTCCAGCAGCGTGACGACCGGCCCCGCCCTCAGCTCCCGGGTCTCGGCGGGCGGCTCGTCGCGGCCGTACCAGGTCTCGAAGCGGGCGGGCTCGCGCACGTCGGGGAGCGATCATACAGTCCACCTCTATGACTGGACAGCGCGACGGGCCGCTGATCGTGCTCGATGACGACCCAACGGGTACGCAGGCGATGGAGAACGTCCAGGTGCTGCTCGAGTGGGACGTCGACCTCGTCCTGGACGCAGCCGGGGCGGGCTCGAGTGCCGTTCACCTGCTGACGAACTCCCGTGCCTTCCCGCCGGAGCGGGCGGCGGAGATCGTGCGCAGCGGGGCCGAGGCGGCCGTGGCGGCGTTCGGTCGGCCGCGGCTTGCGCTGCGGGGCGACAGCACGCTGCGCGGGCACCTGCTCGAGGAGTACCTCGCCGTTCGCGACGCCGCCTTCCCCGGCCGGACGCCGCCGCTCCTGCTCGTGCCGGCGCTTCCGCACGCCGGCCGGATCACGATCGGCGGCATCCACCTGCTCGAGCGCGACGGCCGGCGGCTTCCGCTCCACGAGACGGAGTACGCGGCCGATGCGGGCTTCGCCTACCGCGACGCCCGGCTGCTGCAGTGGGCGGAGGACCGCTCGGCCGGTTTCTTCCCCCGCGTCTCGGGGCGCGAGGTGCACCTGACGAGCCTGCGTTCCCAGGGGCCGCGGGCCGTGACGGGCCCGCTCCTCGAGCTAGCCGACGCCGGCGCCCCGGCGGCGTGCGCGCCCGATGCGGAGACGCTCGACGACCTCGCCCTGATCGCCGACGGGCTGCGTGCCGCGGAGGCGGCCGGCGCCGACGTCCTCGTCCGATCGGCGCCGACCTTCGTCGGCGTCCTCGCGGGCAACCTGGCGACGAGGCGCGTGAGCCCGCCGAGCGCGCGGGGCGGGCTCCTCGTCGTCTGCGGCTCGTACGTGTCGGCGAGCACGCGCCAGCTCGCGGCCGTCGTCGACGCGTACCCGCGCAGCCTCGTCGAGGTCGACGTGGTCGCCTTGGCGGCCGAGGAGGCCGACGCCGAGATCGAGCGCGCCACCGCCGCAGCCGCGCGGCGACTCGAGCGGGACGGCATCGCCGTCGTCGCGACGCCGCGTGCCCGTCCGGAGGCGACGCGGTCGTTCGAAGCCGGCTGGCGCATCGCGGCGAACCTCGCGCGCGTCGTTCATGCCGTCGACCCACCGCCCGGCGTGGTGCTCTCGAAGGGCGGGATCACCGCGGCGGTGACGGCGCAGCTCGGGCTCGGTGCACGGAGGGCTCTCGTCCTCGGTCCGCTCGTCGACGGCGTCGCGCTCTGGCAGGTGGAGGGCGAGCGGGGCAGCATCCCGTACGTGGTGTTTCCGGGCAACGTCGGCGCCGACGACACCCTGCTCGAGGTCGTCCGGCTGATCCTCGGAGCCTGAGCGGGTGCTGGCCCGCCTGACGGAGCTCCTGAGCGAAGCCGGCGCGCGCCGGGCGGGCGTCGGCGCGTTCACGTGCTACAACCTCGAGACGGCCGCCGGCGTTCTCAGAGCCGCGGAGGCTCGCCGGACCGGGGTCGTCCTCCTCGTCAGCGCGAAGAGCTTCTCCTCGCCCGGCGGGCCTCTGCTTCTCTCCGCGCTCGTCGCGGCCGCGGAGCGCTCGACGGTCCCCGCCTGCGTGCAGCTCGACCACGTGCGCGAGCTGGGGCTGATCGAGCGTGCGTTCGAGCTCGGCGCCGGGGCCGTCATGGCTGACGGCTCGAAGCTCAGCCTGAGCGAGAACGCCGACTTCGTTCGCGCGGCGGCGCAGGGCGGCGAGGTCGAGGCCGAGCTCGGGGGGATCGAGGGCGACGAGGACGTCGCGACGGCGGTCGCGGCAGGCGCGCTCACGGATCCTGACGAGGCCGCCCGGTTCGTCGAGCGCTCAGGTGCCGCCTGCCTCGCGGTCTCGATCGGCAACGTGCACGGCGTTTACCGCGAGCCCCCGACGCTCGACTGGCCACGCTTCGAGGCGATCCGGGCCGTGGTCGCGGTCCCGCTCACCCTGCACGGCGCGTCCGGGCTCTCGGACGAGGATCTGCGCCGCGCCGTCCGGCTCGGCGTCGCGAAGATCAACGTGAACACCGAGTTGCGGGAGCGTTACGTCGACGTTACCGCCGAGCGGATCGAGGCGATCCGGGACGGCTCCCGCGTGCTCGATCTCAACCTCGCTCAGGCAGACGCGGTCGCAGAGGTCGTGGC
>WNEY01003842.1_pt1 | contig 15076 bp, 14 predicted proteins | sample 5400531 | NCBI WGS metagenome assembly WNEY01 (sample SAMN13153338, study PRJNA577476) | soil metagenome | isolation source: 200 cm saprolite under Douglas fir tree site 1 | place: USA:California | collected 2015-04-18
CCAATCAGTTCCATGCCTGGTCCGACACCATCATGGGAGACTGGCAGCGCGATACCGACGAGATCATGACGGCCCTGGCCGGGTTGTACGGCTACTTCGGCGCTCTGATCGAGATCAAGCGGGCGCGGCCCGCCGATGACCTGATAAGCGCGCTCATCGCCGCTCGCGACGACGCTGACCGGCTGTCCGAGCAAGAGCTCACCGTGATGTGCTGCACCTTGCTGATCGGCGGGCACGAGACCACGGCCAACCAGATCAACCTGTCACTGCTCCTGTTGTTCGACCACCCCGGCGAGGTGGCCACGTTGCGCGCTGATCCGGAGTTGATACCCGGTGCGGTCGAGGAACTGCTCCGCTGCTCCCGGCTGGGCGGCCTGCCACCTGCCCGCGTCACCAGGGAAGACGTGCAGATCGGCGGAGCCACGATCCCGGCGGGTGAGCAGGTCATACCGCTGTTCGGTACGGCCAACCGAGACCCTGCGGTATTCACCGATCCGGATCGGTTCGACGTCACCCGCGACGCAGCCAGCCACCTGAGCTTCGGCGCCGGCGTGCATCACTGCCTCGGCGCTCAGCTGGCCCGGGTCGAGCTCCAGGAAGCCTTCCGCGGCCTGATCGGCCGGCTGCCAGGGCTGCGACTCGCGGTGCCCGCCAGCCAACTCGAGTTCAAACCGGGAATGGCGATCCACAGCCTGCGCGAGCTACCGGTCCTGTGGGGTGAGCCATGAGCCGCTGGAAGGTCTCCGTCGACAAGAGCTTGTGCATCTCCTCGGCTATGTGCGTAGCCATCGCACCTGACCGGTTCGTTCTGGACGAGCGGCAGCGGTCCGGCCCGGTCGAGGCGGAGATCGACCCGGACGAACTGGTGCGGGACGCCGCTGCCTCCTGCCCGTCAGAGGCGATCAGCCTGGTCGATGCCGGCACGGGACAGCCGATAGACCTCGACTAATGAATGGCTCGCCCGTCAGCCGTATCTGAATAGGTGGGCGTGCAGAAGGCCCCGGGCTCCCCTCCGGAGGGTTCAGGCTGGCCAGATGAGAGTGGGTCCAGTAGAGCCGATCCCGGTTCGCGCACGCGGCTCCTGGGAGCCCGCAGCAGCCTAGAGATCTGCGACCTGCTCGGCCCGGGCAACGAGCTCATCCACGTCAAGCGCGCCAGGGGATCCGCCCCGCTGAGCCACCTGTTCTCCCAGGGCCTCGTCTCCGCCCAGAGCCTGGTCACCGGGCCGCCCTCGGTCCGGGAACGCTTCGTCGCCACGGTCGCCGCCCTGCCCCGCGGGCGCACCCTCCCGGCCGACTTCAAGCCGGGGAAGGTCGTCTACGCCATCCTGCTGGAGAACGGCAGACAGCTCACCCCCGACACGCTGTTCCCGTTCTCCCAGGTCACCCTTGCCCACGCCGCCGGGATCCTCGGCACCTACGGCATCGACGTCGAGGTCGCGGCCATCTCGGCCGCATGACCACGCAGGCGTCACGCCAAGCAGGGCTCGGGCATTAAGTTCAGGCATGGGCTACGCCCTGGCCGCTGCTGAACAAATATGGCATAATTTTGTCCAGCAGATAGGAGGTGGCAGGATGTCCGTCACCAGTGAATACGACCGCGCCGAGCAGGTTGTCGCCGACGTCGTCCTGCTGCACGACATGGCCGCAGGCAGGCTGGACGAGCAGCGAGTAAGGGACGCCGCCCGGGTCCTGCTGGAGCACCGGAGGCACGAGCTGCCCAGCGTGTCGGTCGCGGTGGCGGCCCGCCTGTTGGAGGTGTCCCGCACGACCGTCGAGGCGTGGCGGCAGGCAGGCGTCCTGACCCCAGCCCCGGCTCAGCGGCGGCGGCACGAGGTCACCATCGACAGCCTGGTCCGGGTGCAGGCCCTGCTCGGGGAACTCCGGCAGCTCGGCAAAGACCGCGAGCTGCGGGACTACGTCTGGTGGACCGCCCAGGACACCTCCGACTACGCCGACGGCCAGCTAGCCGAGGCGCTGCGCCAGTTGCGCGCGGGGGAACTCGGCGAAGAGTACGTGCCTTCGGATGAGGATCTGGAATGGGCGCGCCGCGAGCTCGGCGATCCGGCCACAGAGGAGCCACGCTGACTGTCGCGACGGTCCCGACGAAGCTGGCCAGCCAGCAGATCGCGGCCCTGCGCGGCAAGGCCAAGGCCTCGTTCCTCTTAGCGGTCGAGGACATACGCCGCCGCGGATGCGCGGCTGCAGGTGTCCGGCTGACGGGGGAAGCCCTGTCGGATCTGCCGACTTGACCTGTACGGCGCATGGCGTCTACTGACCGTCTTCGACGCACCGGACCGGTGCGTGCTGCTGCTCGTCGCCGAACACACGCGCTCGGCCAATCCTTACCGCCTGCTGTACGCAGCACTCGGCATCGGCGAGCCCGAGGAACCTCGGACCAAGCCATCATGCTGCGATGCCGAAGGACAGCCACCCATCGACCCGGACCTCGTCGAACGATTCGAGCGCGGCCTGCGAGATCTCGGCCGCGTGCTGCCCGCCGATGCCAGGACACCCTCTCGCCGGCGCCGCTGACCCGTCCGGCTCGCGGCGGGACAAGACGATTCCGCGGCCGCCAGCGCGAGGTACTGGTCATGCCCGGCTTGCGGCAAACTCAACAAGATCAGGGCTGTCCGTTGCGCATCCTGCAAAGGCACTCGGCCAGCCGTCGGCTCCCACTCCTCCTGGACGAGCCGGATCGGCCTCATGATCGGACCTCCCCATTCCATGCCACAGGCCTACCAAGCCGACCTTTGAGGGAGGTCTCGCTGCAGGCCCGCCGAAGCCCTGCAGAATTCCTAAGGAGCCAAGCCTGCCCCGCTGAGTCCGGCATGCATTGCCGGATGACGGACCTGATGCTTAACAAGACGTCTTCAGACGGCATGTCACGTCCGTGAACGTCCCGCGCCGGCTGTCTAGCCTTGGCCGCATGAACGCGCTGGCCTCATGGGCCGAACATCTCGGCCAGGCACTTCTCCAGGAGCCCCTCCCCCGCCGCTGGGCGCACGTCAAAGGCGTTGCCGCGCGGGCACGCAGCCTGGCGGCTGTTCTCGGCGCTGACGCCGATCTCCTGGAAGCCGCCGCCTGGCTGCACGACATCGGCTACGCGCTCGGCCTGGCCGTAACAGACCTGCATGCACTCGACGGCGCCCGCTACCTGCGCAACGCCCAGCACGCCGACGCCATGCTGTGCCGGCTGGTCGCACATCACTCCTACGCCATCATCGAAGCCGGAGAACGCGGACTTGCCGACCTCCTGGGTTCGGAGTTCGAGCCTGCGCCGTACGTGCTTTCCAGCGTGCTGACCTGCTGCGACATGACCACCAGCCCGGACGGCGAACTCGTGCCGGTCGAACAGCGACTCGCCGCTACCGTCGAGCGCGGGCATCCTCGGGTTCAGCATGCGCCTGCCGAGCGCGGTGTCCCACAACTGGCGGGACGTGCCCACGGTGTGCCCGGGTTCTGCATCACCCAGGGCACGCGGGTCATCGACTCCACGCCGTCGGCCACGACGATGTCGGCGTCTCCGGCGTGCATAGCATCGGCGGCGGTGGCGAGCGCGGTCAGCCCTGACGCGCATAGCCGGTTGACGGTGTAGCCGGGTATCTCGGTGGGCAGCCCGGCCAGCAGCACGGCCATTCGGGCTACATTGCAGTTGTCCTCGCCGGCCTGGTTGGCCACCCTGAGGATTACTTCGTCGATCGCAGCCGGATCCACCCCGGCTCGGCGTACCGCCTCGCTAACCACCGACACCGCCAGGTCGTCGGGACGTATCTTTGCAAGCGCCCCGCCGTAGCGTCCCAGCGGCGTGCGGACCCCCCCGACAAGGTAAGCCGTCATCTCGCGGTGCCCAGGCTCAGCGCCTCGACGGCGCGCGCGTGGTCGGAGGTGTTCTTCAGCAGCACCCCGAGCGTGCGTGCGATCGCGGTCGCGTCCAGTTCGGACAGCCCGAGGGTGACGATCGCGCGCGACCCGCGCGGACACGATCTCGCGCTCACGCTCGGGATCTGGGTAGCCGATGTGGAGCCACAGGCAGCGCCGTTTGAGGGCCTCGGACAGGTCCCGCGTGCCGTTGGAGGTGAGCACGACGAGCGGCTGCGAGGTGGCGGCGATCGTGCCGAGTTCTGGGACGGTGATCTGGAAGTCGCTGAGGACCTCGAGTAGCAGCGCCTCCATCTCGACGTCGGCCTTGTCGATCTCGTCGATGAGCAGCACGGTCGGGCCGGAGCGGCGGATCGCGGTCAGCAGCGGCCGGGCGAGCAGGAAGTCGGCGCTGAAGATGTCGTCCTGCAGCGCGTCCCACGCCTGCTCGGAGGGCGCCGCCTGCAGCCGCAGGAGTTGCTTCTTGTAGTTCCACTCGTAGATCGCGCGCGCCTCGTCCAGGCCCTCGTAGCACTGCAGCCGGATAAGCCCGGCGCCGGTGGCGGCCGCGCTGGCCTTGGCCAGCTCGGTCTTGCCCACCCCCGCCGGACCCTCGACGAGCACCGGCTTGCCCATCTCTGCGGCAAGGTAGACGGTGGTTGCGATGTCCGGGGTGCATAGGTAGCTGGCTGCCGACAGCTTCGCCTCGACATCCTCCGCGGAGCTGAAGCATCCGCGAATTGGTTTCAGCATGCGAACAATGGTACGCATAGCGCACAGAATGCGCAAGCTCAGCGCAGCGCCGTGATCGCGTCGCCGAGCTGGCGCATGGTGGCGACCTCGTGCATCGCGTCCACCCGCGCCCGGTATGCGGAGGCCAGCGAGTCGTCCTCGTCCCACTCGACGGCCGGCTCGGGGTTGAACCAGAAGACGTGCCGCGCCGCCGCCTTGAGCTCGGTCAGTTCGGCGATGGCGGCGCGGCGGTGGTGGCTGCGCGCATCGCCCACGATCAGGACGGTGGTGCGCGGCGTGACCACGTGCGGCCAGCGCCGCCGGAAGGCAACCAGCGCTTCGGCGTAGTCGCTGCGCCCGTCGTCGTGGACCAGGCCCTGCCGGGCCAGCAGCGTACGCGCGTCGAGCATGCCACGCGAGTCCTGCAGCAGGTCGGTGACCTCGACGATGCCGTCGATGAACACCCACGAGCGGACGTGCCGGAACTCGCCGCTCAACGCGTGCAGCAGCGCCAGCATGAACGGCGCGAACTGGGCGACCGACCCGGACACGTCACACAGCACCGCGAGGTCAGGGCGGGTGGGGCGGCGCCGGTGCAAGGCAGGGGTGAGCGGCACGCCGCCGGAGGACATGCTCGCGCGGATGGTCCGGCGCATGTCGAGCGAGCCACGGCCGCGCCTGCGGCGCCGGCCCAGCCGGGCCGCGATCCGGCGCGCGAGCGGGCGGACGGCACGGCGCAGCGCGTCGAGCTCATCCGCCGCCGCGGTCAGGATCGGCAGGTCGGCGAGATCGACCTCCCCGCCGGTATGCGGCACAGGTGCGGCCACCTGAGCCCGCTCGGCGACCATCTTCTCGATCATGTCGGCCAGTGCGCGCACCGCCGCCTCGGCCTCAGCGGCCTCCATGTGGCGCTCGGTCTCGGAGCGCCGCCCGTCGGCCTCGTAGCGCCGCAGCGCGAGCAGCTGCCGCAGCAGCCCGTCCAGCCCGATGCCGCGCAGCACCCGTGCGGTGTGGTGCCGCACGCTGCGCGTCCCGTCCGCCAGCCCGGCGAACGTGTCGATCGCCTCATCGGCAAGGTCGTGCACGCGCGGGGCGTCAGCGTCGTGGATGGCCCGGGCCAGATCACCCCCGCCCGGGGTGTCGGGTACCAGTGGCGGGCCGTCCGCGCCGGCGGCCTTCGGTGCGAATCGCGGTGGGCGCTGCGCGGGCAGCAGCCGGTCGAGCAGTTGCTCGAGCGCAGCGGCTGCGGCGGCATCCTTCGCGAGGGTGGCACGCAGCGCCGAGCGCACCTGCGCCTGGGAGGTCAGGTCGACCAGGGCCAGCCCGCGCGCCGCGTCGATCGCCTCGGACGAGGACACGGCGAGCCCACGGTCGCGCAGGTAGTCGGTGACGAACACGACCAGCCGCAGCACGAGTTCACCGACGGAACCGGCTGGCGTGGACACGTGACCTCCTATAGGTGTACGTTATCCGAACTATCGGCCGGTATGCGAACAATAGGGGACGAGCATGGGTTTGCCAACCACACTGTTGGGGCTGGGCCTGCAACTGCGGGCTGATGCCGGCACGGCTCGGCGGCAGCACATCGCGACTCTGGCCGGCCGGCTCGGCTACGAGAGCGTGTGGTTCTCTGTCGCGCCGGGCGACGCGGGCGTGCTCGACGAGATCGACACGCTGCTGGCCGCCGGGGTGACCCACGTGGGCGCAGTATTCACTGGGCCGTCCGAGGCCGCGCCCGAGTGGGTGCGCATAGTCGGCCCGGCGCATCCCGAACTGCTCGTCGACGTCCCCGACGAGGCCGGGCCGGGCTGCGTGACGGCCCTGGGCGGGGCGGACGAATGGAGCCGACGGGGCTATGTCCGGGGGGTGCCGGATCCGGCCGCGGCTGGGGTGGTGCTGTCGTCCGCGAGTCGAGCCCAGACCGCGGCGCTCGCCGCGGCCGCCGCACGGGTGCGTGCGGACGTAAACCCCGGCCTGCGCGTCGGCGTGGCGCTTGGCGTCTCGATCGGCCGCACCATGAGCGAGGCGCAGGCACGGGTTGCGCGCGATCCGTTCCTGGCCGCCACCGGAGTCCCCTATGCGGGACTGTTCGGCACCTTCGAGCAGGCACAGGAGCAGGTGCTCGCGCTCGCCGCCGCAGGCGTCGACTGGATCCGGGCCGACCTGGCCGACGAGCAGGACATCGCTGACCTGCTGGCTCAGCTTCGGGCGGCCGCCGTCGGCCCGGCACACGTGCTACACGGCCGGGGCCGCTGACCGCCGCGCGGCGGCCGATCGCGCAGGGGCAGGGCGTACCGCGAGGTCGGCCTCGATCTCGGCCCTCGCCGTCGAGCACCGAGGCCGGGCACGACTCGTGCAGCCGGTCGGCGAGCTCGATCAGGTGCTCGCCCACGATCTCGCGAAAAGTCACGCTCCACAGGTACGCGTAGCTAAGCTGCAGCACCCGCGGCTGCAAGTGGAAGCGGCCGTACGCCGAGCCCACGTAGCCTGGGCTTATCGAGCGTGTGCAGAAAGCGCCGTGGTGCTGTGGCCCGCGTCAGCCCGGTCTCGCGGGCGATGTTGGCGATCGCCAGGCGGGGCGTGCGGCGTCGAAGCAGCGGATAACCGCCGGCCCGCGGTCGGGTGACTGGACGTACTCGGAGCGCCCGACCATCGCCGACCTCCTTGGGCTGCTCGGCATCTGGACGATACCCGATTGCGACAGACTCCTTCGCCCCGAGCCTCTTGACACCGGCCGCGCGAAGGCAGAAGCTGATGTTCACTGAGCGTACATACGTTCGCAATACGAACATCTGAGGCGGAGGATGGCAATGACGGCCAACCTGCCCGCCACCTGCCTGGCAGACAGGGGCCGCAATGATAAGTGGACTCGTGCATCAGACAAGCGACGTACTGCGCGCTCGTACCGCGTTCTTGAGTGGCGACGAGCGCCCATCTGCAGTGCGGCCGGAAATTTTCGCCTCTTGGCGCCGGTCTGCGCTGCTTGGAGCCCAACCGGACATCCCAACGCTGCCGTTCCGCGCCGAGATTGACAGCGAGGACGCGCTGCATGTCGCGGCTCGGCCAGTCCTCGATCGGCTCGCCGACCGGCTGGACCGAACGACAACCGCGATGCTGCTCGCCGACCGGGACGCTCGGATCACGATGCGGTGGGTGGGCGATCCCGGACTGTTGCGGATGATGGACCGGACCGACTCGGCACCTGGTTTTGCTCTTCGCGAGGAGGTGTGCGGTACGAACGGTCTCGGCTCGGTGCTTGAGGTGAGTCGCCCGTTTTCCGTGGTGGGTCCCGAACACTTCGCCGACAGGTTCCAGGAGTACGCCTGTTATGGCGCGCCGATCCGTCACCCGGTCTCGGGCCGGTTGGAGGGCGTACTCACGTTCGTCTCCCGTGCTACCGAAGCCAGCCCTTTGATGCTGGCGTTCATCGAGGAGACTGCCGCATGCATCCAGGAACGGATGCTGACGACGGGCTCGCGTCGCGAGCGGCTATTGGTCGACGCATTCGTCACCGCGAAACGCCGCACCCGCAGCGCGGTGGTCGCGCTCAACGAGCAGACGATCATCGCCTCAGCGGCCACATCGGCGCTGCTGGAGGAGGGATTGGATCACGCCACCTTGTGGGAGGCCGCACGGGAGGCTATCTTGCGTCGGAGCACGCGCGGGGAGGGCGAGGAAACACTCTGCGGGCAGGGGGACCGCGCTTTCCGTGTCACCGCGTCTCCCGTCCTTGACGGGAACCAGGTCGTCGGCGCGCTCGTCCGCCTGTCTAGCGCGACCTCGACGGGACTATCCGCTGTCAGCCGCTGCGGCAGCTCCGTACATCCGCAACAGTGCCTGCTGCGTCACCTCGGTGGCCAGAGCCGCGCATGGGTGCACGCCATGTCCGTCGCCGCGCCTGCCGTCCTGAGCCGCCACCCCGTCCTCCTGCTGGGCGAGCCCGGGGTCGGAAAGCTGGAAGTAGCGCAGGCACTACACGATCTGTCCTGCACAAACGGTCCGCTGTCCGTGTTCAACGCGGCGTTGGCATTGCTCGACGGGTTCGCCGTCTGGCTAGGCAGAGTCCGGGCACGGCTCGGCCGTCCAGGCACCCTCGTACTCGCTCATCTTGAGACGTTGGCCGGGACGGAGGCGCTCGCGCTCGCGGCGCTGCTCGACGATCATGAAGGCTCATGGCCGCGTCTCATCGGTACGGCCACACGGCACCCCGGCGAGGCGTCGCCGACGGGGCCGCACCTGGATCGGCTGGCCACCCACACTGTCGACCTGCCGCCGCTTCGCGAGCGACGCGGCGACGTGCCCGAACTCGTGAAACGCCTGGCACGTCGTCAGGGAGAGGATCGGCTGCGCTTTAGCTCCGAGGCGATGCGGGCTCTCATCGACGCGCCTTGGCCGGCCAACGTTCGCCAGCTTGAGACGTTGGTGCGCCGTTTGGCGGTAAGCCGCGGACCGAATGCCGTGGGGCTACAGGACCTGCCCGCCGACCTGGTGTGCGCCTCCCAGCACGGGCTCACCGCTCTTCAGCGGTTGCAGATGGAGGCGATCATGGCGGCGCTGGGCAAGTCCGGCGGCAACATAAAGCTCGCCGCGGCTGAGCTCGGTGTCTCGCGCTCAACGCTCTACCGAAGGTTGCGAGAGCTCCACATCGATCTCAATGATCCGACGCGCGTCCGCAGCGGGGTCCCGTCGCTCGCGGGGCCCTAGGGCACCGAAGGTGCCCTAGGCACGGCTTATTTACGTCATTTGCGACCGACTCGAAGAGCTTGCTCGCCGTGTTCGAGGTAGAGGGTACGTCGGTGCGACGTGCTTCGAACGCACACGTGGGGCGGCGGCCGGGCGTGGGATGACGTACTCGGCGAACTGACCGATCGGTATCCATCCATCGTTCCAGTTCGCCGTCCCCGAGCCTTTCCGCCTCTCGGCGTCGCCGAGCGGTCCGCAGTCGAAGATGTCGTGCCACCCACAGGCCGGCCGGGTTCGCCTCGCCGTGTGCGTGGTCGCGGGCTTCCAGGACGGGAAGCTTACCCACGGGCACATCTACTGGAACCAGGCCTGGCTGCTCGTGCAGGTGGGACCGCTGGACCCGGCCGACCTTCCGGTCGCCGGCGTCCGGAGAAACCGCTCGCTGTCCGCACCATGCCCGCCAACACGCTGCTGGGCGACGACCGGAACCCGCGCAGCTTGACCGTCCTGGCTGCGGAAGCAAGGGACCCACCTCATGGGGTCAACTGACTGACGCGCCCCTAATGCACCACTCGGCGAGTCACAGTTTTGACTGTGCGACCGACGGCGGTGGCCGGGGCCGGCGAGATGGCGTGTATTGGAACACTGGCGTGTCAGCTTGAAACACAACCGTCACCAGCAGGTCACTCACCATGAGGCCATCAACCTGATCATTTGCCGCGATGCCCAGGAGGGGATTGCTATGGCGAACGCACAAGACGTCGCAGCGCGCGAGACGGCGGCACCTGTGGCGGTGACCGACTTCGAGGCGGAAGCCGACATCGTCGTGGTCGGCGGCGGCGGTGGCGGTCTGCCTTCCGCTTTGTTCTCACGGTGGCTCGGCAACGAGGTGATCCTGCTGGAGAAGGCACCCGAACTGGGTGGCACCGCGCGCAAGGCCGCGTTCTGGTACTGGGTGCCGAACAACGAGCCGATGCGCGCATTGGGCATCAAAGATGAGGAAGAGGACTGCCTACGCTACATGGCACGGCTGTCCCGCCCGCAGGCATACGATCCGGGCAGCCCCACCTTCGGCCTGAGCCAGTGGGAGTACGACCTCTGCAAAGCCATTCACGAGTCGGCTTCCCCCGCAGCCGAACTACTGCGCGAGCACGGCGCCCTCGTCTACCGACACTGCGCGGACGTGCCCGACTACTGGGCGGAGCTGCCCGAGGACAAGGCGCCGCGGGGACGCGTCCTCGTCCCGGACGAGGCCTGCGAGACCATGTCCGACGGCGGGCAGGTCGCCGTCCGTACCATGGGAGAGGCCGGCCGTCGTGATGGCGTCGACATCCGCACCGGTCACCGCGTGCAAAGGCTAGTCGTCCATAATGACGCAGTCGTCGGCGTTGTGGCATCGACGCCGGACGGCGTGGCGCATCGCATCCGCGCCCGCAAGGCCGTCATCTTCGCCACCGGCGGCTTCACGCATAATCCGGAACTTCGCCGCAATTTCCTGAACGTCCCCGTCTACGGCGGATGCGCCGCGACCACAAACGAAGGCGACATCGTAGCCATCGCGTCGGCGGTCGGGGCACAGCTTCGGAACATGAACTACGCCTGGATGTGCCCGGTGCCCCTGGAGAAGGCGATCGCCCCCGATCCGGGCATGATCGGCATGTTCTCCGTGGCCGGCGACTCCATGGTGTTCGTGAACAAGTACGGCCGCCGGGTCGTCAACGAGAAACTCCAGTACAACGAGCTGGCACAAACCTTCTTCCAGTGGGACCCCTCCGCGGCCGAGTACCCGAACCTCGTGCTGGCGCAGGTCTGGGACCAGCGGTCGCAGGACCACTCCGCGAGCACCGAGTACGGGCGGCTGATCGTGCCGCCGGGCACCGACGACTCCCACGTGATCAAAGGCGAGACCCTTGAAGAACTGACCCGACGGATCGACGAGCGCCTCGCCCGGTACACCAGTCTCACCGGAGGACTGCGGCTTGCTCCGGACTTTTCTGCCCACCTCAAAGACACGCTGCGGCGGTTCAACGCGATGGCGCACGAGGGCGCCGACCGCGATTTCCACCGGGGGGAGCGCGCCGTCCAGCTTCTCTTCAACGGCCCCGTCAAGGAGGAACCCGGACGCACCAACCCCACGCTGTGGCCGCTCAGCGATACCGGGCCGTACTACGCGGCGCTCGTCACCGGCGGCACGCTCGACACCAAAGGGGGGCCGAAAGCGACACCGGACGGACAGATCGTCGACGACTTGGACCAGCCGATACCAGGGCTTTACGGCGTCGGCAACTGCGTGGCCTCAGCGTCTGCTCAGGCGTACTGGGCCGGGGGAGCGACGCTCGGACCGATCGTCGCATTCGCGTACCGCGCCGCCCACGCCGCCCACGCCGAACCCGTGAAGGAGGTCGTGCAGGCCGCGCGCTGAGTGCTGGAGTGCCCGGCACTCGACTCCGCCCCGACCCGCCCACAAGCACCACGAGGAGCGAAAGCGATGGCCCTCACCAGACAGACGATGACCGACGAGCAGCGCAAGTCGGTGGTCCTGGACTACCTGAAGGCGTTCGACAACGCAGGAGTGATCCCGACCGGTGGCAGCATTCTTGACCTGTTCGCCGACGACGCTCAGGTGTACTTCCCCAAATGGGGCCTGGCGACCGGTAAGGAACAGATCAGCAAGTTGTTCAGCGACGTGGGCACCACGATCAAGCACATCGAGCACCACTACGCGCACTTCAACTGGGTGTTTTCCGGCGGCGACATAGTCGTGTGCGAAGGTACCAGCCACGGGGAGCACCAAGATGGCGCGTGGCGAGCCGGCGTGCCGGAGTGGGGGGCCGGCCGGTGGTGCGACGTGTTCGAGATCCGTGACTGGAAGATCCAGCGAGTCTTCATCTATCTCGATCCCGACTACGCAGCTCGGGACACCGAACGCTACCCCTGGCTGGAGGACCGCTCCTGAGCCCGCGACCGAGCAACGGAGCAGCCTTCGGCCAGTGACAGACATCCAGCAGCGATCAGCCCTCCCGGTCACCGGCAGGGGCACGATCTTCATCAGGGCTCAAGGCCGGGGAGACACTAGTGCTCCCCCGCCGGGGCCACCAGGTACCGAGTCTGCCGGATGGCAGACCCTACAGGACTCGTAAGGAGGCCCCCGGTGACCGAACTTCGAACCAACGACGTCTCCGAAGGCGCGACATCCACCCCTTCGGCACCCTCGGCTGGAGTCGAGAGCGCAGCCAGCCCGCCACCGAATCCCGCAGTCCTCGGCCTGCTCGCGTTCTCCGTCGGCGGTACGGTGCTCGGAATCTCCCTGCTTGGCTATGTCTCGGCCGCGGCGCAGGGCGGCAGCGTCATGCCTATCGTCTACGCGGCCACCGGCCTCGGCGTGCTGATCACCACGATTTGGGCCGCGGCGCTCGGACAGACATTCGTGGCCGCAGTGTTCGGCGCGTTCACCGGCTTCTGGCTCAGCTACGCCGCGTTCGTCCTCGGGCTCGCCCACAACTGGTACGCGATCCCTCAGGCGCAGGTGGCCCACAGCGTGGCCCAATTCCTCATCGCCTGGGCGATCGTGATCTTCATGCTGGACGTCGTCAGCGTGTATGTCCCCTCGTCGTTCACGATGATCCTCAGCTCGGCGCTCGTCGCGGTCGTACTCCTCATCATCGCCAATCTCAACGGGTCGACCGTACTGCCCAAAGTCGCGGGCGGGTTCATCCTGTTGTTCTCGGCCATCGGCTTCTACGACTTCCTTGCCGCCGGCATCGAGTCGGTAGGCGGACGACCGCTGTCCCTCGGACCGCCACTGCGCACGTTGCTCGCCCGCAAATGACGCCAGGGCCCACCGAGGCATCGCCACATGGCGCGGCCCGGCCGGGAAGTTCATGTTTCGCCGCGAGCCTCTTGACACCGGCCGCGCGAAGGCGCAAGCTAATGTTCACTAAGCGCACATACGTTCGCAATACGAACATCTGAGGGCGGAGGACGGCAATTATGGCCAACCTGCACGGCAAGGAACGGGCGTCCTACACGACGCGCTTCGGCTCGCTGGCGAACTACCAGAAGGGCGGCGTCGAAATCATCAACGACGACCCGCGGCACTACGCCTTCTCCAACGTCTTCGAGATCGCCAGCAACGCCGCACCCTACGAGAAGACCGCGGTCGGCAAGAACATGGACTACGTCGTCGAGGCGATCCGCGCCGAGGGCACCAGCCAGTGGCGCACCGCCGCGCACGACGAGTTCGCGCTCGTCCTCGACGGCCAGGTCGAGATCTCGCTCGTCAAACTCGCGCACAGCCCGCTCCCGCCCGACGCCGGCGGCTCGGTCGCCCTGGACGGCGAGCCCGAGGGCCAGCCGATGGGGCGCATCGTCGCCCGGCGCGGGCACATGGCACTGCTGCCGGCGGGCAGCGCGTACCGATTCCGCGCCGATCAGCCCGGCGTGATCCTGCAGCAAACCGTCGCCGGCCCGGACACCATGTTCCGCTGGTCCGAGATCTGCCAGTCTCTGTGAACCTCTGAACCACAGCCTTGCGAGGAGCCGCCACATGACCGCTACCGCTGAACACGGTGTCGTCTCGACCGAGCCGAACGAGGAGGGCTACCGCGAGTTCTCCCTCGGCGAGTTCCGCTTCCGCCGCGACGAGTACTTCGTCTACATCACCTGGCCGACCGGGCACCACATCATGAGCGTGGACGCGTTCCTGCGCGCGATGCAGCGCGACATCGCCTGGGACTTCTTCTACGGCACGGTCAACTTCGACGGCGTCTTCGGCACGGTCAACCACTATGGCACCGTCGACATCTTCGCCGGCCGCTACAACGACTCCTACCGCAAGGCCGAGCTCGACTACTCCGAGAATATCCAGACGCCGCGCATCCGCGAGACGTTCAAGTCGATCCTCGACGACTGGACCAACGAGACCTTCGACCCGTTCGCCTCGCCGCACGAGACCGGCTCAGCGTTCGGCATCAAGAATGGCGACAACCACGGCGCGGTCACCCGCCAGCGGGTGCAGGCCGGGCGGATGGTCGGCCTGCCCGGCGACGCGCCGCTGCGCAGCGACGAGGCCGGCTACTCGGTGAACCGCATGTTCGCCGACGTCCCGCAGGCCGAGCCGGAGGTCTACGCAGAGCCTGGCTTCGAGGACCAGGTGTCGGCCTTCAGCCTGTTCGCCTACCTGTCCCGCTCGGACGTCACATGGAACCCGTCGGTGGCCAGCGTCTGCAAGGAGTCGCTGTTCTGCCCGACGACCGAGGAGTACATCCTGCCGATCATCCACGGCAACGACCGGGTCGAGTGGTTCATCCAGCTGACCGACCAGATCACCTGGGAGGTCGAGGACCGGGAGACCGGCGCCGTCCGGGCCCGCGTCGTGATGAAGGCGGGCGACGTCTCGGCGATGCCGGCCGACATCCGCCACCAGGGCTACTCGCCGAAGCGGTCGATGCTGCTGGTCTGGGAGAACGCGTCCGCCGACCTGCCCGACCTGATCGCAAGCGGCAAGACACCGACCTACCCGATCGACTTCTGAGGCACCGGGACGGGACGACGGTGCAGACGAAGCTGTTCATCGGCGGCATGTGGGTCGACGGCCTCGACGGCGCGAGCATCGAGGTGCGCGACCCGCACGACGGGTCGCTGCTCGCCGAGGTGGCCGAGGCCCGCGCGGCCGACGTCGACCGCGCGGTGCAGGCGGCGCAGGCAGCGTTCGGGGCGTGGCGGCACACCACGGCCGAGGAGCGCGGCCGGCTGCTGCTCAAGCTCGCCGACCTGATCGAGGCGGACGCCGACGAGCTCGC
>WNEY01001881.1_pt1 | contig 15075 bp, 13 predicted proteins | sample 5400531 | NCBI WGS metagenome assembly WNEY01 (sample SAMN13153338, study PRJNA577476) | soil metagenome | isolation source: 200 cm saprolite under Douglas fir tree site 1 | place: USA:California | collected 2015-04-18
GGCGGGATGGCGGGGTCGGCATTGCTGTCCCACGAACCGCGGATGAACTGGATCGACTCGGCGGGGTCGGTGCGCGTGAGCATGGCCCAGAGCATATGGTCGAGATTGGTCACGTCGACGTCGTCGTCGCACACCACGATATATTTCGACGCATAGGCCGAGGCGCCGCATTGCGCGGCGACGTGCGCGGCCTGCACGGCGTGGCCGGGATAGCGTTGCGTGATCGAGACCGCATGCAGCATGCGCGCGCCGCCGACCTCGTGACACCAGACCTGCTGCACGCCGGGAACGCCGGCATTGGCGACGTTCTGCTTGATGGTGGCCGAGCGCATCACCGCGCGGTAGCGCGCCATCTCGTCGGGCCCGGCGCCCATGGGCGGCACGCCCAGCACGATCGGATCGTTGCGGTAGTAGATTGCCTTGACGTCGAGCACCGGGATCTGGCGCACGCCGCCGGCGTAGTGCCCGGTCCATTCCCCGAACGGGCCTTCCGCCTGGGTGCGGTCGGGCGGCACGTAGCCTTCGAGCACGATCTCTGCGTTGGCCGGGAAGGGGAGCCCGGTCACCTTGCCCTTCACCATCTCGACGGGTCGTCCGCGCAAGCCGCCGACGAGATCGAGCTCGAACACGCCGTAGGGCGCCTCCAGCCCGCCGAAGAAGAAGGCGATCGGATCGCCGCCCAGCACCATCGCCGCCGGCAACGGCTCGCCGCGCTTGAACGCCTTGTCGCGGTGAATGCGCCCGTGGTGGCCGGCGGCCATCACCATGCCGACGGTCTTCTTGTCGTGCACCTGCGCCCGGTAGGCGCCGGCGTTGAGCCAGTTCTCCTCGGGATCGCGGGTGATGGTATAGGTGCCGGTGCCGAGATAGCGGCCGCCGTCCTTCTCGTGCCATTTCGGCGCGGGGAATTTGGTGACGTCGACCTCGTCGCCCATCATGATGTTCTCGAGCACCGGGCCGTCATCGACCACGACGTGGGGGATGATGCGCTGCTCTTGCAGGTACGCTTCACGATAAGCGTCGCTCAGCTCCCACTTGGTGAGATGATCGGGAAAGCCCAGCGTCATGTTGCGGCGCGTGCCGGCAAACATGTTAAGGAGCAGGCGAAAGCCTTTCGGGCAACCCGGAATATCCTCGAACACGACGCAGGGGCCGTGCTCCGCGCGCAGCACCGCCTCGGCGGCGAGCCCGATATCCTCCTCGCAATTGGCGCCCTTGACCGTGCGCACCTCGCCCAGCCGATCCGCCAGCGACAGCCATTCGCGCAGATCGTCGTAGGCGATGTTGCCGCCGAAATTTCTTTGCTCGACCATTTTGGATTTCGGCTCCCTAGAATTTGCGCAGTGATCGCGCGGGTCAGTCACATGATAAGGCGTTGCCACGATCGCGAAACGCAAGAGCAAAAGCAAAGCCTGATGGGCAAAGCGTGAGCTTCGGGGACAATTCGAGCCAATCGCTCGCGCGAATCAGCGAGATCGCGCATGGTCCCGCACGGAACGCCACGATCCGTGTGGAACAATGGTTTCTCCCCGCCAAGGCGATTTGTTTGGACACGAAGGGCCGGACCCGTCCGATGAGGATTTCGAGACGCCAGTCTACCACGCCGATCCGGACAAGGTCCGCGAGGAACTGAACCGGATTCTGGCTGAGGCGCGGGCGGCGCAGACAATCCCCTGGGATGCCAAGCGCGCCGTGCTCTATCGCACCATTTTCCCGCAGATGACCAACTGGTTGCCCGAGGACGAAGGCGCGCAGCTGCGCTTCGAATTCGAAACGGAATTGGCGCGGCTTGAAGCGGCCTGATGGTAAACCGCCCACCCTGATTGTAGCAATAAAGAGCCCGGCAAGCGCCGCGCACACGTCAGCGACCGAGAGACAATCGACCGACGCTATTCCGCGGCGATGGCGTAGTGGGCCAATGCATCGAGCTTGGGCAGCCCGAGAACGAGCATCTCGGTCGGCGTCTCCACCTCGAATGATGTTTCATCGCCGCGCTCGCAGAACACCGTGGTGTAGCGGCGGTACGATTGGCTCTCCACGCGGCCGTCGCCGGTGAGCACGAAATAAAGCTTTCGCCCGGCCGCCTGGAATCTCGCCGGCGGCGCAAGCCGCAGGAAGCGCGCCTCGCAGCCCCTCTCGGTGAAAACGCCCATCAGCTTTTCGCAGACGCCGGGCGCGCCCTCGACCGGCACCCAGTCGAAATGCTCCGGATTCATCAAGATCGGATCATGGTAGCGCTGTGCGGGATATTTCATCGGCCGCCTGTTCATGTGCTCCCATACCGCCTGGTAGCCGTCGACGTTGCGTTTGCCGTCCTCGCCGTCGTTGCGGCGAAAGACGCCTTTCTCGAACGTGCCGTGCTTTTTCAGCTCGGCGGTGCCGGCTTCGAGTTGCTCTTGAGTCATATAACCGTTGCCGCTGGCGCCGCCGAACTGCAGCACCAGCGTGAGCGAGCTCACGCTCGAGCTCTGCGGCCCATAGGGCGTCCCTTCCGGGAAATATCCGATCAAACCGCTCGGCATCTTGCCGTTGCGGTCGAAGTCGAACTCCCCTTCGAGCTGATAGCGGAATTGATCGAAATTGTGCTTGTGGCGAGGAGAAAAGAAATCGTCGGTCGTGCGCACCATTTCGAGGATGAAATTGCCCGGCGTGCCCGGCTCGCCGGCGGCCACGGTGCGATGGCGAAACATGCCCTGGCGATGCTGGTGGATGCGGATCTTCTCCTCGACTTGATCTCCGTGCACGAGTCGCATGGCGTTCCTCCGATTCTTCTGCGGTATTGAGCGACCTTGCGGGTGGCTGAAACCCTAATGTACAAGTCCAGCAGATACAACGTGCGGGCAGCGCACAGTTTCTCCGTTGGTCGCATTTTCTGCGGAAAACCGGTACCCACTTTTCCGGAAAATGCTCCGGTATATAACAAACGGGAGGGAGGATCATGCGGTTCCACGCCGTGCTGGCAACCGCGGTGATGACCTTCGCCATCACGCCCGCATTCGCTGCAAAGATTACAGTGAGTCAATACGGACGCCTGGTCGCGACGCTGCCGTGGGCGGTGGCGCTGGAAAAAGGCATGTTCAAGGAGGCCGGCCTCGACATCGACGGCATCACGGCGGGCGCGGGCGGCGGCACGTCGTTGCGCAACATGCTCGCGGGCGAGCTGCCCTATGCCGAGCTCGCCACGTCCGCGGCGATCGCCGGCGGCCTCGCGGGGGTCGAGCTCAAGGCGCTGGCGTCCTCCTCGAACCACATCGGCGAATTGGCCTGGGCCGCAAAGCCCGACGCCGGCATCAATTCGATCAAGGATCTCGCCGGCAAGAAAGTCGCCTATACCAGCCCGAAGTCGATCACCGAGATGGTGATCCGCACCGCGCTCAAGCAGGAGGGCCTCGCCGGCAAGGTCGAGGCGCTGCCGCTCGGCGGACTGGGGCCTGCGTTGACGGCGCTGGCGCAAGGCGCGGTCGCGGCCGCACCGTGGAACGATCCGGCGCTGACCGTCACTCCCGACAAGTACAAGGTGCTGTTCTACGGTCATCAGTACTATCCGAGGTTCACCTGGCAGGTGGCGGTGACGACCCGGGAATTTGCCGCGAAGAATCCGGAGACCTTGCGCAAGATGCTCAAGGTGCATCGCAAGGCGGTCGAGTTCGTCTACAACAATCGCGAGGAGACCGCGCGCATCTATGCCAAGGTGTGGGAGGTGAGCCTCGCGGAAGCCAACGCCATCCTGCCGAAATATTACGAGTGGCAGCATTGGAGCCGGGGCGATTTCTCCAAGGAGGGATTGGCGGCCGTGGTCGACGGTCTCATCTCCGTCGGCGAGCTCAAGGAGCCGTTCGACTGGGGCAAGCTGATCGATCAAAGCCTGCTCGACGAAGACTTGCGTCGCCCGCTGTGATGTTTTCGAGTGGTCGCATTTTCTACGGAAAACCAATCCAAGTCGGCTGTAGCCGACTTGGATAGTATTGAGTGCCGATCTCGGGTAAACCCGAGATCGGTGTCCACTTTTCCTGAAAATGCTCAAGTGGCCGCGCTCACCGCCGAGATATCGCCCCCATTGCCGGGCGCCGCCGCGATGCCCGGCGTCCACGTCGCGCTTCGCGGCATCGCCCATACCTATCCGGCCCGCGCCGGGCAGGGGCCGGTGCCGGCGCTGGGCCCGCTCGATTTCGATTTCCGGCGCGGCGAGTTCGTCGCCATGGTCGGTCCGTCGGGCTGCGGCAAGTCAACGCTGCTCGAGATCATCGCCGGGCTCACGACGCCGACCGCGGGCGCAGTCGAGATGGAGGGGCGCCCCATTACCGGCACCGTTGCCGACAACATCGGCGTCGTGTTCCAAGAAGACGCGACCTTCGCCTGGCTCAACGTGTGGGACAATGTCGCGTTCGGGCTGCGCCGCGCCGGCATCGAGCGGGCGGAGATCGTCCGCCGGGTGGACTACGCGCTCGCCTTCATGGGGCTCAACGAATTCCGGCGCGCCCATCCCGTCCAGTTGTCGGGCGGCATGCGGCAGCGCGTATGCATCGCGCGGACTTTGGTGCTGCGCCCCCGTCTCATTCTTCTCGACGAGCCGTTCGGCGCGCTCGACCAGCAGACGCGCCTCCTCATGGGCGAGGAGCTGCTGCGGTTGTGGCGCGAGACCGCGGCGACAGTGATGCTGATCACCCACGCGCTCGACGAGGCGGCGCTGCTGTCGGACCGCGTTGCGGTGATGTCGGCGCGTCCCGGCCGGCTGATCGACGTCGTGGCGACCGGCTGGCCGCGCGAGCGCGATACCGCGTTGGTCGCCGATCCGGCCTTCGGCGCGCTCACCAGCCGGCTGTGGTCGCTGCTGCGCGATGAATCGAAGAAGGCGCTCGGCACATGATGACGCGGGTTCGTGTCCTGCAGCTCGCTCTTGTCGGCGCGGCCGTGCTCGTGCTCGAGCTCCTTTGCCGCACCGGGATCATCAACCGTTTCACCATGATCCCGCCCTCCGAGATGGTTTCTGCGCTCGCCGACGTCGTCGCCACCGCGCCATGGTTCTGGTCCGACGTGTCCTGCACCTTGGGCAATCTCGCCGCGGCGATCGGCTTGTCCGTGCTCGGCGGCTTTCTGATCGGGCTTGCGGTGCACGCCGTTCCGCGGCTGCGCCGCGCGCTCGATCCGATCTTCACCTCCTACTACGCAGTGCCGACCTTCGTGCTCTATCCGCTTCTCATCGTCTTCTTCGGCATCGGCCCGACATCGCTGATCGTGCTGGGCGCGTTGTTCGGGATCGTCGCCATGGTCGTCGCCACCATGACGGCGATCGACCGCATCCCGCGCGTTCTCGTGAAGGTCGCGCGGGTCTCGCGGCTGGGATGGCTGCGTACCGCCTTGCTGATGAAATTGCCGGCCGCATCGCCCCATCTGGTGACGGGGCTGCGGCTCGCGGTCGCCTACAGCGTGATCGGCATCATCGCCGGAGAATTCATTCTCTCGACCGAAGGCATCGGGCGGCGCGTCGCGCTCGCTTACAACAACTTCGACAACCGGACCATGTACGGACTGCTGGTGCTGATTCTCGGCTTTGCCATCGCCATCAATTCAGGCCTGGGCGCGTTCGAGCAGGCGCTGCACCGGCGCTGGTACCGGTCATGACCGCGCGTTCCCGCTGGCTCGACTTCGTCCTTCTCGGCCTCGGCGTTTGGCTGACCTGGATCGCGCTGTTCCAGTGGGCAGGCCCGGAGGCGCTGTCGCCGCCCGGCGCCACGCTGCGGCGCGTTGGCGAGTACGTCGCGAGCGCGCAATTCTGGGGCCATGCCGCCGCGACGGGACTTGCCTTCGCCTATGCCTGCGTCGTCGCGCTCATCGGCGGATTGGCGCTGGGAGTAGCGCTCGGCGCCAACCGCCTCGCCGGGCAAGTCGGCGAGCCGATCCTCTCGTCGCTCTATTCCATCCCGAAGATCACCCTCTATCCGGTCATTCTGCTCGTGTTCGGGCTCGGCATTTCCGCCAAGGTCGCGTTCGGCGCCTTGCACGGAATTTTTCCGGTCGCGCTGTTCACCGTCGGCGCGCTCAAGAACACGAGCCCCGTGCTGATCAAGACCGCACGCGTGTTGCGCCTCTCGCCACTGGCGGCCGCGCGCACCGTGCTGCTGCCGGCGGCGCTGCCGGAGATCGTCACCGGCTTGCGCATCGGGTTTTCGACCACGCTACTCGGCACGCTGATCGGGGAGCTCTTCGCCTCCGATCGGGGGATCGGCTTCATCCTGATCCGCGCTATGGAGGCCAACAAGGTGCTCGACATCATGGCGCTGACCTTGCTGCTGTTCGCCTTTGCGGCGATCGCGAATGCGCTGTTGCTGGCGGTCGAGCGGCGCGTGCATCGGCAATGAGTGCAATGTGTGGTGCGTCACTGGAACAGGCGCCGCAGGCTTGACAAGCGCCGTCGGCGTGCCCGTTAATTTTGCTGCCGCATATTCGCTCTGAGGTATCATGCCAGCCGTGCTGACCCGCGTTGCCACGGCCATTGCGCTGATCGCTGGCTTCGTCGAACCGGCTCAGACTCAATTCGACTATTTCAAAGGCAGGACCATCACGCTCTACGTCGCGTTCGGCGCCGGCGGGGGCTATGACCAATATGCGCGGCTGTTCGCCCGTCACGTCGGCAAGCACATTCCGGGCGACGAGCGCGTGATCGTGTCGAACATGCCGGGCGCCAACGGCGTGGTTGCCGCCAACTTCCTCTACAACGTCGCGCCCAAGGACGGCACCGCGCTCGCCTTGCTCTATCAGAGCATCGCGCAGGACCAGGTCCTCGGCGGGCAAGGCGTGCAATTCGACGCCTCGAAGTTCGCCTGGATCGGCCGCATCACCTCGAACGCCGAGATCATGTACACGTGGCATACGGTGCCGGTAAAATCCATCCATGACCTCGCCAGTCACGAGACGATATTGGCAGCCGGAAGCCCGGGGATAGCAATTTGTGCTCACCTATTGACCACGGCCGTCGGGGCGCGCTTCAAGTTGGTGCGCGGCTACCCCGGAACGCAAGAAGCTCATCTCGCGCTGGAGAGGGGGGAGGCCGAGGGCGCCTATAGCTCGCTCAACACGGTCAGAACGATGTGGGGGCATTGGCTCAAGGACAAGAAAATCAATGTGATCGTGCAAACCGGCCTCGAACGTCACCCGGATTTGTCGGATGTCCCGACCATTCTCGAGCTCGGGAAGACCGCGGAGGACAAGGAAACGATCGCCTTTTTTGCCGCCAGCGGGGCCATCGGCCGATCCATCGTTGCGCCGCCCGATACGCCCGCGGAAGCGCTCACAGTCCTGCGCGCGGCATTTGAGGCCACGATGAAAGACGAGCAGTTTTTGGCCGAGGCGCGACAGGCGAACATGGACATCGACCCGCTCCCCGGCGCCGACCTAGAGAAGATCGCGGAGCGGATCGTCAATATCGCGCCGGCCGAACGCGAGCGGGTGCGCAACACGCCGACGAGATGACCGGGACTCCTCGGCGAAGACGAAGGCAGTCAACGTGCACAAGAGATACGAAAGCAACAACATTCCGATCGAGGTCCTGCGGGCGTTCATCGCGGTCATCGACGCCGGCAGCTACACCAAGGCCGGCGAATGGCTCAATCTCAGCCAGCCGGCGATCAGCGCGCAGATCGCGCGCTTGCGGCGCATCCTGCAAGGCGAGTTGTTCGTGAACGGTCCGGGAACGCCGCTGACGAGCCGCGGCGCGACCGCGCTCAATTACGCGCGCCGCATCGTCGCGATGAACGATCAATTGCTCACTACTGCGGGACCGAAGCGGGCGCCGCGGCAATTGGTGGTCGGGCTGCCACGCTGGTACGAATACGCAAAGCTGATCGAGCTCATCAAGATGTGCGCCGACGTCCCGATGGCGGAAAAATTGATGTTCCGCTGCGGCGGCCACGCCGAATTCGTGCCCGATCTCAACGCCGGAACGATCGATCTCGGTTGCCTCTGCAACGTGTCGGAGCAACCCGGCAAGGCAGTGGTCGAATGGTCCGAGCCCACCTATTGGGTCAAGGCTCCGTCGCTCACGCTCGATCCAGCCAATCCGGTGCCGCTGGTCGGCTGGCACGGTTCGCTGGGCGAGCGCCTCGCGAGCAAGCTGCTGACCGACGCGCGCGTGCCCTATACGGTCGCGTTCGCCAGCGCCGATCATGCGTCGCGGAAAGCGGCGGTCGCTGCCGGTCTTGGATTGATGGTGATGGTGGAGGGCGCCATGACCCCGGAGATGGAGGTCGCGCAGGACTCGTTTCTACCCACACCGCCGATGATCCGGGCCGGGGTCTACGCGCGCGAGGGGCTCAATATCCGCCGCATCGCGCCACTTGTGCGTGTTCTCGTGGAGTTCCTCAAGCCTCGGCTGGTTCCCAGGCTTGTGGCGGTTCGGCCGGAGCGCCAAGTTCCGAAGAAACGATCGCAGGAACAATCGGCGTAACCGGGCCCCGCGCGCTCAACGCAGTGCAGGATCGAGTGGAATATTGCATTCCACCATTTTTATGGTTCCATCAAGAACTGTTATGGGGCGAGTGCCTTGCAATCCGAACGAAAGTATCTCTGAATTTTGGCAGGTGCGAGATTGCGGAATTGCACGGCCTCCGAGATGGCAATGTGCGTTTTCGAGTTGAGCGAAGTCGCCAGGCTGTGGAAATCGGGCATAGAACCGGCCGCGGCAAGGGGATGCTCGATGCGACGTCCAAGGGGTCGTGACTCCAACCGCCGGCCGGCAACCGAGAGCAACCGTTGGGGGTCGCATGTCGATTGAGCACGATATTGCAAGCCAGTTGCGCGCAGATCGCCATTCGCTGATTGCGTATTTGCGCTATGCCATCGAGGAGCTCGCGGTGGTAAACGAAACCAGCGCCGCCCTTGTTCGGATGGCGATATCCTCGCTCGAGGAGGAGGTAACGATCGTACCATCGGAAAATACTTATCCGCGACAATAACCAAAATACGTAATTTAGATTTCTAATCTATATTGCCGACTTCACGTCTCACGCGCAGCTTTGCTATGGTGCCCCGCGCACGGGGGTGCCAACATGTCTGCGGAGACGGAATCACCACATGCCAGAGAAGAAACCGAACCAAATTGACGTCTTGGTTGGGCGAAATGTTCGCCTTTACCGGCTGCACGCCAAGATGTCGCAAACGGAGTTGGGTGAGCGGATCGGCGTGACGTTCCAGCAGGTCCAAAAATACGAGCGAGGAACGAACCGCGTGGGAGCAAGTCGTCTCACGCAGATCGCCACCGCGCTCAACATGCCCATCACTGCCTTCTTCGAAGGGATCAAGCACAGCCCCACGACCGAACAAGAGAATTTGCCGCTCGACCTGATTGCGGACGCCCAGGCGCTCAAATTGGCGCAAGCGTTTGCGGGAATTTCAGACGCCGATCTACGTCGCACCATTGTGCAATTCGTCAAGCAGATTGCGCTCAAGGTCGAGTCGTCCAGATAGCCTCGCGCGCCGGTACCGGCCGGCCGCATGATCTTGTCGAACAGTCCGCGACTTTTCGGATGTACGCGCCGCGCGTGTATGCCCCCGTTCCCGATCCTGCTTGTGTCCGGTTAGAATACCGGAGAAATATCCGGCTTTCCGGGAGGGACGGCGATGCTCCACAGGGCGAGATGCGGCGCGTTGGCGGGCGTGCTGGTCGCGCTTGCACTGCTGCCGGGCGCGCCCGCCCATGCGCTCGACAAGGTGAGGCTCGGCAAAGCCGTTCCGAATTCTTTTGCTTTCGGGGCGGCCGAGGTCGGCACCGAGGCCAAGATTTTCGAGAAAGAAGGCATCGAGATCGAGGTCACCAGCTTCCGCGGCGATGCCCAGCTGCAGCAGGCGCTCGCCGCCGGCAGCCTGGACGTAGGGCTCGGCTCCGGACCCGGACTGGGCTTCCGCGCCAAGGGCGCGCCGGCGATCGGCGTCGCCGCCATGTTCGGGCCGCCCGTCAACCTCGCGCTCGCGCTGCCCATGGATACGCCGGTCAAGACCGCGCGCGACCTCAAGGGCAAGCGGATCGGCGTCACCACGATCGGCTCGCTCACGGATTGGCTGGTGCGCGAGCTCTCGCGCCAGCAGGGCTGGGGCAGCGACGGCATCCAGATCCTGGCGCTCGGGCAGATGCAGGCGCGGCTTGCCGCCATCCAGCGCGGCGAGCTCGACGGGATGGTGATCGAAGCGGCGACCGGCTACGAATTGGAGGAGGCGGGCAAGGCCAAGAACTTCCTCCTGTTCGGCGACATCGCGAAGGATTTCTACACCCACGTGATCTTCGCGACCGACGACGTGATCGACAAGCGGCCGGACCTGTTGCGGCGGTTCCTGCGCGGCTGGTTTCGGACCATCGCCTTCATGCGGGCGAACAAGGATTTCGTCGTGGCATCGGAGGCGAGGACCATCGAGGTCAAGCCCAGCATCGCCGCCAAGATCTATGATGCCCAGATCGGCGGCTTCTCGGCCGACGGCGCCTGGAGCACGGTGGCCATCGACGTGATCCGGCATTCGCTCAAGGAGCTCGGCATCCTCAATGCGGTTCCGGACGCGAAGACGATCTACAACGACAAGTTTGTGCCGGTGAAATTCTGACGGATCGAGTGCTTCTTGAGTATCGTCGGCATCGACATCGGCGGCACCTTCACCGACCTCGTCGGCTATCAGGACGGCGCGATCGTCACGTCGAAGTGCTCGACCGTGCCCGCCGACCCGACCGAGGGGGTTGCGCAGGCGCTGCGCATCGCGGGCTGCGACGTCGCGGCGTTGAATGAGCTCCTCCACGGCTCGACCATCGCCATCAATACCGTGCTGGAGAAGAGCGGCGCCAAGACCGCGCTGATCACCACCGCCGGTTTCCGCGACGTCTACGCCATCGGGCGCGGCAACCGGCCCGACGCATTCAATCTCTTCTTCCACCGCCCCCGGCCTCTGGTGCCGCGCCAGCTCACGTTCGAGGTCGCCGAGCGCATGAATGCCGCGGGCGAGGTGCTCGTTCCGCTCGATCCCGCGGCGATCGAAAATCTGGGCCAGGAGCTCGCGGCGCAGGGTGTCGAGGCGGTGGCCGTGTGCTTTCTGCATTCCTATGCCAATCCGGCGCACGAGGTCGCCGCGGGCGAGGTGCTGCGGCGACGTTGGCCCGCGCTGTTCGTGACCTCGAGCCACGAAATATTGCGCGAATTCCGTGAATACGAGCGCACGTCCACGACCGTGCTCAACGCCTTCGTCGGCCCGCGCGTCAGCCGCTATCTCGGCCGTTTCGAGACCTTCGCGCGCAACGCCCGCTTCGCCGGCAAGATCGCGATCATGCGCTCGAACGGCGGCACCATGTCGATCGGCCAGGCGCGGCGAGAACCGGTGGCGATGATGGAATCGGGACCGGTCGCGGGCATGATCGGCGCCGGTCGGCTGGCCGAGCTCATGGGAATCGAGCGCGCGATCGGCTTCGACATGGGCGGCACCACCGCCAAGTGCACGCTCATCACGTCAGGCGTGGCGCCGATCGAGGAGGGCTACGTCATCGGCGACGAATTCTCCGGCCAGCCGATGCAGCTGCCGGTGGTCGACATCGTCGAGGTCGGCGCCGGCGGCGGCTCGCTCGCCTGGTGCGACGACGGTTTGCATGTCGGGCCGGTGAGCGCCGGGGCCGATCCCGGCCCGGCCTGCTACGGCCGCGGCGGCGAGGCGCCGGCGGTGACCGACGCCGACCTGCTGCTCGGCCGGCTCAACGGCGCGCGCTTTCTCGGAGGAAATATGCGGCTCGATCGCGTGCCGGCGGAGAGCGCCGTCCGCAGGATCGGGCAGAAGCTGGGGCTCGGTACCATGGCGACCGCGCTCGGCATTTCCACCATCGCGGACGGCGCCATGTCGCTTGCCGTGCGCGCGGTCTCGGTCGAGCGGGGCATCGACCCGCGCGATACCACGCTGATCGCCTTCGGCGGCGCGGGGCCGCTCCACGCCATCGCCATCGCCCGCGAGATTTCGATCCCCCGCGTCGTCATTCCCAAGCTGCCCGGAAATTTCTCGGCGCTCGGCATGCTGATGGCGCAGTGGCGCCACGACTTCGTCCGCACGCTGGTCGGAGAGCTGGGCGAGATCGAATCGTCCGATGCTGCCCGTGCTTTTGCGGAGCTGCGTACGGCCGGCGAGCAGGCGCTCGCGTCCGACTTTTCGTCGCGCGACCAGCGCGAACGCGGGCGCTTCGACTTCGCCGCCGACCTGCGCTATCGCGGCCAGGAGCACACCATCGCCATCGCCGTTGCCGCCGCCGACGATCTCGCCGGCGCCGCTGCGGCCACGCGCTCGACGTTCAACCAGCAGCACGACCGCCGCTACGGCCATGCCGCGCCCGACCAGTCGATCGAGGTCGTCAATCTGCGCCTCACCGTCACGGTGCCGCGGATGGAGGACGTCATCGCCCGCTGGCTGTCGGCGCCTTGGACGCCGACGGAAAGCGCGCCGGAGCAGCGCCGCAACGTCGTGCTCGACGATCCCGAACGGCCGGTCGAGGCGCGCATCCTGTGGCGGCCGGCGCTCGCCGCCGGCGCCGAGATCGCCGGCCCGGCGGTGATCGAGGAGCCGAACTCGACGACGCTGATCGGCCCCGGCGACCGCGCTGTCGTCGACCCATGCGGGCACGTCATTGTGACGCTGGCCGAACGCGCGTAGGACAGACCGATGAAACCAAATCCCATCACCGTCGAGGTCGTGCGCAACGCCATCAATGCCTATGCCGACGAGATGGCGACCGCTTTGTGCAAGTCCGCCTACAACATGATGATCTACGAGGTGCGCGACTTCTGCTGCGGGCTGATCGACGGCGAAGGCCGCATGATCTCCCAGAACAAGGGCGGGCTGCCGATCTTCCTGGCCGATCTCGGCATCGCGGTGAAGGACGGCATCGCACGCTACGGCCTCGACGGCTTTGCGCCGGGCGACGTCATCATCATGAATCACGGCCTGGTTTGCGGGCAGCATCTCAACAACGTCGTGATCTATGCGCCCTGTTTCCACGACGGCAAGGTCGTCGCCTTTGCCGCCAGCCGCGCCCATTGGGTCGATATCGGCGGCATGCGCGTCGGTTTCGGCTCGGTCGAGACCACCGAGATCTATCAGGAGGGGTTGCAATTCCGCTCGCTCAAGATCTACGACGCGGGCAAGCGCAACGACACGCTCTGGCAGATCATCAACGACAACCTGCGTTTTCCGGAGGCTGCCTTGGGCGACCTGCGCGCACAGGTCGCCTGTTGCCAGCTGGGCGTGCGCCGCTTCGGCGAGCTCGTCTCACGCTACGGACGCGACACGGTTGCGGACTGCATCGCGACGGTGTGGGACGCGACCGATCGCGAGGTGCGCGCCTTCATCGCTGCAATTCCCGACGGCAGCTACGAGGCGGAAAGCTTCCTCGACAATGACGGCCGCAACCTCGACGTTAAGCTGCGCATCAAGGTCAAGGTGGTGATCGCCGGCGATCGCATGGTGGTCGATTTCTCGCAGATGAACGAGCAGGTGCCGGGCCCGACCAATTCCGGCTATTCCGGTGGGCTGGCGGCGGCACGCGTCGCGTTCAAGAATCTCACCCAGCCGGAAGCGCCGGTGAACGAGGGCTGCTTTCGCGCGCTGGAGCTGATCCTGCCCGAGGGCAAGATTCTCAACGCCAAATGGCCCGCGGCGCTTGGCCTCTGGAGCATTCCGCTTCCGACGGTGATCGACACCATTCTCAAGGCGCTCGCGCCCGCGCTGCCCGAGCGCATCCCGGCCGCGCACAAGGGCGACATGGGCGGCTGCTCGATCGGCGGCTTTCGGCCGAACGGCCGGCGCTTTCTGCTGATGAACATTTTCGGCGGCGGCTGGGGCGGACGCCCGCACGAGGACGGCGAATCCGCGTCGGTCTCGATCTGCCAGGGCGACGTGCGCAGCGCGCCGATCGAGCTGCAGGAGATTCAGTATCCGTTCCTGATCGAGCGTTTTGCGCTGCGAACGGATTCAGGCGGCGCCGGACAGCATCGCGGCGGGCTCGGCGTCGAGCTGACCTACCGCGCGCTGCAAAAGTGCGTCGCCAACGTCAATTGCGACCGCACCAAGGATCCGCCGTGGGGGCTCAGCGGCGGCAAGCCGGGCGCGGTCAACCAGGCGATCCTCACGCGCAGCGAGGGCAGCACAGAGCGGCTGTTGAAGGCGACCGGCGTCGTGCTCGCGGCCGGCGACCGGCTCACCTTCGGCACCGCGGGCGGCGGCGGCTGGGGCGATCCGCAGCGGCGCGATCGCGCAGCCATCGCGCAGGATGTGGCTTCCGGCTACGTCTCGCCGGAAGCCGCGCACCGCGATTATGGATACGAGCCGCCGCACGAGCGCGCAGCGGAGTAGGGGGCGGCATGCTGGCGGAAGAGCGGCGCCGACGGCTGAACACTGCCATGGCAGAGGCCGGCATCGAGGCGATGCTGCTCTACGGCAATGCTTGGCAGAGCGACTACCTGCGCTACGCGGCCGATTTCGGCATTCTCGAAGGCCACGGCGTCGCCCTGGTCTCGGCCGACGGCGCGACCGAGCTTTTTCTCGACAGCGCGGTCGAAGCCGAGCGCGTCGAGGCGGAGGTGCCCGGCGTCAAGGTTCAGTTCGGCGCCGACATCGTGCGCGCCGTCGGCGCCCGGCTCGATCGCTTGGCCAATCGTCGCCTCGCGGCCGCGCCGCGCCGCTTGCTTCCGCACTGGCTGGTGGATGAAGGCCGCAGCTTTGCGCTCGAGGACGCCACGGCGTTGCTCGACCGCCTGCTCATGCACAAGCTGCCGGCCGAGATCGCGCTCATCCGGCGCGCGGCGCAAATGGCGGACGATGCCTATGGGGCGTTTCGCCAATCGGTGCGGCCGGGCCGCCGGCAGTTCGAGCTCGTAGCCGCCACCGAGGCCTATCTGCGCGGCCGCGGCTGCCCGGACAATTTCATGATCATCGGCTCCGGCGGCAAGGACGTGCTCGGCATGACGCCGCCGTCGGAGCGCCGCGTCGCTCCGGGCGACCTGGTGACCACCGAGCTCACCCCCGCGGTCGAAGGCTATTTCGTTCAAATCTGCCGCACGCTGGTCGTGG
>WNEY01001882.1_pt1 | contig 15074 bp, 12 predicted proteins | sample 5400531 | NCBI WGS metagenome assembly WNEY01 (sample SAMN13153338, study PRJNA577476) | soil metagenome | isolation source: 200 cm saprolite under Douglas fir tree site 1 | place: USA:California | collected 2015-04-18
GTCAGCAGCTCCGCGATCGTCGCGTCGTCGGCCTCGTCGGCGACCACCCCGTTCTCCGTGTTGGAGAAGACGCCGGTCACCACGGCGAGCAGCCCGTCGTCTCGCCGCACCTCCGCGACCTCCAGCCAGTCGTCGAGCGCGCGCTCGTCCGCCACGACCTCGATTCCGTCGGGCTCCTCGAGCTCGAGCGCGTCGAGCCGGGCACCCATGTCGACGCCGGTGCGCTCCGGCCGGCAGCCGGCCCGCTCGAGCCGCTCGGCGAGCCCCTGCTCCGGCGCGAGCGCGATCCACGAGCCCGGCGCGCGGCGAGCCTCGAACCACGTCAGCAGCTCCGCGATCGTCGCGTCGTCGGCCTCGTCGGCGACCACCCCGTTCTCCGTGTTGGAGAAGACGCCGGTCACCACGGCGAGCAGCCCGTCGTCTCGCCGCACCTCCGCGACTCCGGCCGTGGCGAGGTGCGCGAGGTAGTCGGCCTGCGCCTCGAGCGCGAGCTCACCCCACACGCGCGGACGGTACCTCGACGGTAGGCTTGGCGGGTGCCGGTCGCCTCCTTCACAACGTTCGTCGCCAACCACTCCGTCTACGCGATCTTTGGCCTGATGGCCGCCGCCGCGGTCGTTCCGGCGGCGAGCGAGCTGGTGATGATCTACGGCGGCGCGCTCGCCTCGGGCGCGCTCGCCGCGCACGTGCACCTGTTCGGGCACGAGCTCCGGACGCCGGCCTGGGCGTACGTCACCGTCGCGGTGACGGGCCTGCTCGGCAACACACTCGGGGCCGCGATCGGCTGGGCGGTCGGCGCCGTCGGCGGCCGCCCGCTGGTGCTGCGGTACCAGCGCGTGCTGCACGTCGACGAGGCGAAGCTCGATCGCACCGAGCGCTGGCTGGACACGCGCGGCTCGGCGTTCGTGCTCGTCGGCTTCGCGCTCCCGGTTCTGCGCTCGTTCGTAGCGATCCCGGCCGGGATCGCGAAGATGGATTTCCCGCGCTTCCTGCCGGCGGCGGTGCTCGGCTGCACAGCCTTCTGCTTCGGCCTCGCCGGCGGCGGCTGGGCGCTCGGAACCGGCTATCACAGGCTGCAGCACGACCTGCGCTACCTGGAGATCGCGGTCGTTGTAGGAGTTCTGCTCGCTGCGGCCTACTGGGTCCTCCGCCGCAGGCGCTCCACTAGACTGGCCCCTCGTGCCGAAGATCCCCTCCGTTGACGTCAAGGCGCAGTACGCGCCCCTGCTGCTCGAGCTGAGGAAGCGCATCGACGAGGTGCTCGAGTCGGGCACCTTCATCCTCGGCCCGAACGTAAAGGCGTTCGAGCAGGAGGCGGCCGCCTACCTCGGCGTCCCGCACGCGATCGGGGTCGCGAACGGCACCGACGCGCTCGTGCTCGTCCTGGACGCGATGGAGATCGGCGCGGGCGACGAGGTCATCTGCCCGGCTTTCACCTTCTACGCGACCGCCGAGGCGATCGCGCGCCGGGGCGCCACGCCGGTATTCGCCGACATCGATCCCGCGACGCTGAACCTCGACCCGGAGGACGTGGCCGCCCGGATCACGCCGCGGACGAAGGCGATCATGCCCGTGCACCTGTTCGGGCGCCCGGCTGCGGTCGCCGAGCTGCAGCAGCTCGGCCTGCCGGTGATCGAAGACGCCGCGCAGGCCTTCGGCGCCGAAGGCACGGCGACGAGCCTCGCCTCGACCTACAGCTTCTTCCCGACCAAGAACCTCTTCTGCCTCGGGGACGGCGGCATGGTCGCCGCCGCCGACCCCGCGCTGGCCGAGCGCGTGCGCCTGCTCCGCTTCCACGGCTCGGCGGCGAAGACGGACTTCCACTACGTCGGCTACAACTCGCGCCTCGACGAGCTTCAGGCGGCTGCCCTGCGCCTCTTCCTGCCGGAGCTCGCCGGCTGGAACGCCAGTCGGCGCCAGGCCGCTCATCGTTACAACGAGCTCGGCCTCGGGGACGTCTGCGAACCGCCCTTTGACGAGCCCGGGCACGTCTACCACCAGTTCTGCGTCCGCTCGCCCGACCGCGACCGGATCGCCGCCGCGCTCGCCGAGGCCGAGATCGGCCACAAGCTCTTCTACGAGCCGCCGCTCCACCTGCAGCCCGCGCTCCGCTATCTCGGGTACAAGGATGGCGACTTCCCCGAGACCGAGCGCGCCTCGAGAGAGAACCTCTGCCTGCCGATGTGGGCCGGGATCTCAGCCGAGCAGCAGGAGCGGGTGGTTAGCGTCGTCCGCACGGCGGCGACGCTCCAACCCACGCGATGATCCCGATCAACCGGCACCGCGTCTGGAACCTCGTCGCGGATGCAACCCTCGTGGCGGCCGCCTGGTACCTCGCGTTCCAGCTCCGCTTCGACCGCGGCGTCCCGGTCTACTACGAGACGCTGCTCGAACGGACGATCGCGATCGTGATCGCGATCAAGCTCGCCGTCTTCATCGCCTTCGGCTTCTACAACCGCTGGTGGCGCTACGTCTCGACGCGCGACATGTGGGGCGCGGCCCGGGGAGTGGCGGCCGCCTCGCTGATCGCAGACCTGGTCGTGTACTTCGCCTCGCCGGTGCACACGGTCCGGCTGCCGCGCTCGATCGCGGTGATGGACTTCCTGCTCACGCTGGCGTTCATCGCCGGCTCGCGGATGATCGCCCGCTCGGTGATCGAGCGGCCGCAGGCGCGGAACGTGCTCGCGCACGGCAAGGAGGTGATCGTCGTCGGCGCCGGCGACGCGGCCCGGCTGATGCTGCGCGAGATGCTGCGCCTGCCGGCGCTCGGCTACACGCCGATCGGGCTGATCGACGACGACCCGCGCAAGAAGAACCTCCGGCTCGAGGGCGTGCGCGTGCTCGGCACGCTGGACGACCTGCCGCACCTGATCCGCAACAACAAGCCGGACGAGATCCTGATCGCGATCCCCTCTGCTTCCGGCGAGCTGCGCGCCCGCGTCGTCGACCTTGCCGGCGAGGTGCCGGTCAAGACGCTGCCGGGCCTGCACGAGCTGATCGCCGGCGACCTGAACCTGACGACGCAGATCCGCCCGATCCAGGTCGAGGACGTGCTCGGCCGCGAGCCGGTCGAGACCGACTTCGACTCGATCGCGTCGTACCTGCGCGACGAGACCGTGCTCGTTACCGGCGCCGGCGGCTCGATCGGCTCCGAGCTCTGCCGCCAGATCTCCCGGATCGAGCCGGCGCGGCTGATCCTCGTCGACCACGCCGAGACGGCGCTGTTCGAGATCGAGCGTGAGCTGGTCGACCGCGGCTTCACGGCGGCGCACCCCGTGCTCGCGGACGCGAAGAATCACGCGAAGATGCGGCAGGTGCTCGAGCGCTTTCGCCCCGGCGTCGTCTTCCACGCCGCGGCCTACAAGCACGTGCCGATGCTCGAGGCCAATCCGGTCGAGGCGGTGCGCAACAATGTGCTGGCGACGAAGGTCGTCGCGGAGGTGGCGGCCGAGTTCGGCGTCGCGCGCTTCGTGCTGATCTCGAGCGACAAGGCGGCCAACCCGAAGAACCTGCTCGGCCAGTCGAAGGCGCTTGGCGAGTGGATCGTCGAGGCGTACGGCCACCGCTCGGACATCCCGACGCGCTTCGTCGCGGTGCGGTTCGGCAACGTCCTCAACTCGTCGGGCTCGGTGATCCCGATCTTCCGCCGCCAGATCGAGCGCGGCGGTCCGGTACGCGTGACGCACCCGGAGATGACCCGCTATTTCATGACCATCCCCGAGGCGGTCTCGCTCGTCGTCCAGGCGGGAGCGATCGGCGGCCGGGGGCAGGTGTTCGTGCTGGACATGGGCGAGCCGATCAAGATCGTCGACCTCGCGCGCGAGATGATCCGACTCTCCGGCAAGGAGCCGGGCAAGGACATCGCGATCGAGTTCACCGGCGCCCGCCCCGGCGAGAAGCTGCACGAGGAGCTCTGGAACGTGGGCGAGACGGTCGAGCCGACCGTCCATTCGAAGATCTCGCGCGCGACACGGCCGCCGGTCGATCCGGGCTGGCTCGAGGACGAGCTGGCGGAGCTGGAGCGCCTGGTCGAGACGGGCGACACGCTCGAGCTCGTGGGCAAGCTCGGCGCGATGATGGGCTCGCCGCGGCGCGCCGTGCACGCCGCACCGGCCGAGCTGTCCCGATCGGCCAATGTCAGGGGGGCCTGGCCCGAGGGTCGGTCGCCGTGACGATTTCGGCTCGTTCTCGCGGATGATCCGCGACAGTGGCGTCCGACCCGGGACCGTAGGCTGGGAGGGTGATCCTCGAGGGCCTCAACCCGGATCAGCGACGCGCCGCCGAGGCGGTCCGCGGCCCCGTCTGCATCCTCGCCGGCGCGGGCTCGGGCAAGACGACGACGATCACGCGCCGGATCGCGAACCAGGTGGCGACGGGGGCGTTCGCGGCCTCGGAGATCCTCGCCGTCACCTTCACCGACAAGGCCGCCGGTGAGCTGCGCAGCCGCCTCGAGGCGCTCGGCGCCGCGCGCGTCTCGGCGCGCACCTTCCACTCCGCGGCGCTCCGCCAGCTGACCCACTTCGCGGGCGAGCCGCCCGGAAAGATCCTCTCGTCGAAGGCAATCCTCCTGCGCCAGATCGCGAACGGGCTGCCCGGGGCGTACCGCTTCCGGCCCGCCGGCGACCTGGCGACCGAGATCGAGTGGGCGAAGAACCGGCGCATCGAGCCGCGCGATTACGAGGACGCGCTGGGCGAGCGCAAGCCGCCGCTCCCACCCGACCTGATGGCGCGCGTCTACCGCGAGTACGAGCGGCGCAAGCAGGCCGCGGGCGCGATCGACTTCGAGGACCTGCTCGAGCGGACGGTCCGGCTCTTCGACGAGGACGAGCAGGCGGCCGCGGTCTTCCGCGACCGCTACCGCGCCTTCACGGTCGACGAGTACCAGGATGTCAACCACTTGCAGCAGAGCCTGCTCGAGCGCTGGCTCGGCGGCCGCGACGAGCTCTGCGTCGTCGGTGACGACTACCAGTCCATCTACGGCTTCACGGGTGCCTCGCCCAGGCACCTGCTCGCGATGCCCAAGCGCTACCCGAACGCGCTCGTCGTCCGGCTCGAGCAGAACTACCGCTCGACGCCGCAGGTGCTCGCCCTGGCGAACCGGCTCGTGCCGCGGCTCGGCGGAGCGGAGAAGACGCTTACGCCGGAGCTCGCGGACGGGCCGATGCCCGAGCTGCGCGGCTTCGTGGACGGCGCCGCAGAGGGGGCGGCAGTCGCGGCGCGGATCAAGGAGCTCGGCCCACCACTCGAGCAGACGGCGATCCTCTTCCGCACGAACGCGCGCTCGGCCGACTTCGAGGAGGCCCTGCACGCGGCCGGGCTGCCGTTCCAGGGCGCCTCGCTGCTGGAGCGCGAGGCGGCGCGGCAGGTGCTGCGGCGGCTCCGGAGCGAGCCGCAGACGGAGGTGCGCCGGCTCGCGCTCGAGGCCGGCTGGGCCGAGGACCCCCCGGACGGGCTCGGCGAGCGCGAGCAGACGCGCCAGGCCGACCTCGCCCGCCTGATCGTCCTGGCGGAATCGTTCGAGGGCGACGCTGAGTCGTTCGCCGCGTGGCTCGACGAGCGCTTCGGTTCCGGCGCGGCGGGCGGCGTCAACCTGCTCACCCTCCACCGGGCGAAGGGACTGGAGTTCGAGGCCGTCTTCGTCGTGCGCGTCTCCGAGGGCGAGCTGCCGATCCGGCGCGGCGACCTCGCCGAGGAGCGGCGGCTGCTCTACGTCGGGCTCACGCGCGCCAGGCGCTTTCTGAGCGTCACCTGGGCGGGCAAGCAGAGCCGCTTCCTCGCCGAGCTGGGCGCCGGCGCGAGGCCCGAGCGGAAGGTCTCAGCCTCGATCTCGGAGGAGCTGCCGCCTGCGTTCGCGGCGCTGAAGGCGTGGCGGCTCGAGCGGGCGCGTAGCGACGACGTGCCGGCGTACGTCATCTTCCACAACGCGACGCTGGAGGAGATCGCCCTGCGCTCGCCGCGCACGCACGGCGACCTCGCGGCCGTGCCCGGCGTAGGCCCGGCCAAGCTCGAGCGCTACGGCGACGAAGTGCTCGCCGTGCTGGGCAGCGCCTGACATACCCGCGCGTATTATACGGCATCGTATAGTTGCAATACGCTTCGGTATAATACGATCTCGTATAACAATGACCGAGAACCCGTTCCGCTACGGCGCCCTCGCCCTCGACGACGCCTTCACGAACCGCGAGCGCGAGCTCACCGAGCTCGTCGCCGACGTCCGCAACGGGCAGGACGTCGTCATCCTGGGCCGCCGTCGCTACGGCAAGTCGTCGCTCGTCTGGCGGGCGATGGAGCAGCTGGCGGGAGAAGACGTGCTCGTCGCCTACGTCGACCTGATGGCGACGCCGACGAAGGAGCGCTTCGCCGCTCGGCTCGCGAAGGCGATCCACGACGACATCGCCTCGCCGCTCGAGCGCGCGCGCGACCGGGCGCTGGCCGTCTTCCGCAGCCTCCGGGTGCAGCCGCGGGTGACGATCGACCCGAACGACGCGAGCCTGAGCTTCAGCTTCGGCGTCGGCCACGAGGCCGCCGACGTCGACGCGACCGTCGAGAGCCTGCTCGAGCTTCCCGGCCGACTCGGCGCCGACCGCGGCCGGCGCGTCGCCCTCGTCTTCGACGAGTTCCAGGAGGTCACCGCGCTCGACCCGCACTACCCGCGGCTGATGCGCGCGGTGTTCCAGACGCAGCCCGAGGTGGCGCACGTCTACCTCGGCAGCAAGCGCCATCTGATGCTCGGCATCTTCAACGACGAGAACGAGCCGTTCTGGCGCAGCGCGAAACAGACCGAGCTCGGGCCGATCGCGCTCGACCGCTTCGGCGACTACGTAGGCGAGCGGCTCGCCGGCACCGGCCGCGGGATCGCGAAGCCGACGCTCGCCCGCCTGCTCGAGCTCACCGGCGGCCACCCCTACGCCACGCAGCAGCTGTGCTACTTCCTCTGGGAGGAGTTGCCGGAGGGCTTCGAGGCCGGCGAGCCCGAGCTCGAGCGCGCGCTCGAGCGCGTCGTCGACTCGGAGCACAACCACTTCGCGCTGGTCTGGGAGGAGTCGACGCAGAACGAGCGGCTGCTCCTGCTCGCGCTCGCCCGCGAGCCCGGCCGGCCGTTCTCGGTCGACTACCGGCGCCGCCACGGTCTGCCGTCCGCCTCGCACGTCCAGCGCAGCCTGCGCTCGCTCGTCCGCCGCGAGCTCGCCGAGAAGGACGAGGGCGGCGTCTACCGGGTCGCAGAGCCGTTCCTCGACCGCTGGCTCGAACGCGTTTAGCCGCGCGCCGAGAGCAGCAGGTCGAGCAGCTCCTGGGGGTCGCGGCGAACGCGCGCGCTCGCGCTCGCGTCGCGCTTGCGCAGCTCGAGCGCGCGCGGGTCGCTCAGCGGCACCAGCCGCCCTTGGCGGATCAACTCCTCGTCGACGCCGCCGAGACGCCCGCCGTAGGTCGTGTAGACCGGGACCCCGAGCGCGGCCGCCTCGCGGTTCATCGTTCCGCCCGCCGACACGACGACGTCGGCGAGCGCGATCAGGCTCTGCGCGTCGACAGCGCGCTCGGGGACGATCACGGAAGGCAGTTCGAGCCCGAGCACGAATTCACGCTGCTCGTCGGTCCGTGGTAACACGATGGCATGGACGTCCTCGCGCCGGCCGAGGAAGTCGAGCGTGAGCGGGAAGAGCGGGTTCGAGTGCCTGTGGTAGAGCGAGACGTCCGGCGGCGGCCGCAGCACGACGAGCACCCGGTCCGGCTCGAGCTCCCAGGCGCCGAGCACGCCCGCGTCGGGCTCGAAGTCGGCGAGGTAGTACTCCTCCTTCAGGCCCGGGTACTGGAGCAGCTTCGGCGGCCGCGCGCCGTAACCGGCGAGCCGCCCAGGCGGGATCGCTTCCGGGACGACTACCTTGGTCGCAGCGCGGCAGCCGAGCTGGTGCTGGAGCCAGGCGAACTCGTAGTCGAAGGTCGTCGCGCTCGGGACGCCGAGCCGCCGCGCCGTCAGCGTCAACTCGTGCGAGCCGTGCGCGAGGGCGAGGTCGAAGTCGCGCGCCTTCGCCCAGCGGTGGAGCGCGCCGAGTCGCGACGCCATCGCCGTCGCCTTGCGCCAGCGGGAGCGCCCGCCGTGCCGGCCGATCACCGCATCCGCCTGCAGGCCGTGCAGCTCGAGCAGCTGCAGCGTCTGCGCGTACTCCCGCGCGGTGATCTCGACCTCGTCGCCCCGCGCCCGCAGCCGCGCGATCAGGGGCCCGAAGACGAGCACGTGCGCGCTCGCCGTCATGTCGACCCAGACCTTCACTTCGCGTCCGTCCGGCCCCGCACCGCCAGCGGCGCCCCATGAACGCGACGTTTCACGCGAGGAGCGCCTCGTGCAGCTTCGCCGGGCCCGGCTCGCGCTCGACGTGCCGCTCGTGCCAGAGCGTGAACGCGAGCAGGCCCCAGAGCTGGCGCGAGCGGTCCTCCCTGCCGGCGACGTGCTCGTCGATCAGCCGCGTGACGGCCTCGGGCCGGAAGAAGCCCTGTCGCTGCAGCGTCCCCGCCGAGAGCGTCTCGCGGGCGAACGGCTCGAGGTCGCCGCGCAGCCGGGCCGCCGCCGGGATCGAGAAGCCGCGCTTCTTTCCGCGCACGATCGCGTGCGGGACGAGCGGCTCCGCCGCCTTGCGCAGCAGCACCTTCTTCTGCAGGCCGCGCACCTTGTGCCGCGTCGGCAGCGCCAGCGCGAAGGTGGTCACGATCGGATCGAGGAACGGCACCCGTGCCTCGAGCGAGTGCGCCATCGAGGCGCGGTCGGTCTTCGCGAGCAGATCGTCGACGAGGTAGAGGCCGAGATCGACGTCCTGGAGCCGGGCGAGCAGCTCCGAGCCCTCGGTCTCGCGGAAGCGGGCGCGCAGCAGGTCGACCGGGTCGAACGCGACCGAGCGGCCGGTCAGCTCCTCGCGCGCCTCCGTCGAGAAGATCTCCTTCCAGCCGTGGTGCGCCTCGAGCGGAGGCAGGTGCGCGGCGCGGACGAACCGCTTCGCCTTGTAGTCGAAGCTGACGCGGGCGGTCGAGGTCGGCAGCAGCTCGACGAGCGGGCGCGCCAGGCTCGCGAGCCGGCCGTAGCGGTGCGCGAGCAGGTCGGCCACGTAGGTGTGGTAGCCGCCGAAGAGCTCGTCGCCGCCCTCGCCGGAGAGCGCCACCTTCACGTGCCGCGAGGCGAGCTCCGAGACGAGGTAGGTCGGCAGCGCGGATGAGTCTGCGAACGGCTCGTCGAACGCGTCGGCCAGCGCCGGCAGGAGCAGCGCCGCGTCCGGCCGCAGCACGAGCTCCTCGTGGCGGGTTCCGTACCGCTCCACGACGAGCCGCGCGTCCGCCAGCTCGTCGAAGCTCCGCTCCTCGAAGCCGATCGAGAACGTTCGCAGCGGCTCCGACGACTCCTGCGCCGCCAGCGCCGCCAGCACGGACGAGTCGATCCCGCCCGAGAGGAGTACGCCGACCGGCACGTCCGAGACGAGGTGGGCGCGGACGGAGTCCCGCAGCCGCGCCCGCAGCTCCTCGACGAGCTCGGCCTCCTCGTCGCGCCGCACCTCGTACGTCGGCACCGGCGCGGGCCGCGCGTAGCGCAGGGTACGGCCCTCGCCGCCCTCCCACACGAGCACGTGCCCGGGCGGCAGCTTGCCCGTGCCGCGGAAGATCGTCAGCGGCGCCGGGATCGAGTTGAAGGCGAGGAACGCCTCGAGCGCGTCGAGGTCGATCTCGCCGCGCGGCAGCGCGCGCAGCTCGGAGGCAAACTGGAGCCCGTCGGCCTCCGAGCGCACGTACAGCGGCTTGATCCCGTAGCGGTCGCGGGCGAGCACGAGCCGCCGCCGGGGAGCGTCCCAGACGGCGAGCGCGAACATGCCGCGCAACCGCTCGGCGAAGAGCTCGCCCCACTGCTCGTACGCGTGCACGAGCACCTCCGTATCGCCGTGAGTCCGGAAGGCGTGGCCGAGTCCCTCGAGCTCGCGGCGCAGCTCCTCGTAGTTGTAGATCTCGCCGTTCTGGACGACGTGGACGGTGCCGTCCTCGTTCGCGATCGGCTGGTCGCCCGTCTCCAGGTCGATGATCGAGAGGCGGCGCGCGGCCAGCCCGACCGGTCCGTCGACGAACGCGCCGTCCGAATCCGGCCCGCGGTGGACGAGCGTGGCGCTCATCGCGGCGAGCCGGCCCGGGTCGGCGGCGCCGCGCGTGGAGGCGATCCCGCAGATCCCGCACATGGCGGCGTACTCTAGAGCCGTGCCTCGACGGCCCGTGTACTGGAAGCAGGCCTACGCGTCGCGCAACCAGCGCCACCGCGCATGGGTGCGCGCGCAGGCGCGGCGCGAAGCGGCGCTGAAGACGGAGGGGCCCTCGCTCTGGGCGAGACTGCGGGCGCTCTTCACTCGCGCGGCCTGACGACGCCGCCTAGCGACTGGCTGCTCACGCGCCAGCCCGTCGCGACGAGCGTGCGCAGGTGGAGGCGGATCGAGCGGTCGGCGATCCACTCGAGGTCGTGCGCGAGCTTCTCTGCCATCGAGGTCTCGTAGCCGCGCCGCACCTGGGCGAAGCCGGTCAGTCCCGGGCGCACGACGAGCCGCTGCCAGTAGGCGGGCAGCTCCCCGGCCAGCTCCTGGAAGAAGCGCGGCCGGATCGGCCTCGGCCCGACGAGCGACATGTCGCCGATCAGCACGTTGAGGAACTGCGGGATCTCGTCCAGCTGCGTCGCCCGCAGCCAGCGCCCGATCGGCGTCGTCTCCGCGCGCGTGCGCGCGACGAGCTCCTCGCCCAGGTAGGGGCCGAGCCGCTCCTCCGCACCGCGCCGGAGCGTGCGGAACTTCAGCATCGTGAACACGCGCCCGCCGCGCCCGACCCGCTCGCCCCGGTAGAAGAGCGGCGGTCCGCTGGCGATCCGGATCACGAGGCTGAGCGGCAGCCAGAGCGGCAGTGACAAGAGCAGGAAGAGCAGCGAGAAGAGCATGTCCAGCGCCCGCAGCGCGACGTCGACGGCGGGCCAGCGCGGTGTCGCCTGGGCGAGCTCCTCGAAGCGGAGGATGAACGAGTCGGAAGGCCGCGGTTCCGCCACACGCTGATGCTAGACCCGCTGCGGTACCAACCTCTGCATAAACTTCGCTTATATGGACACGCGGCAGCTCGCAGCCTTCTGCGCCGTCGTCGAGCGCAAGAGCTTCTCCCAGGCGGCCGCGCGGCTCGGGGTGACGCAGCCCGCGGTCAGCCTCCAGATCCGTTCGCTCGAGCAGCGGCTGGGGCAGAAGCTGCTCGACCGCTCCGGCCGCCGTGTCGAGCCGACTGAGGCCGGACGCCGGCTCTACGCGAGCGCGAGGCGCATGCTCCAGATCGAGGACGAGCTGGTGGCCGAGCTGGCCGAGGCGGAGACGGGCGAGCTGCGCGGCGCGCTCGCGCTCGGCGCCTCGACGGGCCCCGGGGGCTCCGTCGTCCCCTTGCTCCTCTGCGCGTTCGCCGAGCGGCACCCGAGCGTCTCGGTCGCGCTCGCGATTCACGACACGCAGACCGTCGTGGAGCTGGTCGCCGAGCGCGAGCTCGAGCTGGGCGTCGTCGGCGCCGCGCGGCGCCATCGCGGCGTCGCCTTCGAGCCGCTCTTCCGCGACGAGGTCATCCTCGCCTGCCCGCCGGGCCATCCCTTCGCCGGCCGGACGATCTCCCTCGACGAGCTGCGCGCCGAGCCGCTGATTCTGATGCAGGAGGGCGCCGGCGTCCGCCAGGTGCTCGACGACGAGCTGCGCGGGGCGGGCGTGCGGCTGCGCGACCTCGACGTGCGGCTCGAGCTCGGCCTGCAGGAGTCGGTGCGCAGCGCGGTCGCGGCCGGCTACGGGATCACGTTCATCTCACGCTCCGCGGTCGAGGCTGAGCTGGCGGCCGGGACGCTGGCGGCGGCGCGCGTCGAGGGGCTCGAGCCGCGGCGCCAGATCTCACTCGTGCGGGCGGCCGGCCGCGAGCTGACTCGCGTTGCGGAGGAGTTCGTCGCCTTTGCCCGGGAACGCGCTCCGTCGTGATCGTCCGCTGGGGGTTGGACGAGCTCGCGGACGTCCTGTCCGGCCGGCCGTTCCTGCTCGCCACCGAGCGCTGGGACGAGCCGGTGCCGGTCGCCGGGCGCTGGTCGACGCTGCCCTGTCACGATCTGGACGAGATCGCGCAGGCCGCCGAGGGCGCGGAGTGCCTCGTTGCGCTCGGCGGCGGCAGCACGATCGACACGGCCAAGGGCGTCTCGGCGCAGACGGGGCTCCCGCTCGTGTCGGTGCCGACGACGTACTCGGGCGCCGAGTGGACGCAGTTCTTCGGCGTGCGCGATCCTGGCCGGAGGATGCGCGGCGGCGGCGCGGGCGCACACCTGCACGCGATCGTCTACGAGCCCGAGCTCACGCTCGACCTGCCGCGGGGAGAGACGGCGGGCACGGCGCTGAACGCGCTCGCGCACTGCGCCGAGGCGCTCTACGTGCAGGGGCACAACGACGAGGCCGACCGGCACGCGCTCGCCGGCGTGCGGCTGATCGGCGAGCACCTCCCGCGCGTGCTCGAGGAGCCGCATGACCTCGCCGCCCGCACCGGCCTCTTGCATGGCGCCGCCGAGGCCGGTGAGGCGCTTGCGCTCTCGATGCTCGCGCTCGGGCACGCGCTGGCCCAGGCGCTCGGCGGCCGCTACGGGCTCCCGCACGGCGCGATGAACGCGCTCACCCTGCCGCCGGCGCTGCGCTTCAACGCGCGGGTGGCGCCGGAGGCGGTCGCGCGCTTCGGCGAGGCGCTGGGGACGGACGACCCGGCGGCGTGGGTCGAGGAGCTCGCGCGGCTGGGCGGTTTCGGCCGCCTGCGCGACTTCGGTGTGCCGGAGGACGAGCTGGACATGGTGGCCGAGGCCGCTGCCGGCCGCGCGGGCAACCAGGCGAACCCGCGCCCGGCGACGCCGGCCGAGATCGTCCAGCTGCTGCGCTCGATCTACTAGCGCCTCTTTCGTCACAGAGAAGGCACAGACACGGCACACCTCGTCGGCTACCGTTGGCTCATGAGACAACAGCGACGAGGAAGGAGGCAAGTGTGTTCACGGAGCTGACGGAGGAGCTCCTAGACCTGACCGCGACGGTGAAGGGCGCGGGCGACGCGCTCTACGCCAGCGAGCGCGACGAGGGCGGTGGCTGCTCGTGCTCATGCAGCTGGAGCCTCTGCTGCACGGTCTAGATCCGGTGCGGCCGGAGCCCGGCCGCACCACTTCTCTCGCCCGACGATGACGAGCCCGACGCCTCTCCTCAAGCCGTGGTACCGGCTGGCGAGCCGGAACGACAGCCTCGTTTTCGCCTACGGCGAGTCGGTGGTCGTCTTCGAGGGCCGGGCAGCGCAGACGCTGCTCCCCGCGCTCCTCCCGCGTCTCGACGGCCGGCGAACGCTCGACGAGATCGCGGCCGAGCTGGGGCCGGCCGCCCGCCCCGCGATCGAGAGCGCCGTCGCCCTGCTCGATCGCCACGGGCTCCTGACCGAGCCGCCTGCCTCGTCCGGAACCGCGCAGCTGCTCGCGGCTCTCGCGGGCGGCGCTCCTGCCGAGGCGGCCGGCCGCCTGGCGGCGAGCGCGGTTGGCGTCGCCGGCGCGAGCGAGGCCGGCGCCGAGGTCGCACGTCTGCTGCGCCTCTCCGGCGTCGAGCGCGTGCAGCGCCTGGAGAGCTGGGAGGAGGTCGGGACCCTCGACCTCGCAATCGTCGCGCCGTCTCCGGCCGAGCTGCCGCTCCTGCGCGCGTGGAACGAGCGTGCGCTCGCGCGCGGGACGGCCTGGCTCCAGCTCCTGCCTTACGACGGCCACGGCGCCGCCGTCGGCCCGCTGTACGTGCCGGGCGAGACCTCCTGCTACGCCTGCTACCTCCTCCGCCGCCGCGCGAACGTCGGCTACGCCGAGGAGCTGGAAGCGCTGGAGCAGGCGCCGGCCGCGTATCCCTCGGCGCCGCCGCTCGAGCTTGCCGCGGCCGGTCTCGCCGCCCTGGTCGCCCTTCGCTGGCTCGCGTTCGCCGACCCGTTCGTCCCCGGCGTCGTCTGGACGCTCGAGCTCACCTCCGGGCCGTGGCTCGCCCGCCACGAGGTCTTCCGCGTTCCTCGCTGCTCCGCCTGCTCGGGGCTCGGGGACACCGCTCCGCCGGCGCCCTGGTTCGAGGAGTCGGCCCGATGACCGCTCTGACGGCCGAGCCGTTCGTCGACCGGGTGGAGTCGCTCCGCCGCCTCCGGCGGCTGGTCTCGCCGTACGTCGGCATCGTGCGCGACGTCGGGGAGCTGATGCGGATGCCGGACGACGCGCGGCTCGTCCGGGTCGGCTGTCGACTCGCCGACTCGCTCGCGACGGTCGGGGCGCGGCTGGAGGTCCACCCCGGCGGCTCGGGGACGAGCCGCGACGAGGCGCTCGCGGCCGCGCTCGGCGAGACGGCGGAGCGCTACTCAGGCACCTTCGTCGCCGAGTGCGACCTCGTGCTCGGGACCGCATCCGAGCTCGGCCCGGAGGCGGTCGACCCGGAGCGCTTCGCGCTCCACTCCCCGGACCAGTACGCCCAACCGGGCTTCCCGTTCCGGCCCTTCACGCGCGAGACGCCGGTCCGCTGGGTGCGCGGCTTCCGCCTGCCGGACGGTGAGCCCGCGTTGCTGCCGCACCAGCTCGTCTCGCTCCGCTTCCGCCACGCCGCCGAGCTCGGCGAGACGGCGATCGGGTACACGACGAGCAACGGGCTCGCGTGCGGGGCAACGCTCGAGGAGGCGGTGCTCGCGGGGCTGCTCGAGCTAACCGAGCGGGACGCCTTCATGATCGTCTGGGCCAACCGGCTCTCCCTGCCGCGCCTCGACTGGAGCGCTCACGCCGAGCTCGCCGCCCACGACGCCCGCTACCTCGCCCCGAGCGGCCTCCCGCGCGCGGCCATCGATCTGTCCGCCTTCATGGACGTACCGACGGTGCTCGGAGTCGTCCGTGCCGGCGCCGTCGCGGTCGGCGCTGCCAGCGCCCCGACCGTCGAGGCGGCCTGGCGGCGCGCCCTGGCCGAGGCTTTCGCCGTGCACGCCTGGGGCCGCGCGCTGGCCGCCGAAGGGCCGCGCTCCCATCGCGACGACTT
>WNEY01004886.1_pt1 | contig 15071 bp, 10 predicted proteins | sample 5400531 | NCBI WGS metagenome assembly WNEY01 (sample SAMN13153338, study PRJNA577476) | soil metagenome | isolation source: 200 cm saprolite under Douglas fir tree site 1 | place: USA:California | collected 2015-04-18
TTCCTTGTTTCAAAGTTCCTGGTTTCGGGAGCGCAATTTTCGGCGCGATCATCATTTCGATCGTGAGCTGGTTACTCAGCGCATTTTTTCGCGGGAGCGACGGGCGAGTGCATGTGCTCACTCATCATTCGCAGGTTCGCCGTGTGCGAGGCCGCGTGATCGAGCCGGATGAAGGCGGACGGCAGTGAGCTCTTGCTTCGGAATCAGGATCGCCGTCATGCACACTGATCAGGCTTGTTCTAAGCTGTAAGAGTCGGCTGTCCCCATCAGCCGCAATTTGCTGCACGCTGCACGTGAGGACATGCGCGGCTATACTGTGCGAGGCTGATTTTTAGGAAGTCCGGCGCCTTTTATCGGGGGGGCGGCTGAAAGTCAACGGAGGGCTGGTCTGCTTCCTGCTTTAGACCAGTTCGGCACTATTCCTCATCGTATATTATGGCTACGTCCTCTAAGTTATTGGGCTGCGTCACGGCGCTGTTGCTCGGTGGCTTCTCCTTGTCCCAGGCGCAAACGGGGTCCGCCGCAAGCGCAAGCCCAGCGGCTCTGGTTCAGGCCGTCAATCCAACGGCGAAGGGCAGTGACAATTCCGCCGTGCTCCTCGTGCAAGCCTCAGCACCTTCTGCCTCGCCTGGCGCGAGGCCGCCTTCGACGACATCGGCAGCCACGACGACTACCACGATCGAGCCGGACAATTTGACTGAAAACGGCGGGGTCGGTGTTCGCGAGTTTCAAGGCGACGATGTCGGTCAGGTGCTGCGATTGCTCGCGCGGCAGGCCAAAATCAACATGGTAGTGAGTGAGGCGGTCACGGGCACCGTGACCATGCGGCTGGAGGATGTGACCGCGCTTCAGGCGATCGCGATCATCGTGAAGGCCAAGAACCTTTTCATGGATAAGATCGACAATGTCTATTACATTAAGACCGGCGCAGAGCGGACCGCCGAGCCAACGGAGAGCGATAGCTATCAATTCAGTTACTCGCGCGCAAAAGACACGGCGCCGCTTATCGCTTCGCAGCTCGCGAGCAAGGATCCACCGCAGATAGACGAACGCACCAACACCATTTTCTTCCGCGAAACTCGCAGCAACATCGGCAATATCCGCAAACTTCTGGCTCAGGTCGACAAGCCCACCAAACAGGTGATGATCGAAGCCCGGCTCGTCGAAGTTACAGCCAACCCGAAGCAGAGCTACGGAATCAACTGGGCGGGTGTAGTTGGCGGTGCGACTAATGCGCAGACGATAAGTTACGGGGGCTTCAATGCCGCCACCGTCCCCAAAACAGGCGAAAATATCCCAACGAATGGTTTGGCGCTTGGCAACACACAAAACACGAATTTCTTTGGTAATCTGGGCAAGTTAGCCGGTGTCGCGAATAGCCAGTTCGCCATCCTAAGCGTGCCGCAGATGTCTGCAACGTTGCGATTACTTAACGAAGATGCGGATGCGGAGTTTCTGGCTAATCCACGGGTTGTGACCGCTGACAATCAACAAGCCAAAATTGAAATCACCCGTAACCAGCCGGTGCCGCAGCTGAATTTCAATGAACAAACGGCCACCGCAGTTTTTGGCGGATTTCAGGATAAGCTATTCGGCAATAAACTTCTGGTTCGGCCATCGGTGAACAAGGACGGTTTCATTACCTTGATGGTTAAGCCTGAAATCAGTAACAAGGTGGGAGATACCACCTTCGTCTTTGCCGGCGCGACTGTGACCAGCCCGATCATCGACACGCGTTCGCTGGATTCGAATGTGCTAATTAAAAGCGGCGACACGCTGGCCATCGGTGGCTTGCTCCAGGATGAAGTTACCAAGGCCCGCAACAAAGTGCCGATCATGGGGGATATCCCGATCGTCGGTTATCTCTTTCAAGAGCACTTAAATGCCCGCACCAAGCGCAATCTCTTGGTATTTGTCACGCCCACTATTATTGACCAACGCTATGGAACCGGGCTGGAAGATCAGGCCAGTGGCTTGCATCACACGGGTGAGGAATACGCCGATCCGAATGGTTGGCGTAATAATGCCAAGAGTGCCGTTCGACTCGTTCCCACCGCGCAGCGCCAACTCGCGGCCGATTACCCCAAGCCTGGCATTCCGCCCGCGCCAGAGCAGGCGACTGAGGTGGAATTCAAATCTTCGGCAAAAGATCGAGGGTTCTAATAAATTTGCAGATGTGGGTTGAGAGGGGGCGGGTGATCGCAAGGCATCCGTCCTCTCTTTGTTTCTGCTCAGGTGTTGAGATATTTGTTTAGCCGGGCACGCAATTCGGTTCGCGCGCGGAAGAGGATGCTCTTAACGGCGGGCACGGAAAGATCGAGAATCTCCGCGATTTGCTCGTAGTTGAGTTCCTCGTATCGCCGCAAAACCAGAGCCATTCTCTGTCGTTCGGGAAGCTCCGTAATTGCCTTCTCGATCGCCTCCTGCAGCTCATTCTCCAAAAGCGACGCATCCGGCATTGGGCTAGTTTCATCCTTCAGCGGGATCTCCTCACCTTCCGATTCAGTTTGGATCGGTACGTGTGTGCGTCGTCTGGTGCGGCGCAGTTCATTGAAAACCAGATTGCGGGTAATTTTTAATAGCCAGGTGGTGAATTTTGCGCGCGGCGTATATCGGCGGGCGCTTTTCCAGACCCGGATGAAGACTTGCTGCGCGATATCCTCGACTTCGGAATTGCTGCCAAGCATTCGCGCGACGGTGCCGGCGACCAGACTTTGGTGCCGTTCGATGAGTTCCTCAAACGCCTGCGTGTCACCGGTGCCCACCAGACACATGAGCCGCACGTCTTCGTCATCTTCTTTGGATCCGCCCGCTGGTTTTTGATCAATGCGGGACATTAGAGGAAGGACGCTTCAACCGTGCGACCGGGTACAGATCGCGGGCGCTTGGCAGGCATCGATCCCGAATATTTAACTCAAAAAAGGTTTTGTCGCGAACTAGTCGAAAGTTCGCCGGACTGCCGTCTGCAATGTCTTTTGTTGCAACCGGGAAGCGCTCTGTGCATGCTTGTTCTGCGAATTGTTTTAAAAGGCGGACGTTGATGAATCACCTGCTTATTCCGAAGGAGCTGAGGCCAATCGCTGAAAAGGTTGAGGCTCGGCAACGCGTCTCGGAGGCCGACGCTTTGAGCCTTTATCGCTCAAACGATCTCAACGCTCTCGGGATTATCGCCAATGTCGTGCGCGAGCAAAAGAACGGGAACTACGCCACTTACATCCACAATCGTTACATCAATTACTCCAACATTTGCGTGCTCTCCTGCCAGTTCTGCGCCTTCGCCGCCAAGAAACGCGATGCCCACGCTTTCGAGTACGCAATTGAAGAGATCATCAGCGCGGTCCGTGAAGCGCTTGGTCTCGGCATAACGGAAGTCCACATGGTCGGTGGCTTGCATCCGACCTTGAAGAAAGAGTGGTATCTGAAACTGCTGCGCGGCCTGCGTGTTCTCGATCCCGATCTCCACATCAAAGCTTTCACTGCGATCGAAGTGCGCCACCTCGCCCAGCGAATTTTTCGCATGTCGATCCGCGAGACGCTTGAGCTCCTGCGCGAAACCGGGCTCGGTTCAATCACCGGCGGCGGCGCCGAGATTTTTGATCCGGTTGTGCGCGATACGATCTGCCGTGGAAAAGAAACGGCCGCGGAATGGCTCGACGTCCATCGAATTTGGCATCAAATGGGCGGCCGGAGCACGTGCACCATGCTCTACGGACACATCGAGACCCTGGCTCATCGCGTTGACCATCTGCGCCAACTGCGCGAGTTGCAGGATGAGACCGGCGGTTTCACCGGTTTTGTTCCGTTTGCTTTCGAACCGCAAACCACGGTCCTTGCGCACATCAAACCCGCTTCTGCGATTGAGCAACTTCGTAACCTCGCCGTCAGCCGCATTTATCTCGATAACATCGGCCATCTCACCGCCTATTGGGTGAGCACGGGATTGCCGCTCGCCCAGGTCTCACTCAGTTACGGCGTGGACGATCTGCATGGCACTATCTTGGAAGAAAAAATTTTTCATATGGCCGGCGCTACCACTCCGCAGCAGCAAACCATCGCTACGCTTGAGCAGGCGATTCGCGAAGCGGGTCGCGAGCCAATCCAGCGCGACAGCCATTATTGCCACATCACTTCGCCGCGTAAAAAATCGACATCTACACTCGCGCGTGCGGAAACCGAACTCGCCTGCGCCTAACAAGTGGTAGGGCGAGACCCAAGTGCCAGTCCGACCCGGACCAAGCCGGCGAATAATTTGCGCTCCCTCCGCATCGGTTGCGTCAAATACCTGAACGCCCGCCCGCTCATCCATGGCTGGCCTGGTCAGGTTGAGTTCGATCATCCGTCGTCGTTATGCCAACGGCTCGCCCGCGGAGATGTCGATCTTGCCTTAGTTTCCAGCGTCGAATTCCTGCGCAACCCGATCTACCGGATTGTCGATGACGTATCCATTTCCTCTGCCGGCCCGGTTTACAGCGTCATCGTCGCGCATCAGGGAGAAATCTCCCAAGTTGAAGAAATCGAACTCGATCCCGCGGCGGAAACATCCGTCAATTTGCTTCGCTGCTTGCTCGCGGAGTTAAACGTAAATCCGCGTTTTGTTCCAAAGTCTACAGCTTCCATTCCGGAACGCCGCGCCCGCTTGCTCAAGGAGGACTTTCATTTCTGGGACCTCGGCGAGCAATGGGCGTCCCGCCGCCGCGGGATCGATCTCCCCTTCGTTTACGCGCTCTGGCTTATTCGCCCGGAAGTGGTCGATCCAGGAACAATCGCGAAAGGTTTGCGCGTCTTGCGGGATGAAAATCTGGCGAAGATCGACAATCTCATCGCCGAGGAGAAGGAATTCGATCACGAATTTTGTGCGCGCTATTACGGGGAGCATCTGCGCTTCAGCTTTGGAGAAAAGGAAAAGGAAGGGTTGAGAGAATTCCAAAGTCCTTCCAAAAGAGCCGCAGCCAGCGACAGCGGCTACAAGGCGCGAGATCGAGTTCAACCTCGTATAGCCAGAACGTGTCTTTATCTGGGATTGATTAGATTGCGCGAGACCATCTTGTCAGCCAATCGGGGTCGGAATAAGATAATCGGTGCAGAGCCAATGGATCATCGCGCCGCCGGAAGAGTTGAATGGCGGGACGATTTCGTGGAGCGAAATCTGCGGGTCGGCATGCATTGCGCGCTTGCTCATGCGCAAAGGCTTCGCGACGAAAGGAGACGTCGAGGAGTTTCTGCGGCCGCGGCTGAAATCGCTGAGCGATCCGTTTCTGCTGCCGCAAATTGAAATGGCGGTCGTGCGCATTCTCGCGGCCTTGGATCGACATGAACGGGTTGTGCTCTTCGGCGATTACGATGTCGATGGAGTAACTTCGCTCGCGCTGCTCGCCGAAATGTGGCGCGCTTACGGCAGTGCACCGGAATTATTTCTGCCGTTGCGGATGGAAGAGGGCTACGGCTTAAGCTACGAAAGTGTTGAGCGCTGCCTCGAGGAGCACCATCCACAACTTTTGATCGCAATCGACTGCGGGACGTCTTCGGTTGAGGAGATCGCCGTTTTAAAAAAGCGCGGCGTGGATGTGATCGTGCTCGATCATCACGAGCCTCCGCTCAGAAGCTCCGGCCTCGCAGGTGAGCCAAAATCGGCGCTGCCCGATTGCGTCGCGATCGTGAATCCGAAAATCGATCCCGAGTCGCCATTCCATTATCTGTGCAGCGTCGGGATTGTTTTCAAACTCTGTCACGCGCTGCTCAAAAAGCGCCCGCTTGAAAATTTCGATCTCAAATCGAGGCTCGATCTGGTCGCGCTCGGGACAGTGGCCGATATTGTTCCGCTGCGAGGCGAAAATCGCACGTTCGTTCAACGTGGCGCGATTGAAATTGCAAGATCGACAAGACCAGGCTTGAGAAAGTTGATCGAGGTCAGCGGGGTGCGGTTGCCGATCTTGCCTGAGGACATCGGTTTTCGACTTGGCCCTCGGCTAAATGCGGCCGGGCGATTGAGCACGGCGGAAAAATCTTTGCAACTGTTGCTCACGCAAGATGAAGGCGAAGCCGCGACACTGGCCGAGTTTCTCGACAAACAAAATCGCGAGCGACAGGAAGTCGAGAAACAAATCTTCCTGGCGGTGGAAGAGAAAATTGCCGATGAATTCGAATCAACGCGAGACGCGGCTATAGTTGTCAGCGCGCGCGGTTGGCACCCGGGCGTGCTTGGCATTGTCGCTTCGCGACTTTCTCGCAAATATCATCGGCCGGCGGTCGTAATCGGGTTTGACGAAAATGGAGTGGGGAAGGGAAGCGGACGAAGCATTGAGGGATTGAATTTGGTCGAAGCTTTGAGCCGGTGCGCGGACAAGATCGACAAGTACGGCGGGCACGAGATGGCCGCAGGATTGACGATTCAAGAAAAAAATATCGATCTTTTCTCGGAAGCGTTTCGCCAGACAGCCCGCGAACTTTTGTCTGATGAAAATTTGCAGTCGCGACTCCGGCTCGACCATGAACTTGAGTTTTCAGAACTGAATTTCGATTTTCTTCGCTGGCACGAGATGTTGCAACCGTTTGGGAACGGAAATCCGCAGCCGCTCTTTTTCGCGCGCGGAGTGGAGCCCGCCGCGGTTCCGCGCGTAGTGACCGAGAAGCATTTGGTTCTGCGTTTGCGGCAGCGAAATTATTACCAACGTGCGATTTATTTCGGCGGGGCTAGTGTAACGCTGCCCCCGGCGCCGTGGGACGTCGCGTTTCGCATTAGATCGGACGAGTACGCGGGCGGAAAGCGGCTTGAAATGCAAGTTCATGCGCTACGCGAGGCGGAGCAGATCGAGTGATTACACTGTGGAACAGGAGAAAAATGGTTCGCGGCAAGCTGCCGCGAACGACAGGCGAGCCGCCTGTGTTCCCCGGATGATGGAAATCTCGCAACCGCTGGCTGAGCTCGATTGGATCCCGCGGCCGCGTCTGCTCGCGCTGCACCGGCTTGGCCTCGAGACGGCGGAAGATTTGTTGACGCATTATCCGCGGCGTCACGAAGATCGGCATGAGTTTCCGGCCTTTCCCCACGAAGAGAGCGACGTACCGGTTTGTCTTTGCGGAGAGGTGACGAAGACTTCGCTGCGTCGATTTGGCGGCTGGAAAAAGATCTTCGAAGCGACCCTGCAAGAATCGAACGCAAACGCTCTGAGCGAGCCGCTCGTCTGTCGCTGGTTCAACCTCCATTACGTGCAAAAAATGATCGCGACCGGACAGCGCCTGGTCGTCTTCGGAAAACCGCGTCTTCGCGGCAAACGCGTTTGCATGGACCATCCCGAGTTCGAGGTGATCGAGAACGATGAAGAGATCTCGATCCACTTTCGCCGAATCACCCCGATTTATCCCGCGACGGAAGGCCTTTCCCAGCGGACGCTGCGCGGCATTATTTATCGGCTGTTAAGTGAACTTTCCGACGCGCCGTTGGAAACATTGCTGCCGAGTGAGCTTGGCCGCGGCGACAGGCGCAGCGCGATTCGCGCGATTCATTTTCCGGAAGACTGGGAATCATTAAGCACAGCGCGCGAGCATCTGGTTCTCTCGGAATTTTTCGCGATGCAAATGTTGATTGCATCGCGCCGCGCCGAGTCTCAAGTGCGGGTGGGCGCTGCGCATTGCGGATGCGGCGAATTGCTCGGGAGATTTCTGCGCTCGCTTTCATTTGAGCTGACTGATGCGCAAAGAAAAGTGATCGCTGAGATTCGGCGCGATCTTGGCACGAACGTTCCGATGAATCGGCTGCTGCAAGGCGACGTCGGCTCAGGCAAAACCGTCGTGGCGATCGCAGCGATCCTGCTCGCGATTGAAGCGGGTTGTCAGGCTGCGTTTATGGCGCCGACTCAGATTTTGGCCGAGCAACATTATGCGGTATTGCGGCGCTGGCTCGAACCGCTCGGCGTGCGATTGTCGATCCGAACAGGGGCGCGTCAGGAGGAGAGTGGGCCGCTGCCATTGTTTGACCATCGCGACGCGCAAATTCTGGGGAGCGCAGGCGGCCCGCCTGTCACATCCGGCGGCCCGCTGGATAAACAGACTGATGTGCGTTACACCAAGCGCCTTCTTCCACATTTCGAACGCCCATGGGCGAAGTACGCAATTACCTTCGCAGCCCGCGAACGACGCGTGCTTTCTCCGGCAGCTCGCGACATCGTTTTAGACTGCATTCTTCATTGGCAAACACGGCGTTACGAACTCTATGCCGCGTGCGTGATGCCAGATCATGTGCATATGCTCATCGAGCCCGGCGTAAAGGGAAATGGCGAAGAGGGCGAAGCGATCTTTTATTCTTTGAGCGAGATATTGCATACGATCAAATCGTTCACGGCGCATGAAATCAATCGACTAGAAAAGTCTTCAGGCGAAATTTGGGAGGCTGAATCGTTTGACCGCTTGCTTCGATCTGAGCGTGATTTGCAAGAGAAGTTTGAATATATCACGCGGAATCCCTGGGATGCTGGTGTGGTGGAAACGCGTGAGGATTATCGGTGGGTCTGGTGGTCTGGGGTCCAACAGACCAAGAACTTCGCGGCGAGCCACCGCGAGGAACAGGCCAGCGGCCTGTGCTCCCCAGAATCGAGGCTTCGAGGCGATGTGCCCGATGTCATCATCGGTACGCACGCGTTGCTCTATGAGACGGTTTCGTTTTCAAATCTCGGACTCGTCGTGATTGATGAGCAGCATAAGTTTGGCGTCGCCCAACGCGCACGCTTGACCGCACGCGAACCGGCGCCGGACGTGTTGGTGATGACGGCCACGCCGATCCCACGCACATTAACAATGACCGTGTACGGCGATCTCGATGTTTCGGTAATCGATGAGATGCCGCGTAATCGCGGAAAAATAATCACTGCCGTCCGTGATGAATCCAAGCTCAGCAAAGTGTTGGGATTCTTGCGGACGCAGTTGGAAGCGGGGCGCCAAATCTACGTGATTTATCCGTTGATCGACGAAAGCGAGAAACTGGACGTGAAAGCGGCGGCGACGGAATACGAGTTGTGGCGCGAAAGGTTGCATCCGTTTCGTTGCGAATTGCTGCACGGCCGCATCCCGTCAGCCGAAAAACAGGAGATAATGGAACGCTTTCGCTCCGGTGAGACGCAAGTGTTGATCAGCACGACGGTGATTGAGGTGGGTATCGACGTTGCGAACGCGACTGTCATGCTGATCGAGAATGCGGAGCGTTTTGGGCTCGCGCAGCTCCATCAACTTCGCGGTCGAATCGGTCGCGGCGAGCACAAGTCATATTGCATTTTGCTCAGCTCAGATCAGTCGAAGGAGACAGCGACAAAACTGGCGGTGTTGGAGAAAACCGTTGATGGCTTCAAAGTGGCCGAAGCCGATTGGGATTTACGCGGACCGGGTGATTTGCTGGGCACGGCGCAAAGCGGTCTGCCCGCGCTAAAAATTGGCAACCTGAAAAGCGATGCGCAATTGATGCGGCGCGCGCGCATTGCGGCGATGTCGATCTTTGCCGCCGATCCGCGGCTGGAGTTCGTCGAGAATCAACATTTCCGCCGGTTGATTGTCGAACAAGAGGGACGCACCTTTTCGAACGTCAGTTGATGAAAAATCTCGCGAAGTTTTTGCTTTTCGTTCTGCTCGTAAGCGCAGGAATTTCATTACTCTACGATTACCGCCTTCGGCACGGAGATTTGAATTTGCTTCCAGCGCGCACCCCGGAGAAATACACGCTCGCATCCGGCTCGACCATTGATCCCAAACAGATTGCATCGCTCGACGCATTAAATCGGGAGCGGCGTGCGTTGATCAGCAGCGTGATTCCGTCAATCGTCGCGGTCAAGACATCGAAAAAAATCGGCGTCCGACGGCAATACGGACTCGATCCCTTTGAGTTTTTCTTTCGCAACCAGCAGCGCACCTTTCGCAATCCCAACGAGGAAGCCCTGGTCCAAAACTCGCTCGGCTCGGGCGTGATCGTGACGAATGAAGGTCACATCATCACGAATAATCACGTTGTCGATCAAGTGGATGAGATCGAAGTGCAATTGAGCGATGGGCGGACGAAAAAGGCGCGCCTCGTCGGCGCCGATTCCCAGGTCGATCTGGCCGTGTTGAAGATCGACGATCCCGGCGTCAAACCGCTCAAGCTGGCCGATTCGGACACGGTTCAGGCTGGCGATTTTGTGCTCGCGATCGGAAATCCGTTCGGATTCGAAGAGACAGTGACCGATGGCATCATTAGTTCGAAAGGGCGGCCGAACCGCACTGACGTGTTCGGCGATTTGCTGCAAACGAACGCGGCGATCAATCCCGGAAATAGCGGTGGGCCGTTGATTAATCTTCGCGGCGAGGTCGTTGGGATCAACGCGGCGATCATCTCGCGCAGCGGCGGTTCGCAGGGAATTGGTTTTGCAATTCCGTCAAACACTGTGAGGATGGCAATCGAGAGTCTCTTGAAGCAGGGACGAATCATCCGCGGTTATCTTGGAATTCGCGCGCGCGCGCCTCAGCCCGCCCAGAATGGTACGGAGAGCGAAGGGGTCGTTGTCGATGAAGTCATACCGGGATCGCCGGCCGCGCAGGCGCAACTGCAAAAAGGCGATACTCTTCGCAAATTCAATGGTCACGAAGTGAAAAGTTTTCCCGCGTTGCGCAGCTTGGTTGCGCAAGCTGAGTTGAATAAAAAGATCGATCTGGAAGTCGTCCGCGACGGCAAATCAATGACAGTGACGACCGAGCTCAAGGAGCAGCCAGTTGATTACCAAAATCGCCTGGCGCCCGAGCAAGCTGAGCCGGAGCAGCCGCCCGCGCGGAACGATCAAGGCGAGGCAGGCGGCGCTCTCGCGTCAATTCACGTGGGCGACCTGACCCCAGAGATGGTGCGTCGGCTCGACCTGCCAAATAATGTCAGAGGTGTTGTTGTTACAAAAGTCGAACCCGATAGCGGCGTAGCCGAATTACAAAAAGGCGACGTGATCGAGGAAATCAATCAGCTACCGATCGCTTCCGTTTCCGATTACCAGAAAATTATCGCTTCGCTCGATCCGTCTCAGAGCCAGGTCCTCTCGGTCTGCCGGCATCGCATGCGTTCGTTCCTTGTTTTGCGGCCGCGGTAAATTAGCATCGGCAAGGCGGGTCGTTGCGACTTCATTTAACGGACACGCGCGCTTCGCGTGCCTCTTTCGAATTATGAAATGAATAAACCGCGAGGCGCGGAAGTCTAACGCCTCAAACCTCTAATGATATGAAACGAATACTTCTTGCGTTAACGATAGTTGCTTTGTTTGTGCCGGCTGCGCGCCAGGCAGCGGCAGCCGAGGTCTCAGTCGACCTTTTCTATAATAACCTGAGCGGCGGGAACTGGATTGAAGTCGCGGACTACGGCTACGGGTGGCAGCCCGATGTAGCCGTGAGCGACCCTAACTGGCGTCCTTACTCTGACGGCTATTGGGCCTATACCGACGTCGGTTGGACCTGGGTTTCCTACGAAGACTTTGGTTGGGCGACCTATCACTATGGGCGTTGGTCGCGACTGACTGATTACGGCTGGGTTTGGTTCCCAGGCAACGATCTCGAATGGGGTCCGGCCTGGGTTTCATGGCGGACCGGCGGGGATTATATCGGCTGGGCGCCTTTGCCACCGCGAGGACCCGGAATTGCGTTTGCGGGTATATCCATCGGTGGGCAGGTGGACTTAGAATTCGATATCGGTCCCGCCTATTACAACTTTGTCGATGTTCGTTACATCGGGGAGCCGGTCTTGCGCGACCGAATTTTTGCGCCCTCGCAGAATGTTACCTATATCAACCAAACCGTGAATGTGACCAACATCACCTACAACAATAACACGGTTTATAACTACGGACCTGACTACAACGCTCTGAGCGCGCGGTCGAGCCGGCCCATTCAGCGCCTCAATATCGAGCGCCAACAGAATGTCGATCTTTCCACGGCTGCGAAATCCGGAGCCTTAACGAAGGTGCAGGGAGACAAACTCGTCGTCGCCGCTCCAACCAAGCTGCAGAAACCGGCGAAACCAATTGCACCTCCGACCGTGAAAACAAAAGTCGCACAGGCGAAGATCGACAAAGGCTGGACAGGCGTCGACCCAAATGCGCAAGCCCAAATAAAGCAGAAGATCAAGACCGAGAACCCGAAGAATATTCCGCCGCCAACCGGCGCGGCCGGTCAGGCATCGCCCGCGACCGCCGCAAGCCCGATGACTTCAGCGGCGCCCGCGACTTCCGCGTCACCATTTGAACGAGGTAAACAAAAAGGCAAAGCGGGTCAGCGGCCTCAGCCAAATGTTGCAGCATCGCCAGGTTTCTCTCCGGCAACGGTTCCGGCTTCGCCATCTCCGGCAGCGCACGGAAAAGAGCGCAAAGGAAAACCGGGTGAGCAACTCGGAGCGACTCCGCCAGTTGGTGGAGGAGCCACAACAACTCCGCCCGGGATGCCGCCTCGAGGGGGCAAAAAGAAAGGCGAATTTGAGCGGGCAGTCCCGAGTCAAACCCCAGCCCAACCTGGCGGCGCGCCGGAAGCCCAAGGCGGTAGACACAAAGGCGCACCGGCCGGAGCGCAATCTCCAGCAGCAACGTCCACTCCATACTCTGCGGGTGGACCTGGCGGCGCGCCGGAAGCCCAAGGCGGCAGACACAAAGGCCCGCCGGCCGGAGCGCAACCTGCCGCTTCGGCTCCTGAACGCGGCCCGGGAAGACCGGCAGGCGGAAAAAAGAAAGGCGAGGCCTCTCCGTCTCCAACTCCATAACAGACGCCAGCAGTTTGATTATGCATCGGCCCCGGATTTAATCCGGGGCCGATTTGCGTACGGCAACTGGCTGGCCGGTCGGGCGAGACTCTGTCGAGCCGATATAACGGATAATAATTCGTCGGCACCCTACGGATGTTTAAAGGGGCTTAAAGCAACTCCGCGATTTGCACCGCATTGAGCGCGGCACCTTTGAGCAACTGGTCGCCGGAGACCCAAAACGAGAGTCCGTTTTCAAAAGCACAATCGAGACGCACGCGTCCGACTTGGCAGTTGTCTTTTTCCGCCACGTTCAGCGGCGTCGGATAGCGATTCTTTTGCGGTTCGTCGATCAACTCGAGTCCGGGTGCTTTCGCCAACGCTTCCCGCGCGTGTTCGACTGAGACTTTTCTTTCAAATTCAGCGCTGATCGCCACTGAATGGGCGCGATAAACCGGCACCCGCGCGCACGTGACCGACGCGCGAAATTCCGGTAAATGCATAATCTTGCGTCCCTCATTTTGCATTTTCATTTCCTCTTTCGTGTAACCGCTTTCGAGAAATATGTCGACATGCGGCAGAACGTTAAACGCAATTGGATGCGGATAGACCCGCGGCGTTAATGGTCGATCTTGCGCCGCGGATTCCACTTGTTCTCGCAGTTCTTCGATCGCGCGCGCACCGCTCCCGGACACTGCTTGATAGCTCGCGGCAAAAACGCGCCGGACACCGAAAATCCGATGGAGCGGATAAATTGCCATTAGCGCCACCGCCGTTGTGCAATTTGGGTTTGCGATTAGTCCCCGATGTGCGCGCACATCGTCTCCGTTGATCTCCGGAACGACCAGCGGCACATCGGGCTCCATTCGGAAGACCGAGGAATTGTCGATCACGATTGCTCCGGCCGCGCGAGCGACTGGAACCCACCTTCGCGATGTTTCACCCCCTGCGCTAAAAAAAGCGATGTCGATCTTATCGAAGGAATGTTCGGTGAGTCCTTCGACTGCGATCGAGTCGTCACGAAATCGAATCGATTTTCCAGCGGACCGCGCCGAGCCAATCGGGCGCAGGCTCGCGCTAGGAAAACTTCGTCGCTCGAGCACGCGCAAAAGCTCCCCACCGACCGCGCCAGTCGCGCCCACCACCGCAATATGATATTTTTTCATCGGCAAGCGGATTGTACCGCTGCTCTCATTTCATGCAAAGCGGCCGAACAAAGATCGACATCTCCATTCGCGATCAAATGCTCACCGTAAAGCGGGGAGATGAAACAGTGCGCTCGTATCCTGTTTCAAGCTCTCGCTTCGGACTGGGAACAGAGGAGGGAAGCATGAAAACGCCGACCGGTCGCTTTCGCATCGCGGAAAAAATTGGCGGGGGCGTGCCCAGCGGAACGATCTTTCAAGGTCGGGTTCCCCTTAAACCTGGCGAACCGTTTCCGCCGACGGAGGACCTGGTCATGTCTCGCATCCTTTGGCTCGATGGATTGGAGGAACACAATGCGAATACGCGCGAGCGTTTTATCTATATCCACGGCACGAAACACGAAGACAAGATCGGCCGTCCCGCCAGCCACGGTTGCCTTCGTATGCGGAATGCGGACGTCATCGACTTGTTCGATCTCGTCGATGAAGACACGCCTGTCGTTATTCGGGAATAAATTCGATTTGATACATCCCGCAGCCCACTCTCGCGCGTTGTAAAAAGGGTGAGAAAAGCGTTGCTTCAGCCTGTTTCCCCGCCTAAGAAGCAGCAGCAACCAGCAGGGAAAGGAGGCGAAATAGAATTGAAATTCCTAAAAGCGATCATGATCGTGACGGTTTTGGTCAGTACTTTGAGTTTGGGGGCCTGTGCTCACAAGCAAGAGACGATGTCCACCGGCACAACGGCGAGTACCCGCGGATACTCGAAGTAATCCAGCGCAAAAGTTGTCCATCTGCGGATGGTTTTAACTAAGGGCCAGGTCGTGATCGACCTGGCCTTTTCGTCTTTTTGCGGGAATTTTCGTCTTCTTCACATTTCGTTGAGTTCTAACTAAGATGCGCGAATGCAATTGAACGGCCAGCCGCTGGCTCTTTCCGATATCGCCGCGGTCGCGCTTGGCGACACGCTCGTCGGAGTTTCGCCCTCCGCCCATCCGCGCATTCTTGCTTCGCGGAAGGTCATTGAAAATATCATCGCACGCGACGACGTCGTTTACGGCGTTAACACTGGATTCGGGAAGCTCGCCGATGTTCGCATTCAGCCCGACGAATTGCGCGAGCTTCAGCTCAATCTTGTCCGCAGTCATGCTTGCGGCATCGGCAACCCGCTTTCGGAGCCGGAGGTGCGGGCGATGATGTTGCTCCGC